>JGI12109J20283_10268450_pt1 | contig 19160 bp, 12 predicted proteins | sample ElkSlonscriptome_12_FD_20283 | JGI IMG/M metagenome (IMG submission 20283)
ACCACAGACGCGGAACGGAATCGTCGCGCCCGAGAACGAGGATACGCTCGCGGAGTGCCTGGACGGGCCACGCCGTCGGGTCGATCGTGATCGCCGCGTCGTAGATGCGCTCGGGCGTCGTGCGAAGGATCTCCTCGAGCGAGGGGCGCAAACGGCGACCTACCAGGCGGCCGTCCTTCGCGGTGCGTGCGACGGTCCAACGACGCAGGTAGCGTTCACCGGTCTGCAGATCCCGGCGCACCGCGAACGCGCGATCGGCGTTCAAGCGGGACGTGGTGGCCGCGCCGGTGAAGAACAGACCGCGCGACTGTCGGGCGTCGAGGACTCCGTTCGTCGTGTCGAGCAGGCGCGCACGCTCTCCGGCGAAACGCAGGATGCGGCGCTTGCGCAGCGACGACGTCCCGTCTGCCGTGCGCAATGGCAGTAGGCGCGCGCGTAGGCCGAGTTGCTCGACACGCGGCACGGCGATGGTTCCGATCCTCCTGAAGGTCGGGCTCTCTCCGTTCGAGCCGAGTTGCAGGATGCGGATCCTCCGTTCCTGCTGTGTGCGTCCGCGGACGAGCAGGCGCGCTTCGAGACCCCGACTGCCGATCCGTTCGCGCAGAGCGAGGACCCCGGACCAATCGACTCCGGCCGGGAGCGGGTCCCTCGCCAGTAGAGTCACCGCCTCGAGCGCGCTCAACTGCACGGCGGGGCCGTCGCTTCCATCGATCTGGACGAGTCGTCCTCGGGACTCACGTCCTTCCAGGGAGAGCGGCAGGGCCTGCCAGCCGGACGCGTTGGGCGGTGTCATCGCGATCGAGCGCGTCGCGAGGCGCACCGAGCGCGCCGCGGGCATTCCTTCGAAACGAACGGCATGCACGGTGGGGTCCTGGGCGTCGCGTAGCCGCATCAGGATCGCGGGCCACTGCGAACGGGGCGCCTCGATTGCTTCACCCGCGATCAGGGCGTGTCGCGTGGTGCCTTCGATTTCCAACGTCAAGCGGCCCGAGACCGGACCCGGCCGGCGCGGCGCGAGCACGCACCGCGTGGACTGTTCGTCGATCGGTTCGAGCCAGAGCGCGTCGGATGACGATTCCAGGTGGACGCGGTCTGCGGGGACGTCCAACACGATGGCGCGTGCGAAGCGCGCACCCGTCTCCTGGTCCACGGCAACGGTGCCGAGCTGGATCTGCGGGGGAAGCGTCGCGGCGTCGACCTGGATGGCGTTCCACGAAATCGCGAAGACGACCAACAGGAGATGAGGGACGACGTCTCGAGGAGAGGCGCGCATGGGAACTCCTTGGGCTCGGATCGGGCGCGGAGTCGATCGGATCGCGACAGGGGCATCGCACGGTGGCCTCGTGGCCACGCAAACCGCCTTCTAGACCTTAACACGCCACGCGTCGCCAACGCACGGATCGGCCCCGACGTGGACCGCAGGTGCCTGGGCATTCACGAACCAGGGCCCTCAGCGCGGGCCGCAAACGCAGATCGGGTCATTCGTTGCCGAAGACGAAGTCCGCACCCTCCGCCGCGCCGTGGCAGTTCACGCACGATTCGACCTTTCCCGCGATCGGCGCTCCGTCGGCCATCGCGATGTCTCCGTCGGGATCGTATTTCGCGTACCACCAGTCGCCGTGGGCGGGGTCGAAGTCCTCGATGCGCTTCATGACGGTGATCGAGAGCAGTTCTTCGTCCTCGGTGAAGTTCTCCTTCACGATGATCGATCCGTACGCGGGCTCCAGTGGTGAGCTCGCCGCCGTTTCGTCGATGAAGAGCTTCAGCAGATCACCGTGTGGGCTGTTTCCCGGATAGAAGCCTCTCTCGCGTCGAGGGAAGGTTCCCCAATCGTGGTAGGACGTCTTCTGCAACGAGGACCAGAACTCCGCGGGATCGGGCCCGGGTGATGCCGCGACGTGGTGATCGGCGGTGGAGCGACCGACGAAGGTCGCGGCTCCGATCACCAGGGCGACGAGTAGGATGGCGAGAAGTGGACGTGACATGACGATCCGATTTCCAGGGGAGGCGCTGGAGAATGTGCTCTGACGGCGCTGAACACTCGCGCACGATCCGTGCGAGCGTCGATCCGAGTGAACCGGAAGCCTTGCATGGGGGAATCGACCAGGCCGGACGCTCCTGGCTCACCGGCTCTCGCGGGATGCCGGACGCGCGTGTGGTGGCAAGCCCCATGGTCGCGAGGTCGCTGCCGATGTTGTGTGACGTGCGACACGGAACCCCCGACGATTCTCGGAAGGAGTGTCGCCATGAGAATGCCAGAGATCGGGTCTTGCGACGCCACGAGCTGTTCGTACAACGACGACACCAAATGCCGCGCCCTCGCCGTCACCGTCGGCCACGGTGACGAGGCGAACTGCGATACCTTCTGGTCGGCACCGCAGGACGGTGGCGACCCGACTCAGCTCGGTCAGGTCGGTGCATGCCGCGCCGACGATTGCGAGCACAACGAGCGTCTCGTTTGCACTGCGTCCAGCGTCGACATCGGGCGCCGAGGCGAAACGGTCGACTGCCTGACTTTCGACAGGAGCTGAGGGCCTTCGGACGTCCCCGTCCGAGACGCCCGCGCCCGTCCGCGTCGCCCCGCCTGCATCGCACGGCCCGCACCGAAAGGACCCGACATGTTCCGCACCCGAACCCCGCTACCCGACACCGAACTCGCCCTCTTCTGGGGCGACCTGGCTCACAACTGGCGCTCGATGGCCGTCGTCGGCACGATCGGAATCGCGCTCGGCATCTTCGGCTTCTTCGCCACGGCTGCCCTGACACTCGCCAGCGTCATGGTCTTCGGCGTGCTTCTGCTCTTCGGTGGTGTGGCCCAGGGATGGCAGGTCGGCAGAAGCCGTGGTTGGCACGGAAGCGTCGCCCACGGATTGATCGCCCTTCTCTACGTCCTCGCGGGCATCAGTGTGCTCGTGGACCCGATGGGCGCGTCGGTCTTCCTGACGCTCGCGCTCGCGAGTCTGATCCTCGCCATCGGAGTCCTGCGTCTCTACATGGCCTGGCAGATGCGCGGTCAGCGGGACCTGGGATGGCCCCTGGCGAGTGGTGTCGTCGCCCTCGTGCTCGGCATGATCATACTGCTGCAATGGCCGGCGTCCGGACTCTGGGTGATCGGGCTCGTGATTTCGCTCGAGCTCCTGGCCCACGGCGCGAGCCTGCTCGCACTGGCTCTCGCCGCGCGGCGCATCGGATCCCAGTCTGACCCCTCGTCGACAGGCCACGGCTCGTCGATGGGCTACGATTCCATGTAGAGCCCTGGCGTCACCGAATTCGCCCCCCGAACCTCATCGCCCATCGAATCGACAGGAGGCTGATCTCCATGATCCGCACACCCGTCCGACGAACTCTCGATGTCCTCCGAAACAGCGCCCTCGTCGTCGGCGCACTCGCGCTGGGTGCATGCAGCCAACAGGCGACGCTCCGGCCGGGGCCGGAAGCCGACTACGCGACCTGGATGAAGCAGGCGGCCGTCGAAGACGTCGACGGCGTCGAGATCGTGGCCGAGCCCGATGCGTGGAGCGGCGATCCCGACGTGCGAGACCACGTCACCCCGATGCGGATCGTCGTCGAGAACGATCACGACGAGGCGGTGCGCATCCGCTACCAGGACATCGCACTGATCGCATCGAACGGCACACGCTACAACGCGCTGCCGCCCCTGGAGGTCCGTGGCACGATCGAACAACGCCATGTCGTGCGTCATGATCCGCAGGTCGCACCCGCATTCGTCTACGACGGATACGACGTTGCCCCCTACGTCCACTCGGCCTACCCGACGATGGAACGTTACGCGGGGCACTTCTACCACGACGCGGACTACTACGAGAACTACCACGACTATTGGAGCCTCCGACCGCTCCCGACTGCTCACATGCTGAGTGTCGCGATCCCGGAAGGCGTCGTGCGCCCCAACGGCCGCGTCGAGGGCTTCGTCTATTTTCCGGCCGTCGACGAGGACCACTCCAAGGTCCGTCTCCGCGTCGACGTCGCCGAGGCCGAGCGTGGACGCTCGATCGGTGAGATCTCGATTCCCTTCGTCGTCGACTGATCCCGAGCGATCGGATTCCGTCGAACCAGGAACACTTTCCCCGTCTCCCACGGAGGCTCGTCATGTCGAACGCTCCGACCAATTCGTTGTCCACATGCATCGTCGCCCTCGCGTTCGCCGGGATCGCCCTGGCGTACGCCGGCGACGCCGATGCCACGTCGACGCGAGGCGGTGAAGAATCGGAAAGATCGGATGATGCGATCGCCGAGGCGCTCTACCTCGAGTTCCTCGACCACGGTGGCATACCCGCCGATGAAATCGACGTCGACGTGGAAGACGGGGTGGTGTCCCTGTCCGGCGACGTGCCGCACGCCCTCGCGCACGACGAAGTGCTTCAACTGACGCGGCACACGCGTGGAGTCCGTGCGCTCGTGGACCGGCTCGACGTGCGCACGCCGGTCGTCGAGGACGAGCGGATCGTCCAGCACGTCACTGCCGCCCTCCTCGCGGATCCTCGTATCCGCCTCGGGCGTTTCACGGTCGAGGCCGAGGACGGACGCGTGGAAGTGCGCGGAGAGGTGGCGTCGCGCGCACACGGTGATCTCGTACTCGACGTCGTGCGTGGGATCCGTGGCGTTGCACGTGTCGTCGATCGATTGGCATTGGAAGCCTCGCCCGACCGCTCGGCGGAAGTCATGCGCTCGGAGATTCGCGCGCGTATCGAAGACGACGTCGTGTTGAGCGCTCGCGAACTCTCGGTCGACGTGGGTGCTTCGGGCGGTGTCACCTTGCGCGGCGCGGTAAACGGGCTCGGCGAGCGCGACCGTGCCGAAGACCTGGCTTGGGTTCGCGGCGTCGAGAGCGTGAGCGCCGAGGAGGTCACCATTGATCCCGAGATCGACACAGAACTGCGAGCCACCACGCCGGATCGGTCGGATGCGCAGATCCGACGTGCCGCCGAAGACGCACTCCGCGACGACCCGCGCGTCGGTCCGCCCTATCCGAACGTTCGGGTCGACCAGTCCACGATCACTCTTTCCGGGAACATGCTCACCCTCGCTGCACGGGACGCTGCCCTCGATGATGCCCAGCGCGTCGTCGGCGGTGGGCTCGTCGTCGACTCCATGACGGTCGTCCCGCGCGACGATCTCGAACCCGCTGATGTCGAAGACGAGGTCCGCGATGCCCTCGCGCGCAACGCGTGGCTCGCCGACGACACGCTCCAGGTGCGCATGACCGCCGGTCGCGCGAACCTCTACGGCCGTGTCGACTCGCGTTTGGAGAGAGTGTGGGCCGGTCGAGTGGCACGCGGATTCCAGGGCGTCGTCGACGTCGAAAACCACTTGGCCGTTCCCGAGGCTTCGATCGTGGACGCGTCCGACGAGGAGTTGGCGGACGCGATCCGTGCGCAATGGCTGTGGAGCACCGACATCCTCTCCGACGACTCGCTCGAGGTCGAGGTGCGCGCGGGCGTCGCGATTCTGACCGGCTACGCGTCGTCCGTCCACGAGCGTCGCGCCGCGGCCGCAGAGGCCCGACAGACGGACGTCGTCGGCGTGATCAACGACATCGTCATCGGTGTGGTGCCTCGAGCGCCCGTGATCGACGTCCAGGGCGACTGATCGTGGTCCCTGGGCGCCATGGGTGGTTTACCCACGCGGGCTGGTGATTCCCCCGGAAGGCCGCTGGGAAGGAGTGCCGATGGGTAACGCGCCATGCCTTGGCATCCTCTCGCACGTGCGCCGCGAGAAGCGAACCCGCCGAACCGCGGCGCACGATCGACCCGGACCGACCGAGCGGGACGGGCGCTTTCCCCAAGACGTTGGAGGTCTCGAACCATGAGACGACTGACGATGATTGCCGCCACGACGTTCGCGATCGTCCTCCTGACCGCCACGACGGCGGCCGCTTCAAATCCCTACGCGTTGTCCGACGAGACCTGGATCAGCCTGAGTGGCGAGGTCGAGGACGTGAGCCCGAATTCCTTCCTCCTCGACTTCGGCGAAGGCTCGATCACCGTCGAGATGGACGACGGCGACCGTGATGCCGACGCCTACGGCCTGTACCGTGGCGACGATGTCGTGGTGACCGGGAAGATCGACGACGGCTTCTTCGAGAAGACCACGATCGAAGCAAGTAGTGTGTACGTGCAGAAGCTCGGCACCTACTTCTTCTCGAGCGCCGCCGATGAAGAGGACGACTTTTTCGTACGCTCCACGGTTCCCTTCGAGACCTCGTCCGCACTCGTGCAGGGTGTCGTGGGGTCGGTGTCCGACGACGAGTTCACGATCGACAACGGAATGCGTGAAATGACCGTCGTGGTCGACCAGATGGCCTTCGACCCACTCGATGACGAGGGCTATCAGAAGATCGAGAAGGGTGACCTGGTATCCGTCCGAGGGATGATCGGTCACGATCTCTTCGAGGGCCGCGAGCTGGTCGCGGAATCGATCGTGACGATTGTCGAAGCGCCCTCGACCGACACCTCTTCTCGATGACGGCGTTCTGACCGAGCGCGATCGCGCCGCACGGCCCGCCCGCGACGATGGCCCCGGACCCTCGAGGTCCGGGGTCCGCTCCAGGCCGCCGCCCTGCACTCCTCGCGCAGGGGTCAGATCGTGAAGACCGTCCGTGGCCCGAGAGAGACGACACCCGAAATTGACCGCTCCCTTGGGAAGCCCTAGGCTCCGTCGATTCTCTCCGTGGAGCCTGACCTTGATCGGCAAGACCCTCGCGCACTACGAAATCACCGGCCTGCTCGGCAAGGGCGGCATGGGCGAGGTCTATCGAGCTCGCGACACCCGGCTCGATCGGGACGTCGCTCTGAAGGTCCTTCCCGCCGCCGTCGCGGCCGATCCCGGCCGGATCGAGCGCTTCGAGCGCGAGGCGCGGACCGTCGCCGGGCTGAGCCATCCGCACATCGTCCACATGTACTCGGTCGAGCAGGCCGAGGGCCTTCGCTTTCTCACGATGGAACTGGTCGAAGGCGAAGAACTCGCGGAGGTCATCGAGCGGGGCGCCATGTCGTCCACGCGTGCGTTGGGGGTCGGGATCGCCGTCGCCGACGCGCTGTGTGAGGCGCACGCCAAGGGGATCGTGCATCGCGACCTCAAGCCCGCGAACGTCATGATCACCGCCGAGGGCCGCGTGAAGGTTCTCGATTTCGGCCTGGCGAAGCTCACGGAGATCGAGCCCGAGGACGACGACGCCACCCGCGCGCTCGAACTCACGCGACAAGGATCGGCCCTCGGTACCGTCCCCTACATGTCGCCCGAACAGTTGCGCGGCCAGGTCGTCGATTCACGGAGTGACCTCTTCTCGCTGGGCATCCTTCTCTATGAGTTGGCCGCGGGGCGGCGACCCTTCGAAGGGACCAACGCCGCGGACATCACGTCGTCGATCCTCAAGGACGATCCGCCTTCGCTGCCGGACCTGGACACGTCCATCCCACCGGATCTCGGAGCGATCGTCGATGCGTGTCTAGCCAAGGATCCGGCGGCTCGTCCGGAGAGCGCCGCGGTCGTGCGCGATCAGCTCTTGGCCCTCCGTCGCGATCTCGATTCGGATGTCGATGTCACGCGACCGCGGTCGCAGGAGAGTGCGGCCGGGCGGAAGGCCGGGAGATCTCGCATCGCTCTTCTCGGCCTTGCGGGTTTCGCGGTCCTCGCTCTGCTCGGGTGGTGGTTCCTCGACGATCACGACGGTGCGCAGCGGGGGGAACGACCGATTGTCGCCGTCCTGCCGTTCAAGAACCTCGGCAGCGCGGCGGAGGACTACTTCGCGGCCGGGGTCACCGAGGAGATCACATCGCGCTTGGCTCTCATCGACGGTCTCGGCGTCATCTCGAGCACGAGCGCACGGGCGTACGCCAGCGTCGACATGGCGATTCCCGCCGTCGGCCGGGAGCTGGGTGCGGGTTACGTGCTCGAGGGGTCGATTCGCTGGGACAAGTCGACGACTCCGGGTCGAGTACGGATCTCGCCACGGCTCATCCGCGTCTCGGACGACACCAATTTGTGGCTCGAGAACTACGAGCGGGAGGTCGATCAGATCTTCGAGCTGCAGACGGCGATCGCGGCGAACATTGCCGAGGCGCTCGACGTCACGTTGCTGCAGCCGGTGCGTGAAGCGATCGAGCAGAAGCCGACCCAGAACCTGGAGGCCTACGAGGCCTATCTGCGCGGACAGAAGCAGTTGGTCGCTCCTGGCTTCGGTCGTGAGGCTTTCGAACGTGGTCTTCAGGCCTTTGAACGCGCCGTGGCTCTCGATCCGGATTTCGCCCTCGCGTGGGCCCGGCTCGCGTCGTTGCGCGCGCGGACCTACCACTACGGTTTCGATCGCAGCGAGACCCGACTGACCGAAGCCAAGTCCGCGGCCGAGCGGGCTCTGCAGCTCGACCCGCGCCTTGCCGAGGGACATCTGGCGCTCGGCTACTATTACTATTGGGGCACGCGGGAGTACGGTCTGGCACTCGACGCGCTCGAGCGGGCGCGCCAGATCCAGCCGAACAACGGCGAGGTCCGACTCGCGACCGCGTACGTCATGCGCCGGCAGGGTGCGATGGACGGCGCGATCGAACTCCTCGAGCGCGACGAAAGGCTCAGTCCACGCGATCCGAACGTCACAGTCGCCCTGGGCGAGACCTACGGTGTCCTGCGCCGATACGCAAAGGCCGAGGCCGCGCTGCGGCGCAGCATCTCGATCGCTCCCGAAGACCCCTATCCGTACACCGAACTCGCGCTACTCCACCTGCGATGGAAAGGCGACACGCAGGCCGCCCGCGCGGCACTCGACGCGATGCCCACCGATGCCGGTGTCGAGAGTCGTCGTGTCGCCTATCTCGTCGCTCTGTTCGACCGCTCGTGGGACGAGGCACTGGAGGTCCTGGCGTCGGCGCCGACGACCGTGTTCGAGGCAGGTTCGTTCTATCTGCCCATCGCCCTGCTCCAGGGCATGGTCCACCGTCTCGCCGGAAACGAGCAGGCAGCGGAAGTCGCGTTTCGATCCGCTCGCGATCGTCTCGAGGAGGAACTCGAGCACGACGCCGAGGACTACCGTGTCCATGCTGCTCTGGGTCTCGCTGAAGCCGGGCTCGGTCGCGGGCGTGAAGCCGTAGCCCATGCCGAACGAGCCGTGGCCTCGTACCCACTGGCCAAGGATGCTCTCGGCGCGCCGGTCCAGATCGTCAACCTCGCGCGGGTTCACGCGATGCTCGGCGACGGCGAGGCCGCGGCTGCGCATCTACGTGAAGCGCTCTCGATCCCGTCGACCCTGTCGGTGGCGTGGCTCGAGAATGACCCTGGGTGGAACAACGTACGTTCTTCGGAGGCTTTCGAAGCGTTACTCCGGGACTATCGCTCCCCTTGAACGCAGAACGGCCCCGAGCATGCGCCCGGGACCGTTCCCATGTGATCCACCCCGCGTCGGGTCCTACGGCGTGACCGCGTAGCCGCCGGCCTCGACCAGCGTCGTCGAGATCCGACGACGGATCGATGCCGTGTCCATGGGCTCGCCGACCTTCGCGAAGCGCTTGAGGCCCGCGAGCTGGGTCCGAAGGTCGTCGCCCTCGCTGATGTGCGCGAGCGCTTGACCGCCGACGTCGAGCAGACGGGTCGCGCATCGCTGGACGAGTACGTCGACGTAGTCCTTTGCCAGCGATGCGTTCTTGCCGCTCGCTTCGATCTTCCGAGCGCGGAGCACGGCCGACTCGAGCATGAAGGTGTCGATCGCCATGTCGGCCATCCAGGCCATGACTTCCTGTTCCTTCTGGATGCCCGGGCCGTACTTCAGCGCGGCGACGCCGGCGACGAGCAGGATCGCCTTCTTGGCGCGCTCCACCTGGTCCATGGCGTCGTCGAAGAGGCCCTTTTCCGCTCCATTGCCGAAGTCGGGCACGCTGAGCAGCGCGTCCTGTACCTGTTTGGCCGCAGCCAGCAAGGGCAGTTCGCCCTTCATCGCGCGCTTGAGGAGCATGCCGACGATCACCATGCGGTTGATCTCGTTCGTGCCTTCCCAGATGCGGTTGATACGGCTGTCGCGGTAGCGGCCTTCGGCCGGGTAGTCCTCGACGTAGCCGTAGCCGCCGAAGACCTGGACGTTCTCGTCGACGCAGAAGTCGAGGGTCTCGCTGCCCAGGATTTTGAGGATCGAGCACTCGATCGAGTGGTCGTCGATGGCGCGGATCACGGCCAGGTCGTGATCGTCGACGCCTTCGGGGATTGCCGCGATTGCATCGTCGAGCAGACCGGCGATGCGATAGGTCGCCGACTCGGCGCCGTAGGACAGGGCCGCCATGTCGGCGATCTTGCCCTGGATCAACGGAAAGTTCGTGAGCGGTTGGCCGAATTGCTGGCGGTCGCGGCCATAGGCGATCGAGTCGTTCACGCAGGCCTTGCTGCCGCCGACGGCGCCGACGCCGAGCTTGAAGCGTCCGACGTTGAGGATGTTGAAGGCAATGTGGTGGCCCTTGCCGACTTCGCCGAGCAGGTTCTTCTCGGGGATGCGCGCGTCCTGCAGGATCACCGAACGGGTCGACGATCCACGGATGCCCATCTTCTTCTCCTCGGCGCCCGTCGAGACACCCGGGGTGTCGGCCGGCACGAGGAAACCGGTGAACTGTTCGCCGTCGACCTTGGCGAAGACGATGAACAAGCTGGCGAAGGCCGCATTCGTGATGAACTGCTTCTCACCGTTGAGTACCCACTCACCGTTCTCGAGCTTCGCCGTGGTCTTGGCGCCAAGTGCATCGCTGCCGCTGGACTGTTCGGTCAGGGCGTAGGCGCCGACCGCTTCGCCGCTCGCGAGTTTGGGCAGCCATTCCTTCTTCTGTTCTTCGGTACCGAAGTACACGATCGGCAGGGTGCCGATGCCCGAGTGGGCGCCGTGGGTCACGTTGAAGCTGCCGGATTCGGCAAGGTTTTCGACCATGTACATGCTCGACGTCTTCGGAACATCGAGGCCGCCGTAGGCCTCGGGGACGTCCGCCGCGAAGAGACCGATCTCGCCGGCCTTCTTCACGAGCGAGAGCATGAGCTCTTCGTCCTTGTGTTCGAGGGCCTCGAGGTTCGGTTTGATCTCGTTCTCGACGAATTCCTTCGTGGTCTTGCCGAGGATCATGGCTTCCTCGGTGAAGTCCTCGGGCGTGAAGACCTGATCGGGCTGTGGCGTTTCCACGAGGAAGCTGCCGCCCTTGAATCGCTTCTTGGCTTCGGTCGTCATGTCGTTCTCCTCGTGTCAGCTGGCGGTCGTGAAACAGGCCGCCGCGCCCATGCCGCCGCCGACGCACATCGTCGCGACGCCCTTGGTCTGTCCTTTGCGCTTCATGTGGTGCAGAAGGGTCGCGACCAGGCGCGCGCCGCTGCAGCCCAACGGATGGCCGAGCGCGATCGCGCCACCGTTGGGATTGACCTTCTCCATGTCCAGACCCAGCTCGCGGATCACCGCGAGCGACTGGGCGGCGAAGGCTTCGTTGAGTTCGTAGGTCTCGACCTCGTCCTGGGACCAGCCGGCCTTCTTCAGCGCCTTGGGCACCGCGGCGACCGGACCGATGCCCATGATCTCCGGCGGGACTCCCGCCGCGGCGTAGCTGATCATGCTGCCCAAGGGCGTGAGTCCGAGTTCCTTCAGAGCCTCGTCGCTGACCAGGAGTACGGCCGCGGCGCCGTCGGTGAGCGGCGAGCTGTTCCCCGCGGTCACCGTGCCGCCGTCGCGGAAGACGGGCTTCAGACCGCTCAACGCCTCCATGTTCGAGTCGGCACGCGGTCCCTCGTCCACGTCGAGCACGTCCCCTTCGACGCCGTTGTAGGCGGTCAGCGGGAAGGGAACGAGTTCGTCCTTCCACGCACCCGACTCGTTCGCCTTGATCGCCTTTTCATGACTGTTCAGCGCGAAGGCATCCTGGTCCTCGCGCGAAATCCCGTGCTGGTCGACGAGGTTCTCGGCCGTGAGTCCCATGCCCAGGTACATGTCCGGGTGGTGGGTGGCGAGGGTCGGGTTGGGGGCGAAGGAATTCCCGCCCATGGGGATCATGGTCATGCTCTCGGTCCCGGTCGCGATGATCACGTCGGCCACGCCGGTCGCGATCTTCGCGTGCGCAGTGGCGACGGCCTCGAGGCCCGACGCGCACCAGCGGTTCAGCTGCATGCCGGGCACGCTGTCCGGCAGACCGGCCAGTTGCGCGACCACGCGGCCGAGGTTGTAGCCTTGCTCGCCCTCGGGAAAGGCGGTCGCACTGATCACGTCGTCGACGCGCTCGGGCGTGACCGCCGGGTACTTGTTCAGCAGTTCCTTCACCAGGAACGCCGTCATGTCGTCGGGCCGTACGCCGGCCATCTTGCCCTTCTTGCTCCGTCCCATCGGGGTGCGGAGGGCGTCGACGATGTGCACTCGGTTCGTCATGGGTTCGTCCTTCCGATGGGTCAGTTCCGCAGGGGCTTGCCCTTCTGGAGCATGTGCTGGATGCGTTCGAGCGACTTGCGCTCGCCGCAGAGCTTCAGGAAGGCCTCGCGTTCGAGATCGAGCATCTGCTGCTCGGTCACCGTGCGCGGGCTGGGTCCGTTCTTGTGCGCGCCACCGGACAGGATGTGTCCCAGATGGCGACCGATCACCGCGTCGTGGTCGGTGATGTAATTGCCCTTGCGGAAGTTGTGCAGACCGACCTCGACGAGGGCCAGGGTGTCGTCACCTCCGACCGGAATCGCCTGCGGCACCGCGGGTGGTGTGTAGCCGGCGTGGGCCATGGCTTCGACTTCCTCCTTGGCCGTCTTCAGGAGGTGGTCGCGGTTGAAGACGATCTGGTCGCGATCGCGCAGGAAACCGAGGTCGCGCGCTTCGTGGGCGCTCGTCGAGACCTTGGCCATGCCGATCACCTCGAAGGCCGCGCGGGCAGCCTTGCGCGGATCGGCGTCGGCACCGAGCGCGTCGAGCTTGCGCAGGTAGAGTTCCTTCGTGCCGCCCCCGGCCGGAATCAGGCCGACGCCACCCTCGACCAGGCCGCAGTACAGCTCGGCCGCCGCGACGACACGATCGCCGTGCAGCGTCACCTCGCATCCACCGCCGAGCGTGAGCGAGAACGGCGCGACGACCACGGGCCGCGCGCAGTAGCGCAACGACGAAGTCATCTTCTGGAACGAGCGGATCATGATGTCGATCTCGTCGTACTCGCCTTCGAGCGCGGCCATCAACAGCAACGCGAGGTTCGCCCCGGCGCTGAAATGGACGCCGTCGTTGCCGACGACCAGACCGATGCCCTCGCGTTCGACGTGCTCGCAGGCCTTCATGGTCATCTGCATGCTGTCGCCGCCGAGCGAGTTCATCTTCGAATGGAACTCCAGGCCGAACACCCCATCACCCAGATCCCAGAGCGATGCTCCCGCGTTGCCGGTGACCTTCCGGGGGCCGACACTCGACTCTTTCAGCTCCATCACGCCGGGGCGGGGGGGCACCGGTCGGGTGCCTTCGCCGCCGAGATCGAGGACCTGGGGACCAGCTTCGCTGTCGACGTAGAAGGTCTTCGCACCGCTCGCGATGTGCTTCTCGACCCAGTCGGGGAGAGTCAGGCCGTCGTCCTTCATGCGCTGTGCGGTGCGCTCGACACCGATGACGTCCCACAATTCGAAGGGACCGAGATCCCAGCCGAAGCCCCAGCGCATCGCGCGGTCGATCGAAGCGATGTCCTCGGCGATCTCGCCGGCGACCTGCGCGGCGTAGAGCAACGTGTCGCGTGTGACGGCCCATGCGTATGCGGCGCCCTTGCCCTTGGCGGCCATCAGGGCTTTCAGGCGCTCGTTCAGGTCTTCGATCGGGCGCACGGCGTCGATCTCACCGAAGCGCGCCTTGGGCTTCGCCTCGTAGTCCATGGTCTCGAGGTTCAGTGCTTCGATCACGCGCTTGCCTTCGCCGTCGCGGCTCTTGCGGTAGAAGCCCTTGCCGACCTTTTCACCGACGAGGCCCTGCTCGACCATCTGCTTCAGGACGGGGATCGGTTCGAAGGCCTTCAGTTGCGGGTCGTCGGGAGCGCCGTCGACGACGTTCTCGGCCACGTGCAGAAGCGTGTCCAGGCCGACGAGATCGACGGTGCGGAACACCGCGCTCTTCGGCCGGCCCATGAGCGGGCCACTGAGGAAGTCGACTTCGGTGGGGTTGAGTTCGTGTTCGAGCATCAACTGCACACTGCGCAGAACGCCGTAGGTCCCGATGCGGTTGGCCACGAAGTTCGGGCGGTCCTTGGCCACGACGACGCCCTTGCCAAGCACGTCCTCGCCGAGGCGCGTGAGCAGCTCGGTCGCCTCGGGTGCGGTGTCCGGTCCGGGGATGATCTCGAGCAGGTGCATGTAGCGCGGTGGATTGAAGAAGTGCGTGCCCAGAAAGCGCGGGCGCACGTTCTCCGGTACGAAGCCGGCCAGCGTCGCGATCGGAATGCCACTCGTGTTCGACGTCAGCAGCGTCTTCGGACCGACCATGGCCGCCACGCGTCCGAGTAGGCTCTCCTTGACGTCGACGCGCTCGATGACGGCTTCGATCACCCAGTCCACGTCCATGAGCTTCATCAGATCGTCGTCGAAGTTTCCCGGATCGATCCGGCCGACCACGCCCTTGTGGACGATCGGCGAGGGCTTGTCCTTCGGCAGCGCTTTCAGCGCGTCCAGAACGAAGCCGTTGCGCTTCGCCGCGGGATCACCGGGCTCGGAGCCCTTGGCGGGCAGGTCGAGCAGCAGCACGTCGAGGCCGCAATTCGCCAGGTGGCCGGCGATGGCGCGTCCCATGACGCCCGCGCCGAGAACGGCGGCACGGCGCACGACGGTCGGAACGGCCGACGACGGATGTGTTGAATCCATGTTCAGCTCCTGGAGCGAGAACGGTTCATCCCGGATCTCGAGGATCAACGAGAATGGGCGGGAAACAATGCGAATGAAGCCGATTCAGAAAAATGGGGCGAGGATCGGCTTCTTCCTTGTCTTCGCGTGAGTGAATGATTATTCATCATCATGACGTCGGCAAGGGGGATCTTCGAAAGATCCACGTGAACTGCTTCACGTTCCCGCGCCGCATGATTCGTTCCCGACTCCCGCGGGAGGCGCTGTGAGCAACGACACACCGGGTGAAGCCGGCTCCGACCGGACCGACGCTGCCTCGCCGAGCGACGCGACACGCGACAAGCGCCGTGACGAGAAGCGCGAGCGGATTCTCGCTGGGGCGGTCGAAGCCTTCGCCAAGCAGGGTTTCCACCGCGCGCGTGTGAGCGACGTGGCCAAGGCGGCCGGCGTCGCCGACGGCACGATCTACCTGTATTTCGAGAACAAGGACGAATTGCTCGCCCGGATCTTCGAACAGACGCTCGAGGAGTTCTGGAGGCGGGGCGAGCCCTACGTCTACGCCGCCGAACTCGCGGACGAGCAGATGCGACGTCTCGTCGAACTCCATCTGCGCTTCCTGGGCGAGAACCGCAGCCTGGCCGCGGTCTTCCAGGTCGACCTGCGACACAGTCCCCATTTCCTCGGGGACGTCAGTCGCCGCGTCTTCCGGCGCCACCTGGACAAGATTTCGATCATGATCCGACTCGGGCAGGAACAAGGAGTCTTCGCCGAGGACATTCAGCCCGGAGAGGGCGCGAAGATGGTCTTCGGGTCGATCGACCAGCTGGTGACGAGCTGGGTGCTCAGCCGCCGGAACTACCGCTTGGAGTCCATGGTGGGTGTGGCGCAGCGCTTCGTGACGCGGGCGATCGCTCCCGTCGAGGGGAACGAACAGGACGAGATCCCGGCCGACTGAGCTGGGTGGGGTCGTTTTTCGGGCCGCGCTCCTGTATCATTCCCATGCCTGCCTTCCTCCTCGCGCGAGGGGTCCGAGCGCGCGCTCTGGCTCCGTTCATCCGCCGCGGACGCGGCACCGGCAACGCCGGCCGTGTCACCGAAACCGGGAGCTTCCATGCTGCGACCGATCCTCGTGACGGTTGGAATCCTTTTCGTCCTCGCCTCGAGCGCGCGGGGGGCCGGATCGCTCGCGACGATGAGCGACGTCGAGTTGATCCAGGCCTACGAAGCCATCCATTCCGGTGAAGCGGAGCACGGCGTGCGCTGCCTCTTTCCGATGGTCGCCGAAATGGAGATCCGGGGTCTGCCGGTCCAGGCCATGGCGCGCGCCACGGATGACGATCCGCCGTTCCTCGTCCACGACACGCCCGAAGGGCACTTCACGATCGAGTACCAGCTCGAGGGCAACTCGGCCGTCGATCCGACGGACGACGACTCGTCGGGCGTGCCGGACTATGTCGAGTGGGTCGGCGAGGCCTTCGAAGAGAGCTACCAGCGCGAGGTCGTGGAGCTCGGTTTCGATTTCCCCACGGGTGGGCGCTATCTGATCCGGCTCCGCGGGTTTCCGGCGGGTACGTACGGATCCACGCAGCCCAGCGAGATGGACTTCGGACGCTCGTACATCCTCATCAACTCGGACTTCGCGAGCTTCTACGCGACGCCGCCCTTCGACACCTACCTGAACGACGATCCCGACGGCGAGATCCGTGGTGCCATCCGCGTGACGGCCGCGCACGAGTTCAAGCACACGCTCCAGCTCTACAACCGATGGACCTTGTCGGGCGAAACGGTCGGTTGGTTCGAAGTCGATGCCACGGCGATGGAAGACAACGTCTACGACGGCATCAACGACTATTACAACTATTTGAATGACCCTCGGTCGCCGATCACCGAGCCGGATGCCTCCTTCATCACCTACCCGCTCTACGACGACGCGGCGTGGCATCACTTCCTGCAGGCGCGCCACGGTTTCCAGGTCATCCAGCAGATCGACGCGCGGCGGGCGAGCTTCGCGACCGGCCGTTTCCAGTTCGACTACCAGGCCATCCTCGAGGGATTCGGTGACGACTTCGACGCGGTCTGGCGCGACTACGCGGTCGCGAACTACCTGACCGGCCCACGCGCCGTCGAGGGGCTGGGCCACGAAGAGGCCGCGCGCTACCCGGCCGCCACCGTCGACACTCTCGCCACGCTGCAGACCACGACACCTCTGCTCGACGAGCTCGATTCGTGGTCGAGCCGCTTCTACGAGTTCCCCAACGACAGCAGCGCGGTGGTGGGCGAGCTGTCCTTCACCTTCGCGTCGCCGACACCGACCGGATGGACGCTGGCCGTGGTCCTTCAGCAGATCGACGGCGACACCGACGTGATCGCCTTCGAGCTCGAATCGACGGAGCAGACCTTCGCCGTCGAGGGCTTCGACCTGGCGAACTACGATCGGATCGCACTGATCGTCGGCAATGCGAGGATGACGCAGGTCGCCCAGACCCAGACCTATTCGGTGTCTTTCGCCTTCGACCCGGTCAAGCGCGCCGGTGTCACCAGTTTCGGGGCTTTCAAGAAGCGCTATTGATTCGGAAGGTCTTCACAACACTAATTCTGTCAAACCAACAGTTTGGCCAACAGTGTGTGTTGTGAATTGATGTGTTGCGCAACACTCTGGGCTGTCTCGGGGGCGACAGCTCGGCGGAGCCAAGGTATCAAGTCTTTGTGAATGTGTGAGTTGAGCCTGATTTTGCTCTGGCGGATCGCATGGCATTGTGGTTGCTTTGCCATCGTCACGAGCGGGCGCTGGCGAGGTGCCCCTCGAGAACCGAGGACACGGGAGCCGGCGAACTCCCCCTCGGGCACTTCCCGCGCCGCTGCCAAGGCAAGGCGACGTTCGCATGGGGTCACCCGTGGGACGTCGGGCAGGGCGAGGAAGACAACAAGGGTTCCAGGAGTTGGCGAGCTCCCCGAATGTCCCGCCCGGGACTTCACCGGAACCCGACAGCCGATCGCGGCACCGCGGATCTGGGCGAGAGATCACGGTGCATCGGGCTCCGGCTCGCGCATCGGCCACGATACGGGGCGCCCTTGGCGAGAGGGCGCCCCGTCAACGTATTCAGCGAGAATCAGTTGCCATCTCGGCCGGGCTGGACCGGCTCGGCCAGTCCCCGTTGGATCCAGGAGCCGCCCAGGTCGCCGAGGCGCCGCACGGCGTCCCGGTATTCCTTCGGCAGCCGGGGGAAAGCGCGATGCGGCTCGCCGCGTTGTGCGGCCAGGGCGAGCTGTTCGATCACGCGCTTCACACGACGCGCCGCACGCCCGCGCGCTGGGTTCGATCCGGCCAGGCGCTCGACCGCGCCAGCCAGTCCACCTTCCTCGAGGAAGGCCTGCAGGATCTCGCCGTCGAGGTAGTGGCTCATCTGTGCGCGGTCGGTGACGGGAACGTCGTCCCCGTCGAGCTTGCGTGCGCGCAGCCGACGACTCGCTTCGAGAAGGTTGAACGACGACTGGCGCCAGGCCTGGACGACTTTGGCACCGGTGTCGAGTCCGTCGAGCGTGTCGGGCATGACGCTGCGCACGGGGAGGACGTCGCGTGGGGGCGCGGGACCGTCGAACTCGGCACGGCCGACGTCTTCGAAGGAACTGACGGGCGTGCTTCCATCGAGCCGGATGTTCATGCTCCGGAAGACGTCGTGCAGCGCGTCGAGCGTCACGCTCCCGGCGGCTCGGCTTCGAATCGCCAGCGCTTCGGTCATGTTCTGCAGTTCGCGCACGTTCCCCGGGAAGGAGTAGCGCCCGAGTTCGACGAAGACGGCGGGATCGATCTCAGGTGTCGCCATGCCGTCGTCGGCGAAGAATCGCTTGAGGAAGGCACGGGTGAGCACCTCGACGTCGCCATCGCGGTCTCGCAGGGCGGGCAGGTGCACGGGGAAGACCTGGATGCGGAAGAACAGGTCCTTGCGGAACCGACCTTCCTGCACCGCCTGGCGCAGGTCCACGTTGGTCGCGGCGATCACGCGCACGTCGACCGAGTGCTGCTTCTCCCCACCGACCGGCCGGAACTTGCCTTCTTGAAGGACACGCAGCAGGCGCGTCTGACTGCCCAGAGTCATGTCGCCGATCTCGTCGAGGAAAATCGTCCCGTGGTGCGCGAGGTCGAAGGCGCCGCGACGATCGCGCACCGCCCCGGTGAAGGCGCCGCGCATGTGACCGAAGAGCTCGCTCTCGATCAGTTCTTTCGGAATCGACGAGCAGTCGACGATCTCCAGCGGTCCGTGGCGGCGACGACTGAGTTCGTGGATTGCCTTTGCGATCAGTTCCTTGCCCGTGCCGCTCTCCCCCTGGATCAGGATCGTCGCGCGGCTGTCGGCGAA
>JGI12109J20283_11777013_pt1 | contig 19145 bp, 16 predicted proteins | sample ElkSlonscriptome_12_FD_20283 | JGI IMG/M metagenome (IMG submission 20283)
GCCGGTGTGTGGCCGGAACCGGCTGAAGCCGGGACTCCTGGGGCGCTGTCCGGTGTCTCAGGGCACCCCGCATGCCGTGGGACCGACGCGAATCATCTTTTCAGACAGTCTCTCATAGACACAGAGAACACAGAGGACGCAGAGATGATACACGGGAGAGACGCGCTGCGGCGCGTCTCTCCACTAAAACCACCATACGCTTACCCTGATTAACCCTACGTATGGAAGAGCGTCGCAATCCGCCCGAACTGGATCTGCGCGCCATCCTGGATCGGCACCGGGGTATTTGGCTCGATCCGTGTACCATTGACGCGCGTGTAGTTCGTGCTGTTCAGGTCCGTAATGGTCCACTGACCATTGGCCTGGTTGATCCGTGCATGCTGGCGGCTGACACCACCGGTTTCCCCACCAAAGGGCGTCAGATCGATCTCCGGATAGATATCGCTGACCGGATCTTCACGCCCAACCGTGATCTCAGTTTTGCCGGCCGGCAGCGGCAATTCCTGTCCGCTATTGACCAGCACCAGACGTGGCCCCGGTGCCGGTGCCGGCGCGGGCGCAGGTGACGGCACGACTGTAGGCGCGCCTGCCGATGCCGGGGCCGCAGGCGCGGCGGTGGGCGCAGATGGCGCAGGTTGACCCAGAAGCGCCGCCAGGTCCGCTTCCGCCTGGGCCAGCGCACTCCGCGCCTCGTCCAGGCCGGCTGTGAGAAATGCCGGGGCCGATCCGGCGGGATAGCGTGCCTGCATCTGCTCATACTGCGCAATCGTTTCCCGGTGCGCCGCGATCAACCCCTCCAGTCGCTGAACCTCAGCCGGATCGGGACCGGCCGCCGGTGCCAGGGCTGCCAGGTCCGCTTCCGCCTGAGCCAGCGCGTTGCGCGCCTCGTCCAGGCCGGCCGTGAGAAATGTGGGCGCGGCCCCGGCGGAATAGCGTGACTGCATCTGCTCATACTGCGCAATCGTTTCCCGGTGCGCCGCGATCAGCCCCTCCAGTCGCTGAACCTCAGCCGGATCGGGACCGGGAACGGCCGCAGGTGCGGCAGGTTCCGCTTCCGGCGCGGGCGCGGGTGCGGGTTCCGCTTCCGGCGCGGGCACTTCCGGTGCTACCTCCGCCGCTTCGGGCGCGGGCGCGGGTGCGGGTGGCTCCGGTTCGGGCGCAGGTGCGGGCGCGGGCACTTCCGGTGTTACCTCCGGCGCGGCCTCCGGCGCGGGTGCGGGTGCGGGTGGCTCCGGCTCCGGCGCGGCCGCCACCTCCGGCGCGGCCTCCGGCGCGGGTGCGGGTGCGGGTGGCTCCGGCTCCGGCGCGGCCGCCACCTCCGGCGCGGCCTCCGGCGCGGGCGCGGGTGTGGGTGGCTCCGGCGCGGCCTCCGGCTCCGGTACAGGTGGCGGCGCGGGAACCGTCCGCTCTGCCGGTGCCGGCGCTGGGGCGGGGATCGCCGATACATCCGCCATACTGGTATCAATCAGGGTCTCATCGGCCTGACCCGGCAGGGGGGCTGCCTGTTGCGTTGCGGCACTCTCCGGGGAAGCCACCATGGTTGGAACATCATTATTTGCAGTATACGCGCTGTAGTTCGTATTCAACGCGAACCCGCACTCTTCGCAGAATGCCTGCCCCAGCATGACCGATGCCCCACAGTTCGGACAGGTCAGCGGAGCACCGGGCGCGGGTTGGGGCGCATTCTCCGCCGGTGCAGTCGGTTGAGCTTCCGGGTTACTTTCCAGTTGGGTGCCGCACTGATCGCAAAAGCGATTATTTGGATCATTCGGTGCGCCACAGTTTGGACAAAAAATCATAATCTATGCTCCTTCACAGAGGTCAGATAGCAGATATACAGAATGTCGTACGGTCAGATAACAACTGGATCTGACTTCTGTCTTTTACCTTCCGGCTCCGGCCTACTCCTCCAGTTTTTGGGTAAGACGACGGGTGGCATAGCGCAGTTCTTTTTGCGTCTCTGCGCTCAGTTGAGCGCCCTGTTCCAGTTGCTCGGCCTGCTCCTGGGCGCGATTTGCCAGGTCCAGTTCACCCAGGTCCAGCAGGCGCGTTGCCGCCGCCCGCAGTTTCTGAGTTGCCCCCGACATATTGCCCAACTCGGCCTCGGCGAGTGCGCGGGTCTGGAGCTTGAAAGCCGTTACCTTCTCAACCAGGTTCATCACGCGCGGGTCGTAGGCCGCTTTGTCCGCGTCACTGGTGAATTCCAATACCACATCCTGTTTGACCACCTGCTCCGCCGTCTGTCCTACCGGGATAAAGTGCAGTTCCGCCTGCGCCATCCGAAATGATCCCGTGCTGCGCGGCTGGATCATCAGGTCCAGGATCAAACTGCTGCCGCTCCCGTACGCGATATCGCCCAGCTTCACTTCCACTTCGTTCTGTCCAATCGGCTGGTAGCCCAGGTTGGCAATCGTCGGCGTCGCCCGGTAGACCGCCCGTGGCGTCACATCGCGCACCAGCCGCAGCAGGAGCCGCACTGCGCGAATGGCCGTTCCCTGTGCCGTCTGTACCGTCCGCTGGAAGAAGCTATCGATCTTATCCGGTTCGGCAATATAATCCGAGGTGCCACCGGAAAGCTCGGCCAGGTCATCGAGCAGTTTCTCGTTCCACTCCGTCCCCAGCCCCAGCGCGGTGATCCGCACACCCTGTGTTCCCAGGCTCTGCGCAATTGTTCGGCAGGTATCTTCATCACCCCAGGTCTGCCCATCGGTCAGCACCAGCATATGCGAGATATGCGCATCGTCAAGATGTTTTTGTATTTCGGCCTGGCCTGCCTGGAGCCCCAGCGACATTGCCGTACCACCGGCTTCTTCAATCGTATCAACCCGCGCCAGCAGGGCCGCCTTATCCGTAGCCGGGGTAGCGGGCAGAACCACCTGGACGGTATCATCAAAGATGACCAGCGACACAATATCCTGCGGTGTCAGGGTCTCGATCACCCGTCTGGTAGCCACTTTCATGCTGGTGAGTTTCTCACCCTGCATCGAGCCGGAACGGTCCAGCACCAGACAGAAGTTGAGCGGAACGGGTTGGCCGGCAGGAACGACCGGCTGCGCTTCCACCAGCAGGTAGTTCACCTGAGGCACATTGGTCATAGCCAGCGGCGCGCGCCCCCAGGTAGCGGTGAGTGTAACTCCATCAGCCATAGTGATCTCCGTGCATATGCTGCATAACACAGGACTTAGCAACCGACACAACCGGCAGCCAACTACTCGAACATAACCAGTACCGACGTAATATTGTCCTCGCCACCAGCCTGGTTTGCAGCCGCGATCAACTGCTGACAGGTCTGCTGGGGGTCGCCGGCATAGCGAGCCAGGATCTGCTCCATCTCCGGATCGTGGGTCATCTCCCACTGACCATCGGAACAGAGCAGGAGCGCATCGCCCGGCTGCAGGCGCTCATGAAACAGATCAACCTCGATATCTGCCTTATCGCCAAGCGAACGCAGCACCGCGCTACGCTGCGGATGAGTATAGATATCGTCTTCGCTGATCTGACCAATTTCAACCAGGCGCATCACCAGCGAGTGATCCCGGGTGATCCGCTGCAGTTTGCCGTCACGGTAGCGATAAGTCCGGCTGTCGCCGACATTCGCAATCGTGGCCCGGTCGCCCACCACCAGAGCCATGGTCAATGTGGTGCCCATATCATTGCCCCGCGCCTGACCCTCATTCAGCACATACTGGTTGGCCTGGAGCGCCGCCCGCCGCACGATCTCCCGTACCCAGCCCTCATCATAGTCGGCATCCAGGTCAAGCGCAACGGTGAGGTACTCGCGCATAATCTCCTCAACTGCGCCGCGAATAGCCAGTCCGCTGGCAACTTCCCCGGCGGCATGCCCGCCCATACCATCGGCAACGATGTAACACCCCCACGAGCGCCGGTGGGAGGCATTGTCCGTTCCCAGCACCAGCGTCAACAGGCTATCCTCGTTATGCTCACGCAGCATACCCGTATCGGAAAGCGCACCAACCCGTTGGTGCAGAGCCAGCGGACGCGTATGCTCGGCGAGGAGCGCCTCCAGTTGCTGCGCCAGTTCTGCGGCATGACTGATCTCCTCGGTGCGCACCTGGCGCAGAACCGAGGTCAGGTCACTCTCGCCGACCACCTCCAGTGCCTCATCTTCGTTCAGGCGCTGCGTGGTGCGCGGAGTCGCGGTCAGGCGTTCCAGCAAGCCGGCCAGTTCCTGCAGATCGACCTGCTGTGCATCAGATGGATCATCTTCCGTTATCATTCGCAGGTTGGAAACCGTGCGCAGGCGCGGCTGACTCGCGGGGGTCAACTCCAGGTCGGCCGGCTCCAGCGGCCCCAGCAACAGATCTCGGTCGTGTAACACCGCCATCAGGTGCGCCAGATCGCGCCCGATGCGCAATGCCGTGACTTCATCCAGGGGAGCCTGTACCGGCGCATAAGTACTCTCTTGCAGCAACACGAGCGTACGCCCATTCTCTTCGACCCGATCCCAGACTGCCGGCAACACGGCCTGAGCCGCGTCATCCTCAATCGTGGGAATGAGCGCCGGACCCGTCAGGGCGTCACGCGGCATCAGCACCCCACGATAGGTGCGCTGCTCCAGCGAAGCGCCGCATTCGATGCAGAAGGATTCACCCGGCTCATTCTCCAGTGAACCACATGACCAGCAGCGCCGCCAGGGTTCGCGGTCTACAACCTCGACCACACCCTGGGTTGCTTCATCCAGAATTTCATAATGCCCTCCAAACAGTGAGGGACCGGCAGGTTGCGACTGATCCATGAACTTCTCCTCATCCGCACCAGATAGTACGGGTAGTGGCGTAGTAGGACTGGTGGCTGCTTCTGACGTTGCATGAGACGAATCATCACGGGCAAGGGTTGCGGCCAGCCAATGCGTATCTTCCGACGTCGGACGCGGGACCGAGGACGTGGGTTCTTCCACCAGCGGCACGGCGCAGTTCCAGCAGAAGCGCGCGCCGGCACGATTATCCTGACCACAGGACTCGCAGATCGGCATTATGATGCTCCCTCAACCGTTGCCACAATGACACTGATATTGTCTTGCCCCCCCCGTTCATTAGCTAACGTCACGAGACGCCGGCAGGTATCGCGCGGGGGAGCAGCTTCAAGCACTATCTGCGCCAGTTCGGTATCTTCGATATAAGTTGTCAACCCATCGGAACAGAGCAGCAAGCGGTCGCCAACCCGCAAGGCATGACTGCCCGTGTCAACATCAATCGTCGGCTCGGTACCCAGCGCCCGGTAGAGTACATTGCGGTGTGGGTGCGTGCGCGACTGCTCCGGGGTAAGCTGTCCAATATCGACCAGGCGCGCCACCAGCGTATGGTCGGAACTCAGTTGTAGCAGCGGTTCACCCTCATCGGTGACACCGGCGGCATTAAACAGATAGGCCCGGCTATCACCGACATGCGCCATATGCGCCCGATCTCCAACCACGACAATCAGCGTCAACGTTGTGCCCATGCCCTGCTGTTCTACTTGCGCCTGGGCCGCGCCGTACACGCGCCGGTTGGCCGCCAGCAACGCCCGGCGCAGCAGATCCTGCCAGGCCGTATCATCCGCAGGCAGCAGCACCTGCAGTTCGGTGCGCAGCGTCTGCTGTACCGTCTCACAGGCCAGGCGGCCGGCAACCTCGCCTGCGTGCGCCCCGCCCATACCATCCGCAACCAGCAGCATATGCGCAACCGCCCCCCCAACGGACGTAATGGGCTCGACGGCACAGGTATCTTCATTGTTCCGGCGCACCCGCCCAACATCGCTCAGGACGGCGGCATGCAGACGCAGTGGCTCCGGTTGCTCCGTACAAGCACCCTGCACATCGTGCGTATCCGGCAGGAGTGAGCCACAGGCAATACAGAAACGCGCCCCGGCACGGTTGCCCCGCCCGCATATAGGACAGCCCACGCTGTAGCGGCGTGCCACCGGCAGGCGCGTTGTGATCCGCACCGTTTCCCGACCCTGGGCCAACTGCTCCGAGAGACTATCCAGAATGCGGGAGAGATCCTTGATTGCGGCGGCGGCATGCCGGCGGGTTACCTGATCAGTGCTCCGTAACTGCTGCTGCCACCAGTGAACCCCGGATTCGATCATCGTCTGCAATTCGCGCAAGCTCAGCGTTTCCTGGGTCACGCGCAACCGCTTGCCACCGGGGATCAGCATTTCATCCCGGGGAAGAACACCAACCGGCGCACCACAACGGGTGCAGAAACGCGACGACGCAGGCAACGACGCGCCACAATGCCGGCAGATCGGTGAAGTAGTGGAACTCACAGGTAGCACCTCGGCGGAAGCATGCGGTTGTGTGCGGCCAGAACAACCACGACTATGCAAGCGTACGAGTTAGGGCTATGCCGGAAAGGAGCGCATGACCTGACTGGCAGGCAAATTATAGCACAGGAGCAGTCCAGGTGTCGCACAGCGCACAGACTGCCGGCTACCCATGCAGCGCGAATCGCCAACGCACCCGTGTCATACGAACTACTTTGACACTGTAAGCAAAATCCTTATCGTGTATCGTCCGACTGTTTTAATTTCCAGAAATACGCCTGCATCTTTCCTATGCCCAATATCAATTACCAATAAACCTGTGCAAGCGCTTGACAGGAACTTTTGTTTTGGAGTATAATACAAAAAGTTACATGTCAAAGTAAAGGTTCCACCAGCCGTGGCACTGTCCTTAGGCCAAAAAATCGGGCGACTGCGTCAAGAGCGTGGTCTGACCCTACAAGAAGTTTCCGATGGATCGGGGCTAACGCCCTCATTTCTGAGTCGACTGGAACGGGATAAGGTCAATATCTCCGTTGCCAACCTGCGCAAGCTGGCGTTGTTTTTCAACATTCAGATGACTCACTTCTTTGAAGGTGAGGATAACCAGCAGGCCGGTCAGATCGTCCATCGCAGTGAACGCATTAAACTTAGCCTTGATGATGCCCCCGTCCAGGTCTACTCGCTGCTCCCGCCCAATGGCGATATGGAGGCCCGTTTAATGGAGGCACAACCGGGGAGTGGGCAACAAGGCTTTTCCAGCAGAGGTAGCCAGATGGTCTATCTGCTGCGCGGGCAACTGCGTTTTCATCTCGGTGAGGAAGAGTACATTCTCCAGGAGGGGGATACGCTCTTTTACCGTGATGATCTGGCCCATAGCTGGGTCAATATCGGCGACGATATGGCAACCGTCCTCACAGTCAGTTCAACAAATGGGCGCGACGACCGGTAACGCGGGGCGACTGCTGGCATCTGGTACAGATCTTGGTTATAATAACCCAAGCAATGTATCAGATGCCGCTCACATGGGTTGAGCGCTCCGGGTAGGAGGCCCTGCCAGTGTGATAGTTCGCTCCTACAGCTATCACGCCCTAACATTATGAGTACCGAGTCGCGTAGTTTACCACAGACATCCGAGCATCCAGTTGCCGAGGAACATACCGCGCATACGAGCGACGCTGATTCGGCCCAGACGGAGACTACAGCCGAGACTGACACAGGTGCATCTCCGGCGGCACCTGCTGCGCCCGCTGTCCCGCCAATCGAGATGGAAACCACGGATGCCGCAAAGACCACGGCAGATCCGGCAGAAGTTACCACCTCCCCGACACAGACCAATGCAACGCCCATCACGCTACGGCAGATTGCCCGCTGGCTGCTGGTGTTGGGCGGACTCTATGGGCTTGGCTGGCTGCTCTCGGCAAGCTGGTCCGTCCTGCTGCCGTTTCAGATTGGTCTGGTGCTGGCCTACCTGGTGTTGCCCCTGGTGAATAACCTGAATCGGCGGATGCCCCGCTGGGCCGCTATTCTGATGGTCTACCTGGGTGGACTGGTTATGGTTGTCGGCTTTTTCGGATACATTGTCCCACCACTGATCAATCAAATTAACCAGTTTATCGGGCTCCTGCGCGATATTCGCCTCGAAGAGATCAGCGGTCTGGCCGATGAGTGGATCGAACAACTGCGAGCGTATCACCAGACGATCCCCGAAGCAGTCCGCACGCCGTTGGAGGAGGGATTTGGGCAGGCGGTTGAACGGCTCCAGAGTAACTTTACAACGTATGTACAGGAGTTGGGAACGTTTCTGCTGACCAGTGTGCTGCAGGTGGTCAACACCGTTACTTTCCTGCTGGGGTTCCTCATTGTTCCCTTCTGGCTCTTCTATGTGTTGAAGGATGAGCGCGACGGGTTTGCTGCGCTGAACACGATGCTGCCGGAAAGCATCCGCGCCGATTTCTGGGCAATCTTGCGTATCTTCAACCGCATTTTCAGCAGTTATATCCGAGGGCAGTTGTTGCTCGGGCTGGTGGTCGGCCTGGTTGCCGGGATCGGGCTATTTATCCTGGGGCTGTTTGGGTTGGAGATTGACTCGATCTTGCTACTTGCCATTATCGCGGGGATTACCGAGTTAATTCCGATTATCGGGCCGGTTATCGGGGCAATCCCGGCAATTACGCTGGGATTTTTCGACTCGGTGACGACGGGCGTGGCGGTGACAATTTTGTATATCGCCATTCAGCAACTGGAGAATAACTTCCTGGTACCGCGGATCGTCGGTGAGAGTGTCGGTATTCACCCGGCCATCCTGATGGTACTGCTGGTGGTCCTGGGACAGGCATTCGGCCTGATCGGGATTATCCTGTCGGCGCCGCTGGCCGCCGTTGTACGGGATATTTTCATCTATGTGCATGGCCGCCTAAGCGATCCTCCGCGTCCCGCCGGGTTGCTCCCCGAACGTCCGAGCCGAAACACTTCGTGATATGCTCCCGGCGAGAGACGCTTTCTACCACCAGGATCGGCGGAGACACGGCGTTGTAGCACCAATGGAACGATCAGCAGCAGGACGGGGCACGGTTCAGACCGTGCCCCGTCCTGCTGCACAGTGTGCTACCGTGTTCCAGTTAGCGCGGATCATACCGCTTCGCGCCGCCGCCGCACTAACGCAGTCAGGCGGGAACGTTTCCGCGACTTGCGTTCAACATAAAAGGGATCGGTACCGAGCAGACTCCGCCGGACAGACAGACTGCGCCCGGTCAACAGGCCGCTTGCAAACGCTGTCATATCCGAGAAAGAGGCAAGTTTGTCGGCAAACACCAATACCCAGCCTTCGCGTGTGGTTGGCGCGGGGCCAAACGGGTACATATGGCTGATAATGGCATGCCCGACCGCTTCCGGTTCGCCAAGTTCGGCGGCCAGTTGAGCCGCAATCGCGCCGTGGGTGCTAATCGTACCCAGGCGCGAGTCGAGATCATGCAGAATTGCTGCGCGTGTGCAGGTCTGCCGATCAGCCCCGAACAGGGGCGCGAGACGATAGGAATACCGGGCCGAGCGCAGGAGATGATCATGCTTGGGGATGCTATGGTGCATCTGCTCGCGGGTCTCCATCACCTTGGGGTGTTCCAACAGGTCAGCAATGATGGAGTGGTACATCAATCCAGAACCTCCTAAATTCACGCGCTGTTTTGCTGCGCTAACTATTCCTGTATTGTTATACCATGCCTGAGAAGCACGATCAATCACACGCGAGTACTGGTCAGGGCTACGTCAATGTCCCGGACCATGCGCATTGTGCCGCCTGACGGCGGCACCTTGATCCCGGCCTGAGGCCGACTCCCGTCAGCACGCCGGGTACTATACACTGACGTTGACGTAGCCCTGGGTACAATACCTTTTAAATGACACGACGTACGCGGTGAACAATCAAATCAGGCATGTGCCTGGATGAACGGCCCGATTCGCCTGCGGCAGCATGGTACGCTTTTTTCTTTTTCACAAAACAGTTGCACGCTGTGCAACTGTTTTGTGAAAAAGACAGGAATCTTCCGCCCTGCCGGCGGCGAAGCCGGCCTTTATCGGGCACAAACACCCAGTTTGATCGCCCACCGCGTAACTCCTGTAAATGACACGAGTTACGCGGCGCGGACTGTTCCGGCCCGATGCCGGACCCAAAAGCCGGTTTCGCCTGCGGCCGCATGGTCTGTTCCGCCCTACCGCCGGCGAATCGGGCCGTTCATGCAGCAATACCTTTCAAATAACCGGGCTTACCTGATTCCTTCCCTGAAAGAGGATACCGCCTCCGGCAGGGTGGAAGAAATCATCCTTTTTTCACCAAACATTTTTCACTTTGTGAAAAATGTTTGGTGAAAAAAGATAAAACCGTACCATGCTGCCGCAGGCGGAACCGTTCTGTAGCGGAGCAACCACCCGGTTTGTCATGCTACCGCACAGGTTCTGCTATGTGAAAGGTATTGGTTCATGCAGGCACATGCCTGATGTGCATGCCCAGCGCGTACGTCGTGCCAAATGACAGCATCAGTGGTTGGCCGGGGCAATATATTCACGTTATAATCAGAAGGTCTACTTCAACGTGTCCGGCATCTGATAGTCGAGCTTTTTATGACACTGAACCTGATCCTGCAACCAACCGAGCCAACCCTGGCCCAACTTGACACGCCCCAGATCTGCTATGTGCTGGTGACACTCCGGCCCCAGGCGGGCACCAGTGGCACGCGCCCGGTTAACTGGGCGCTGGTTGCCGATGCCAGTCGCTCGATGCGTATCCCCATCGTTGACGAAGCCCAGTTCCGGCAACTGGTTCGCTCCGGTGGCGCCCATGAAGTGCTGGTCGATGGCATTCCGGTCTGGCAACTGACCGAGCCGGTTGACCCGCAGCTACGCGGCGAGACGCCCAGCGCCCTGGATTACACCACGCGTGCCCTGCACAGTGTGGTGGAACAGATGGACGCGGCTGATCGGTTTACGCTGGTTGCCTGCGCCGAACATGCGCGGGTGCTTGTGCCCAATACTAGCGGGGCTGACCGGGTTGTGCTGGTGCAGGGTATTGAACAACTCAAAATGATTGATCTGGGAGAGGCGACCGATCTGGCGCGGGGGTTGCACCTGGCATTGAACGAACTGGTATGCGGACGCGCCGCCAGCGATACAAAGACCGAGCGCATCCTGCTACTGACCGACGGCTTTACGCAGTATCCCGATACCTGCCTGACGCTGGCGCAGCAGGCCGCCGCCGCGGGCGTGACCATCAGCACGCTGGGGCTGGGGGGGGATTTTCAGGATGACCTGCTGACCGCCCTGGCCGATGCCGGTGGGGGACGCGCCATGTTTATGCGCCATGCCGCCAATATTCCCCAGGCCGTCACGCAGGAACTGGCAGCCGCCCGCGCGGTAACGCTGCGCACCGTGACGCTGACGCTCCGGTGTAGCCGCGATGTCACACTACGGCGGGCTACGCGCATTCAACCGGCGCTGTCGCAGCTTACACCAGCCATGGACGATCCGCGCACGGTGAAGCTCTACCCGGGCGATCTGGAGTCCGGCACCCCGGTGACAATCCTGCTTGAACTGCTGGTTCCTGCCACGCCACCGCTCCACCCGGCGATCAGTCCGGTGGACGATGGTACGGCGCGCCGGATGCGTCTGGCCCGGCTGATCCTGAATAGCCCTGATCTGCCTACGACAACCCACGATCTGGTTGCAACCTATACCCGAACGCCCGCGGCCTCACCCGCCACCGTGCTGGAGGCTGTCGCCTATGCTCACGCTGCCCGACTACAACGGCAGGGGTTGGAAGCCGCAGCCAGGGGCGACCGGTCTGCGGCGGCTACACGGTTACGCGCCGCCGCAGACCGCCTGACGGATCTTGGCGAGAATGATCTGGCGGCCGCCGCGCTACATGAGGCGTTATCGCTGGAGCAGACCGGCCAGACTAGCGGCGTTGGCGCGAAAGAGCTGACCTACGCCACCCGGCGGCTGCGGAGTGAGGAGGCATGAGATAGGTTACAGGTTACAGGGGAAATCCTTAAGCACCTGGTAGGGACGCGCTTCTGCGCGTCCGCAGCTTCCCCGGATGCAGAAAATGTCTCCTGAACCGGCACGGTGGTCTGCTCTATCCTCTATCCTCTATCCTCTATCCTCTATCCCCTGTCCCCTGTCCGCTGTTCCCTGTTGCCGGCAATAGGCTGCCAGGGCTTTGCGCTGGCTACTCCATTTCAGTTCCGGCACTTCTTCCAGAGGAACGACGCGTGCTGCACTCACTTCAGTCGCATCCCCGCCCAGAGTACCGCTCACGGCCCGCGCTGCGAAGCAGAAGACGATGTAAAACATGCGTGGATCGCCATACCCGGGACTATGCTCATACCCCAGAAAGCGCAGATCGGTTACATCCAGGCCGGTCTCTTCCTGAACTTCGCGGATGGCCGTATCCGCCGGATCTTCGCCAAACTCGGCATGACCGATGGGCAGATGCCAGATCCCACGATCCGGTGGAATATTGCGCTTCAAGAGGACAATTCCGCCCTGATACTCCACCACCACGGTTGCGGCGATGTTGGGGTTCGGGTAGAACACCCAGCCACAGCTCGGGCAGCCGAGCCGTTCCTGCCCGTGCCGTGGCATACGTTCCAGCGGTGTGCCGTCAAGCGGGCAGAAGCGGAACTGGTAGGTGTCCGGGTATGCATCAATCGTTGGCAAAGACATATGATTTCTCCGTAGTCCGTACTCCGTACTCCGTACTCCGTACTGTTTGTGCCGGATTATTATAAACGTTCGATGGTACTGGTCAGAAGGACGGGGTTGCTCTCCGTCCGAGGGTAGCGGTGTAATTGCAACCGGGGTACGAGGGCAGCGCGGTGCAGATGGTGTACAATAGGGGCACAGGTACACTTATCAGAAGAGGCAGATCTGACGGGGTGTAGCGGGAGCCGATCCCGGCTATCCCTGCCATCCTGCGCGCATAATCGAAGGAGGCAAGCTATGAAGCGACAATGGAACATCGCAGGAACAGTTCTTATGCTACTGCTGGCGATCACGTTGCTGCCCGGCACTGTCGTTCAGGCCCAGACCATAACCCTGGAACCGGAACGCCCATCGGTCGAAGCGGGATCAACCCTGCGCTTGTTTGGGCGCAACTTTGAACGTGGCGAACGGGTTTCCTGGTGGACAACCAACCCCCACGGCGCGGTGCTGGGGGGCGAACGCGTTGAGGCTTCCCGTGACAGCGGCTATGTCGAGATATTTTTCGAGGTACCCGAAGATGCCGACAGTGGACGCTGGTTTCTGACCGCCTACGGCGAAGAGTCCCAGGAGCCGGTCATTGCTTCTTTTGGGGTCATTGGGCATGATCCTGATCCGAATAATCCCGACGACTTTCAGATCAAAGTCGCGCCGCCCAGTGGTCCGGCCGGCACGGAATTTGCCTTCGCTGCGAAAGGCTATGACGACAACGAAGAGATCAGCTACTGGATCACCGCACCCGACGGCAGCATCTACGCGGCGTTCCCCAAAGGCGCCGACGCCGATGAAACGGGCCGGGTTGACCTTACCTGGCAGGTGCCGTACGATGCACCACGCGGCATGTGGGTGATGACGATCCAGGGGTACGACAGCACGGTCGCACGGGGCATACGGTTTGAAGTGTTCTAGCGATGGCAATGCAGCACGCGGCAAAGATGCGCTAAGACAGCCTGAAATCCGATGGCTGCCGGCATCTTTGCCGCGTTACTTTTTCTGGAGATGACATGCCCGTACCAGCAGGTGAGACCCCGTCCCCAATAACCACGCCCCTGTCCGCAACGATTCAGGTACAGGCAGGTGCGCTGCTGGCAACCGCCGGGGCCGATGTGCCGGTTGCAACGCTGAATGCAACACTGCACTCCTATGGCCTGTGTCTGCCGATTATGCCCCTGGAACCGGGCCTGACTCTGGCTGATCTGGTTCACCGCAACGCCGGAGGACGGCGACGCTTCCGCTATGGCACCATCGCCCGCTACCTGCGCGCTGCTACGCTGGCACCGACAACCGCGCCCGATCATTCTATCATTCTCGGGGGGCCAACGATCAAGCGGGCAACCGGCTATGGATTGCCACGCGCCCTGGTCGGCAACTGGCTTGCGGCCGGCACACTGCTGAATATCACCGTGAACCTGCGCCCATTGCCGCCGCTGCGCCGGGCGCTGCTGCTGGAGTGCCCCGATCTGCCGGCCGCCTTGCGCCTCGCCACTGATCTGCCGGCCGCCCGGTTGGAACTGAGCGCGCTGGTCCTGCTGGAACAGGCAGAGAGCTGCATGCTGCTGGCAGAACTGGAAGGAACCGAGGCCGTACTTGAACGCCAGGCAACTGAGATTGTAACCTGCGCCACAGCAGTCGGTGCAGCCGTAACCCAACCCGAAACCGCCTGGCACCCCTGGGAACACCGCGCCACCGCCGAGTGTGACGCTATCGCAAGCCGCCTGGATCTATCGCTGCCTCGAGCTGCGCTGCCGGAGTTTGCGCAACAGGCGGGCGTGATTCTGCGCCGCTACGGGCTGGAGCTACCGTTGTGGGGCGATCTGGGCACCGGCACGTTACATCTGACATTTCCGGGGGAGTGTATGGGCGAAGTGACCCAGGCGGCCGCGCTGGTTTACCACCTGGCCCGACAACTGGGAGGAACGCTCTGCACCGAGCGTGGCATGGGCGATCTGATGCGGCAGTTCTGGCAACATGCGGCGCGGCAGCGGGGCATTGGCGACTGGCAACCGACAATCCGCAACGAGACAACTCGCATGGTTCATACGCCACCCGCCACCGGGCAAACGCTGCGCTCCGGGTTGCGGGAGATCGTCGGCGCGAACTATCTGCTGACCCGACCGGAGGATATCGGAACTTACGCGCAGGATGCCTCTATCGCGCAGGCGAGTGGCGCGCCGCTGGCCGTAGTGCTTCCGGCATCTACCGCCGAGGTCAGCGCGGTGGTGGGGCTGGCGCACCGTGCAGGCGTGCCGGTGGTGACGCGCGGCGCGGGCAGTGGCCTGGCAGGGGGGGCAACCCCATCGCCGGGAGCGATTGTGCTGGCGCTAACGCGGATGGAGCGCCAGCAGGCGGATGCGGCCCAGATGGTTATCCATGCTGAGGCGGGCGCGATCACCGCCGATATCCAGCGTGCCGCCGAAGCGCACGGCCTGTTCTATCCGCCCGATCCTTCCAGCCAGGGGGTTTCGACCATTGGCGGGAATATTGCCTGCAATGCGGGCGGACCACGTTGTCTCAAGTATGGTGTCACCGCTGATTATGTCGTGGGGTTGACGGCGGTGCGGGCCGATGGACGCATTCTACGGGTGGGGGACGGTAGCACAGCCCAGTCACCGGATGCCGGGTTGCTGCAACTGCTGATTGGCTCGGAAGGGACACTGGCGATTATTACCGAGGTGACGCTCCGGCTGATTCCCCAACCGGCGGCGCGCCGTACATCCATGGCAATTTTTGACGAGCTTGACGCGGCATGTGCCACGGTCGAGACGATTATGGCATCGGGGGTACTGCCCGCCGGCCTGGAACTGATGGATGACACCACGATTGCCGTGGTTGAAGACTATGTACAGTTGGGATTGCCGCGCGATGCCGGGGCGCTCTTGCTGCTGCTCTCCGATGGCGCGCCGGAAGCCGTCGCCGACGAAGCCGCGGCACTGGCGGAACTGGCGCGGCGCGGCGGCGCGCGTACGGTGCAGGTAGCTCAGACGGCCGCCGACGAAGCGGCGCTCTGGCAGGCCCGCCGGGCCATCTCCCCGGCGCTCAACCGGCTGCGACCCAACCGCCTGGGCGAAGATATCTGCGTGCCGCTGCCCCAGATTGCCAATGCCGTCCGCCGAGTCAAGCACATTGCCGCCGGCTATGATGTGCCCATTGCCGTCTTTGGGCACGCGGGTGACGGTAATCTGCACCCGAATATCCTCTTCGATGCCCGCGACCCGGAACAGGTGACACGCACCTGGCAGGCCGCCGAGGAGATCTTCGCGCTGGCATTAGAACTGGGCGGCACGCTCTCCGGCGAACATGGTATCGGCACGCTCAAGCGACCATTTTTGCAGGCCGCATTGGGAGCGGAACTGCTGGAGTTTCAGCAGCAGTTGAAGGCCACATTTGACCCGCAAGGGCGACTCAACCCCGGCAAACTGCTGCCGTAGCCTGCAAATGGGTACACATGCCGATGGGTCAGTTCCTACGCGGCACACCGGAATGACTGGATGGCCGGGCGTGTGAGGGCGGCCGTTCCCAGGCCGGGCGGCGGCGCACCCCAATGCCAAACGCTTTGCGCACACTGACCAGGTAAATCGCAATACAGAGGTTAAATGCCATACTAATAATCGCCGTACTGACCAGGCCAAACTGAAGGGTAGTCACAGCCATATCGCCGGGAACAACGCCTGCCAGGAATGCTGCCACTGGTTCGGCATAGGCAATACCTAGCACACCAGCCACAACACTCACGGCATTCAGCAAAATATGGAAACCCCATGCCCACCCCAGCAGATCCCATAACGACCAGTAAAACCAGATCGTAAACAGCGACACGCCAAATCCGGCGATAAGATAGCCGGCCAGGCTGGTCAACGAAAATGCCGCACTCATGCGCAGATACGCGGTGAACAACACCAGAATGGTATAGGTTAACCCACTTAGAATACCCAGCATTGCAATAATTGCCACACCTAGAGGACGTTGCGGCTCTGCTTGCACCTGCCGCCGAAGCGAGTAGCTATAACCATATGACATGCGTCTGTTCCTCCTCACGTTGTAAGAGACTGCCTGAAACGGTGGTTCGCGCCGGTCACACGGCGCATAATTAGGTGCCCGGATAACACCGGACAGCGCCCCCGGCGTCCCGGCTTCGGCCGGTGTGAGGCCGGAACCGGCTGACGCCGGGACGCCCGCGCCGGGGCCATAGCCCCATGACACACCCGTTTCAGCCAATCTCTAAGCACTTTACACAACTTACGCGGTGCAACCTATTCCGGTCAGGTGCCGGGGCAGAAAACAGTCTTCGCCGCAACATTTCGTGAAATAAGAATGATCTCTTTCACCCTGCCGGAGGCGAAACCAGCCTTGCACCTGATTTCATGCCTGATTTGAATACCCACCGTGTAACTTTGTATCAGCATACGCAACAAAACCAATTCAAACCGACCGGTTAGCCGTTTGCGCGCACCCATACCCAGGTACCGGAAAGAGACCGGCACTCCGGTTGATACGGCATACATGGCAACACTTGAAACGACCTGGTTGTATCCTGTTTGTGAAGCGAGAATGGGATAAGGGGTAAAACGCCGGCTACGATGCATACCTATTATAGCGAAATAGATACCGGGGATGTCAAGTGAAAGTTTATTAATATGAAGGGTCGGACAAGGGGAATTGACGATGGGGAACCGGATGGCATTGCTTCGTCCGCTGCATTCGCATCCGGTTCCTCAATAATCGTCTGTCCAGAGGCGCTATACACTGAGCTCATCAAACCAGACCTCACCCTGTTCCCTACCGGCAATGGGGTAAGAACCGGTTTCTTCAAAATAGTCGGTAGCAAAGCTATGTTCAGCTTGCAGATCACTGATGTACACAGGATACTCACTGACAACCCCTGACCAGATATGCTCAAAAATCTCATGCTGCTGACGCATAAAAATGTTCCTTTCTCTTCCACAGTGTTAGCGGGGCGCAGATGCCGCTACCTGGAAAGCAACGGCATGGCCCCCACCGGTTTAACCGATTACTACCTGTCCTATTCCAGTTCCTACGTGCTCTACTGCAGACACTATGCCAAAGGAGCGGCGGCCGATTGCGCGTACGGCACCACAATACAAACGCAGCCCTCCGCACCATTTGGAACAGGTTCATCGTAATCAGTGTGCCTGAATCTCATGTGACACCTACCTGTTACCCGTCTGACGATTTGAACAGATCGACGGGACAAAGCATAATCCTGTTTCACGGCATTTCTATGCATTCTTTTGTATGATCTGGAAGGGAATGCATGCAAATGTGGCAGGGTTACACTGATTCGGAGAGAAGAATTCCGTTCCGGCCGGAAATGAGATTCCTCACGGATGTGACCCTCGAATGAGTGGAGGGTTCAGCGTAACCCGTCTCGTTGTAGGACTACAGTTGTTTCGAGTGATAACGTAGGGATTCGTCTACCCGACTCTGGATCTCTTCAAAGTCGAAGGGTTTAATGATCACATGATCGAAGCCGGCGCGAATAATATCAGGGGGAAGATAATTCCGTGCGTGGGCCGTAATCGCCAGGATCGGCGTGTGAGCAAAGCGTGGGTCAGCCCGTAACTCCTGAACAGCCTCGATGCCGGTTTTGCGCGGCATCTGGATATCCATCAGGATCAGGTCGGGCCGGCGGCGCTGGGCAACCTCAATTGCTTCCTGCCCATTCCGCGCATCATAAACCATAAAGCCCTGCCGCTCAAAGAAGAGACGCAGCAGAAATTGTACATCCTGCTCATCATCAACCACAAGGATACGATAGCGTTTCATAACATTGACCTCCCGGTAAGCCTGGTAGCACACTGCGGTGAGGAGATCCGCATGTAATTATAGTTTCAGTATAGCATGGTCATGCAACACCTGCATTACCTGTAGGGTTACGGCAACGTCCCGAACCGTGCGCGTTGTGCCGCCGTCAGACGGTTCCACGCTCCCGTCCCGAGGCTCACTCCCGTCAGCACGCCGGGCATTATCACTGACGTTGACGTCGTTCTGCATTGCCTGTTGCGATCATCATTCGGCGAACATGAGCGCGGCGGGCATGTTCACACGCTTGTGATCTATGCTAGACTAGAACGTTCAATCATGGCAATCCCACAAGATTACAAAACGTTCTCAGTTCAGGCATGCGCAGATGCACGCATGCTACGCGTAGTGGCACCTTACGTTCTCCCTGACAGGATGCCGGCGACTCCCATGCGCAACGCTGGAGCGCCCCGGACAGGGCGAACCCGATGCTCCGGGAAGCCGGGTCCGACAACAGCAGACCGATCATTATGCGGGTATCATGCAGGTACAGCGGTATCCACGCAGCCTCCGTCACCGACATACCGGCATAAATACCCTGACTGCGTAGCTTCTCAGAGACTGTCTGAAACGGGTTGGTCATGGGGCAATACCGTTCAAATAAGACAACATACACGGTCACTCCCCGAGAAGGAGCTATCGCCTCCGGCAGGGCGGAAGAAATCATCCTTATTCTCACAACAAATTTTCACTTTGTGAGAATTTGTTGTGAGAAAAGATACAAGAGTACCATGCTGCCGCAGGCGGAACCGTTCTGTAGCGGAGCAAACGTCCGGTTTACACCGCTACTGCGCAGGTTCTGCTATGTGAAC
>JGI12109J20283_10736407_pt1 | contig 19138 bp, 17 predicted proteins | sample ElkSlonscriptome_12_FD_20283 | JGI IMG/M metagenome (IMG submission 20283)
TGATGGAGGAGAACCGCAGGAAGCTGAACAGCCGCCTGCCCGGTTTCTGCCAGATCACCAGGCTAAAGGTCCGGTACGAAGAGTTCGAAAAAACACCGACCAAGAAAATCAAGCGCCGGTTCTACCAGGCCCTCACGGATTGACGCCACCCCGGAAACGGAATCGCCAAGGAGCGGAAATGAAGATCAACAAGAAGACCGATGGAGACATCACGATCATCGAACTGTCGGGCAAGGTCATGGGCGGCCCGGATCACGACAAGTTCAAGGGCGCCGTCTCGGAGATGCTGGAGGCCGGAGGCCAGAAGTTCATCCTCAATCTCGAGGGCGTGCCCTGGATCAACTCCACCGGTCTGGGCATCCTCATCAGCGGCTTCACCTCCATCAAGAACGCCGGCGGCATCATGAAGGTCTGCTCGGTGAACGAGCGGGTGCTGAGCATCTTCTATATCAGCCAGCTGGAGAACGTGTTCGAGGTCTTCGAGAGCTGCGACGAGGCCCGCAACTCCTTCTAGCCCGGATTATTCATGGGATTCGGCCCTGACCTGGGTGGTCGGGGCCGCCTTCTGTCCGGGAATGGAAGAAACGGCCTTCTGCGGAATCAGGCGCACCCTAATCCGCGGTGGCCCGGGCCCCCGCGTTTTCTTCCCGCTCCGCCCGCTCCCGCAACCGGGCCTCGGCCAGGATCATGCCCAGGATATTCTGGGCCGCCTGCACCAACCACAGGGCCAGCAGGTTGGCGAAGGATGTCAGGTAACCGGTCAGCAGGTAGTGCAGGGGGATGAATACCGCCGCCAGGACCAGGAAGGCGGCGCCAATGATCCGCGCATGGTCCCGGCCCGAAAGCGCCCCGAAGCGAGTGCCGCTGCGGGTGAACCAGATGGTCACCAGGGTCACGCCCACGATCATGGTGACGGGCAACTGCACGCCCACCTGGTTGTTGATTCCGGAAACCCGCCATAGCCAGAACGCCAGAACGCCCGAACCAAAATTGGCGGCCGCCAAGGCCAGGGCGTTTTTCATGGTGCTCATGTTATCCCTCCGTTCGATATTTCCCTTCCCCTGTCGCCAGGGTAACATGATCCGGTAGATGGGTATTGATTTTTTCCCGCCCGGGCCCTTCCTTGGTGGATTGTCCCGATCCCGTCCCACCCGGTCCGAGAGGCGAGGTTGCCGGTGAAAACCCGCGGACCGGGGTCCTTCGCCGGAGGAACACCATGCCTGATTTTTCCGCCTTGCTTGAGCAGAACGCCACCTTCCTGATCCGGCTGGTCGTGGCCATGGTCCTCGGTGCCCTGGTCGGTATGGAGCGCCAGAGCCGGGGCCGGGCCGCCGGCCTGCGCACCAACATCCTGGTCTGCCTGGGGTCCGCGGCCATCATCGTGGCCTTCCGGAAACTTGCCATGGAATCCAACCTGGACGCCGATTCGGCCATCCGCATGGACCCCGCCCGGGCCGCCGCCGGTGTCATCACGGGCATCGGTTTTCTGGGTGCCGGCACCATCGTCAAGAGCCAGAACTTCATCCGTGGGCTGACGACGGCCGCCTCCATCTGGGTTGTTTCCGCCATCGGGGTGACCGTGGGGCTGGGTGAGTACGTCATCGCCTCGGCCCTGACCCTGCTGGTGCTGCTGAGCCTGTACCTGCTGCACCGGGTGCCCATCAAGGGCGACCGCTACTTCACCCTGCAACTGAAATGGGTAGGGGAGCCGGACCTGATCCAGGAAGTGATCGGCATGCTGGAGGCCGAAGGGGCGCAGTTCAAGAACCGCAGTTTCGTGCGGGAACCGAAGCTGGGGCTGAGCCGGGTCAGGCTGGATATGCGGCTGGGCAAGGATGGGGAAGAAATCGCCACCGTGCAAAAGCTGCAGAGTGACAAGCGGTTCGATGAGGTGCGCTGGGACTGATGATCCCCGCTAGCGCTCCAGACGCTGCATGATCATGCGGAACCAGGGCGCAAAAATCCCGGGGTCATCCTGCAGTTCCCGCCCCAGGGCCTCCGGCGACAGCCAGCGGCAGGCCGCCACCTCGGCAGGATCCGGTTGCGGTGACGCGTCGGTGATGGCACCGAAGACATGGTCCAGTTCGTGTTCGACCAGCCCCCGGTCCAGCTCGGCGCGGTAGGTGAAGGTAAAAAGAAACTCCAGCTCCGCCTCCATGCCCATTTCCTCCCGCAAGCGGCGGTGGGCGGCCAGGGAGGGATCCTCGTCGAGGTAAGGGTGGGTGCAGGCCGCGTTCGCCCACAGACCCGGGCAATGGTATTTGCGCGGCGCCCGCTGCTGCAGCAGCATCTCCCCCCGGGAATTGGTGACCAGGACCGAGACAGCCCGGTGCAGAACGCCCTGGCGGTGCGCCTGAAGCTTCTCCATGGTGCCCGTCACCTCATCCTGCTCGTTCACCAGGACAACCTGGTTTTCCCGACTCATCGTCACCTCCGCTGTCCCTTCCGGTGGCTTCAATTCAGCAGTGTCACCTTGCGCACGATGACATCCCCCTGGTGTTTGATCCGGCAGAGATAGGTGGCAGCCGGCAGGCGTCGTCCGGAAGCATCGAGACCATCCCAGACTGCCTGGCCCAGGCCCTCGGCCTCGGGCTCGTCCATCAGGGTGCGCACCAGACGGCCTCTTAAATCGTGCACCTCGACTGTTACTTGGGTTTCGGCCGCCGGCACCTGGTAGCTCAGCTCGATCTGCCCCAGAAAGGGGTTGGGCGAAGCCTCCAGGAAACCCGTGGACTCCTCCGGAGGCGGGGGCGGCGGGGTGATGGCCTCGGTATCGATGCGGTAGACGACCCCGTTGCCGTGGTCCAGGACGTAGAGCTCGCCCAGGCCGTCCTGCCCGAATCCCGAGACGCCCCCGAAACCGCCGGGCGGCGTCAGGGCGGCGCTGCAGTCATTCACCTCGGTCACGCCGTTCGATTCCGTCCAGCGGAGGTTCCAGATCTGGTTGCTGCAGAAATCGCTGAAGAAGTAGGCACCCTGCAGGGGGGGAATGTTTTCGCCCCGGTACACATAGCCGCCGCTGATGGAACAGCGGAAGGGATCACCGCCGTGGGAGAACTCGTGCACGGGCAGGGTCTGGCCGCCCATATCACAGCCCGAGGACGGGTTGTAGCAATGCGCGCCCTCGGTGATACGCCAGCCGAAGTTGCGCCCGCCCACCGTGCCGGCGGCCACCGCATCGACCTCCTCCCAGGCGTTCTGGCCCACATCGGCGATGTAGAGATCCCCCGTCAGGGAATCGAAACTGAAGAACCAGGGATTGCGGAGGCCGTAACACCAGACCAGCTCCGCGCCCGGGGTGGAGGCGAAGGGATTGTCCACGGGTGCTGCGTACCCGGTGGCCGGGCTGACGTCAAGCCGCAGGAGTTTCCCCAGCGGGTCGGTGATGTCCTGGGCGCGGTTGTCCGGGTCGCCGGAACCACCGCCATCGCCCGTCCCCACGATCAGCATGCCGTCCGGCGCAAACTCCAGATGCCCGCCGTTGTGGTTGCTCATGGGCTGCTCCAGGGTCAGCAGAAACTCGGCGCTGTCCGGATCCAGGGCGTCCGGATCCGCCGGGTCCACGGTGTAGCGGACCACCCGGGTATCGCCGGAGTTGTCCGTGTAGTTGATGTAGCAGCGCCCGCTCTGTTCGTAATCCGGGGCGAAGGCCAGGCCCAGCAAGCCTTGCTCGCCAGAATCGTTGGTCAGCCCCCTCACGTCCAGGAAAACGCCGCGCTGGGCGCCGTCCGGGTCGTGTACGGTGATCAGACCGTGCTGCTGGACGATGAATAGCCGGGTATCCCCCTCCGGGGCCACCAGACGCACGGGCTTGGTGAGATTGTCGGCGATCAGGGTGAGAAAGAGGCCGTCCGGGCAGGCGGCCCGGGCGGTGCCCAGACCGAACAGCAGGAACAGGATCACCAGCAGCGGGCGAAAACGGTGGCGGCGGAATCGAGTCACGAGAATCTCCCTCCATGTGGGCAAACAATCTGCCGACAAGCTAGGAAATTACAAACAATACCGCTCCCGATTACCGGGCCCCCATCCTGAAGACGATCTCCCCGCCGGCCATCAGCTGGTCGTGGGTCAGCGACAATTCCCCCAGGCCATTACCATTCACCTCGATGCCCTTCACATGCACATTTTTTATACCCTGGTTCTGCGCCCGGATATTCAACTGCTTCCCGTTATTCAGGTGCAGCATCGCCTTTTCACAAGCGGGCTGCCCACCGCATAGCTGTCCGACCCGGGGCACACGGGAAAACCGCGCCGCCCGCTACCGGCCCGACCCCCGGCTTTCCCCCGCCTCGACCAGAAGCCGATCCACTTCCTGGCGCTGCACCTCCTCTCCTCCATCACCCAGACCGTTCCGGACGATCACCAGCAAGGACTCCGCTGCGGCCGCCTTGCCCTGATCCAGCCAGGATGCGGCCAGCCCCAGCTGCCCATCCACCAGCTTGGGATGCCCCGGTTCAAGCTTGATGGAGTAGACGGCGAGGGCCTGCTTCCACAGTTCCTCGGCCGCCGCATGGTCTCCCCGCAGGCCCTCGATGGCCGCCAGCCCCCCCAGCCCGTCGCCGATCATGGGATGCCCCGGACGGTAACGTCGGTGCATGGCCACGGCACGGCGGTACAGGTCTTCAGCCTCATCCAGGACAGAGTCCGCATCTGCCGCTTCCGGATCCAGCCAGGCCAGCTTGAATCCCGCCAGGTTGCCCATGGTCTGGGCCACTTCGGGGTGATCGCCGTCGTAGATGCGGCGCAGCATGGCCAGCGCCTCGTGGTACAGAGGCTCGGCTTTCTCGGGGTGCCCCGCGAAGTCATGATGGATGGCCAGGTTGTCGATGGCATAGGCCACCAGCATGTGGTCCCCGGGATGGATCTGCCGGCTCAGCTCCAGGCTTTCATTGTACAGGGCCTCGGCTTCCTGCTCGTCCTCGCTTTCGGGATCGAGCGCATTGGCCAGGCCCCGCACCTGACCCTCCAGGATCGCCGGGTCCACACCCGGCAGCCGCCGCAGCATGGCCAGGGCCTCGCGATAAAGGGATTCGGCCGGCTCACCGGCACCCTGGGCATCCATGGCCACGGCCACGGCCCGCAGCGCCCGGGAGACATCGACGTGGTCTGCGGCATGCAGGCTGCGGTTGATTTCCAGGGCCGCCCGCGCCGCCTGCTCGGACGCCGCATAGTTGGCCCGGAAGTATTCCACCGTGGCCAGGCTCAGGAGGGCCTCGGCCACCTCGGGGCTGTCGGCACCCTTTTCCTCGCGCAGGATCTCCAGGCTTTCCCGCTTGTTCTGCAGGGCCACCTCGTATAGGCCCAGGCTCTCGTAGACCTCGCCCAGGGTATCGTGCAGACGGGCGCGCACCAGCGGCTGGTCCGTCAGACCGCCCCGCAGCCGGCTGGCGCCCTGGTCCAGCATCTGGCGCGCCGTCAAGTCTCCGCCCTGGCCGTCCTCGGGGTTGGCCACCTCGAAGAGGTCCACCATGAACTGCACCACCTCGGATAGTTCGCGGCTGGACTGGGTGGCCCGATCCCGCTCGATGACGGCCAGCCGCTCAGCCTGCCGCGCCTTCACCAGGCCGCCGGCCAGACCGGCCACGCCCAGCATCAGGGCCAGCAGCAAAAATCCCGCCGCCGTCACCCCCGCGCGATGACGCCGCACGAACTTGCGTGTCCGGTAGGCCGTCGAAGGGGAGGCCGCCAGCACCGGCTCGTCGTTCAGGTGGCGGCGCAGGTCGTCGGCCAGTTCGCCGGGGGTGGCGTACCGTCGCAGACGGTCCTTTTCCAGGGCCCGCATCACGATCCAGTCCAGGTCCCCCTTCAGGCGGCGCACCAGGGTGCTGCTCATGGCCTGCCGGCGGCGGGCGATTTCCCCGCTGTCATCGCCCAGGCTGGAGACCCGGATGCTGGGCCGGGGCGGATCCTCTTCGCGGATGCGGCGCTGGATTTCCCCGAGACCGGCCTGCCGCAGCTCGCGCGAATCGAAGGGCAGCGTCCCGGTCAGCAGCTGGTACAGCACCACCCCCAGGGCGTAGACATCGGTGCGCGTGTCCACGTCCTGGCCGGACATCTCCGCCTGCTCGGGCGACATGTACTCCGGCGTGCCGATCAGCTGACCCATCTCCGTGTACAGGGTCATCTCCGTCAGATGCTGGTTGGTGGCCTTGGCCACGCCGAAATCGATGATCTTGGGCCGGGGCCGGTCATCCTCCACGCTGACCAGGATATTGGACGGTTTCAGGTCCCGATGGATGATGCCCTTCTGGTGGGCATGCTGCACCCCGTCGCAGACCTGCATCACCAATTCCAGACGCTGCCGCGTATCCAGGCGCTCCCGGTCGCAGTACTGATGGATGGGGCTGCCCTTGACCAGCTCCATGGCGAAGAAGGGTCGGCCGCGCGGTGTCTCCCCGGCATCGAAAACGCGGGCCACGTTGGGGTGGTTCATGAGCGCCAGCGCCTGCCGCTCGGCCTCGAAGCGGCGCACCACCTGCCGCGTGTCCATGCCGCGCTTGATGATCTTCAGGGCCACCCGGCGGCGCACGGGGCGCAACTGTTCGGCGGCCCACACCTCACCCATACCGCCCTCGCCGATGCATTGCAGCAGACGGTAGGGCCCTATTTCCTGGGCCGTCTCCAGGCCCGGAGATGAAGGGGTGGTCTCGGCTGATGGGCCCCGGGCATCGAGGGTCGGGTCGTCAGCGGGGCGATCGGGAGGCAGGGTAGGGTCATCGTGCATGGCGCCTGCCTTCCGGGAAAAGGGGAGAAGAGGGACGGGTTTGTTCTCTCTGGCAGGTTAAGGGAAAGGAGAGTTTTTCACTACTGGTTTTGTCGGGATCGGCTTACGCGTGGGTCTACTCCACAACCAACTCATCCACAAAAACATAAGCCTTCCCCCCGGCCCCCAGATGCCACGCCGGCATGGTCCCCGTATTGCGCGCCGTGAACCGCAAAGCCCGCACGGGCGTCCCGTCCAGCGCCACCACCATGTCCTCCTGGATGGCCCCTTCCTTGCGCGGGTCCACATCCGTGGTCACACGCCCGACCTCCCGGAATACCTTCCCGTCGGACGAAGCTTCCACCACCACCTCCCGCGGCATCAGGATCCAGGAGCGCGTGTCCTGCAGGCAGCCAACCCCCGCCTGCGTCACTTTGGTGGGTTCGCCCAGGTCCAGCACGGCCACGAAATCCTCCTGTTCGTACCCCAGCCAGCCGCCGGTGTGCCAGTTCTCGGCCCCGCGCATCTGATCGATCAGGGCGTCCGGGCCGCCGGCCGTGTACTGCGGGCTGGGCTGCGTCCCCAGCGTCACGACCCAGTTGTTGGGCAGGGCGCGGAAGGGCGCCGTCACCCGTGGGCTGCGTTCCTCACCGCGCCGGGCCTCGAATACCAGATCGGTGCTGGCCGTCAGTTCGAGGGGAACGGTGTAGGGCCGGAAGTTGCGGCCGCCGTCATCGCTCCAGAAGATGCCGGCTTCCGGATCGGCGCAGGCCAGCGCCACCCCGGTGCGGTCGCGGAAGCGGGAGCCGTCGGCCACGGCCCAGGGCGCGGGCACGATGGGCGCAACAACAGGATCGGTGCCCGGGCGGGTGGCGAAACCCCGGCCCCAGTCGCCGACCTCGCCCAGCTCGAAGACCAGCTCGCCGCCGCCGATGACTTCCTCGTGACTGAGCCAGCTGCGCTCCAGCGGCTCGCCGTTGAAGGTCACGCGCTGCACCGGGCCCTGGCCCACGCGGCGGGTGGTGAAGACGCGGCCGTCCTCGAATTCCAGGCTCATGCGCTCATGGCGGGGCGGGATGATCAGCCACTGGCCCGACGTCGGCGCCACATCGTACACACCGAAGGCGGAAAGCACATACCAGCTGCTCATCTGGCCGCAATCCTCGTTGCCGATCAGGCCGTCGGGCTGGTCCGTGTAGAACTCCCGCAGGATGCGGCTGACGCGCTCGGCCGAGAGGTCGGGCCGGCCCGTGAAGTGGTACAGCCAGGCCATGTGGTGGCTGGGTTCGTTGCCGTGGGCGTACTGGCCCATGCGGCCGGTGATGTCGGGCTGGTCGCGGCCCACGGTCTCGCTGCCGATGGTGAACAGGGAGTCCAGGATGGCGGTGCAGGCCTGGTCCCCGCCCAGCAGCTTGATGTGCTCGCGCATGTGCTGCGGGGCGGCGAAGCGGTACTGCCAGCCGTTGGCCTCGGTGTGATGGAAGTCCACCTGGCGCGGGTCGTAGGGCGTGAGCCAGCGGCCGGCCTCGCGCGGACGGAAGCAGTGGCTGGCCGGGTCGAAGAGGTGGCGCCAGGACTGGGCGCGGCGGCCGAATTCCTCGGCGATCTCGCTGCGGCCCAGCAGGCGCGCGAGGCGGGCGATGCAGGCGTCGTCGTAGGCGTACTCCAGGGTGCGGCTGACCGACTCGCGCACCACATCGATGGAGATGAAGCCGCCACGCCGGTAGGCGGCCAGACCGAAGTGGTCGCGGTCGGCGCTGTCGATCATGGCGTCCAGGACCTCGTCCGCGTCGCCGGTGCGCAGGCCCTTGAGCCAGGCGTCGGCGATGAACGAGACGCTGTGGTAGCCGATCATGCAGTCGGTCTCGTTGCCCGCCAGTTCCCAGACGGGCAGACGGCCGCCCTCGCGGAAATGGGACAGGGCGGTGGCGATCAAATCCCGCGTGCGGTCGCGCTGCACCAGGGTGAACAGGGGGTGCGTGGCGCGGTAGGTATCCCACAGGCTGAACACCGTATACTGGTCGCGATCATCCGCCTGGTGCACCTGGCGGTCCATTCCGCGGTAACGCCCATCCGCATCGCTGAACAGGTTGGGCGCGATGAAACTGTGGTAAACGGCCGTGGCCAGGATGGTACGCTCCGCCTCCGTCGCTTCTTCAACCGCGAAGGGAGCCAGCGCGTCGTCCCACGCGAGGCGGGCGCGGGACCGGACCCGGTCAAATCCGAAACCCGCCCACTCGGCTTCCAGGTTCCGCCGGGCGCCGTCCGCATCCACGGGGGAGATGGCCACCTGGGCCGTGAGCACGCCACCCTCGGCGCCGAAATCCAGCACCGCCAGCACGGGTTTGTCTGCCATGTCGTGGGTGCCGTTTTCCAGGCGCGCGGTGAAGGGCCGCGAGAAGACCGCCCGGAAATGCACCAGTTGATCCCGCGCCCAGGCCTGCGAACGCCGGAAGCCCTCCACCGTCACCGAGTCCACCACCGTCAACCCCACGTCCAGCAGCTTGTCCCGGTGACGAAGATCCAGGATCACCGAGCCGTTGGTGCCGGCAGGGAAGGTGTAGCGGTGCAGCCCCGTGCGCGCCGTGGCCGTCAGTTCCACATCGATGCCGTAGTCATCCAGATGCGTGGCGTAGTAACCGGCCGCCGCCGTCTCCTTCTCCTTGCGGAAGCGTGAGCCGTAGCCGCCGTCCACGTCGTCCGGGTATCCGTTTTCCAGGTGGGGCACCCCGGTGACGGGCATCAGCAGGATATCGCCGTAGTCGCCCACGCCCGTACCGCTCAGATGGGTGTGGCTGAAGCCGTACACCACGCGGTCGCTGTCGTGATAGATGGAGCAGCCGTCCCAGCCCTCCAGACGGGTGTCCGGGCTGAGCTGCACCATGCCGAAGGGCACGGTGGGGCCGGGGAAGGTGTGGCCGTGGGCGCCGGTGCCGATGAAGGGGTCGATGTCCTCGGCGGTGAGGACCGAGCCAACCGCGGCACCCGCCACGCAGAGCAGAATCAGCAGGGCCACCGGGTGCACCAGACGCATGGTCATCCTTTCGGGTGGGTCAGTCGTCCCCCCGCTGCCGGGAGAAATGCCGGTACAGCATCCAGGTGGCGCCGAAGGCGATGCCGAAAAGCAGCACGGGCACCACCCAGGTCCAGAAGACCCCGCCGATGGGGGCGGCCGCGGGCAGGGGTTGGCTCATGGGCGGCGTCCTTTGCAAGGAGGGGGCAGAGGGGTTTCCATGCCCCAAGGATCGCAAATTCCCGCCCATCCCACCATCATTTTTTCCGTGCGATCCGCCTCAAGATTGGCAAGTACCGGCCGGGTGGCTACCATGTGGGAAATTCTCGAAATCGGTCCATCCATCCCACTTCCACCCCAGGAGAGTCCATGCTGCGCGTTCTGGTCATCCTGCCCGACGGCTTCGAGATCCTGGAGGCCGCCGCCTTCATCGACACTCTGGGTTGGGCCCACACCGAGGGCGATCACCCCATCGAGACCGTGGTGGCCGGGATCTCCCCGGAGCTGCGTCCCACCTTCGGTTGCCTGACGGTGCGGCCGGATCACCAGCTCACGGAACTGGATCTGGCGGGGTTCGATGCCGTCGCCATCCCCGGCGGTTTCGAGACGGCCGGCTACTACGACGAGGCCTTCAGCGAGCCCGTTCTCCACGCGCTGCGCACCTTCGCCACGGCCGGCAAGCCGGTGGCCTCCATCTGCGTGGGCGCCCTGCCGGTGGCGCGCAGCCGGGCGCTGGCCGGGCGGCGCGCCACCACCTACCACCTGGATGGGGACAACCGCGTGCGGCAGCTGGCGGAACTCGGCGCCGATGTGCAGCGGCAGGACATCGTGGAGGACGCGGGCATCATCACCTCCAACGGGCCGGGCACGGCGGTGGAGGTGGCCCTGTGGCTGGTGGAGAGATTGACCACGGCGGAGAACGGCGCGCGGGTGCGGCGGTTGATGGGTTTCTGAATCCGGGCGCGGCGTTTTCCGGCCCTTCTACCGGCAGGTGAGCAGGCTCTGGAACACCGAAAGCCCCAGGGCCTTGCGGTATTGTCCTGCTTTTGGGGTCGTTCGGCCCCAAAACCCACACAACAAATCAAACGCCTTGGCCCCGATTTCATATATTTTTGGTGTGAATTTTTCCCATATTCCTCTATGGTCACAAAAGGCCACCATTTATGTCCTCAATCAGGAGGTTTGGAATATGAATCGCAAGACCATGACCATCGCAGCCCTGGCATGCTGCCTTGTTTTTACCGCTGTCGGGACCGCCTCGGCGTACAGCAGCACTGGAGACGCCTGGGTGGACTACTACGACGCCTGCCCGGATCTGGTCGCCGCCGACTGCACGGCCTGCCATCAGAACGGTTTCGATTTCAACGCTTACGGGGAAGCCCTAAGGACCCGCATCGACGGGCAGGGCATGACCAATACCGAAGCCTTCCTCGACGTGGAGAGCGTGGATTCCGACGGGGACGGGTACAGCAACGGCCAGGAGATCGTGGTGGACTGCACCCTGCCCGGGGATGCGTCCGACCACGGCACCGTGGGAGCGGAAGACAGCACCTGGGACAAGATCAAGGCGATCTTCCGGTAGTCTTCCCGTCGAGGATATTCCCGGTCCGGGCGGAGCAGAATGGGATGCCCGCCATCAGAAGTGGAACGTGAACTCCGCCTGCACCGGGAAGAACAGGCTGCTGCCCTCGAACCCGTTGAAGTAGCTGAACTGGTAGATCTTCTCCTGCTGCACCGCTCCTACCGTGGCCCGCACCACGATCAGGTCCTGCGTATTGTCCAGATGGAACGACGCCACGGTTCCGGCGGAGTACTCTCCATCCAAACCGGTTTCCCCGAAGACGGGATCGATGCCGCCCACGTGGCCGTCGCAGTGGATCTTCCGATAATCCACGCGCACGGGCATTTCCGCGTGGGGCGCCCCGTTCGGATACAATACCGAAACCCGGGCGTGCACCCAGACGTCATCGTGCTCCTCTTCGGTCTCGTTGCAGGGGGTTTCTTCGGTATCGAACATGCGCAGCATGCGGTCCCCCGTATACGCCAGATGAACCACCCTGTTGCGCCACACATAGGCCTTGGCCAGACTCGAGTTATACCACTGGTTCATGACCAGGGCCGGATCGTACGCCGGGTTCAGCATATCCAGGATGAGGTTCTGGGACCAACCCGCGTTCCAGCGGGTCAGGACACTCCAGTCGAAGCCGACGTAACCACCCGCGCCCGCGTGCTCGACCATGTACTCCGGCCAGCTCCCGAGCCCGCTGTAACAGAAACCGCCATAGACCAGCGTCTTGTTCGACAGGCTGTTGTACTTGTGGATGAAGGCCGGACTGATGAAGAACTGGTCCGTGCCGCCGTGGATCCGCACCAGGGGCAGATCCCCGTTCTCGATGTCGTTCCAGTACTTCAGGTGTGACTCCGCCGTCCAGTACTCGCCGGTCATCAGGTACACTTCTTCGATGTTGTCGCTGCTGGGCCAGGCCCACCCGTGGGAATAGAAGTGCACGATGCGGTAACCCGTCAGGTGAGTCAGGGCATCCAGGGTCACCTCGTTGTTCTTGTAGAACTGCAGGGTATCGAAGCCCGCCGCGCCGAGGCGCCAGTCGTAAGCCCCGATGATGGCGTCGGTGTACTGCGCCCGTTCGTGGTAGTGGGCGCTCAGCAGGATGGCCCTGGAAAGCTCCGGATCAGCGGCGGAAGTTTTCCCCGGCAGCGCAGGCCCCGGGTCGGGATCCGGGAATTCCAGATCGCTTTCCGGATCGTCGGCAGGGTCCACGAAGATGCCGCCGATCATGCCGTTCGCGTACCGCACGGCGATACCCTGCCCGCCCACCTCGCCCCACGCTACATCCGGATCCTCCAGAAAGCGCACCAGCACCGAGTCCATGGCCGCCACCGTATCCATGCCCGCCTCCAGGAGGTCGCCCAGGACCATGTCATTCTCATCCTGGGTCTGGATGATCATCTCCTGGATTTCTTCGGGGGTGTAGTTGGGAGTGGCCGGAGGAGAAGCGGAGTCCTCGCTGGAGCAGCCGCCGAGGGTGAAGGCCAGCAAGATGGCCACCGTGATCCACGCGTGAAGAAGCCGGGACATGTTCCGCATATTCCACCCATTTCCTTGTGTTTCCCCACCCGAAAAAAGCTTGATGAAAAAACCATATCACAAAAGAGGGGCCCACCAAAGAGCTGAGGGGAGCCGGCCTGTCGCTCCCTGCCCCGCCAGACCTGGCCCCGACCGCAGGCCTTCAGTCCCCGAGGGTTTCCGCCAGACGGACCATGCTCAAATTATCCTCGGACTCCGCGCTCTGCTCATCGAGGGCGCGCCACCGGGACACTCCCACCTGGAACTCGATATAGACCAGTTGCAGGATCCGGAAAAGGGTGGCCGAACCCCTTGGCCACACCCAAAGACAGGGCCAGCGCCGGCACCACGATGCGCAGTAGGCGGAGCAGGGAGGAGCGACGCCCCCCGATGGACCGCGCATTCCCCGTTCGAGGTACAGGCGGCCGCCCCGAATTACCATCAAAGGCCGATCATTGGACGCGCGTGAGCTCCGGTAACGCCGGCAACCGGCCGTGGCGTCGCTCAGCGCAGCCGGTACCCAGGGCAAATGGTGGCATGGAGCTTGCAAATGAGACGGAGTTTTCACGAGCCGATCGCCGCCCTGACCATGGCAACCAGAATAAACAGAAGGGGCACCTTATCCATCCATCAGGAGGTAACCCAATGTCCAGATTGCATCTCACACTTCTTACCATCCTATCCGCCCTGCTGATGCTGGGTCTGGTCGCCTGCAGCGACAGCGACGACCCCGTAGATCCCGGTGGCGGCGATCCCGTCGATACCACCGCTCCCCAGGTCGCCGGTGTCGATCCCTCCAACAGCGAGGCCGGAATTTCGGTGGACGAGGACATCGTCATCACCTTCAACGAGCCCATGGATGCGGCAACTTCTTCCGGCCAGGTCACTCTTTCTGCCGGGACCATCACCAACCTGACCTGGCAGGACAGCCGCAACCTGGTGGTCACACACGCCGACTGGTCCGAGGGTGCCCATATTACGGTCACCGTCGGCACGGGACTGGCCGATGTGGCCGGCAACAACCTGGCCAGCGCCTTCACCTTCTCCTTCTACGTGTATTCATCCACGCTGACGGTGCTGCAGGCCAACCCCGCCGACGGCGCCACCGACATCAATCGGGACAGCAACGTGCAGATCCTCTTCTCCCGGGAGGTCGACGAGAGCACGGTGACCGCCAATACCACCATCACCGATCCCAACCGGACCAGCTACAACTTCACGGTCGACAGCGCCGATGAGGCCGTCACCCTGATGATCGACGGGAGCCTGGCCGCCAGCACCGAGATCACCGTGACCCTGGGTTCCGACGTGGCCACCTGGGGCGGCAATACCCTCGGTTCCGACCACATTTTCAGTTTCACCACCGGCACCGAGGTGGACAACACGCCTCCCACCGTGCTGTCCTCGTTCCCGGCCATCGGCGTCACCGCGGATCCGGACATCGGGTACCTCCAGGTGACCTTCAGTGAGCCCATGAACCCCATGTCCTTCCAGCCGGCGGCCTGGAACGCCGAGCTGGCCCTCATCCTCATGAGCATCGAGGCCGAACCCACCTGGAACGATGACTTCACTGAGGTGACAGTGCCCTTGCCCTCGCCCCTGCCCGACGGCCTGCCCATGGAGATGGTCTTCGACCAGTTCACCGACGCCAACGGTGTGGTCCAGGATAGCGAGTGGAATTGGCACGCCACCATCAGCGGCACACCCGACTACTACCCCGTGGAAGATGACCTGGAAATGGTCTACGAGGTCAACGCCGAGGAGGGCGACCTGGGCAACAGCAACCCCACCTCCACCTGGGACTACCAGGACTACATCATGCTGGAGATGCAGCAGGACGACAGCTTCCACCTGGCCCGCTACGAGGAGGATTTCGCCGCCCCGACGGGGGATTACGAGATCTACCAGGAGGCAACCGGCGCCCTGCAGTGGCTGGGCTTCACCTCCGAGGTCGAGGAAGGCAACTACCAGGAGATGCTCTTCAGCTCCTCCGTGGATTTTCTGCCCGATCCCCTGGTTGCCGGCACCTGGTCCGACAATACCACCGTCACGGTTCCCGGCGAGGGCTCCTACAGCGCCACCCTCGACGGTTCGGTGGAGAGCATCGGCGATATCCATCCGGGTGACCGCGGCTCTCGTGAGGAGATCTACTTCAAGGACGTCATACGCGTGGTGCGGGTCCTGAATATCCAGCTGGACGGTACGCCGGCCATTGTGCAGACCGACACCACCTGGTATTCCCCCACCGTCGGCCCCATCCGGATGATCAATCACGAGGAATCCACCGTGGAGGATTACTGGGAGCATCGGGAGAGCTGGCGCATCCTGGGCTCAGCCAACTGATCCCGGAACCCCTGCCGGACACGCCCCCGCCATGGCCATGGCGGGGGCTGTTTTTTATCACGAGGACAGCCCCCCACCTGCGGCCAGGGATTGCGGAAGGATCGTTCCCGGTGGCCATGGACCGGTATTGGCCCGACCATGTACCGGGAAAGGAGGGCCCTCATGCCTGATACACCCCTGCCCCGCTTCCTCGCCGCCACGGACCTGCTCCGCCTGGCCGGCCCCGAGACCCTGGAAGCCGTGGCCGCCCGGCTGACTCCACAGCGCCTGGAGCCGGGCGAAACCCTCTTCACGGAGGGAGACCCATCCGGCACCATCTTCTTCCTGCAGGAAGGCCAGCTGGAGATCTTCCGCCGCAGCGACGACAACCGGAAAATCCTCCTGCGCATCATGCAGCCAGGCGAATCCGGCGGTCTGACCAGCATGGCCCGTTCCCGGCCGCGATCCGCCACCCTCCGGGCCCGCGGCCCCGTGATCGTGCAGACCATCCGCAACGAGGAGTGGCTGCAGCTCATGGCCGAGAACGAGGACCTGGCCCGTTCCGTGGTGGCCCACCTGGGGCACAAGGTCCGCGAGAAGACCGGCCAGCTGGCCACCCTTCTGGCCCCTGGTGAAAACGATGGCCGGGCCCACTGCGCTGTCTTCGATACCAAGGCCTACGATCGCCGGTGGTTGGAAAAAGCCGCCGGCCCGGACCTCGCGTTCGATTTCCTTGAAGCCCGGCTCGGTCCGAAGACCGCCCGACTTGCCGCCGGCTACCGCCTGGTCTGCGCCTTCGTGAACGACGACCTGTCCGCCCCCGTCCTGGAAAATCTCGCGGCCGGCGGCGTGGAACTGGTGGCCCTGCGCTGCGCGGGCTTCAACAACGTCGATCTCGCGGCCGCCGAGGAGCTGGGCATCACCGTGGTCCGCGTGCCGGCCTACTCGCCCCACGCCGTGGCCGAGCACGCCGCGGCTCTCGTCCTGACTCTCAACCGCAAGATCCACCGCGCCTACCAGCGCGTGCGCGAGGGCAATTTTTCCCTGGCGGGGCTCGAGGGTTTCGATCTGCACGGGCGCACCGCCGGCATCGTGGGCCTGGGCAAGATCGGCCGCTGCCTGGTGGACATCCTGCGCGGGTTCGGCATGACCGTGCTGGCCCATGACGCCTTCCCCGACGCGGACTACGCCGCGAGCCACGCAGTGCGGTACACGGAACTCGACGAGCTGCTCCGGCTCTCGGATGTCGTCAGCCTGCATGCGCCGCTTACGCCCGAGACCCATCATCTCATCGACGCGGACCGCATCGCGCTGATGAAAAAGGGGGCCCTGCTGATCAATACCAGCCGTGGCGCCCTCGTGGACACCGCCGCGCTCATCAACGGTCTGAAGAGCGGCCACCTGGGTGGCGCCGGGCTCGATGTTTATGAAGAGGAGAGCGAGTACTTCTTCGAAGATCGCAGCGCCGAGGTCATCACCGACGACCTGCTGGCCCGTCTGCTGACCTTCCCCAACGTGCTGGTGACCAGCCACCAGGCCTTCCTGACGGTTGACGCCCTGCAGGCCATTGCCGCGACGACGGTCGCCAACATCCGGAAGTTTCTGGAGGGCAAGAGAGGGTTGGAAATCGGAAACATCGTCACACGCCGATGAGGCAGCGGTTGCCGTCCCATCACAAGGAATCCCCCAGCAGGGCGATGCTATCCCGCAATTGTCCATCGTCCAGATAGGGGGCCGGCCCCAGGCGCAGGCTTTCTCCGCGGCTGTCGGTCCGCACGCCGCGCTCCCGCAGTTGGCGGCACAGGGCGTCCGCACGCGGAGACTGCAGGACCAGGAAACCGGCAATCTCCTCCAGGGGCACGTCGGGGCGGCGGATCACCTCCGGATCCAGGTCCAGGGCATCGAACGCGTCCGCCAGCAGGCCCACCTGGTGGCGGCTGACCCGGCGCAGGAACTCCGGCGTCAGTTTCATCCGGTCGAAGAAGTCGAAGACGGCGGCCGCCCGGTAGTGGCTCACCGGATCATAGGTCGCCCCGGCCAGGCTGGTGGCCCCGGGTCCGTAGCGCACGCCTGCCCCCCGCCCGCCCTGATCCAGGAGATCGAACTCCGCGAACCAGCCGGTGATGACGGGCCGTAATTTCCGGTCGGCCGGAATACGCAGGAAAGCGTTGCCCTCACCCAGCTGGCAGTACTTGTAGCCGCCTCCGGTGACGAAGGCGTCTTCCAGACCCAGCTTCTGCAGGGAAAACGGCACGGCGTTGAGATGGTGGTAGGCATCCACCAGCAGGTCGGCGCCATGGGACCGGCACGCCGCAGCCACCGCGTCGAGGCCGGGCACCAGGCGGCCGCTGCCGAAGAGGACCGACGAGACCAGCACCAGGGCGGTCCGGTCATCCACCGCCGCCACCAGCCGCGCGGGGATCTCGGCGTGCGGCGTGGTCGGAACGCGCACCACCTCGACGGCCTCCTCGCCCAGGCGATCCAGCTGGCGCCGGATGGTGTGGAATTCGCCCTCCGTGGTCACCAGGCGGGGCCGCTCGCGCAGGGGCAGGGCCGACAGCAACCGCACCAGCAGATCATGTGTGCTGGCGCCCAGGGCGATGCGCGCATCGGCCGCCTGCTCCTCCTCTCCCAGCAGACGGGCAAAACCGCGACGCACCCGGGAGGCCATGGCAAAGGCCCGCTCCCATTTTTCATCCACGAGGTCGGCGGCGTCCTGCCAGGCAAACTGCTGCCCGGCGAAGGCCTCATCGGGCCACGCCTGGTGGCTGTGGCCCGTCAGGAGCAGGCGTTCGGATACGCGAAAGCGGGAATAGTGGAAGGCCAGGGCATTGGGCCGTGAGCCAATGGCTTCAAGATCCATGCAGACATCCTTGCGCATCCCTAGGAAGCGTCTTCATCGAACTGCGACATGTCCATCACGAAGCGGTGGGCCACATCGCCCTTGGCCAGGTGCGCGAAGGCGTCGTTGATCTCGCCCGGCCGGATCATCTTGCACTCCGGATGGATGCCGTGCTCGGCGCAGAAATCCAGCACCTCCTGGGTCTCCTTGATACCACCGATCAGCGAGCCGGCCACCCGGCGGCGCCCCATGACCAGGGGCGCGGTGAAGGGTTCCTCCAGGGGGCCGATCTGGCCGACGATGACCAGGGAGCCGTCCACATCCAGCAGGGGCAGGTACACGTTCAGATCGTGCTTCACGGGAACCGTATCGAGGATGAGATCGAAGGAGGAGGCCGCTTTCTCCATGCTGTCCTCGTCGGTCGAAGCCAGGATGCCCCGGGCGCCGATCGCGGCGGCTTCCTTTTCCTTGCTGGTGGATCGACTGATGACGGTCACCTCCGCGCCCATGGCCACGGCCAGCTTGACGGCCATGTGCCCCAGTCCGCCGAGGCCGATCACCCCGACGCGGGAACCCTCGCCCACCTTCCAGGTGCGCAGGGGGCTGAAGGTGGTGATGCCGGCGCACAGGATAGGCGCGGCGCGGGAGATGTCCAGCTTGTCGGGGAGGTTCAGGACGAATTCCTCGCGCACCACGATGTGCCGGGAGTAACCACCCTGGGTGGTCTCTCCGGAGATGCGGTCCGGCGAGCCGTAGGTGAGGGTCATGCCGTTCCGGCAATACTGCTCCTCGTCGTGATCGCACTGGTCGCACTCCCGGCAACTGTCCACCATGCAGCCGACGGCGACGCGATCCCCGGCCTTGTAATTCTTCACCTCGGGACCGACTTCCATGACCTGGCCGACGATCTCGTGACCCGGAACCAGGGGATAGGACTGGGGCCCCCAGTCGCCGTTGACGGTGTGCAGATCGGAGTGGCAGACCCCGCAGTAGAGGATCTCGATGGCCACATCGTTGGGGCGCAGGGCCCGGCGCTCGAAGTGGTAGGGGACCATGTGGGCATCGGAGGAATGGGCAGCAAATCCGACGGTTTTCATGCAGGAATTCCTTTGCTTCAGGGTTCTTGGTTGCCTTTTCCCCCTATATAACAACGGACGGATGATCCGGCTTGCC
>JGI12109J20283_10117756_pt1 | contig 19100 bp, 10 predicted proteins | sample ElkSlonscriptome_12_FD_20283 | JGI IMG/M metagenome (IMG submission 20283)
TGAAGAGGATCTCACGAATGCCCCCATGTATATGGATCCGGAGATCCGCAGGTCTTCTCTGGCAGAGGTTTTGCTTCGCATGGCAGTTTTAGGGCTACCTCCTATCAATAACTTTCCCTTACTCGACCCTCCCAAAGGGGCAGCCATCAATCAAGGCTACCGTACGTTGATGGATATTGGAGCCATGACCTCCCGACGGGAAATCACCAAGCGAGGTCGTGTCTTGGCAACCTTTCCTCTCGAACCCCGCTTGGCGCGAATGCTGGAAGAGGGAGATGAGGAAAACGTAGTGGCTGCTGTCTTGGTGGTTGTCGGTTTCCTCTCGATTCAGGATCCCCGGGAGCGTCCCGCCGAAAAAGCGGAGAAGGCCGATCAGGCCCATGCGGTCTGGCGGAATCCTGATTCTGATTTCATGGGCACAATCCAGATGTGGAACGCGGTGATCTCACAGCCGAGTCAGAGCAAACGGAATCGTTTTTGTCGCGACCATTTTCTTCATCCTTCTCGAGTTCGGGAATGGATCAACCTGGTGGACGATCTTCGGTCTACCTGCAAAGAGCATCGATGGCAGGTTCCCTCTTCGGTAGGAGAATTGGAAGTCATGGATTCTGATAGTCTGCACCGCTCCATCCTGGCCGGAGTTCCGCGTACGGTCGGTCAACGGGAGGACAAACGAAATTTTCGGGGAGCGAACGGTCAAGTCTTTCAGATCTTCCCGGGGAGTGCACTCGCCAACAAACCGCCCAAGTGGGTAATGGCCTTTTCCTTAATGGAAACCTCCAGAATCTGGGCCAGGGAATGCGCAAATCTTCGTCCAGAATGGATCGAGCAGGTGGCACCGCATTTATGCAAAGCGCATTATGAACGTCCGGTGTGGAATGCCACCCGTGGCTTTGTCGAAGCAGAAGAGCGGTTGCAATTCGGTCAACTCACCCTCCGACACGGAACGAAAGTCCACTACGGACGAATTGACCCTCAGGAATCGCGCAAGATCTTCCTCGAAGACGGTTTGGTCCCTGCCCGCCTTCCTCTTCCCGAGAAACAACTCGCCGCATACCGTGATTTTTTGGACTCTTTGGAACAATGGGAACACAAACTACGCCGTCCGGGAGCCTTCACAGGATCTTCGCTCCTTATTGACTATTTCGATCAGCTCCTTCCCCGTGATATCTTCACCTCCAAAGCATTTTCACGCTGGAGCAAACAACACGATTGGGTTCCGAACATCGGAACCTTGCTTCCAGAGGACTTCCGAAGTTCGGAAGATTTCCCAGATACCCTTCAGGTCGAGGGAAAGACGGTGGAATTGGAATATCGCTACGCGCCGGAAAACCCAGAATCCGATGGCGTGACCTTTGTGGTTCAGGAGTCCGACCTGCATTCCCTTCCAGACGATCTGCTGGAATGGACGGCACCGGGTTGGATTCGAGAAAAGATTCAGGCATTGATTCGTTCTCTGGATAAAAAAATCAGGACGCAATGCGCTCCCTTCTCTAAAACTGCGGATGATGCCTATGCATGGCTGATCGAAGAAGACTTTCTTTTCACTCACTCGCTCACTCAGGCTCTGGCCGCTTTTCTGGCAGCCAAGCTGGACCGGATTCTGGCCGCACCGGATTTCAATATGGAGAAGCTCCCTCCACACCTGTGCGCGCGGGTACGGGTAGTCGATACTCAAGGCGAAACCATTTTTGAAGGGGACTCTTTTTCCAATTCAACCCAAACGATTCGACACCCCTCTGGCCTTAAGGAAAAGGGGTTCCCTGACTGGGAAGGAAGTTGGAAGGAATGGCCTCCTGGTGAGTTACCGATCTTTATCGAAACCGATCAGGGCAAACAGTTTCTCGCGGTCTGCGCTACTGGAGGAGCTTTTCAGGTTCGTGGATTTTCGACCGCTGAAGAAGCGGAAGCCGTTCACCTGTCTTCATTGGCAACCTGGTTCGCAAAGCAGGTTCCGGATGTCGTCCGTTTTTTTCAAAAGCAATTTCCGTTATCCACCCAGCTCCAGTTATCGCTAAGTCTTGAACCTTCTGTTGGGGATACCGCTCTTGAGGATGTTCAGGAAGGAATCCTTCAACAGGCTATTCAGTCATCAGGACCGTTACCCCGATCTCCGGAAGCATGTAGTCGATCTTTTGATCACGCACGGGGAGTGTTATTTGAGGTAGCAGAAAAGGTCTGTTCTCAAGTGGAAACGCTGTTTGATCTTCGATCGCAGGTTCATGATGCGATTGAGGCTTTGCCTTCAGGACCTCTACGCTCAGATCTGGAAGTTCAGCGCGCCGTGCTGTGGCGACCAGGATGGTATATGGAGCCCAACTGCCTGAATCGGTATCCCTTCTTTTTGAAGGCCATTCTCATTCGTATTGAACGGGCCTCCCGTAGTCCGGAAAAAGATCGAGCGAAATTCAAAGAGCTTGAACCTGCTCTGGATGCCTTCGCCGAACATGCGGACCGACTCACCTCTTTTCAAACGAAGCAGGCCTTGCTCCAACTGGAAGAACTACGATTGGCCACATTCGCACCCGAACTGAAAACGCAAGGCAAGAGGAGTCATCAACGATTCTCACGTTGGATTCGCTCTCTTTAAAAAATATAAATTGCATTGTCATTTGGGGCATGAAGAAGATCTTGCGAGTGAATACTTCTTCTGTCTTCTTTACCCTGAACATCCTCTCCCTCGATCAAAGGGAATGTCTTATCGACAATGACATGAGGCTTCTTCATTTGGGTAACGTCAATGAGATCAAAATCTTGATTATATCTTTGGCCCGAGAATAACCCTGATACATCACCCATTTCCCGAACTTCGGCCTCTCCGGAGACTTTATCAATTTTAATCGCCAGCAAGCCCAAACCCGTACCTACGAGTTGGTCCTCTATTTCTTGAAACCACTCAGCTGAAGGCATCTTAGCGAATAATATTGAAAAACCTTTTACATCCAAATTAGCCGACAACTCTATCAGGTTTTCGACATCAAAGTTACGTGTAGATGCGCTAAGGATCATGGGGTATAGTCTTATTTTATAATAGGTTGTAAAAAGCCGTGTTTTTTGAAAATCTCCTTTTTTAGAAGTTAGAAGTATTTCGCCATTAGTGTTTTGCCGAAACCATGCTGGACTGATGACACTAAAAACCTCACTGTTGTTCTCTAATTTAGCCAAAATATCATCATCGGTCCATGGCTTAACTTTGGGTTCGAAAATGCCTATATATGTTGGAAGCGGACCTCCGGCCACCTCACGAACCACGGCCTGTGCCAAGCCGGACTCAGGAGTCCAAGGTGCCATCCCCCAAGAACCAAGATTCATATCGAGAGGTATTGAAATTGGCGCACCAAATGCAGGTTTTTCATCTAAATAACCAAAGGCGGCATCGCCTCGAATTTCCAGCCTAAGGGTAAATGGGTTCACTGGGCGGATCCAGTCACGCCTCAGATTCTCAACGATTTTCCCATCCACCCACGTTTGCATGTGCAAGTCTCCGGTTTGTTCAAAACCAAAACGAATCATGGTACCTTCTGAGCGTCGGGCATACAGCCAAAATAGTCCGCTTGCCTGATCCAATGTGGCTTCAATAAAGCCATTTTGGATAAGACTGGACCTTCCGAGTTTCAGATAGTTATCAGAGGAGTCACGATTGTCAGAATACGCACTCCGGCCTTCGTCAGTACTATCTGATGTGATTTGTGCTCCCTTCCAGTTAGTTGAAATACTCCCAAATTGTATATCTTCCCTTACAGGATACTCCCGTGGGAGAAGATTTTGATAGTAAACAGAATCAGGAAGTTCTTCCTGGGCACGTTGGTTCACCAGATCCAGAAGTCGCCATGATTCCGGCCACAAGAGCAAACCAAATTTATCTAACGATTCAAGAAAATGACCACGCATGCCCCTTGCCTGTGCGACATCTAAAATTTTCTTAAGGTTTTGGACACGCTCATTGGAAGTTTTGAGTAGACCATGAAGATGTGAAAGGGCGTTCAGATCCCCTTTATTTTCATTCACAACCTCGAGAATTATTTTTCTAGCCTCCTCAACTTGGCCATCATTTAAAAGTATCTCTGCTTGAGCGAGTTTCACCTCTGAGTTTTGTGGAAATAACCGGGCGTAGAGATCCAGCATCTCAAGGGGTTTTTCTACACCCTCCTCAAATTCGGTACGTAAGTTTGCGGTGGTGATAAGAAGTGAGATTTGACCCGGATTTAGCTCCAGGCTACGTTGATAATATTCCACCGCGTTACGGTAGTCTTTCTTACTCCGGTAGACATCTCCAACTAAACGTGGTGGCCTTTCGTTGTAGGGTTCTATCTCCGCCCACCGTGACCAGAGATCAATGGCAAGATCAAAATCACCTTTCTGGTACGCTTCAGAACCTTCCTCCCATAAAAGATGACTTCGTATTTCATTCCCCCAGAGTTGTTCTTCTGCATCCCCTCCTGTTAGTTGATAAAACAGGGGCTGTTTTGTTTGCTGAATAATCGCATGGTTCCAGGTTATCACTCTGGGGTCATTGGGTTTGAATTCAGATTGGCCAAACAACGCTTCCTCTTTGAATACAATTCGTAAGTTAGTTAACCCCTGAAATAAGGANGTAATGGTATTGCCCCCCTGTAACGTGGGCGGCAAGGACACGATGAGTTCGATATTCTTCTCAGCAAGAGCTATACTTATTTTTTCCAGCCATGAAGTGACCTTAGCAATGTTGAGACCGCCTGTCATATTGGAAAGATTGCAATAGACGGCATCCGCGCCATCACGTTCTGCCTGCTCCGCGATATTGGTCGCAGTGGTACCATCAATACTTTCCGACCGTTCGATAATGATCTCCGGAACAAATTGCATGTTGTAAACACTGGATAAATCTTTGTAATACGTTGGGTTCCATCCAATTTGTTCTGCTCTCCCTTCTAATCCGAAGCGCAGCCAGGGTGGCGAAAACATGGAATATTGATATCCATTCTTACTCATCCAACCTGCAAGGTAGGGCATGCGTGTACTGATGGGATCCCAGGTGATTAACCGATTATGAAAAGGCCTTACTTCAATTTGTTCTACTTTCAGGGATGCCACTCCAACCTCCGGATCCCAAACACTCAGACCAATCAATCCGGGCGTATCCTCTCCCCGGGTGAGTATGATTTCGTTAAATAATGGCTCATCTGATGCGGTGACATAAAATTGGTTCCCTCGTGCATACAGATCGAGGCTTACCGTTCCATCTAACTCTTTTTCATATCTGGAGGTACCCAAGGTTATGGATTCCATACCGGGCATTTTTTGACGTAACCATACCTCTCCCTCATCACCCAACCCCAGATAAAGATGAGCTTCACCATCTTTGGACGAGCGAAGAAAGATACCCGCTTGGCCCCGTTCAATAACCAACTTAATTTTGGCACTGAAATCCCGATATAAATCGGTACCATTTGCCCAGACCTTTGCCCCTGTGTTAGACTCAGTAGCCTTCAGAATCAGCCCTTCCTCCGTAAGTTCAAAACTACCCCAGTCATGCTGCCAACGTTTCTTTTCACTCAACAATTTCTCAGAATCTGCACCTAATTCCTGAGGCCAGGAAACTTCCAAACGTGAAAGCAATTCCTCCGCATTCCAGTCAGAATCCACGAGTAGTCGATTTAGTCTCAATGGATTTGTAAACGCGGTATTTAAACCGGCATTGCCCAGAATAAATCCCAGATCATAAAATTCATCCACCAAATCCATATTCAGACGTCGGGTTAGCAGGGCGCGTTCGTCGTATTGACCGAAGTCGCCATAAGGGAAGGCAAACGCAATTGGCTCATAACCTGTTTCCTCAGTGATGAGATCGAAAACGAATTTATGGTCAGCTCTTAATCTTGCCTCAAACTCGACAGGTGTCTCATATCGATTTTCAGCAGAGAGCCACTGAGGGGAGGTTAGAAAGTTATTGAGCTGGCCTTCACTATCCGAAAGCACTTGATCGAAGCCGAGATGGCTTTGAGCTCCAGCCTCCCAGGAACCACTGTTAATCATCGCCCGGATATAGGGCCAGCGGAGAGCGGCAGGATCTTCATCTAAAATAGGTTTTGTCCACACGAACATAACGGCTCGCCATCTGTAATTCTTCAACACTCGTCGAGCATCGAAATAGGAGGATTTGCGCGAATGATCAAAGGTGAGAAGAATAGCCTTTTCCGGAAGTAATGTTCCATCCTGATAGAAGGCATTTACGTCCTCCAGAGTAATAGTGTTATATCCGGCTTCGGATAATGTTTCCATCTGCTGGGAAAATACTTCCGGAGTAACTTCTTTTTCGCTCTCCGAAATCCCCTCATACGCAATAGCCAAAAAGGTACTGGATGTACGTGGGAGATCATCATTGTCCTCCAAGGCAAAAGCACGAATGAAGGCAAAACGAATTATTCCTCCCCAGGCGACAACTAAACAAACTCCGATGAGAAAATATAACCACGCCTGTTTATAGTTGGCCTTTAAAACCGCAACACGCTCTGGAACCACGGGAGGTTCGCGCTGAAAGCTTCCTCGTGGTTTGGAGTGATTCTCATTCGGATCGTCGCGATCGACTGAAAATGATGGTTTGTTTGAGTTTGGTTCCATGGTTACCCGGACCCTCCTCTGGTTCCCCAGCTTTTAGTGGCTAAGGTAATAAATGCATAATAAATCTGCCAACTAAAGAAGACAATATAGGTACCAGTGAAAACAAACCCTGTCCACCAGTGGGTACGTCCTGTTTTCTGTAAGTGGTAGAGAGACCAAATTAAGGTTACGGCAAATACCCCAAAAATGTAAGATCCGGTGATTGCACCTTGCTTGATGGGATTTATCACCAGAGCTTGAATCATAATTAGCGGTTCAACGATGGGGAGCATCATCATGAGATACCAGGACAGTGCGGGAACAGGATGTTTTCTCCAAAGAAATTTGGCTCCAGCGATCACCCCACGTAAGGAAGAACGCATCCACCTTGCTTGTTGACGGGTGTACACGCCCCAATCCTCCGGGGCAATGGTGGTTGCGAGTGACTCATCGTCGTATAAAATTTGATAGTCCATCAACACCAAATTGGTGAGGCTCCGGTCGTCTCCAAAATTTCCCTCTTGGCCAAATACTTTTTCATGCATCCACTCATCAAGTACATGCAGGACGCAGGCTCTTCGGTAGGCAGAAAAACAACCCGGTAAACAACTTACGGTTCCGTGAACGCTCTCCGCCGCCTTCATGATCTTGTAGGAAAAGAAGTATCGCACATCCTGCATTTTGGTCAGAGTATTCACCTGGGCATTTTCCACATCGGTATGCCCCGCAATTCCTCCCACGGTTGGATCCACAAATCCCTGCACCAGTTTTTCCACCGCACCCGGCATCAGGAACGTATCCGAATCCACAAACACCATCACCTCTCCACGGGCTAGCAAACAGAGCGCAGCCATGCCAAAACAAAGACCTCGATTTTCCTCAAAATCAATTACCGTTAATTTCGGAAATGCTGCCTGGGCACGATACATTTCTTGCAATGTGTTATCCGTAGACCCATCATTCACGCAAATCACCTCTTTGAGATGCTCCGGATATCCTTCTGCATGAATCCGGGCAATGGACCGGGCGATGGACTCCTCCTCGTTCATACAGGGCACCAACACGCTGGTCTGAGGCATAAAGCCTACCCGTGGAGGAGGCGTATAAAAGGCCGCCAGTATAAATCGGGAGACGATAAACAGTCCCACGATGAAGGAGTAGATATTTACCACAGGCGAATAATAATAATGTTCGATGTTCACTACTTGAAAATACACCGCAAAAGCCAGAATCAGAGTCCCCAAAAACCCAAGGCTTAGCACCATAAACCGAGGAGGGTTTCGATAGAGTCGTCGCATGTGAGCTTCTACGTCATCTTCGATTTCCATCTTTTCCGGTTCGGGCATCGTGATTGAGGTGTGGGTCATCGCTCCATGACAAAACGGGCAGACCGCCGGTGGAGTATTCACCAAAACCTGAACACTTAATTTGCACTTGGCGCATCGTGAACGTGTCCCTTTTTCATGTTCAGGAGCCGCATTCATTACAGGCTGTCCCCGTCCAACAGATAGACTACACTCGAATCCATATCTGAAAATTGAGGTATCTCTCCGTCCGTAATGCGCTTTAATGGATAGCTATGAATTCTTCTGGGGCCGGGAAATATTCCAACGGATGCGCTTAATTCACGAAAAGACACGATATCTGTATTGCGGTCGAGCTGTATAATATGAAGGGTAAGTCCGGTCGGAATAAGTTGAGCTTCGATCATTTCCAACCAATCCGGACTCGGTAGTCGGTCAACGATGAATGTAAACCCATCAAGTTTTTGCTCCAATGCCAACGTAGAGAGCTCCTCAATGTTCAGACCTTTAACATGATGGATTCTTACTGAAGGCAGAAGCCTCATGCGGTGATACCGTGCGAGCAGTTGAAGCTCCAGTGCATTTGATCCAGGAATACGGGCGACGTCACCATCCAAAGTTTGCTCAAACCATTCAGGAGCCATGGTACTCATGCCCTCCGAACTTTGATCAAGCCAGTCCATCAATGTAGAACCGCTTCCTTTCAGGGTTGATACGTCCAAATCGTTAAAGGTGGATTGCTCAATGACCAGAATTCTTGCGGGCAATGGGCCTCCTGAGATTTTCCGTACCGAGACCAGAGCGGTCCCTTCCTTTGCAGACCAGGGGGCGATACCCCACCATCCCAATCCCATCTCATCCGGAATAGATACGGGTGCATCGAAAATTTTGTCGCCATTGATGTATCCCATAGCGCCATCCCCTTTGGTTTCCAGCCGGAGGCTCGCGGGCCCCGCCTCTCTGGACCACATTCGGGTTTTATTCGTCACCAATCGATTGTTTATCCACACCTGTAGGTAAAGCTGACCCGATTCCTCAAACCCGAAACGAATCATATTTCCTTGCCCCCGCCGGGCGTAAATCCAGAAGAACCCACGAGTGTCATCGATTTCAGCCTGGACAAAACCATTGTGTAGCGCATCGGATCGAAACAACCGAAGAAAGGCCTCCGTCTGATCCACGTCCGCAGCCAAAACTAAATTTCCATCCTCAGACCAGTTTTCTTCCCGGGATGAAATCCAGTTGGTAGACATACGGCCTATTCGGAAATCCTCCACTGTAATCCCGTCACGAGGTAGAAGATCCGAAAAAAGCTGACGTTGTTCAGGAGTTGGAGCCTCCCCTGACATTCTATCCAGAAAATCCATTAACACCCAGGATTCCGGTTTTGTAAGGAGGTCATTGTCTTTTACCGCAAACGCCAAACTCGTTTCACGGCCGGGGAGCTGTCCTACGCGTAACATATTCATCATGTTGAAATACCGTTGCTCAGCATTACGCAGCAATGGATGCAATAAACTCATGGCGTTAAGGTTCTCAGGATCAAGTTCGATGACTTTTTGAATGATCGATACCGCTTCTTCGTATCGTTTTCGTCGGATTAACCACTCTGCCTGAGCTAAAGAAACCTTTGTTGCTCCGGGAAATAACCGGCTGAAACGGTTCAACAAATCTCTGGATTCCTCGGGGCGGTTCGCTTGTACATCTAAAATGCGTGCCAACCGGGACAGTAACACCAACTGACTAGGTTGCATCTCCAAGCTTCGTTTATAAAAGTCAATTGCGGTATCCACCTCGTCCGCGCTCAGATACAAATCCCCTAATAAGGATACGGGTCGAGTATTCTCCGGATCGACCTCCATCCATTCCCGCCAGATTCCCAACGCTTCATCAAATCTTCCTGAGGCAAACGCCTGCCGCCCACGCCGATTCAATACTTGCCCACGAAGAGAAAGGTTTTCCGACCGATTGGTATTTTCCAGTACAGATAGCTCGTAATAAAGAGCCAGTTCCAAGTTCTGCTGCTCCAAAAATGTTTCCTGATTCTCTTCCAACTCCTCCTGAATACAGGAAATTGAAATCTGAACATCCTCAAAGTCCCGATACCCGTGGACGAAAACAAACCAGATTCCCGTTTGGGGATTCTCCAAATAGACTTTTTCCTGGTTACCTTCGACGTAAGGGCGAAAATCATAGGAATCGAGAGTCGGTGGTTCGTCACGTTTCACGTAGAGGTCCGCGTCACCAATTTCGCCATTCATTCGAATGATCACGCGCCTAATTCCATCTCCAATCTCGACAGGTATAAGAATGCGATCACCCTTCTTCCCTGAAAGTCCTGCAAGAACCTCTCCGCAGATTAATCGCTGTGGATACACATATCGACCATCTCCTTCCGCAAGAAGAACGGATAAATTATCTGGAAGATACGAAGATTCATCTGCGGGAATTTCTACCTCAGCCACCTCAGAGGAAGGAGGAGATTGGGCATAGCCACAGAAACCGGCCCCTAGAAAAAGCACCAGGAAAAAACGTCGATTCGAAGAATTCACACAAGGGGTAATCGCTTTCAAGTAATCAAAGCTCCTATTCCCAAATATAAGTTTCCTTATCATGTTTTTCGTATTCTGAGCTGTCAGAAGAGGATCCCGAAGGCCTTACTTTCCGAAAGAAAGGTGCAGGTTCTTTGGGCGAATGAGGCTCAGATTTTTCTTTAGGTTCTACAGACGGGATATCCGAATCCTGAAAGGACTTCGCAACAGGTGCCGCTTTAGGGGCAGACGATGATACACGATCCGCACCATGAACGCTTGAAGATTGATGGGGGGGAGTGGATCGGGTAGATACTGCGGGGCGAGACACCGTAGATGTCGATTTCGCAGGACGGAAATGCATCCTATTCTCTTGTTTTTGCGCCTTTTCCAATTCTATAATATGCTTCTTTCTGGTGCGAGAGTTGTAGAAGGCTGCGACACCAAAAATCACCGAAAGCACTGTCGCGATGACCCCGGTATAACTTAAAAGGCTTTGATCAATCTGGGCGAAAATATGCATGGGACTATGGTGGGGATTCTTTGGAGTTAAGCAAGTGGGAATCGCTCAGATTTAGTAGACCGTCCTAATACGATCCTGTCGAGAGTCGCAAAAGAAAATAACTTTCATCATTGCGTAATAAGACCTTAATCCTATAGATTTCATAACATATTTACAATCCATATCTATACCTCACCCATGAAAAAAATTCTCGTAATTGATGATGAAGAACCCATCTTAAAACATTTTCGTGATTTGCTTCGCATGTTGAACTATGAACCCATCACTGCTACTAATAGTGATGACGGACTTCAGCTGGCAGAAGAGTCAGATGCATCCCTGATCATCACAGATCTTAGTATGCCCGGAAAACTCAGTGAGATTGATCACGTTAGAAAATTACGCGAAGTGGCTCCGGATACCCCCATCATCGTCATTTCCGGCTATCCGACTCCAGACATCATGCAGCATTGTGAGGAACTCGGGGTAACAGATTTTTTAACAAAACCATTCGAGCTCTCTTTCGTCTCTGGTATTTTGGACAAACTATTGGCGGATAAACCTTCCGTAACCGAATGATTACCAAAACCCTAAGCGGGATTCCTTTACTGGACGATACCTATGGAGGGGTGTTTAGTAACCGGAGTTTTTTAGTAACCGGCGCAAAAGGTGCCGGGAAAACCGTAATGGGACTCCAATTTATCCTCGAAGGGTTGGAACAAGATGATCGGTGCGTGTATCTCAGCACGATGGTAGCGGATGATTTAGGCATTCTGGCCGAGTCTCTTGGATTTAAGCTTAGTTCATACGTAACCTCAGAGGCACTTACTCTGTTGGAATACGAAAGTTTTATGAGCGGGTCCGGTTCACCGGGATTGGATATGCTTCCTCCTGAGGGCTTTGAACAGTTGCGGAGCATCATTCACGCGAACTCGATAGAACGCGTGGTTCTGGACACCGTTCTGCCCTGGGTGTCGGTTCGGGATCCAGAACGGATGCCTCAACAAGTTTTTTCCTTTACACGATCTTTGGATCGCCTTGGCGTGACAACCATGTTGACCCTCCCCAAACCCGTCTCGACGTTAGCTTTCCGACTAAAAAAATCAATTGAAGAGGTGGTCCCAATTTCGATTCTTCTTCAACCATCTGAAGGTTCAGAGCCATCAACTTTTCAAGTAACGAAGTATCTCGGGGAGAAAAAATTAGGGGGGAAAAGTCCATTCAAGATTCAAGAGGAAATTGGAATTACCGAGATAACATCACAAGATCCGCACACTCCCCGATCAGCGACACCACCCCGTACCGCTGCGAAACCTCGAGAAAAACAACGACCTAAATTTTCAGCAGTACCTTTTGATCGTCTACCTGAAAAACGACCTGCGCCAGTCCACGATACTGCACCTGAGGAAAGGACTACTCAGGCATCGGTCGAGCAGCCTCAACATTCCAAAAACTCCTTTGTTCGACAAGACCCTCCAGAGAATGCGAGTTATCACCCGCAAACAGCCGCACAGGAAGCTTCACCCTCTCAAAAAGAAAACGAAGAAAAAACGTCTGGAGCCATGCTTTCTGCTGTTTGGAAGCCTCAGACTGAAAAAGGAATCCAGGAAGATACCTCACGATAACCACCCCTGCTTGTTATGTACCTTGATTACTGGAATTTACAGGAAGCCCCCTTTCAAAATGTTGCAAATGCACGGTTTGCCTACATGTGCTCGCAGCACCATGAAGGGTTAGCACGATTAGTGTATCTGGTACAAAACCGGAAGCTGGGCGGTGTGCTGACCGGCCCATACGGAGTCGGGAAGACCATGGTCTTGGAATTGCTATCTCAGGAAGTACAAAAAGATCCTTCCACGAGATACATCCATATCGACTACCATCCTAGTTCAACCATGGGCATAGCACGTCAAATCGCATCCTTGATAGGAATACGTGATCAAATAGGCGAATTTCTGGAACCGAGTGATTTATTGACCTATCTCAAAATGGAGAGTGAACAGTTGGGTCATACCACCCTGGTTATCGATGAGGCACAGATCATTAAGAATGCCGAGGTCTACCATTTTCTTCATTTGTTAATGAATCTCACAATTCGGAATAAAGACGGATTTAAAACTCAGCCCGCCTTCACCCTCATCCTTTCAGGTTATAGTGATATGACCCGCCTGCTCAAAGAAGACGAATCGATGTGCCAGAGACTTCAGATGGTTTGGAATCTGGATCCTTTGGATGAAGAACAAATTCTCGAATATATCCAGCAGCGTATCCGAGTGGCTGGTGGAGACATTTGGATCTTTGAAAAAGAGGCGATTTTGGAAATTGCCCGACACCATCACATACCCAGACGCATCAATAATATTTGCGATGTGGCGCTGATGCTTGGATATGCATCGAATCAAAAAAGTATTGGAAAAGATCTGGTTTCTCAGGCGATAGAAGAAGCAAGCTCCTTACAGGCACAGCTGAACTCGGAAGAGTTTTGAAGGGATTTTCACACAACGTACAAAATTATATTATAAGTGATCCTATATGAAATTTGTTATTAGGTTGATTTTACTGATTGCGAGTAACTTTTTCTTGCTGGATACTCATGCCGAAGAAACCCCTTTAGATAAGGATGTTGAGATCGATAACGATCTGCCCACGTCTGAGTCTAACTCGCCAGCAGAAAGACTGGAGGGAATCCCAAATTTCATCAAACAAGGACTGAAGCAAGTAGAGGCCAAAAACTTAGATACTCTACCGACAGACAACCAAACCAAACAACTCTGGTTCGATGCACAACGAAAGCTTCAACAAGGAGAATATGCCCAATCAGAGCTTCCCTTAAAACAAGTGATGATGCAGGACCCAACGAATTTAGAGGTCTGGCAGCAACTTGGTTGGGTGTATTGGTTAACAGGGAGGAAGAATGAAGCAAAGGAGCTCTGGGAAGATTTTGTAATGATCGCCCCAAACGAACCCCTTGGATACACCTTACTAGCTGAAGTTGCGGTTGAAGATGTGAACTTTAAAAAGGCACTTGAGCTCTTCGAGCGTAGTCTGGAACTTGATCCTTCACAATTTGAAATACGGGTGAAACGAGCACAAATGCTTTTATGGTTAAATAAGCCACAAGAAGCTTTACGTGAGTACCAGCAGTTGTCCGAGGAAAAACCTACTCGGATGGATATTTCGGTTAATCTAGCCTGGAGTTTATACGTAGACGAAAGGTACGAAGAGACTCTGGTCCAATGGGACAAAATTCTTCAACAAGACCCAGGCAATCCGAATTTTTTATTGGCCAGGGCCAATGTACGCATGTTGCTTGGAATGATTGAAGGTGCAGAGAGTGATGCGTTAAAAGCACTTGAATTAAAACCGGATGAATTGGCTGCAGTACAAATCCTCAGTGGATTATCGATGAGAGCTAATCGCCCACTTCAAACCCTGGAACGGATGGAAGTGATCTTGGAAAAAATGACAACGCGACGTACACGTCGTCAAGTAGCAGAAAATATTTCCGTGTATATGTTTCAGGTCCGTCAACGGCAACCGGAAGTATTTAGTCAAGCAGAAGTAGTGGAAGCAGGAAAAGTTGCCTGGGATATAGACCCGTTACATGGACCCACAACCCTCTTTTACGGCGAAGCTCTATTGTTAGCCGGGCTGTATGACCAGGCAGAGGAAGTCTTCACGTATGCTCTTGAGGAACTCAACCCAAATCTGGTACGGGCTAGAGAAGGCTTATTCGAAGTTTATATGGCAAATAAAGATTTTGAAGAAGCTGAAAAGCAACTTCGAGATAATTTAAGGGCTTTTAACGAACAAGATCCTTTCCGACATTTGTCCTGGGCTCGATTATATTTTGATAAAGGTGATTTTACTCAGGCGCTTCAGTCACTTAAACAACTCGAATACGAAGGCGCGAGAGGGTCTGTGTTTTCACTGTTATATCACGGAATTTCTCCTAGTGAATTTTCAGATATGCCCTCAACACGCCAGTTACGAGAACAAATACTTGCCCTTAAGAGAGACGGATTTAGTTTTATAACAGTATCAGATTTACCAGATTACTTTGATTCTTTACAAGCCCCGCCTCTCATAGAAGATGATCAACCCTGGCTCAACAAACTAGCGGAATCAGTAAAATACGCCTGGTCTGGGGAAAGAACTTTAGGAGAACCTTCTTTAAAAGACTTCAGCCCAGATAAAGTGGCCTTGATATCATTTGATGACGGGCTCCGTAATTCATTCCGCTATGGGACATTGGTCGCTCAGGAAACAAATGTTCCAATGACAATGTTTGTTGGGGTTGGAGATGTTTTAGATAAAAACCAAAGATATGTGGCTTCCTTTGAAGAAATCCAAGAATGGAATGCTACCGGAGTCTGGGACATACAGAGTCACTTATGGGATGCGGGTCAATTAGCTCCTTTAGACGAAGAAGGAGAGCGGTTAGGGCTACGGTTAGCGAATAGAATTTGGAAACCGGAGTTCAACCGAATTGAAACTCTACGGGAATATCAAAAGCGTTTAAAAAGAGAGTTCTCAGGTTCAAAAAGAGTACTCGCCAGAGAATTGGGTGTACCGGAATCCGGGATACATTCGGTTGCGTATCCGTATGGAGAAATAGGACAAGAAAATCCAACAAACATAACGTTATTTGATGTAGGAAACGTCATTATAAATCAGGCAGAAATCAGCTATTCTCAAGGTTTCATTCAGGGCACATATGGATATTCCATGAAAGGTGCAAACCCCCTTATGTACAGAAGGCACGAACCCGCCCGCCATGACACGGGGAACGATGTGCTCCTGGAGGCTTATTTACAACACCCGGTTTTTGTAGCCAGACGAGTGCGCGCGGAAATGGCTGCACTCTCTGGTGAACTCTACATGGCGCAGGAAAATATTGAGTTACTGCGACGTGATGGATACCCTGAAGAAGAGCTTACAAAAATCATACAGTTTGTGAATGAGCAGTTAGGCAGCCTGTTCCCATTACCTGAGGAAGATCGACAGGAACCAGGGACCTCCGAGGTAGAACGTGTAAATAATGACCTCCTCAACGACCCATATATTGGTGTGGATGGCCAATCCACTCAGGCCAACGTAGTGATTGACCAAAACGAGTTTGGAGTCTTTGCAGGTGTGAATATCGGACGCCGGTTTAATCTTCAGGTACGTGGCGCTTCAGGTCAAATTGATCAAACCTTAACAACCAATAGGGTCGTTGAGGTTGAAGAAACTACGACTACGTCTTCCATAATTGAAGTCGTAGAGATTCAAGACGGAGAAACTACTGATTTTCAGGAATTTCGTACGACAACCAACACGTCACTTATACAGTCAAATGTTGTAGATCGAATTGAGTTTTCAGGCGAATTTTCCCGCCTCGAAGCTGAACTGGGTTATGTACATGAGGGAGGTTCATACACCTTATTCAAAATTGGGCAGTATTCTTTAGAAACCGAAGGCAATGACGAAGTAGAAGAAGAAGCCGTCAGTGATTCCGTTTTAACCTATGGCGTTGAACATCAATGGAGACCCATTCCTTCAATAGATCTGTCCGCTTTTTATTTTCACGGGGCAGTTCCTTCAGCTAGAGAATTATTAACGTATGACCAATTTGCCGTACGGCCTTTATGGCGAATTAGAGATGGCTGGCATTTAGAAGCATTAGGTACTTTGAGCTACTATGAGGATCAAAACTCTCTGTTACATATGAAATTAGAGAACTTTTGGCGCTTCTCCAGAGAATCCCCATTTTGGTTAGGATTTCATAGCTCCATTTTTACAGCCGATGTAGAAAGTGACCTTTACTGGACACCGTATTTAGACCAGCGTCACTATTTCATTTTAAGAGTCAGACAAGCATATCTTGATTACTTCGCGACGCTTAATCTAAATATTGGCTGGAATCGGGAACTGGCAAGAAACAGTGAAATAGCGGAATTTCAGAATGCGCAAGCTCAGGGTGAGGAATTCGGGTTTTCACCTGGCCCGGGTCCCGATGAGGACTGGTCCAGCCTTATAGGTTTTTCAGCAACATTAAATAGAACTTGGGAATCAGGCTGGTCAATAGAAAGCCAATTTATAGTAAACAATACCCGAGAGTATACAGAACATTCTATTTTAGCCCGAATACTATACACATTCTAGTACATTGTCGTAATGTGAACTCTATTTGAGAGGAAAAATCGCGACCTGACAATTACTGAAGTGCCTCACCTGGGTCCGGCACCTCAGAGGACAACCACTCCCCTGCTAAATAAATAGAACCCGCCACACAACCAAACGCGGATGCGGCTACCAGATCTGGCAACACGGTTTTCGCATCGGAAATAGATAGCAGACGAGCGGATAAACCAGCATTTTCAGCCAATCGTAAAAGCTCTTCTCCTTTTATGGCTCTGGGAAGATCAAGCTCTACACATATCAATTCGGAGATATGAGGCTTCAGAATGTGTAAAAATGCCTCCGGATCCTTATCCGAAAGGCAACTCCACACCAAAATCCCTTTTGCTTTCCTTCCAAATAACTCTTGTAAGATGCTTCGTAAACCTTGGGCTCCTCCGGGATTATGAGCAACATCCAAAAGAATAGGGGGATCCGTCGAAAGTACCTGCCCCCTTCCCTGCCAATTCGTATTTTCGATTCCGGATTTCAGGATATCCGAATCAAGCTCCACCCCCAATTCTTCAAACGTAGCTTCGCACATTGAAATTGCCGTCGCTACATTTTCCAACTGATATACACCCAGAAAAGGAAGCTGTATCTTTCCATAATCCTGATTCTGCGAAGAGACCCGTACAGACTGACCCTCCAAACTACTCTTTCGACCCGATACATCAACCAGATCCGGTGAATTCCAAACCGTTACTCCCAACTCCGCAGCCCGGGCGGTCAACACCTCCAAGGCTTCTTCCTGTTGAGCACCAAATACCGCGGGCCGCCCCTGCTTGAGAATACCCGCTTTCTCAAACGCGATCTCAGGCAGAGTTTCGCCAAGAAATTCCTGATGATCTAAATCGATCCGGGTAATTCCGGTCACCAACGGCTCTACCACATTCGTGCTGTCCAGTCGTCCTCCCAGCCCCGTTTCAAGCACTGCGATCTGCACCCCGGCCTCACGAAAGGCGAGAAACGCTACTGCCGTCAACGTTTCAAAGAAAGTCGGCAAACGGGTCAACCCTTTCTCTACCGCCTCAATCTGATCCAATCCTTTGCCAAGAAGGTCATCCGAAACCGACTCTCCCTGAATACGGATTCGTTCGTTGACCCGAATCAAATGTGGGGAGGTAAATAAACCGGTCTTTATCCCCTGCTCTTGCAACACCGAAGCGACCATCGCACACACACTTCCTTTTCCGTTGGTTCCCGCCACATGAATGCACAAAAAAGCTTTCTCCGGATGACCCAAAGCATCCATTAGTTCCTGCATGGTTTCCAAGCCGGGCTTTATTCCGGACTTCGTCCTGGCAAAAAGGGATTCCATTCGGGACGTGTCGGAAGTGTTGGACATGGAAAAGGGAAAAAGATGGTCGGAGAGACAGGATTCGAACCTGCGACGTCCTGCTCCCAAAGCAGGCACTCTACCAGACTGAGTTACTCTCCGAACGTGTGCTTACATAAGCAGACATTTTAAAAATGCAAGTAAAAGGCTAGAGGCCTAAATCGGGCGCATCTTTCATAGTGATCTAAGAAGAGTTTTATTCCCGAAAATCCTCTCGGGCTCAAAAGCAGTTACGCACCGGGAGGTACGCGCTCCAGTGCAAACTCTTCCAGCACCGATCTTGATACCCACTCCAGCATCTTTTCGTGCGTGGCTTCCAGCACAATCGAAGGCGCGACTCCGGCGCGGTAGGCTTCCATCCAGCGCTCCGCACAGAGGCACCAATAGTCTCCGGGCTGAAGTCCGGGGAAGTGGTACGCCGGCATAGGAGTGGACAGATCGTTTCCCTTGGAAGCGGAGAAGATCAAAAACTCTTCGGTCATTTGAGCACAAATCACATGTGATCCGGCATCCTGAGGTCCGGTCTGACAGCTTCCGTTGCGATAGAACCCGGTTAACGGGTCCGTACAACAGGCGATAAGATCTGTGCCTAAGACGTTCTTAGGCACAACGTCAGGTCGTGGCTCCGTCATGGAAATCTTTTCCTTCGACCGTGGCTTTTACGTATCCTTTGCGAATGGTGA
>JGI12109J20283_10455011_pt1 | contig 19077 bp, 16 predicted proteins | sample ElkSlonscriptome_12_FD_20283 | JGI IMG/M metagenome (IMG submission 20283)
TCAAGACCGACGGTGGCGAGATCCTGCTGCGCGGTATCGGTCAAGCGTACACGGGCGAGGAGTTCGCCAAGATCGTGTTGCTCACGCGTCCGGACGGAACCCGCTTGACGCTGGGGGATATCGCCACGGTCGTCGACGGCTTCGTCGACGTCGACCGGGCGGCCGAGTTCGACGGCCAGCCGAGCTCGATGGTCCAGGTCTTCCGTGTCGGTCAAGAAGACGCGCTCGAAGTCGCGAACACGGTCCGCGACTATGTCGAAGACGCGGGCTCCTGGTTGCCGGAGGGTGCCTCGCTGACGATCTGGAAGGACACGTCGGAAGTGCTCGTCCAGCGTCGTGACCTCTTGCTGAAGAACGGTTTCTCCGGTCTCGCGCTCGTGATCATCGTGCTCACGTTGTTCCTGAGACTGCGCCTGGCCTTCTGGGTGAGCCTGGGCATTCCGATCAGCTTCCTGGGATCGATCGCGCTCTTCCCGGTCTTCGACACGACGATCAACCTGATCTCCCTGTTCGCATTCATCGTGGTGCTCGGCATCGTGGTCGACGACGCAATCGTCGTCGGCGAGAGCATCTTCACGCACTACCGGCGCCACGGGAACGGCTTTCGTGCCGCGATCGAAGGCACGCGTGAAGTCGCCCTGCCGGTGACCTTCGGCGTGTTGACCACGGTCGTCGGATTCATCCCGTTGTTCTTCATTCCCGGGATCTTCGGAAAGATCTTCGGTGTGATCCCGGCGGTCGTGATCCCGGTGTTGCTCTTTTCCCTGGTGGAGAGCAAGTCGATCCTCCCCGCGCACCTCAAGCACCTCAAGGGCGAGGGCGGCGAGACGGGTTGGATGACGCGGATCATCACCTTCGTCTTCGGGTCACTCATCCTGTTGATCCTGTCGCAGGCGATGAGCCGCGCGGGGGTCCACATCTCGACGATCACGTGGGTCGGTATTCCGGCGTTGGCGGTGGTGCTCGTCGTGAGTCGCTACCAGAAACGGATCGGCGAGAGCTTCGAGCGCTTCGTGAAGACGAAGTACACACCGCTGCTCGGACGCGCGACGCGCTGGCGTTACGTCACGCTGGCCATCGGCTTCGCCACGGCGGCGGTGACCTTTTCGCTGATTCCCGGCGGCATCGTGAAGGTGAGTCCCTTCCCGCCGGTCGAGGCCGACGAGGTGGTCGTGCGGATCGACATGCCGCTGGGCACTCCGGTCGAGGAAACGGAGCGCGCGCTCGATCAGATCCAGGCCGCGGCCGACGAGCTCGAGAAGGAGTTGATGGACGAACTGCCCGAGGACTCGCCGAAGATCTTCCGCCATCGGCTGACGTCGATCGGATACCAGCCGAGTCTCGCCGAAGGCGGTGGCCCGACCGGACCGTCCGAGGGGCAATTCAGCGGCAGCCACCTCGGGGAGGTGGCGATCGAACTCAGCGGCGCGGAGACACGCTCGATCGGTTCGCGTGAGATCTCCCAGCGCTGGAAGGAGCGGATCGGCCAGGTGCCGGGCGCCGACCGCGTGAGCTTCGTTTCGTCGCTCTTCGACGCCGGCGACGCCATCGACATCCAGCTCGCCTCACCGAACGTCGACGAGCTCGAGCGTGTCGCCGACAAGGTGAAGGCCGCGCTCTCGGAATTCGCCGGCGTGAGCGAGATCAGCGACAGCTACGACCAGGGCAAACAGGAACTGCGCGTCCGGATCAAGCCCGAGGGCCAGTCGCTGGGACTCACACAGCTCGACGTCGCACGCCAGGTCCGCCAGGCCTTCTTCGGTGAGGAAGCGCAGCGCATCCAGCGCGGCCGCAACGAGATCAAGGTGATGGTCCGCTACCCCGAGGACGAACGCGAGAGCCTGGGCGACTTCGAGTCGATGCGCGTGCGCCTTCCAGACGGAACCGGCGTTCCTCTGCTACGGGTGGCGGACGTCGAGATGGGTCAGGGCTTCTCGACGATCAACCGCGACGATCGACGCCGTGTCGTCAACGTGACGGCCGCGGTCGACGAGTCGACGGCCAATGCGAACGAGATCCTCGGTGACTTCACGAATGGCCGGCTCGTGGAGATCCTCCGCGACCATCCTCGCGTGACCTACACGCTCGAAGGTGAGCAGCGCGAACAGGCGGATTCCTTCCGCGGTCTGTTCCTGGGCTTCGTTCTCGCGCAGCTGGTGATCTACGCGATGATGGCGATTCCCTTCCGGAGCTACCTGCATCCGGCGGTCGTGATGACGTCGGTGCCCTTCGGGCTGGTCGGTGCGATCTTCGGGCACATGATCCTGGGCGAACCACTCAGCCAGCTGAGCTTCATCGGCATCCTCGCCCTGGTGGGCGTGGTGGTGAACGACAGCCTGGTCCTGGTCGACTACATCAACCGCCGTCGGCGCGAAGGCATGGACGTGCACGAGGCCGTGATGGTGGCGGGCCCGGCGCGTTTCCGTGCGGTCATCCTGACCTCGTTGACGACCTTCATGGGCCTTTTGCCTCTGCTGCTCGAGAAGAGCCTGCAGGCGCAGTTCCTGATTCCGCTGGGGATCAGTCTGGGCTTCGGGATCATCTTCGCGACCTTCGTCACGCTGTTCCTCGTGCCCTGTCAGTATCTGCTCTTCGAGGACCTCGCGCGGGTCGTTTCCGCGCTCGTCGGGCGTCTGCGGGGCCTGATGCCCTCGGACTCGGGCTCTCTGGCGTCGGCGTCGGCGCGCAGCGTGGGGTCGGCCGCATCCTCCGACGGGTCCCGCGTCGAATAGGAAGGGGAGTTCCCGGGGGTCGGTGCGCGGCACCGACTTCCGGCGATCCCGTCGCCATGGACCCGTTCCACGGCCCCCTTCCCGGAGACCGATCCATGAATTCGCTGATCACCCTGGCCCTGCTGTTCTGTTTCGCGTTTCCCGTCGCCGCGTCATCCGCCGAAGCCGACGCCGACACGCTCGAAGCCTCCGCCGCGTCCTACGACTCCGCGGCGCCGCGCGAAGAAGCGCTGGCCGAGGTGGACGAACTCCTCGGATTCGGGAAGTACGAGCAGGCGATCGATCGCCTCGAGGATCTGATCGAGACCTACCCCGGCGACGTCGCATTCGCCTGGCGCCACGGCAAGGCGTACGTGGACGTCGGCGAGGTCAAGGCCGAGGTCGGCACCGAGGACGAAACGAAGCAGGCCTATCGCCGCGGCGTCGAACTACTGCGTGAAGCCCGCGCGCTCGACCCGGACAACCGGGATGCCACCTTCAATCTGGCCATCGCCGTCGGCCGCTACTCGCTGCTGGGCGGCAACCGCGAAAAGGTCGAAGGATCGCGCGAGGTCAAGGAACTGGCCGAGGAGACGATCGCGATCGATCCCGACTTCGACGGCGCCTACCACCTGCTCGGACGCTGGCACCGTGAAGTCTCCGACCTGGGCTTCTTCACCAAGGCCCTGGTCCAGGTCGTCTATGGTGGTTTCCCGGATGCGAGCCTCGAGCAGGCCTTGGCAAACTACGAGAAGGCCTACGCGATCCGCCCGATCATGGCCCATCGCCTGGAGATGGGCATCGTGCTCGACATGATGGGACGCGAAGACGAAGCCGAGGCGATCTTCGAGGAGGTCCTGACCATGGACAGCGACCACGTCGACGCCTGGCTGATGCGCGCGGAGGCGAAACGCCGCCTCTCGAGTTGAAGCCCGCGCGGAGGCACGCGACCGGAACGAGTCACGCCTCGGAACCCCCCTCGTACTTCGGGGTAGGAAGCCCACGCGAGCCCCACGGAGAGAGTCCGCCATGAGATTCCCGACGACGATTCTGACTCTGGTACTGGCCGTCGCGACCCTATGGAGCGTCGGCTGCACCCAGGCCGAGGCCAACGAATCGGCGAACGCCTACGACCCACCCCGATGGGAGAACGGCATGAAGTTCGAGAAGCCCAGTGAGCAGGAGCTGAAGCAGCGCCTGGATCCGCTCCAGTACCGTGTGACCCAGCAGGACGCGACCGAGGTCGCCTTCACCGGCACGTACTGGAACACCAAGGACCACGGGATCTACGTGGACATCGTGAGCGGCGAACCGCTGTTCAGTTCGCTCGACAAGTACGAATCCGGAAGCGGATGGCCGAGCTTCACGCGCCCGCTCGTCGACGAACACGTCGCCGAGCACGACGACTCCGCCTTCGGCATGCGACGCACCGAGGTCCGCAGCAAGCACGCCGATTCGCACCTGGGCCACGTCTTCGAGGACGGACCGGCGCCGACCGGCATGCGCTATTGCATCAACTCCGCGGCACTGGACTTCGTCCCGGTCGAGGAGATGGCCGCCCGCGGGTACGAGAAGCACCTGCAGCCCTTCGTCGACGCCGGCATCGTGACCGCGAGCGCCGCATCGGGCGAGGCCTACGCCGATACCGAAGCGGCCGTCCAGGACGTCGCGGTGCTGGCCGGCGGTTGCTTCTGGGGCGTCGAGCACCTGATCCGCGACCTCGTCGGGGTGATCGACACCGAGGTCGGCTACACGGGCGGGTCGAAGGAAGACCCGGGCTATCGTGACATCACGACCGGCCGGACCGGTCACGCCGAGGCGGTGCGAATCGTCTTCGACCCTTCGAAGATCACCTACGAGACGATCCTGCGGGAATTCTTCCGCCTACACGATCCGACGACCCTGAACCAGCAGGGCAACGATCGTGGTACGCAGTACCGTTCGGCGATCTTCGTCCGCGACGACGAACAGCGGGAGATCGCGAAGCGGGTGCGGCGCGAAATCGACGAAGCGGGCTACTGGAAGGCTCCGATCGTCACGACGATCGAGGATGCCGGAGAATGGTATGATGCCGAGTCCTATCATCAGGACTACCTGATCAAGAATCCGGGCGGCTACAATTGCCACTATTGGCGACCGCCCTACGAGTCGACCGCTCAGAGCAAGTCCTAGGAGCGACAGCGCTTCCCTCGCGCGGCCGGATCTCTTCGGAGGTTCGGCCGCATCGCGTTCCGGTTCGTGTGGCAAGCCGAACGTCCTGATCCGGACCTCCCGCGAGAGGGCCCTCCGGATTGATTGGGGGTTGCATCCCGCCCCTTTCCAGGGTTGATTTGGGCGGTTGTTCCACTCGGGAACAAAGCCCTGCGCCGTCCCCACGCCGGCGCCGGGAAGCACGGAATTGCCGGAGGTCGCTGTGTCACGCGCGCTCGTTCGTCGCCTTCTCTGTTCGTTCGCCCTCGTCGCCCTGGTCATCGCCGCAGTGCCGGCGCATGCCCTGCCCGACGGCGAACGGGTCACCTTCAGCCCGCACGTCGGCTACCTCTTCCTCTCCGAGCGCTCCAATGCCGATGCGAATCTCTTCCTCGGCGGCAGCGTTGGCTTCATGTTCAATCGGAGCTGGGGCATCGAGGGAAGCATTGGCTACGTGCCCGGCTCGAGCTTTCTCGAATTCGGCCAGATCCCCGCGCTCGAGACCGGCAAGAACGTCGACGTCCGCTACCTGAGCGCGGCGATCAAGTACGAGTTCATGCACGATTCCGACCTGAGCCCCTTCGTGTCGCTTGGGTGGCAGCAGCTCCGTTTCACGCCCGAGGAAGCCACCGGCGGCCAGGATGCCTACAACGGATACGAGGCCGGACTCGGCTTTCTCTACGAGTTCTCCGAGAACGAGTACTACCGCGCGCAAGTGCGCCTGGAGGGTCGATACCTCCTGAACGAGTTCAAACCGCCCTACATCAGCGAAGACACGTACGGCAACAGTTTCGGAGCGATGGCCGGCATTCAGGTCGAGTTCGGTGACAACTGGCACCGTGACACCGACGGCGACGGCGTCATCGACCGCCACGACGAATGCGCCGACACCGCGCAGCGCGTGATCGTCGATGCGCAGGGTTGCCCCATCGACAGCGACGACGACGGTGTCTTCGACGGCATCGACGTCTCTCCCGGCACGCCGCTCGGCGCCGAGGTCGACTCGCTCGGTACGCCGCTCGACGACGACCAGGACGGCGTTTTCAACGGCATCGACCAGTGCCCGACCCCGATCGGCGCGGTCGTCGACGAACGCGGCTGCGGCATCGACACCGATGGCGACACGATCTTCGACGGCATCGACCAGTGCCCGGGCACTCCGTCCGGCGTGCCGATCGACCGCGAGACCGGTTGCCCGCGTGTCGACTCGGACGAGGAACGCGAGTTCTACCGCACCGGCCTGTACATCGCGTCGGACATCGACTTCCAGCGCGGCAACGAGGAAATGGCCGCGGGCGGAACGGCGCTGCTGCGTCCGATCGCGAACATGATGCGCAAGTGGCCGGAGATGGTGATCGAGGTCGGCGGGCACACCGACGACCGCGGTGGCCTCGAGCAGAACCAGAGCATCTCCGAGCAGCGGGCCCAGGTCGTGGCCGACTACCTGGCCGAGAACTTCGAATGGATCACCGCGGACCGGGTGACCGCGGTCGGCTACGGCGAGGAAAAGCCGATCGCCGACAATGCGAGCGAGGAAGGCCGCGAGCTGAACCGTCGCATCGAGTTCCGGATCACCGAGGGCCGACCCGTGTTGCCCGAATAGACCGTGACGGATCGGAAACTCGAAGGCCGCCCCGGGAGATCGGGGCGGCCTTCGTCATCTTCTCTGCTATGATTCCGCCCCATCACCCAGGCAACGAAAGCGAACCCCGAGTTGAACTTGCGTACGGCCACCGACGACGACCTCGCCGCCATCGTGGCACTGTATCAATCTGCCTTTCCCGACGAGGACGGTGAGACGGTGGGCCGGGTCGCCCGCGCTCTCTTCGAAGAACCCGAGGGCGACGAGACCTTCGCCCTCGTCGCGGTCGAAAACGGGGACGTGATCGGCCACGTCGGGTTCAGTCGCACGACGTGCCAGGGAAGCCCACTACGCGGATCGATCCTCGCGCCCTTGGGAGTGCTTCCGTCGCACCAGAGCCATGGCATCGGATCGAAACTGGTCCGCGCGGGACTCGACCTCTTGAAGGCGAGCAACGTCGACATCGTGTTCGTCTACGGCGATCCCGGATATTACGGGCGCTTCGGCTTCGACACGAAGACGACGACCGGATTGCGACCTGACTACGAACTGCAGTTCCCCCACGCGTGGATGGGCAAGGTCCTCGGCGACGCAACGCCGATCCCCGACGTCGGCCGGTTGACCTGTTCGGCAGCCCTGGCGGACCCGCGGATCTGGTAGCGCCGCCGTCGATCGGCTTGCGCTGATCACCGACCGCCGTGGTGACCGTGGCCGTCGTGGTCGTCCTCGTGGTGCTCGTCGCCCGGGCTCTGGATCGTGCTCCGCACGCGATCGTGTTCGGCCCGTGCCCAGGACGCGATCCGCGTCCGCTCGTCGTCGGTGAGCTTTGCCTCGGGATGCAACGGGAGGTAGACCGGCAGCGGCATCTCGCCTTTCTCGACGACCTCCGCGATCTCCTCGAAGGCGTCCTGCGCCTGGTAGGGGCTGTAGTCGGCCCAGGCGTCGAAATTCACGTACTCGCGACCATGCTCGGCGTGGCGCGCGACGATCCACGACATCGGCGCGACGTTGCTGTACCACGGCCACTCGGTGCGGTGCGAATGGCAGTCCAGGCACGAGCCTTCGATCAGCGAGAGGACGTCGGCCGGGACGTCGACTTGAGCCGCGATCGAGGCCTGTGCATCGTAGGGAGGATTCGTACGATCCGGCCGAACGAATTGCGCGCCCGCGAAGACGATCGCCACGCCGATGAGGATCCACTTCCAGTTGATGCGTTTCACGTCACGCTCCGATCGCCGAGAGGAAACCGAGCCGGGTCACTCACCCAGCAGATGCGCGGCCACACGCCGATGGTGCGGCGCGTCGCGGTGCTCGAAAACAAAGAGTCCCTGCCAGGTACCCAGCGCCGGACGCCCGTCGATCACGGGAATCGACAAGGAGATCGGCGTCAGCGCAGTCCTCACGTGGGCCGGCATGTCGTCGGGACCTTCCGCCGTGTGACGGAAGATTGCGTCGCCGGGTGGCACGGCGCGACGCATCCAGCGCTCGAGGTCGTCGAGCACTTCCGGATCGGCGTTCTCCATGATCAGCAACGACGCCGACGTGTGCTTGCCGTGCAGGGTGAGAAGGCCCTCGTCGATGTCGAGGCCGTCGACCCAACGCACGACGTCGCGGGTGAACTCGTGCGGACCCGGTCCATGCGTCTTCACGACGAATTCGTTCGTGGCTTGCTTCATGTGCGGCGCCTCCAACGCTCGAAGATCCAACCGTCGTCGTCGACCAGCGTCGCGGATGCCCGCTTCATGTTGGCCTCGAGCCAAGCGTCGTCGTGGAAGTCGCCGGCGACGAGGTCGTCGTCCAGAACACCGGTGTAGCGCGAGAGCAGGAGTTCGTCGACACCGTGCTCGTAGAGCGGCAAGGCCGTGCTCGGACCCGCCTCGATCGAAAGGCTCTTCACGTCACGTGTCTCGCGGAGCCATTGCATCGCCTCGACAGGGTCGGTCTTCGACACGCCGTGGACCTTCGTCCACTTGAAGGACTTCAACTGCTGGCGGATGTCGTCGGCGACGTTCTCCGGAACGTAGAGCACGACGTGCGCCGGCCCCTTCAATGCCGGATGGTCGGGATCGAAACTCCTCCCACTGGTCAGCACGAGCGCGCTCGGCGGCATGAGCTGGTGGACGTCGATCCGCCAGCACATCAGGGCACCACTACCCGGCCCGGTGAGGTCGAACTTCAACTCCGGTTCGGCCCGGAGATTGGCGCCGGTGGTCAGAATCGCGTCCGCCCGCGCCCGGGCCAGGTTCAGCACGAAGAGGTCGGTCGCGGACTTCGGGGTACGGTCGGTGATCTTCATCACCCGGTTGCGTGCGTCGCCGGGCGACCAGACGGCCGCCACGTGCGACAGCGCGGGACGTTCGCGGAGCGAGTCGCCGAACAGGGCCAGCGCGGCTCGCTCCACGTCGGTCGCGGAGACCAGTCCCGAAGGATCGAAGCGCAAGGCTAGCGCCCTTCCACCTGCGGCTTGGTCCAATGATCGATCCAGTCGAGGACCTCTTCGTGCCACTGCAGGGAGTTCTTCGGCTTCAGCACCCAGTGGTTCTCGTCGGGGTAGTAGAGCAGCTTGCTCGGGATTCCCTGACGCTGCAACGCAGTGAAGGTCTGCAGGCCCTCGCCGATCGGAACGCGGTAGTCGAGCTCACCGTGGATCACGAGCATCGGCGTCTTCCACTTGTCGACGAAGTTGCTGGGATTCCAGCGATCGTAGGCCTTGCTGTTCCACGGCTGGCCCTCGAACTCACGCTCGGGGAACCAGAGTTCCTCGGTGGCGAAGTACATCGACTTCAGGTCGAACAGGCCATCGTGGTTCACGAGGCAGGTGAAGCGGTCCGGCCAGTTGCCAGCGATCCAGTTGATCATGTAGCCGCCGTAGCTCGCGCCGAGCGCGGCCACGAAATCGCCGTCCATCCACGGGTAGCGATCGAGCGCGGCGGCAAGGCCGAGCTGCAGGTCCTTCAGCGGCCACCCACCCCAGTTGTCCTGGATGCTGTCGGTGAAATCCTGCCCGTAGCCGGTCGACCCGTGGAAGTCGACCATGACCGCAGCGTAACCGGCGCCCGCGTAGGTCTGCGGGTTCCAGCGGTAGTGGAAGCCCTGGCCGAAGCTCCCCTGTGGACCGCCGTGGATCAGAAAGGCGACCGGGTATTCCTTGTCGGGATCGAAGTTGGCCGGCTTGACGATCCAGGCGTAAACCTCGTCGTCGTTGGCGCCGATGAAGGTGAACTGCTCGGCGTCGCCCATCGCGACCTGTTCGAGCACGTTCTCGTTGAAGTTCGTGAGCTGTCGGCGATCGCCGCCCTGGGCGTTCACGCTGAAGATCTGCACCGGCGAGTTGAAGTTGTCCTCGGCGAAGATGATGCGTCCGTTCGCCATCTCCTCGGATTTGATCGAACCGCCGTCGACCAGGATCGTCGCCTCGCCGCTACGCGCGTCGACGCGGAAGAGCGGGCGACGGCCCAGATGATTCGCGTGGACGAGAAAGTTCCGGCTGTCGTCGGTCCAGCCGAGCGAGTAGGCCGAGCGATCCCAGCCTTCGCTCACCCATTCGCGCGGGCCGACCTTCGGCTGGTTGCCCGTCGATTCCCAGTCCTTGGTGACGATGCGGAAGCGGTCGGCCTCGTAGCCGGCCACGCGCATGCTCAGGAAGGCGAGCGTCTTGCCGTCGGGCGAGAAGGCCGGCGTCGTGTCCCACGCGTCGTTGTCGCGCGTCAGGTTCTGCGGCCGCGGATCCTTCAGGAGAGAATGATAGAGATCGAAGTTCGTGCTCCACGGTTCTTCGACTCCGGCCACGCGCGCGGTGAACACGATGCCGCTGCCATCGGGTGTGAAGGTGTATTCCTCGGCACCGCCGAAGGGCTTGCTCGGGGAATCGGCTTCCATGCCCGGCATGACGTCGATCGGATCGCCGATCGTGCCGTCGTCCTGAAGTGGCGCGACGAAGACGTGGCGGCGACGGCCGTCGCGCCAGGTGTCCCAGTGACGCACGAAGAGCTGGTCGTAGACCATGCCGCTGCGCCCGTCGTTCTCGTCTTCTTCCAGACGCGTGACCGTGCAGTCGATGTCGCCGCAGTCGGTGAAGACCTCGAGGCTGAAGGCGACGTGCTCACCGGTGGGCGAGAGCTTCATGTCGCCGGCGTCGAGCGGAAGGTCGCTGACCTGCTGCGCCTCGCCCCCGAAGGCCGGGATGTTCCAGATCTGGCTGCTGCCCGAGCGCGTCGACAGGAAGTAGATCGACTGCGAGTCGTTCGCCCAGACAGGATTGAAGTCGCTCGCCTCGTGCGCGGTGAGCGGACGCTGCTGGCTGCCGTCGGCGCGCATCACCCACAGGTCGGTCCGGCCACGGTTGGCCTCCATGTCGGTCATGCGCAGGACGAAGGCGACGTGCTCGCCGTCCGGCGACACGGTGACCGAAGACACGCGGTCCATGCGCACCAGGTGTTCGGCGGTGAAGGGCTCGCGGTCCTGGGCGACGGCGAGGCTGGCGACCAGCAGGCACATGAGGCCGGCGGCCCAGCGAAGAGTCACGGTTGCGCGCTTGTTCATGGAATGACCACCACGTGGGGAAAGGACCTTGGATCGGGAACGGACCGGGGAGTATAGAGCGTCGGCGGCGGGGACGGAAGCGTCGCGCCCACGGTCGCTCAGCCGTCGTTCGGACGCCCCGGATGGATCTCTCCGGGCACGTCGCCGCCGGCTTCTTCCACGAGAACGTCCTGGGCCGCGCGTACGATCCGCGCGAGGACCTGCGGGTCGATTTCCTGCCCCGATTCGCGCGCGACCAGGCAGCCTTCGCGGTCGAAGACGAAGACGTTCACGTGGTCTTCCTCGGTCTCGTACTCACTCTCGAAATCACCGCCCCAGTCCAGAAACGACCAGTGCTCCGGATCCTTCGGGAAGTTCTTGCGGATCCGTCCCTTGATGAAGAAGGGCGCGCCGCGCGTGTGGGCCCAACCGCGGACCTGGACGTCGCCGGCGGCGATCTGTCCTTGCAGCGCTTCGGAGAGCATTTCACCCCAATCGCCGCTCCACTCGCTCGCCTTCCGATCGGCCCAGACGAGCACGCTGATCGTGCCGAGGAGTTCACGGTGCGTGTGGTCGTTCTCGAACTGGTCTTCGACCTCGAATGTGAACAGGCGGGTCTCACACGGCGCGGCTTGCGTCGGCCCGGACAACACGAAGAGCAGGATCATCGCCGTCAGAATGCGCACGGGCGTCCTTTCGCGTGGGTTCGCTTCCGCGAGACGATGCTACATCACGGGCCGGGGCCGCGTCCCGAAAGCCGAAGACCACCAGCCCCAAGACCCGCATCCACCGGGTGTTGCGATGGGCGACTTTTTCGGCGAACTGATGACTTTGGAGCAACTTAGTCGGTCATTGGCTTTGGGGCCGGGCTCGGCACGATCCCGCGCCTCCCTGGCACGGTACGTTCCGTCTGCGACACCTGGTCCACCAGCGGACGAACTACCGATCCAATCCAGGGGTGGACCATCACGCCGGGCCCGGTAGACTCTTCAGACCTCGAACCTCGATCCAGGAGCCGGTCATGCGTCGATACATGGTGGTGAACGCCAAGGGCGGATGTGGCAAGTCCACGCTGGCCACGAACATCGCGGCGTACTTCGCGTCGCAGTGGGAGAACGTCAACGTCACCCTCGCCGACTTCGACCCCCAGCAGTCGAGCATGGACTGGCTGAGCGTTCGTCCGGAAGAACGACCGGCGATCACCGGCATCAACGCCCACGCTGACGGCCTTCGCGGCCTGAACCCGCACACCGACTTCCTGGTGATGGACGCACCGGCCTCGACCCACGGCCCCGATCTGACCGCGATCATGAAGCACGCCGAGACCGTGTTGATCCCCGTCCTGCCATCGACCATCGACATGCGCGCCGCGACCCGCTTCATCGAAGAGATCCGCAACGTCGGCAAGGTGTCGCGCAAAGAGGTGAAGATCGGCGTCGTCGCCAACCGCGTCCGCGAGCACTACTCGATCTTCCAGGAGCTCGAAGAATTCCTGAAGTCGCAGCCCGTACAGGTCGTCGGCCACCTGCGCGACGCGCAGAACTACGTGCGCGCCTACGGCGCCGGCCTCGGCGTGTGGGAACTCGCGCCGTATCAGGCGTGGCAGGAATGGCAGCAGTGGGAACCGATCGCGCAGTGGATGGAGTCGAAGAAGTCGCAGCCGTAGGGGCTGGGGGGGTCCGGTGCGGAACTCCTTTTCGGCGATCGTGAACCTCCGAATCCTGTGATCCGGATCCCGTGGGTGGTTGTCCGGAGAACGACTCGCGGCCGACAATGCTTCCCGTCGACACACGTTCCACTGTCATCGACGGAAGTGATCCATTCATGCGTACTGTCCACCGCAGGGTCTTGGCGGGCGTCGTGCTCGCGTCGTGTCTTCTGGCCGGGAATGCTTCGGGCCAATCGAGTTGGGCGATCGCTGCGCGCGATGATGCTGCGATCCGTGCCTTCGTCGAGCGCTTGCTCCCCTACGCCGAACAGATCGCGCCGGACGACGGAGCGGCCGTCCTGTACCGACACGCGACCCTGAACCACGAAGAGCACATCCGTCTTTGTAGCAACATGGTCGTTGCCCTCGGTGAACGCGAGGCGCTGCCGGAACACATCGCACGCCCGCTCGTCGCCTACGGATCCGTCGACGGGGCCTACGCGTTCGTCCTGCGTGGTGACGAAGTCCTCCGCGCACCCGCGCAGGCCGTCTTCGACGACCGACTCGACACCCGCGCCCACATCGCGATCGAATGGCCCGCGCTCCGGCCCGGCGACGTGATCGGCATGTCCGTCGTGAGCCAACTCCGCGACGACGACGAGCTCCTCGAGTTCGCGATCGACGACGTCCTCCCGACGGTGATCACCGGCGTGAGCACGAACTGCGTCGGCGAAGACCAGGAGCTGGCCTACACGGTGCGCGCGCTCGACGTCCGGTCGTCCGACGTCGCGTTCAAGGATTCCGACTTCGTGAACGGACGCGCGCAACGCATCAAGGCCACGTTGAAGCAACGACCGGCGACCGACGTCGCGCCGGTCGCTCCGCCGTTCGCGGAAGACGTTCCACGTTTTCTCGTGGCGCGCGATGCCGACTACTACGACATCCGCTACCGCCGTTCGGTGAGCGCCGATCGTGGATGGAACGAGACCATGTCCTGGTTCGACGGCGCAGTCCGGTTGTCGCGATTCATCCGCGCGTGGTCGCGGACGAGCGAGATTCGATCGCTGGCCGATGAGCTCGCCCTCGCGGACCTCGACCTGGCGGACGCCCTCGTACGAGCCGGCGAGTACGTCAACGAGCGCTTCGAAGTCCCGGACGAACCGGGTACGCCGCGAGACCTCGTCCGCGAACTCGACGATCTCTTCGAGACGCAATCGGCCACCGCCCGCGAGACCGTGCTCCTGACCGCGGCCATCGTGCGAGCTTCGGGCTTCTGGCCGCGCTTCGGCATTCACCGCGAACACACTCTGGGTGAGATCCCCGATGGGATCGAGTACTGGCGCCTGCTCAACGGCACGGTCCTGATGCTCGACGGGACGCCGATGGTGGGTCCGCGCGGCAAACCCGCGACGGGCGCGACGGACCTGCAGACCGTGACCGCGCCGGTCCTCGTCGTGGACACCGAAGGCATGGAGGTCTTCGCAATCGCTTGGGATGCCCTCGAAGCGCTGAGGCACGGTGTCAGGGATCTGAACCTGAAGACGGAGTACCGCTCCCAACTCTACGATGCCCTGGTTGCCGACAAACCCGACGACGCGATGGTGTGGGAGGATCTCGAGGTGCTGGCGACGAACTGAGAGTGCGTGTGAACCAGGCGGCTTCGGCGACGCACCTTCTCGCGGAGAATCAAGCTCGCCAACAGGATGCTCGTTCTCACCGACCTCGATCAACGAGCTCACGTACGGCGATCCGAAACCGGTCGACCACCTCGGCAAAACGCTCGTCATCCAATCCGACGTCGTCGTGTACCGACAGATTGCGCGCGTTCAAGAACTCGTTCCACACCTCGGGCGAATCGATCATGCCCAGCTTTGCCGCGGCCTTGATCGAGTCCCGCGGACTGTAGACTTCGAGCCCGGCGTCGTCGGCGCGACGTTTGAAACTCTTCCACGCGTACTCGAAGGCGACCTCGAAGACCTTCGAAAGAGCGGCTGCCCGCAGGGCCTCGTTTCGATCCTCTTCGAACGCGGCCCATGCGGCGTCGAGAAGTTCGGCGGCCTTGCTGAGCTTCGCGTCATCCATGGAGAGACCATCCTGCCTTCCGGAGGAGTTCGTGCCAGGCCGTCACACGACCGCCGAGGAAGACGAGACCGTCGGCACGGTACACCCCGAGATCGAAGTCCGAGTAACGCTTGGCGGTGCCTCGGGCGCGTGAACCGAAGAGCACGTACACCGCATCCGGCAGCGCGCGGTGGAGATCGTCCACGAGACCCGCCACCTCGAGGCCCGGTACCCGACGGCTTCGCCGCTCGAGGCGGAGGACGTCACGGGGCTCGAGCTGGAGGGCGATCAGCATGCGCTCGAGTGCGTCGGGCAGCGCCGTCTGCCCGTTGAGGTAGTTGCCCACGGTGTTGCGGTGCAGGCCGAGGGCATCGGCAAAGGCGCGCACGGAGCCGTAGCCGGCGTCGCGGATGGCGCGGGCGAGGACCTCGGTGTCGAGAACGAGTTGGGTGTCGGGTGTCGTCGTCATGTGCATAGTTCATCTGTGCCACCGCCTTTCTCCAATAGGCATATCTCGCCGATTCTCGGTTCCTGGGCGCACCGCTGAGAACCACTTTCAGTTCCGCAGCGGAACTCGCGGGGACACCTCGGTCACGCGCGGCCGGACTCTGGCGCCCACTTGCGCGCACTTCGACCCGATGATAGCATTGCTATCACTCTCGTCCTCCCGGACGGCAGATTCGCCATGACCCACTTCACGGAGCCGACCGTGGCCCAGCTCCTTGTCCGCAATCTCGACGAAGCAATCGTCCGTGCGCTGAAGCAGCGCGCGGCGAGGAACGGTCGTTCGGCCGAGGCCGAGCATCGGGAGATCCTGCGGGAAGCGCTCCTGCAATCCGGAGCGCCGACACGAAGTCTCAAGGAAGTGCTCCTCGAGCCCCCCATCGAGCTCACGGAGGACGACATGGACGTGTTCGAGCGCGTCCGCGAGTACCCGCGCGACATCGACCTCTCATGAGGTACCTGCTCGATACGAACGTCGTCTCCGAGAGCTACCGCGGCCGTCGCACCAATCCCGCCGTCGAAGCATGGTTGGCTGACGTCGACCCTGGGTCGCTCTCCATCAGCTCACTCGTTCTCGCCGAACTCCGCATCGGCGCCCAACGCTTCGCCCGACGCGACGCGCGAGGCGGTGCGCTGATCGGCGCCTGGGTCGACGAGATTCGGGGCCTCTTCGCGGACCGCACCTTCACCGTCGACACGGCCATCGCCGAGCGCTGGGCACGTCTGTCCGTGCCCGATCCACTGCCCTTCGTCGACGGCATCCTCGCTGCCACCGCCCTGGAACACGACCTGACTCTCGTCACGCGCAATACGAAGGACGTCGAACGCACCGGCGTGAAGCTGCTGAATCCCTTCCGGCCGCGCTGAGTTCCGCATCGGAAGTTCGCGCGACGGCGTGATCGATTCCGCAGCGGAACTGCTGGAGCTCCTGTGCTCCGGGAACGAAGAAGAGCCCCAACCATCCGGTCAGGGCTCTCCTCGAATCTGCGAACGACGCGGGCTCTACTTCTTCCCCACCATCGCCTCGTCGTCCTCGTTGCCGTAATCGATGTCCCACGCCGGCTTCTCCGTGCCGCCCTCTTTGAGGAAGTGGTTCATCCAACGCATCATGCGGAAGTTGTAGTCGAGCTTGCCGGCCGCCTTGCGGTTGCCGTGGCCCTCGCCCGGGTACCACACCAGACGCACCGGCGCGTCGGCCATGTGCTCGAAGTAGCGGTACATGGTCATCGACTGCGTCGGGTGAACCCGCGGGTCGTCCTTGCCGTGCAGGATCAACAGCGGGGTCTTGCTGCCCTTGGCGTGGTAGATCGGCGAGCGTTCCAGGAAGAACTGCCAGTCGTTGTAGACCTTGTGCGGCGTCTGGTGGACGAGCTGCGACTCGCGCGGGATGTCGGTCGTCCCGAATTTCGAGAACTGCTCGCTGATACCGACGAACATGACGCTCGCCTGGAAGTGCTCGCTCAACTTGGTGGCGCCCCACGCGCTGGCGAAGCCGCCGTAGCTGCCGCCGGTGATGCCGACCTTGCCCTCGGTGACCAAGCCGCTGGCGATGAGATCTTCGACGCCGTCGACGATGTCGTCGAATTCCTTGCCGCCCGGATCGCCCTGGCTGGTCAGCGTGAAGGCGTGGCCCTTGCCGGTGCTGCCGCGATAGTTCGGATACCACACGAAGTAGCCCTGCGCAGCGGCGACCTGACCCGCGCGCGAGTAGTAGGTCTTCCATCCGTTGCGCTCGTGGGCCTCGGGGCCGCCGTGGATGACGGCGATGAGCGGGTAGCTCTGGCCGTGCTGGTAGCCGACGGGCTGGATCAGGATGCCCTGCAGCTCGGTGCCGTCCTCGGCGGTCCACTCGTGCACGACCTGCGTGCCCATGTCGATCTCGGACAGCCACGGGTTGCTGTTGGTCGCGCGCTCGGGCGTGCTGCCGGTGCGGCCGACGAAGAGCTCGTAGGGATGCGCGTAGCTCTCGCTGCGGAAGGCCATGGTCTTGCCGTCGTCGCTCACGCTCATGGACGCGACGACTTCGTCATTCTGGCCGATGAGGACCTTCGGGTCGCCGCCGGTCGCGGCGATCTCGCCGACCTCGGTCGCGACGTCCTTGTCGAGCAGGTAGAGGATCGTCGAGTCGTTCTTCCAGGCGACGCCGTTGACGTGACCCATCACGCCGGGCATGAGGTTGGTGGCCGACCCGCCGGTGATCGACGCGACCATCAGCTGGCCCTCGGCCGGATCATTGATGTCGACGCTGCCGATGAACGCAACCTTGTTGCCGTCGGGGCTGATCGCGGCGCTACCGAGCTTGCCCTCGGTCTCGATGGTGCCGGCGACGTCGCCGGTCGCGAGGTCGACGAGGTTCCACTGCGTGAACATGTAACGCAGGTCGATGCGCGAGTCCTCGGCGATGCGCACGAGCACGTGCTCGTGGCCGGGACGGTAGTGCAGGTCGGTCGGGTGACCGTCGATCTCGACCTCGGTCACTTCGCCCGTCATCGCGCCGCGGTAGTTGGTCAGGTCGACGTCGACGACGAACATCTGGTTGTTCTTGAGGTTCTCCTCGTAGAACTCCATGTCGAAGCCGTCGTCTTCGAGTTCCTCTTCGCGTTCGGTCTTGCCTTCCTTGGCCAGGAAGACGAGGCGCGTGCCGTCGTCGTTGAAGGCGTACTCGGCGATGTTCTCGTCGTGTTCGATCACCTTGCGCGCTTCGCCGCCGAGGGCGTTGATCACGTAGAGAGCCTTCTTCTCGTCGCCGTCGCGCTTGGCGAGGAAGGCGATGTGCGAACCGTCGGGCGTCCACGTCACGTTGCCGACGCTGATCTCACCGGTGACGAAGGGACGACTGGTCCCGGCCTCGACGTCGTAGACGAACAGGTTGGACCAGTTGCTGCCGTTCTCGTCCTCCATCGGGATGCGCGGCACGCTCATGGTGTAGGCGACGTGTTTGCCGTCGGGCGAGATCTCCGTCGTGCCGACGGACTGGAGTTTGGCGACGTCCCACGGCGTCATGCCGCGGGCTTCGGCCGTGGTCGACGTGCCGAGGACGGCGAGAGCGGCCAAGAACGTCATGGCCGCCACGAAACGATTCCGCATGGCGATTCCTTCGGGAAGAGAGTGGGGCGAAAAGAGCGAGCAAGGCCTGGCGCACGGCCCACGGAGAACAGGGTAGAACCCGGCCCGATGCGGGGCAACACGGAGCGCGTGGTCCGTTTCGGGACGCCGATTCAGGCGGCGTTGGTTCCGGTCACGCGCCCGCAGGTGTCCACGTGACGCGCGTGCTGGCAACGAATCACTTCGTTGTGGAAGAGCGTCTCGGTGACGACGCCGACGAAGCTCCGCTCGCCGTCGTGGCGACGGAAGACGGGCGCGCCGCACAGTCCGGCCAGGCGACCGGGCATGCGCGCCGAGCGCAGGATGGCCGTGAAACGTCGTTCCACGGTGCTCTCGACGTCGAAGGTGTACTCGACCTGCGCCGGCCACTGGTCGCGCGGATAACCGAGCACGACGAGTTCATCGCCGGGCTCGACGGCCGCCGTCGGCCAGTGGATCGGATTGTGGAAGGCGCAGTCGTCGCCCAGGTGAACGAGTTCCTCGGGCTGCAGTCGGATGGTCGCGAGATCGTGCCGTTCACTCATGCACAGCAGTCGATCGCGGAGATCCTCGATCGGCATCTGCCCCAGCCAGATCTCGGCTTTCGGGTCGGCCGCGCGCAATTCGAGGCATTGGTCGACGACGTGCGAGGCGGTCACCGCGAAGGGGCGGTCGATCCACAGGAGCGCTGCGCTGGCACTGCGGATCGTGCCCCGTCCTTCGTGCTGCGAGGGCACGACGGCGAGCGGAAGCGCGTGGCTGCGAAGTCTCGGCGG
>JGI12109J20283_12238880_pt1 | contig 19070 bp, 13 predicted proteins | sample ElkSlonscriptome_12_FD_20283 | JGI IMG/M metagenome (IMG submission 20283)
AGACCAGATAAGGGTTTTAAGCCATTTTCCTACCCAACAAGTGCAAGGTTTTTACATCATAACCGTCAAAACCCTGGAATTTGTGCCTCCGCCAGCGCCAAATTTTCCCTCGACAGAGGCTTGAAACCATTGCCCATTGCCTATTCCCTATTGCCTCTCCCCACCACAAGACTTATTCAGCAACCCCTAATTAACCTTGCCGCTTTGTTGATACCATCTTTGATCCGATGATTACGCTTGCGGGTCACTCGGTCAAGCCAGCCATCCCAGTATCCCTGTGGCTTTCCTTCTTTCCTTAAAATTCGGGATAGAATATTCGAGATATTTGGTGAGTTAGCTCTAGAAAAAGGTTGGCACATCAGAGCGATCGAGGTAGCTCCTGACCATATACACTTATTTGTTGAGATTCACCCAACTGATGCAATTTATCAAGTGGTAAGAGCTTTTAAAGGAAGAAGTTCCAACTATCTCAGGAAAGAGTTCCCAGAACTGAAAAAACTTCCCTCTTTATGGACAAACAGCTACTTTTTTTCGACCGCAGGTAACGGAGCGTGCGGCAACCATTCAAAAATACATTAATGACCCACATCACACGTAAGGACAACAGGCGGCTAAAGCCGCTGTCGCGCATTCCTCTCCGGTCTAAAGACACGGAGTTTCCTGCGACGAAGGATGAGATAATCCTTGAGTACAGACGCGCCATGGCGCGTCTGTACAAGTACAAGCTCCTTACCACCACCTAACGCAAGATGTCCTGTCTTAAAGCGACCCAATCAGGGGTCTTACAGAGGGCTGAACTAGGAGAATATCCAGCCGTGTGTACCAGCGCTAGGCTCGATGTGGTAGACAATGCTTACGTTGGAGACTGATTCTTCCAAGCTGCCGCTTCAACGCAGTAAGCGGCAGTCATTGACCACTTTCTTTTCCTCATCTCCCTAGTCATTAATCAAGACCTAAATGACCGTTCCATCGGGAATTACGGCATTTTTAAGGACAACGACAATGCCATTGCGGATCAAAAAGCCTTGTTTTTCCCGTTCAGCTTCCTCGACGTGATCTTTGTTGACAATTTGAACATCGTGGCCAATGCGAGCATTTTTGTCAATGATGGCACGGCGAACTGTGGTTCCTGCACCAATCCCTAAGGGTACACGTCCGGTTTCTACATTAGATTGACGTTCGGCAAAGGGTTCATAGAAGTCACATCCCATAATCAGAGTGTCTTCAATCACACAATCGGCTTCAATGCGAGAGCGAACTCCTAATACCGAGTGATGGATACGACAATCTTTAAGAATACAACCTTCTCCCACAATCGATTGCGTCACATGACTATCCAAAAGTTTAGTCGGAGGCAAATAACGGGCGCGAGTATAAATCGGTGCCTCTTTGTCGTAGAAACTAAACGGTGGCTGGGGTTGGCGAGTTAACGCTAGATTAGCCTCATAGAACGCTTCAATGGTACCAATGTCTTCCCAGTAGTCGTTGAACAAGTAGGCTTGAACGTTATGATCTCCTGATGCCCCTGGGATGATTTCTTTACCGAAATCGGTTTGTTCGGGGTTGGCTTGCAACAACTTAATCAACGCTTCTTTACTAAAGACGTAAATTCCCATCGAGGCAATATAGGGTTTTTCCTTTGCCTCATCCGGATTCAACCCTAAAACCGTTGTATCCACCTGCATTTGCTTCAGCGCATCCCCTTTGGGCTTTTCACTGAAATCAATTACCCTGCCGGTGTGATCAATTTTCATCAAACCAAAACTGGTTGCCAGTTTTTCACCGATAGGCACCACAGAAAGGGTGATATCAGCTTTCGTTTCACGGTGGTGTTCCACGAAATGGCGATAGTCCATCCGATAGAGATGGTCGCCGGACAGAATGATATATTCATCAACATCACACTCCTCTAGGAGCCACAAATATTGACGAACCGCGTCTGCTGTACCCTGAAACCAGCTAGGATTTTCAGCAGTTTGCTGGGCAGCTAGAACTTCAACAAATCCGTCGGTAAAGCCAGCAAAGTTATAGGCACGGGTTATGTGCCGATTCAAGGACGCTGAGTTAAATTGGGTAAGAACGTAAATTTGATAGATCTCGGAGTTGATGCAATTACTGACCGGAATGTCAATAAGGCGGTACTTACCCGCCAAAGGAACAGCCGGTTTAGCCCGCAACTTGGTTAATGGATAAAGGCGGGTGCCCGCGCCACCTCCGAGAATGATACCTAATACTCTTTTCACGAAACACCTCTGGAATGCCGATAGACTCTCAAGTCCTAGTGTCCGCTTGTGTGGAACTCTTTTCAAGAGGGTAAGGGAGAAAGTTGACTCTCTCTATGGAAAGAAAAATCCAAAAAACGGCATGCTTAGGAGGCGTCAAGAGACTTCTAGCCCTACTGGAGTAATGATTCGAGGGAGTTGTTCCCTCAACTGTTGGGTTAAGCTTGTCAGTTCTACTCCGTTGTGCCAAATTTCCATTAAATTAAGAGAAGTAATGGCAAAGGAAGTGAGAGATGTCAGCACAACTGTTACTGGTCGATGACGAACCGGGCGTTCGGGAGGCGGTCAAAGACTATTTAGAAGAGGTGGGTGGTTTTACCGTCGATGTTGCCAGTAATGCGAATGATGCATGGCAAATGCTGCAACAAAAAACACCTGATCTTGTAATCACCGATATTATGATGCCTCAAGTAGATGGGTATCAGTTTCTTCAGAAGCTGCGAGAAGACCCGCGTTTCAAATCACTGCCAGTGGTTTTTCTCACGGCTAGAGGTATGACTACAGACCGGATTCAAGGGTATCAGGCAGGTTGTGATGCTTATCTGTCCAAACCATTTGATACGGATGAATTGGTCGCCATTGTCGAGAATTTACTGGAACGTCGTGCTGCTACTGCACAGGAAACGGCGGGTACGGCGGATTTAGGGAATATCGAAAAAGAGCTAACTGCGATTCGTGAAATGTTGGCTCAACGGGGTAATATTTCCCAAACTCCCCCACCCATCCGCATTGACTTTACGCCGCGAGAGCAAAGTGTTCTGGATTTGGTTGCCCAAGGGCTGATGAATAAAGAAATTGCCCGCCGCCTGGAAACCAGTGTCCGCAATGTGGAGAAATATGTCAGTCGCTTGTTTAGCAAAACTGGAACCAATAGCCGCACCGAGTTAGTCCGTTATGCTCTTGAACATGGCTTGACCCAGTAAAACCTGTTCCCTAAGAGGGCATGAAGGCAAACGTTTCTGACCACCTCTGCGCCAGCAGGAGGAGCATAGGTGGTTCTAGAAGTAATATGATGATTCCCACCGCTCTCGGTTTGTGGAGTCAACTACCCCCGATAAATGACAACGAACAACGAATAGGAATTTTATAGCTTTAACTTATATTAAGTATAAATTAAATTAATATTAAAAATATGAATTGATGACCGAATCCCTAACTATCATGAAGTCACAACTTCGATTACGGAACTGACGTTCTATCTAGAGAGAGTCAATTAGAAATTTTATCTGGATTTGAATAAATTTGCAGAGCTTTGAAAACATTCTGAATAGAAATTAGACCGAGAGTAGGCGTGTACAACTGTAGTTCAGTTTATAAACTGTCACAGTTGAATTTACTACAGCCTGATCTTCCATTTTAAATAACAGTCAAACTGAGTAGAAACAGGTTCTTAGGCAAATCTTATGTTATCGGTGCTAGACCCTACCCAAAACCCCAACACTATATCGCTGAAGATTCTCATCGTCGAAGATGGTTACCAAACGATAAAACTATTGGGAGAAGGATTATGTTCTGAAATTAGATATTCGTTTATTATTCAACAAGTTAGGCAGAGTTGTCAAGCCCTAACCCGATTAAGTCAGGAAGCGTTTGATCTTATCGTCGTTCATTTGTCCCACGCTGATCCTCACGTTTTCGATACGGTTACTCAGATAAAACAGTTGGGCTTAACCCTGCCAATTCTCGGATTAAGGGCTAACCAGGATGAACCCTTAACCCTGCAAGTTATCCAAGCGGGGACACCGGATGATCAGGTAACGGAAAATCTCAAAAGTTACCGCTTAATTCGGGCATTTCGTCATGCGATTGACAGTCAGAAACGCCAAGAATGCCAACGTCTGAATCAGGAAAAATATCAGTCGGTTATCGATAATGTCAAAGAAGTCATTTTCCAAACTGATACCCATGGACATTGGACATTCCTGAATCGGGCTTGGACAGAAATTACTGGCTTTTCAATTGCTGAAAGTATCGGAACATCCTTTTTAAACGGTATTCATCCGGATGACTGGCAAAAGGGACGAAACAACTTTGATGCGCTGATTACTGGAGTCCAACAATCCTGTCGCCCTACGGTACGCTACCTGACGAAATCGGGTGAAATTCGTTGGTTGGAGGTACATGCGCGGATAAATTTTGCCGCCGATGGTACGGTTTCGGGAACCACAGGAACCCTAAATGATATTACAGAACAGGTGTTAACCCAATCCGCCTTACGCATTTCCGAAGAACGACTGCAAATGGCGTTATCTGGGAGTGATTTGGGATTATGGGATTGGCAATTAATCACTGGAGATATTTATTTTAATCCGCAGTGGAAAGCGATGCTGGGGTATGCAGAATACGAAATCGACGATAATTTTCAGGCGTTTGAACAATTGGTGCATCCTGAGGATTTATCAAGAGTGAAAGCCGTATTAAAGGCTTATATAGATAGATTGATTCCTATCTATGAAGTCGAATTTAGGATGCGATGTAAAACGGGGAAATGGAAGTGGATTTTGTCTCGCGGTAAAGTCTTTGAGTGGGATGAAGCAGGGAACCCAGTAAGGATGACAGGGACTCATCGGGATATTAGCGATCGCAGACAAGCGGAGGAGGCTTTGCGAGAGTCAGAAGCGCGGGAACGGAAAAAAGCGTATCAGTTAGAACTTACATTGTGTGAACTCAAAAATGCCCAAGCGCAGTTAGTCCAAACAAAAAAAATGGCATCCTTGGGACAATTGGTAGCGGGAATTGCCCATGAGATTAATAATCCCATTGGTTTTATTTCCGGAAATGTTGGCTTTGCCCATCAATATGGGTGTGATCTGCTCAAATTGATCGATCTCTATCAACAGTATTATCCTCACCCTGTTGCCCCGATTCAAGAGCAAATGGAAGCGGTTGAGCTTGACTTTCTCAGGACAGATTTTCCCAAAGCCCTCAACTCGATTCGAGAAGGCGTTGTTCGGGTTCAAGACATTGTGCGATCGCTCCAGCATTTTTCGCACCTGAATGAAGCCCAGATGAAGACAACTGATTTACATCAAGGGTTGGAGAGTACCTTGATCCTCTTACAGAATCGCCTCAATAAAAAGCCTAAAAGACCCGCTATTGAAGTGAATAAACAATTGAGTACGTTACCTAAAGTAGAGTGTTATCCGGGGCAACTGAATCAAGTGTTTATCAATATTCTCGGTAATGCGATTGAGGCGTTAGACGAAAAAAGCCAGCAGAATGATTCCTTTATACCCCAGATTAGGATTAGTACGGAAATAGCTGAGTTAAACTCAACTGTGATTATTCGGATTTCCGATAATGGTTTAGGTATTCCTGCTCATTTGCAAGAGCATTTGTTTGAACCGTTTTTCACCACAAAACCTGTAGGACAAGGGACAGGATTGGGATTAGCCGTAAGTTATCAAATTATTGAGAAACACAAAGGAAAAATTACCTGTAATTCTCAAGTGGGTATCGGCACAGAGTTTGTGATTGAAATCCCGATCACACTGAGCAAGAAAACGGAAAAGTTGGGTCAAATTCAATGGTTACGCCAAGCTATCGGCGCTTGACTAAGCTGTTAAGGAGTTAGGGAAAATTTAAGTTAACGGCGGAGATTATCATTTGTTAGTTGTAAGGCTTGGAAGACTATTTACAGAACCTAATAGAGTTTGGTTTATCTTAAATTCAACACTGATTGGCTTGATTGGTATCTGCCCTAACTCACCTGATCGAGAATTCCGATTTGATTGATGAATATTTTAATCCTCGGCAACTCTGAAGATGTCCTTAATTAGTAATGATTCAGAGCAAGTCCTTAAATTCGCTCAATCGCAGCACACGCTAGTTTTTAAGCCCGTCTATGGCGGGACACATACTCAGTTGCTTAAAGAATCTCACTTAGAACCGGAACGACTGAAATTAGTTCTCGGTCTTTCGCCAGTTACAATACAGGAGTATATTCCCGGAACAAATATTCGCAGTTATGTAATTAATGGATCTGTCTATTCTGTGGAAATTCGCTCTCCGGCTTTGGATTTTCGGCAAGATTTACAGGCGGAATTACGTCCAGTCGAATTACCAGATAGGGTTCAACAGCAGTGTTTAGCCATTACCAAAGCCTTAATGCTGGAGTGGACAGCCATTGATTGGCGTCTGAGTTCCAAGGGTGAGTATGTATTTTTAGAAGCAAATCCTAGCCCGATGTTTTTACATGTCGAGTCTCAAACGGGTTTTCCCATCACTCAAGAATTAGTTAAGCTTTTAATGAATTAGCTTTAGGCAAAAACTCTCCTTTAATGGATAGGTTTATTTACACTATTTAATATTAAAAAGCTTCTCTATTAAATATAAGCTGTTTTTTGTATTTAATTATACAGTAATTGTTTTTCATTTCCTCGTTGAATAGTTACAGCAAAACAATCTATTCATCAGAGGTATTCTATGCCCGACGTTCTATTTAAAGTAGACCTAACTAAACCCATGTCAGAACAGGAGTTAGTCGGTCATAATCGCTGGCATCCTGATATTCCTGCAGTGGTTTCTGTCAATCCTGGCGATGTCTTTCGCATTGAATGTAAAGATTGGACAGATGGGCAAATTAAAAATAATGATAACCCCGATGATGTGCGGGATGTAGACTTAACGGTGGTGCATGTGTTGAGTGGACCTATTCATGTGAATGGGGCGCAACCGGGGGATATTCTGGTTGTTGATTTATTAGATATTGGTGCATTACCAGGGGATGAATGGGGCTTTACGGGTATTTTCGCTAGAGAAAATGGTGGTGGATTTCTCACAGATCATTTTCCCAATGCGGCTAAAGCGATATGGGATTTACAGGGGATTTATACTCATTCTCGTCATATTCCCGGCGTGCGATTTGCCGGAATTACTCATCCCGGTTTAATTGGGTGTGCGCCGTCAGCAGAATTATTGGCACAATGGAATAAACGAGAAGCGGAATTGGTGGCAACAAATCCTAATCGTGTGCCACCCTTAGCCGCATTACCCAACCCGCAAAATGCAATTTTAGGGTCGTTAAAAGGGGCAGAATTTGACCGAGTTGCCGCTGAAGCCGCCCGCACGGTTCCGCCGCGTGAACATGGGGGAAATTGTGATATTAAGAATCTATCGAGAGGGTCACGGATTTATTTCCCAGTCTATGTAGATGGTGCAAAACTGTCTATGGGAGATATTCATTTTTCCCAGGGAGATGGTGAGATTTCCTTCTGCGGTGCGATTGAAATGTCGGGTTATATTGATCTGCATGTCGATATTATTAAAGGGGGTGTAGAAAAATATGGGATGACTAATCCAATTTTTAAACCGGGACCCGTTGAACCGCGCTATTCTGAGTATTTAGTTTTTGAAGGGATTTCAGTTGATGAAGTGACTGGGCAGCAATATTATTTAGATGCTCATGTCGCTTATCGGCGGGCGTGTTTAAATGCGATTGAATACCTGAAAAAGTTTGGGTTTACGGGAGAACAAGCCTATTTACTGTTAAGTTGTGCGCCAATTGAAGGGCGGATCAGTGGAATTGTGGATATTCCTAATGCCTGTTGTACATTAGCCTTGCCCACGGAAATTTTTAATCAGCCAATTCTGCCAACTTAGTATAAGAAAGTAGAGAGTAGAAGGTTATCAGGAGAAAAAAGATATGCCGTTGTACGAATTTCGCTGTAATACTTGTGGGGATTTTGAGAAATGGCGCACATTAGCAGAAGCAGGAACACCCCTGCTTTGTCCAACTTGTCAGGTGATAGCGAAACGGGTATTTTCTGCGCCCATGGTGAATTTAAATTCGGGGAGTTTACCCAAACCAAAGGAACCGCGACTGGTGAAGGGTTCTACAGAATCGACAACACCAAAGTATAGTCAGCAGAAAAATGGACGCCCTTGGATGGTGAGTCATTAACATTAATTAGGAGTCAATTGAGCAAAAGATAAGAGGCAGAATAAGACAATTTGTCGGCGCGGGTTGTACCGACAAGGTTATTGATAAAACTTGTAACTGGACTAAACCCGCCCTTAGGAAAAATTACAGGAAAAGGACAATTGAACGATAAAAAATAGGCGAACTGAAAATGGCGCAAGGTCTGAGTTCAAAGTCACCCACTTATGCAACAATAAAAATGGCAACGTGCCGCTTTTTGCAAAATTCAGTCATGCCAGTCCGTTCATGTCCTCTTCCTTGCCCCAAATCTTATTGGTTGATGATACTGTGGCTAATCTGCAATTAGTCTCAGATTTTTTAATGAAAGCAGGATTTAACGTCCTTGCGGTTAAAAGTGGCGTCCAAGCGTTAAAAATTGTGGCAATAACCTTACCGGATCTAATTTTGTTGGATGTGGTGATGCCAGAAATGGACGGGTTTGAAGTCTGTCGTCGTTTAAAAGCGCAGGAGGAAACCCAAGATATTCCAGTTATTTTTATGACAGCCGTTACCGATCGCGCGAATCCTAGTTACAAGATTAAGGGGCTAAAGCTGGGTGCTGTAGACTATATCAGCAAGCCAATTCAGCTTGAAGAGGTGTTACTTCGCGTCCAGACTCACCTGCAACTGCGGGCGTTAACCCAGCAACTCACCGAACAAAATGCCTGCTTACAGCAAGAGATTCGCGTGCGTCATCAAACCCAACAGATCCTGCAAGAAACGGAACGTCGATGGCGATCGCTGTTAGAGAATGTGCAACTACTGGTTGTTGGCTTAGATTGGCAGGGGGATGTGGAGTATATGAACCCCTTTGGCTTAGGCTTAACTGGCTATACTTCAGCCGAAGTTTTCGGGAAAAACTGGTTCAATACATTTATCCCATCCTCCGATCAGCCGCAGCTTAAACAAACTTTCCATGAACTTTTATACCACAACAGCTACGCCTACTACCAGAACTCCATTCTGACCAAATCCGGTGAAGAACGACTGATTGCGTGGAATAATACCGTGCTAAGAGATATTACTGGCGCGATCGCAGGAATCATGAGTATTGGCGAAGATATTACCCAACGTCAGGCTGTGGAACGGATGAAAAATGAATTTATCTCCCTGGTTAGTCATGAACTTCGCACCCCACTCACCTCAATGCGCGGTTCTCTGGGTTTGCTTAAGATGGGAGTCTATGATAATCAACCCGACAAAGCCAAACGGATGTTAGATATTGCGGTAACAGACTGCGATCGCTTAGGACGGTTGGTGAATGACATCCTCAGTTTAGAACGCTTGGATTTTGGTCAAGTGACGCTAGTTAAGGAAGTCTGCGATGTGGCAGATTTAATCAAACATTCGGTAGAAGCGATAGATGCGATCGCAGAGGCGGCGGGAATTGCTATCCAGGTGACTCCCCTATCAGCTCAAGTCTATGTTGCCCCTGATACTATTATTCAAACCCTGACGAATCTGTTGAGTAATGCGATCAAGTTTTCTGAGAGAAATACCACGATCACCGTGGGTGTGCAACATCAGTCAGATTGTATTTTATTTCACGTTACCGACCAAGGACGAGGAATTCCCACGGAACACCTTGAACGCATCTTTGGGCGATTTCAGCAAGTCGATGTTTCCGATTCCCGCCAAAAAGGAGGTACCGGTTTAGGATTAGCGATTTGCCGCAGCATTATCCAGCAACATGGGGGGGGAATTTGGGCGGAAAGTACCCTAGGTTCTGGAAGTACCTTTTATTTTACGTTGCCAGTTTATGGTCAAACTTCCCCCAGCTCGCTCCTCTGAGGAAACGACAACGGAACGTTTAAGAACTGGCTTGGGGAAATCGAGCCAGGAGTTGCTCACGGGATAGCTGAGACAATTGTGAGAGGTATTGGCTTAAGTCTTGGGGGGGTAATCCTAATAAAGGAGTGACCAGTGCGGTGAGTTGAGCGTCCAATTCTCCAAAACGAATTATGAGTAAATTTTCGACAATGAAACGCTGTGCCTGTTGAATTCCTGATTCACTATTTTCGAGTTGAGACAGTTGCAGTAGAAAGGGAGTTAACTGCTGAGAGGGCAATGCCGATAAGGGAGTGATTAAAGCAGCGAGGGTAGAGGTTAACTGTCCCAAGCGAGTCTGGAGAACGTTTTCGAGCATCAGCCGATGTCCTTGTTGTAATCCCTGTTGTAATCCCTGTTGTAATCCCTGTTGTAATCCCTGTTGTAATCCCTGTTGCATAGCTTCTTCCCTGGCTTGTTGCCGAGCCGCATCCAGTTGTTGCCGATAAAGGGGTGCTAATGCCATAATTAACTCCCTCTCCTCTGTGTCTAAGGGTTGTTCTTGATTGGCTTGTAAGTTGGCTTGCAAGTTATACAATAACTCTAGCGTAGACTCCCGCCGTTGGCTGTCTTCGGGTAATGCGGTAATCTCCTCGATGGCTTGCTGTTGGACTCTGCCCTTTCCCAGAAGTCTCAGCCATAGGGTTTGGGGGGTACGGGGGAGTTGGTGGATGACGACGATGGTTGTTCGGAAAGCCTGGGGGAGAAAGTAGAGTCCACTTAACCAGTTTTGCTCGTCACTGAAGGCTGCAAAGCTATCGAGTAAGGGTGTTGAGGCGGTGGGGGTGAGTATCCATAATTGGGAGAGTTCACTCAAATTAATGGAAGTGGATTCCCGTCTGGCGCGTCGTCTCAATTCCCGATGTAGGTCAAACAGTTTCGCCAGACAATCACAAATTTGATCGGCGGTGACGGCGTTGCGAAAAGGTTCAAAGACAGCAGGAGTTGTGACAAAGCGCCCTAAAAGTCCCAGAGAGAGGAGGTAGTCATCTGAGATAGAGGTGGGGATAAATAAAACGTCAACCTCTCGCACTTCCCCAGCAATGTCGCGACTGGTTTCCACTTTTCCGATTGGGGACAAGAGTTGGTCAAGATAATCCTTGGCAAATTGGTCATGGGGAAATCGAGTCATTGAGGGATGGGGATAGTCTACGACTTACTAATACCCAATTTAAATGCATGACAGCTTATCTGTCAGTCAAGCCTATTTGTTCATCTTTGGTGAAATTGTGATTACGTCCTGATACCCAGTTGCCTTCTAATCATGTCATTGGACGGCGTTGCGAAGACTTTACCTTTTTTCCACCGTTCCCATCGCCAGATATTTTGGCTTTGGCTTAAAGTGAAGATAGGTTGAATACAAATTTTTAAGATTCACCCGTTAAGGACTTGACTTCTAAAGATTTTTATGATGCAGTACAGACGATTTGGACGCACCGAACTACAAATACCAGTATTTTCCTGCGGCGGGATGCGGTATCAATTCAAATGGAAAGATATGCCCGCCTGGTTAATTCCGAAAGATAATCAACACAACTTAGAAGCAACCATTCGTCGCTCGATTGAAGTCGGTATTAATCATATTGAAACAGCGCGGGGTTATGGTACATCAGAAATGCAGTTAGGCAAAATTTTGCCCAAATTTTCCCGTGATCAATTAATTGTCCAGACAAAAGTTAGTCCTAAACCAGATCCCAAAGAATTTCGACGTCAGTTTGAGCAGTCGTTGAAATTCCTCAACCTTGACTATGTTGATTTGCTGGGAGTTCATGGCATAAACACGCCGCAATTGCTCCAGGATAGCATTCGTCCTGGAGGCTGTATGGATGTGGCGCGTCAGTTACAAGCCCAAGGCAAAGTGCGGTTTATTGGCTTTTCTACCCACGGTGCTACCGACGTAATTATCAAAACTATTGAGACGGATCAGTTTGATTATGTAAATCTGCACTGGTACTATATCAATCAATTTAATTGGGCAGCAATTGAAGCCGCAACTCGTCATGATATGGGCGTTTTTATTATTAGTCCGTCGGATAAAGGGGGAATGCTGTATAAACCGCCACAGCGATTAGTTGAACTTTGTAAACCCTTGAGTCCAATGGTATTTAATGACTTGTTTTGCCTGTCTCATCCCCAGGTGCATACCTTGAGTTTAGGTGCATCTCGCCCCAGTGATTTTGATGAACACCTGAAGGCGGTTGAGTTATTGGATCAGGTTGATGAAATATTACCCCCAATTGTGGCACGATTAGAAGCCGCCGCGATCGCACGACTCGGTGAAGATTGGTTCAAAACCTGGCACATCGGTTTACCCAGCCACGAGGAAACCCCCGGTGGTGTGAATATCCCGGTGATTTTGTGGCTAAGAAATTTAGCGATCGCCTATGATATGGTTGAATATGCTAAAATGCGTTACAACCTCTTAACCAATGCGGGACACTGGTTTCCGGGTGCTAAAGCTAATCAAGTCAGAAAAATCAACCTTCAGGCATGTTTACACCAGAGTCCCCATGCTGATACAATTCCTACTTTACTGGAAGATGCGGATCAGCGCTTAGGGGGTGCAACCGTTAAACGCTTATCCCAACAATAAACCGATAGCGATTCGACTTGAGTCGTAAAGATTTTGGTGAGTCAAAGGAGCGCTTAACTGGAAACAGACGATTCTCTAACTCATTGAGAATTGCTACATCACTTTGTTTCTTCCCTCATTCAGGCTTAATTGTTATCCCTATTACCTGTTCTATAACCCCTTTCTGGTAACATTTGGGTAAAGAGCAGCAGGTGGCAAATTGGAGGTGAAAAATGTGCAAGAACATATCTATCAAGAACCAACGAGTAGTCAAGCATTACGAAATGCTCTTATAGAAGATCGTTTTTGCTTATACTTTCAACCGATTTTCCCTCTCGTTAACAGAGAAAAGGGTCATGTTCACAAGGAAATTTTAATCCGAATGGTGGGACAAGATGGTAGAATTATCCCACCCAACTACTTTCTTCCCTGTGCTGAAGAATCCGGATTAATGCCATCTATTGATCGTTGGGTTCTAGAATCCTTTTTCAATGGCATTTACCACCCGAGTAAATGTATGGGCTGTTGGGCAAGGGATTATTATTGTGGGTGTATTATTGCCTTTAACCTTTCCGGTTCCAGTGTCAATGATGACAGCTTCCTCGACTTTCTGGAAAATGCCGTGATGAATCATCCGGTTCCCCCCAGTAGTTTAGTCTTTGAGATTACTGAAACGGTAGCCTTAATCAACATAGACAGAACCCGGCAATTTATCCAGCGTTTACAAAACCTAGGTTGTCAGTTTGCTTTGGATGATTTTGGTACAGGCATGTCCAGTTTAGCGTATCTTAAGGAATTACCCTTAGATTTTGTCAAAATTGATGGTATGTTTGTGCGGGATGTGGTGCAGAATCCTATCTCTGAAGCGATTGTCTCTGCTATTGTACAAATGGCTAAGGCGAAGCAAATTAAGACTATTGCCGAATACGTGGAAAATGTGGCAATTCTGGAACGATTGCAGGCGTTAGGTGTAGATTATGCCCAAGGGTTTTACTTAGGTAAGCCTACCCCGATTCTCAAGCGAACGCCTATTTTCTAGATGAAGGGAGAAGGGCAGCTTATATACTGCATTTTGAAGTGCGAAATGTGGGTAGTTTCAGGCTTTTTTATTAGGGGTCATTTGGCAGATATAATATTATTAACGTTTACGGAGCAGATTGGTGCTTAAGTCAGTGCTATTCAGCTTAGGGTAATAGTCATGCAAAAACAAGCTCTAGCGATCGCATCTATTTTATTATCTACCCTGTTGCCGCTCGATGCTTCGGCACAGAACTTTGAGGAATTTTACATCTTTGGCGATAGTCTGTCAGATGTTGGCAACTCATTTGAACGCTCTGAAGGTCTCTTCCCTCCTAGCCCTCCCTATTTTGAGGGACGTTTTACTAACGGTTTAGTCTGGGTGGAAGTTCTGGGATTGGAGTTAGGACTTGATCACAATCCAGCTAATAACTTTGCCCTTGGTGGGGCAACCTCAGAGGACGTGCTAGAACAGGTTATTGAGTTTACCACCACAACCCAACCACTCGATGCTAATGGGCTTTATACCGTTTGGGGCGGTGCCAACGACTACATCGATGTAGTTCCAGGCACAAACCCAGCAGATATAGACACGACAACCACGGTCAACAACATATCCAATGCGGTGAAAACGCTGATTGCAAAAGGCGCTGAAACGATTATCGTAGTCAACCTGCCAGATTTGGGAAGGACGCCTCTAGGATTAGCCTCTCCCCTTGCTGCCGACGCCTTCACCGCCGCCGTTAATCAATATAACCGCAACTTAAACGCCGCTTTGCAAACATTAGCTCAAAACCGTGAAGTTCAGATCGTACCGCTCGATGTCAATCCTCTGGTTAATGAAGTTCTCGCCGAGCCAGCCAGATACGGCATAACTAACGTGACCGAACCATGCTTAAATGAGGCAACCAATACGGTTTGTTCCAACCCCGACGAGTATTTTTTTTGGGATGATATTCATCCTACTGCTGCCGTTCATGAGCTGTTTGGAGAAGCGGCTTTGGCAGTGCTGATTAGTCCTCAAACCGTTATCCCCCAAGCCGACATTGCCTTAAGCGTTGCTCGCAGGCAGACTCAAACGATTGACGCTCGGCTCCAGTCCCTGCGAGGTGTCCGCGAAACTCCCCCCGAACAACGATTTGGTGCCTTTGTCAACGGTGACATCAACTTCGGCGATAAAGATACCAGCAATAGCGAACCGGGCTATGATTTCACGACGACAGGGGTTACTGCTGGCGTTGATTACCGCGTCACGGGCGACCTCGCGCTGGGAGTTGCTGTCAGTCGCCTCAGCAATGACACCGAATTTGATCATGACCTTGGCGAGGTTGAAGTTGATGGTTATGCCGTTTCTATCTATGGCAACTATAATCGGGGTAACTTTTATACGGATACCCTTGTCAGTTATGGTTGGAATGACTATGAGATAACCCGCCAAATCGAATTCGACAACCGCAGGGCTACTGCTGACCCGGACGGGAATCAACTCTCGGTTGATGTGAACGGTGGTTACAATGTCAGATCGGGCAACTTGTCTTATGGACCAACGGTAGGAGTTCGCTACGATCGCGTGGAAATTGATGACTACACAGAGGAAGGTGCGGGTAGCCTCAACATGAAAGTCCAAGACCAAGAAGCAGAATCGCTGGTTCTCAGTGCGGGTGTTCAGGCGGCTTATGGGTTCAACGTTGGCAACACTATAGTGACACCCAATTTCCGGGCACGTTACGAACACCAGTTCGCCAACGACAGCCGCGAAATCGAGACGGAACTCCTCACCCAACCGGGCATTCCGATCCGGGCGACTACAGACGACCCCGATCGCGATTACGTGAGATTAGGCGCTGGAATGGACGTGCAGTTTTCCCCGAATTTTTCCGGCGCGATCGATTACGAAACGGTCGTCGGGCGCGAAGACTACACCGACCATGGGGTTAAAGCTCAACTCCGCTATCAATTTTAACTGGACTTTAGACTAAAATTTGGGATTTTCAGAATTAGTCTAAACTCCAGTTTTAAAACACCTCAACCACACTATCGGCAGCATCATATCATGTCCTCGTCTTGTTCCCATTTTGGCACAATTCAAGTAGATCATCCGATTACTGGACTGGTGTTCTAAGGTTTTATTGCCTGTTCTTGACTTTCGCCCTGACGTTGACGCAGTAACTTATAACGATTGGATAACATCGTTTCTACAGGGGGCGGTAAAAACGTAAAGTGAATATAAAACGAATGATCATCACTGAGTTTATCTAACACTTTGGCATAGATATCCTCACTCACTGAGATTAATTTATCACCCATAAATAAATTGATCTTTATATTCGTCAAAGGTTTAATAAATTGTTCTGATTTAATCTCGCCACCTTTGGCAGAAAGTTTGACTAAAGTTCCTCGAAAAAATATATCGCTGACATGCTTGCCTTCCAAAAACGTGTAGTGTAAAGGAATCGGATCGACCAAGGGCAGAAATTGCTCATCAGGTTTAGCTAAAAACAAGTAGTAAGGTTTGCCAATTCCCCCCACTTCATAAATGGGAATAGGTTCGGGTAATCCTTTAGGTTGAACCCGTATCTTGCTATCAATTCTCACCCAAGTTCCCGCAGCATTTAGAGTAGACTGAGAGATAAAAATTTGACTGTCTGTCGTATAGGATTCGATGCGATAGGCTAAATTAACCTGAGAACCCACTACTCCATATTTTGTTCGCTTCGATGACCCAATATTGCCCACTACAACATCCCCCGTATTAATCCCAATGCCCATAGTCAACGGAGGTAAACCCAGATGTTTCATTCGTTCATTGACCGATGTCATCGCCAACTGCATCGCCACGGCGCAAGCGATCGCGCGTTGGGCGTCATCGTCACGCAGCGTCGGCGCACCAAACAAAACCAAAATTCCATCCCCAAGAAATTCATCAATTGTTCCTTGGTAATGAGTAATCACATCCGTCATCGTGGCAAAGTAAAAGTTGAGAATATTCACCACTTCTTCTGGCATTAAACGTTCAGTCAGGGCAGTAAACCCTCTTAAATCTGACGTTAAGATAGTAATCGTGCGCCGTTCACCACCTAATTTAGCCCCTTCCGGATTTTCTAAAACATTCGCAACAACTTCATTGGTGAGATAACGTCCAAAGGTTTCGCGGATTTTACCCCCTTGATGGGCAAGATAACTGGTAATCGCCACCACTGAACCCGATAAAGCCAAAAGAGGCGGAACGACAGGAATCCACCACCCGATTAAAAACGCCCCATAAGTACTACCCAACAGGACACCCCCTGCCAGGATCAGCCTCAAAAATCGTTGTACAGAGACCCGTCGCCTTTTCTTCTGATAGCGTCCCTGCCAGGTTACAATAGCGCCTACAGTAGACCAGAAAAAAATCCACAGGCTTTCTTGCAGTGGGAACCAAGTTTGAATGAGGGGGCGTCCTTCTAAAGCCGCACTAAGGATTTGACTGGTAATATTAGCATGTAATTCTACCCCAGACATGCGTTCGGGCAAAGCAAACCAACTGCTACTGTAGGGGGTAAAAATCCAGTCTTGGAAACTCTCCCCGACAAAGCCGATCAGAATAATGCGATCGCGTCCCCAATCGGGAGGGATACGATCCTCTAGAAGATCATGCAATGAGATCGTTTCAAAGTGTTTCTTGCTCCCTCGATAATTTAATAAGATTTGGTAGCCACCAGCATCCGTGCGGACATAACCCCCATCATTTTTTTGGAAGCGAGAAAACGTGCTTTTTCCCAACCGCCAGGTATTGGGTTCGCCAGGTATTGGTTTTGGGCTAATTCCTTGAGCATCAAGATAGAGAAGTGCTAGATAAAATCCGAAACTGGGAATAACATCTCCATTGATATCTTCAACTTGTAAGAGTGCCCGTCGGACTTTAGTATCGGCATCAAAGATGACATCATTAGCGCCCACTTGCCCCTTGGCTTTTAACGCTGGGGGGGCGGCGACAGCATCCTGGCGCTTATCGCCAACCACTTTCTCAATCCCCACCAGATTGGGGGTTGTTTCAAAGACTTGGACTAATTCCTGATGACCCGGTTGTACGGGTAAATCCCGATAAACATCCAAACCAATGGCTTTAGGGTTATGGGTTTTGAGTTTAGCAATAGCTTGGGCATAAATCTGATCCGGAAGAATAGATCGAGAAAGTTGCCCAATTTTTTTCACATCCGCCTCATCAATCCCCACGATCCCAATTCGCTGATCCAAGGGTTCAGAGGGACGCCAACGCATATATTGATCATAAGCTGTCCATTCCCAAGTTTGCAGCATCCCAGTCCACCGCAGGAGAATGATCAAACCCGTAACTGTTGGGGTAACTATCCAAACGCCGCGCCATTGCCAAAGCCACCGCTTACAGAATTTATACATTTGACCGTTCGCTTCGTTGGGCATGGTGCATGAGTGTGTAGGGGCGGGTTTCACTATGATTGTTTCTTGCCACCCGGATTTTACTAAACCCGCCCCGACTAAGTTACAGGGGTTTATTCAGTTCTCTCATCGCCTCAGCATCTTGAGTCTCCTCAGCATCTTGAGTCTCCTCAGCATCTTGAGTCTCAACCGAACAGGAGTGAACCCAACAGTTAATTGGAATATTATCCAACTCAACCGACGTTAACAATTCTTGCATCTCATCTGCGATCGCGGAGTCATTGGGAAATTGCTGATAGAGTCGAGCTAAAATCATCAGCGTTTCTGCCCAAATCCTTTCTTGAGCATAGTTAGATCCTTCCTCTTGGAGACGTTTTTTGATCCCTTCGGGTTCATAAACGAGTTGATCAAGAAGAGTGTTCAGTTCTTCGGGTGGGGCAATTCCCGTCTGCAGGGGTTGACGCTGAATCCACCCTCGAGCAAAATGATCCTGACTGCGATCATCAGTATTACACACTAAGGCAAATGTCCAAAGATACCGTTTTTCCGTTGTCAGAGATATGTAATCAGGAAGCTTGAGTTCTACGATACCGGCTCTATGGGTTAGGGGTATCCTCGTATAATAAATTTCCTGGTTTTGCTCGTCCAAAAGTAGAAAATCGGCTGCCTGGGCTGTCGTGGGGGGAACATACCAAAATAATTTAGGGTTGGGGGATATGGTGGTAATTAGATTATTCGTTGGCGTTAGCGCCGTTAATCTTCTATTTCCGGGAACACAAGGTATATTCGGTATACCTCTTTGTCCTCCCCCGCCAGTCCTCTCAGGGGCACCAATATCTTCTCCTTCAGGAAACTCTAAACTAATATCGAACGACTGTGCTTTGAGTTGAGGTGCGGCGAAAGCCAACGTTAACCCGATCGTTAGCGTCATCCCACCGAGGTAGGTAAAATGTTTGAGACCACCCATGCTTTAATGTTCTCCTAATATAATCCTGAGATCTATTGCCACAGTCACTTTCAACATGATTCGCGGGAGTCCAGCGTTAGACTCAAT
>JGI12109J20283_10071831_pt1 | contig 19065 bp, 15 predicted proteins | sample ElkSlonscriptome_12_FD_20283 | JGI IMG/M metagenome (IMG submission 20283)
GGCGAGACGACATTTCATCGTCCGGGGTGGCTCGGCTCGCCCCATGATCGTTAGCTGACCGCCTCGTACACCTGGTGGGCGATTTCGAGCTCCTCGTTCGTTGGAATGACAAACACCTTGACCTCGCTGTCGGGCGCGCTGATCACTCGCTCCGCGGCCTCGTCGCTGCGGTTGGCGGCATCATCGAGGGCAATGCCGAGACGCGTCAGCCCGGCGCAGGCACTGGCACGAACCTGCGCATCGTGCTCGCCGATCCCGCCGGTGAAGACGATCGCATCGACCCGCCCGAGTAGCGCGTAGTAGGCGCCCAGATACTTCTTCAGGCGATGGCAGAAGACCCCGATCGCGAGCGCCGCGCGGTCGTCTCCCCCGTCGGCGAGACGGTGAATCTCCCGCATATCGTTCACCCCGCAGAGACCGAGCAGCCCGCTGTGACGATTCAGTAGCTCGTCCAGCGCGTCATTGTCCAGGCGCAGGTTCTTGCTCAGGTAGAAGGGGATGGCCGGGTCGATGTCCCCGCAGCGGGTGCCCATCACCAAACCTTCGAGCGGCGTGAGTCCCATCGACGTGTCGACGCTGTGACCGTTCTCGATCGCCGTAGCACTCGCGCCGTTACCCAGGTGAAAGCTGATCAGATTGCAGCGCAGCAGCGGCTTGTCGAGCATGGCGGCGGCGCGCTTGGCGACGAAGTGGTGCGATGTCCCATGGAAGCCGTAGCGGCGAACGCGATGCTCCTTGTAGAGGTAATCGGGCAGTGCGTAGCGATAGGCCGCGCGCGGCATCGTCAGGTGGAAGGCCGTGTCGAAGACGGCCACCGAGGGCACCTCGGGGCACAGCTCCCGCGCCACGGCGATTCCGGTCAGGTGGGCCGGATTGTGCAGCGGTGCAAGCGGGATCATCTCGCGGATCACCTCGGTCACCTCGTCGTCCACGACCGTCGGGCTGTGGAAGACCTCGCCGCCGTGGACGACGCGATGGCCGATGGCACCAAGCTCTGCCAGGTCGGTGAGCGTGCCGCTGTCGCGCAGGCTGCCGATGATGTGTGCGATGCCAGCGCGGTGATCGGCGATTCTGAGGCTGTCTTCACGACGGTGGCCGACCCCGTTCGCATCCACCCACCGACAGGAGAGGTCGCCGACGGACTCGCCGATCCGAGTGACGGCGCCCGCGGCGAGCGATTGCCAGTCCGCGCTGCGGAAGAGCTGGTACTTGACTGACGAGCTGCCCGAGTTGAGAACGAGGATCTTCATCGCCGCTTTTCCTCCTCTGCGAGATATCGTTATGGCCGCCAGCCGCCCGTCGAAGTGTATTCCCCCCGGTGCCGATCCGAGCGAGCCCGCCGCGCAACTGACGGAAGGGCGCGTGAGCATGGGACCGCCGGGGCGCCTCAACGGCTTGGGCTGGGGGCTGGAAGCCGGCGGTTCCAGGTTGGATCAACGTTTGCCATTTTGAGCCTGGATCGCCGTGATCGCCACCGTATTGACGATATCTGTCACCGTGCAGCCGCGACTCAAATCGTTTACCGGCTTGTTGAGGCCCTGCAGGATGGGCCCGATCGCGACGGCGCCGGCGCTGCGTTGCACGGCCTTGTAGGTGTTGTTCCCGGTGTTGAGGTCCGGGAAGATGAAAACGGTCGCCTGGCCAGCGACCTCGCTACCGGGCATCTTCGAGCGGGCGACGCTCGCATCGACGGCGGCGTCGTACTGGATCGGGCCCTCGAGCTTCAGATCGGGGCGGCGTACCCGGGCGATGCGCACCGCCGCGCGGACCCGCTCGACATCGGCGCCTTTGCCCGAGCTGCCGGTCGAGTAGGAGAGCATGGCGATGCGCGGCTCGATCCCAAAGGTGGCCGCAGTGGCCGCCGAAGTAATGGCGATGTCGGCCAACTGCTCGGCGTCCGGGTTCGGATTGACGGCGCAATCGCCGTATACCAGCACGCGGTCGGCGAGACACATGAAGAAGATGCTCGAGACCATCCGCACGCCCGGTCGGGTCTTGATCATCTCGAACGCCGGTCGGATCGTGTGTTGGGTCGTGTGGAGGGCGCCCGAGACCATGCCGTCGGCATGGCCATGGGCGACCATCGCCGTCCCGAAGTAGCTGACGTCTTCCATGGCATCGAGGGCCATCTGCTCTGAGATGCCCTTGTGCTTGCGCAGCTCGAAGTAGCGCTCTGCATAGGTTCTGCGCTCTGGGGCGCCAGCGGGGTCGATGATGCGCACCTTGTCCAGCGTGAGGCCGAGCTCGCCGATGCGGCGGCCAATCGTCTCGGGATTGCCGAGCAGGGTGAGATCCGCGACATCGCGCAGGCTGAGAATTTCCGCTGCGCGCAGAATCCGCTCGTCATCGCCTTCGGGCAGCACGATGTGCTCGCGTCGCGACTTGGCGCGCCGGATCAGCTCGAACTCGAACATCAAAGGCGTGACGCGCGTGCGATGCTGCCCGGTGATGCGTGCGCGCAACTCCTCCATGTCGACATGGGACTCGAAGAGGCCCAGCGCCGCGGCGACCTTGCGATCGTCCCCGGGCAGGATCATCGATTCGATGCGATGCACGCTGAGGGCCGTGGCGAAGGTGTCACCCGGCACGCGTAGAATGGCCACCTTGGTGCGGCGCAGGCCCTCGATGAGGCGCCCGAGGTTTTCCGCCAGCGGACGGCCGCCGGTCAGGAGCAGTCCGGCGACGCGTGGGAAGGCGCTCGAGACGTCGGCGGCCAGGGCTGCGAGGATGATATCGGAGCGGTCACTGGGGACGATGATCAGGGAGCCGTCTTCGATGTAATTGAGGAAATCGGGGATTTCCATCGCGGCGATCTTGAGATTGGTGACCACCTGGGTCATGCCATCCGCATCACCGTAAAGACAGTCGGCGTCGAGCGCCTTGCGCACGTCACCGATGGTCGAGCGGCCGAGCGTTGGCTGCTCTGGCAAGACGTAAACGGTCTCGTGCGCCGGCAGGAGGTCGCGCGCCCGTGCGCGGATCGATTCCAGTTGCTCGGTCGGCACGCCATTGATGACCGTGGCCAGGAGCTCGGTGCCGCGGTCGAGCAGGAACTCGTGCGCCATCTGCAGCGCATCGAGCGTCTCCTGGGGCGGTCGCCGGAAGCCCTTGACGACCGGGACGATGACGCACCCGAGGTTGTTGGCAACGTCGGCGTTGAAATCGAACTCGAGCGAGGGGACGACCCCATCGTAATCGGTCCCGGCACAGACGACGAGGTCGCACTTCTCCTCGAGCGCCTTGAACTTGGCCAGGATGAGTTTGAGGAGGTCGTCGTAGCGCCCGTTCGCGACGAATTGACGCGCCGTTTCACCGGTGCAGCCGTAGAGCATCTCCGGCGGGAAGGGCAGGTCGTAACGGCTGCGGATCAACTCGGTGAGGCTGTTGCGCTCGATATCCGTCGGTATGACCGGCCGAAAGAAACCGACTCGCCGGTCGGTGGAGAGGAGCATCTCCATGAAACCAAGCACAACGACGGACTTGCCGCTGCCAGAAGCGGCACCGGCGATGTAAATACTCTGCATCTGGGATTCCGTAGCTTTCGAGGGCCGATCGCGTCTAAGACGGCCGCCGGAGAGGCTGAAAGGGCTCGGCGCGACCGCGAGCCCATAAAGCCAGCCAATAATATCAGATGTTTCTAGTCGTTATATTAAATGCTCTGTATGCAATGAGGACTTCTGGGTCCAACAGCACCGATTCCGCGCGAGACTGATAGACTGATCTCTCTCGATGCCGGGCGCGCGGGCCGGGCATCGCCTGGCGCGAGCCGGGCGCAAGGGCTGGTCAACGACTGAAGGACAAGCGGAGGGTGGGCTGCGTGGTGCGACCGCAAATCGATTGGCAGGCCGTTGACACCGTCTTCCTCGATATGGACGGGACCTTGCTCGACCTGCACTACGACAACTATTTCTGGCTGGAGCACGTGCCGCGCCGGTATGGGGAGGCGCGCGGCCTCGGTCTTGCCGAGGCGAAAGCCGAGCTACTGCCGCGTTACCGCGCGATCGAAGGAACGCTCCAATGGTATTGCGTCGATCACTGGACGCGCGAGCTCGAGCTCGATATTGCGCTGTTGAAGCAGGAGGTGGCCCACCTCATCGCAGTGCATCCTTGCGTGCTCGAGTTCCTGACCGCCCTGGCGGCGTCTGGTCAACGGCGGGTCTTGGTCACCAACGCCCATCAGAAGTCGATTGCGCTGAAACTGCGCCAAACGCCGCTCGGTGATCACCTCGACCGCGTCATCTGCGCCCATGACCTGGATCTGCCGAAGGAATCCCGCGCCTTCTGGGACCGGGTTCAGGCCCTTGAGCCCTTCGAGCCGACGCGCACCCTCTTCATCGACGACAACGAACGCGTCTTGCGGGCCGCTGAGGACTACGGAATCGCCTGGCTGCTGTCGGTCGCGGCGCCGGACTCCAAGGCGTCGGCACGCCCCCAGTCGGCCTTCCCAACGATACAAGGCTTCGCCGATTTGCTGCCGGGGCTGCACCGTCCCGGACCCGGTCGCTTGGACGAGCGCGCCTAGGAGTCGTTCGGCGGCCCGGCCTGGGCCTGGCTGCCGTCGGTGGCCGTTTTGCTGGGCTTGCGGCGGCGCCGCCGCCGCTTCTTCGGGGCCTCGGAGCTCGCCGCCGGTGCGCCCGATTGCGAAGGGGGTTGCGCCGCATCGGGTGGGCCGTTTGCGTCGCTCGCTTGTCTCGCCGCGCGAGGCTTGCCACGCGGCTTGCCCTGCTCTGCCCCGGCGGGATCGCTGCGCTTGGGCCGCCGTCCCCTGGCGGGTGAGTCGCGCTCGAGACGCTGGTGTCTCGGGATGCGTACCCTGCTCGCCGGGTCGATCAGTGCCAGCAGCTCCGGCTCTAAATCGGCCATGGGGACCTTGGCCCCGATGAACTCCTCGATGTCCGGCAGCGAGAAGGCGTAGGTCTCGCAGACGAAGCTGATCGCCTCGCCGGCGGCCCCCGCCCTGGCCGTGCGACCGATGCGGTGGACGTAGTCCTGGGCATCCTCGGGCAGGTCATAGTTGATGATATGGGTCACGTCGGGGATGTGCAGGCCGCGCGCCGCGACGTCGGTGGCCACCAGGATCGGCAGCTCGCCGGCGGTGAAGTGTCGCAAGAGCCTCAGGCGCTTCTGCTGCGGGACGTCGCCCGAGAGAATCGCGGCCTTGAGACCGTTGCCCTCGAGATAGCCCCAAATCCGTTCGGTCTCGCGCTTGGTGTTCGCGAAGACGATGACGCGGGCGTTGTCGAGCCGGCGCAGCAGGCCGACGAGAAGGCGGATCTTCTCGTCATTGGCGACCATATAGCATCGCTGTGTGACCCGCTCTGCGGTCACCCGGTCTGGCTCGATCTTGACCGGCACCGGGTTGTTCATGTGCTCGTAAGCGAGCTCGGTGACACGGTAGGAGAGGGTCGCCGAGAAGAGCAGGCCGAGCCGCTGTTCGGGCGCCGGCATGCGGCGGAGCAGGAAGCGGATGTCCTTGATGAAGCCGAGGTCGAACATGCGGTCGGCCTCATCGAGGACGACGACCTCGACCCGGCGCAGGCTGAAGATGCGCTGCTTGAGGTAGTCGATGAGGCGCCCCGGTGTGCCAATCAGGATATCGATGCCGCGGGCCAGATCGTCGCGCTGCTGCTGATAGCCAGTCCCGCCGTAGACTAGGCCGATCCGGAAGTCGGTGTGCTTCGCGAGCACCAGGGTGTCGCGGTGGATCTGCACGGCGAGTTCGCGCGTTGGCGCGAGGATCACGACCCGCGGGAAGGAGCCCGCTTCGGCGGGCTCGGCCGCAGCTCGGGTCAGGAGGCGCTGGAGGGTGACGACGAGGAAGGCCGCCGTCTTGCCCGTGCCCGTTTGTGCCTGACCGGCGACGTCGTGGCCGGACAGCGCAATGGGCAGGGTTTCGGCCTGGATGGGAGTGCAGTAGGTGAAGTTGGCGTCGGCGAGGGCCTTGAGGATGCGGGGGTCGAGGTCGAAACGATCGAATCGCGTCTCGGTCAGATGTTTTTCCGTCATCAGGAGGGGGTCTATCCGTCAGGGGAATCGGTCCTGGCCGTCCGGCCAGGCTTGCAAATCTCTTTCTCTTTCGCTCAAATAGCATCTTACCCAAGGGCCCATCACAACGCCAATCTGGCCCGGCTACACCCCCGCGGCGAGTGCCGGTCACTCGACCCCCCGTCCCTCGCCTAAGCAAGACCAACCCAATGGGAGAGCAGTGCAGTGAGCGACAGCATCGTCCATGTCACGGATGATTCCTTCGAGCGAGACGTCTTGAAATCCTCCGAGCCGGTTCTCGTCGACTATTGGGCCGATTGGTGCGGGCCATGTAAGATGATCGCGCCGGTGCTCGATGAGATCGCCGTCGAATACGCTGGGCGCATTCGTGTCGCAAAGCTCAATATCGACGACAATCCCAACACCCCTCCGCGTTACGGCATCCGTGGCATCCCGACGCTGATGCTGTTTCGCGATGGTGAGGTCGAGGCCACCAAGGTCGGCGCCGTCTCCAAATCGCAGCTGACCGCCTTCATCGACAGCAACCTCTGAGCGGCCCGGCGCGACGCCGGTTTTTTCCCGTAACGTCGCAGTTTCCGGGGTGTTCGAGCCGGCACCCCCGTCCAGCAGTAACCCCTTGCCCCCCGTCCCGCTGTCCCTCTCTCCAGACACCGTCCTTGCGGGGCGCCATACGCGAACTTCATAGCTATCCGCACAAATCGCCGTGATGAATCTGACCGAACTCAAGAAGACCCCGGTGCCCGATCTCGTGGAGCTGACGCAGTCCATGGAGATCGAGGGCGTTGGCCGGTCGCGCAAGCAGGACCTGATCTTCGCCATCCTCAAGGCTCACGCCAAGCGTGGCGAGGACATCTACGGTGATGGGGTGTTGGAGATCTTGCAGGACGGCTTTGGCTTTCTGCGCTCGTCGGATGCCTCCTACCTGGCGGGTCCGGACGACATCTACGTCTCGCCAAGCCAGATCCGGCGGTTCGCGTTGCGTACCGGGGATACGATTTCGGGCAAGATCCGTCCGCCGAAGGACGGCGAGCGCTATTTCGCGCTGCTCAAGGTCGGCGATATCAATTACGATCGGCCCGAGAACGCCAAGACCAAGATCCTGTTCGAGAACTTCACGCCGCTCTTTCCGCAGAAGCGGCTCAAGCTGGAGTTGGGCAACGGCAGCACCGAGGACATCACGGCGCGTACCGTCGACCTCGTCGCCCCGATCGGCAAGGGCCAGCGCGGGCTGATCGTCTCCCCGCCCAAGGCGGGCAAGACGATGATCCTGCAGAACATCGCCCAATCCATCGGTCACAACTGTCCCGACTGTTATCTGATCGTGCTGTTGATCGATGAGCGCCCCGAGGAGGTGACCGAGATGGCCCGCTCGGTGCGCGGCGACGTCATCTCCTCGACCTTCGACGAGCCGGCCACGCGCCACGTTCAGGTCGCCGAGATGGTGATCGAAAAGGCGAAACGGCTGGTCGAGCACAAGCGCGACGTCGTCATCCTCCTCGACTCGGTGACGCGTCTGGCCCGGGCCTACAATACGGTGGTGCCATCGTCGGGAAAGGTCTTGACTGGCGGCGTCGATGCCAATGCGCTGCAGCGCCCCAAGCGCTTCTTCGGTGCAGCGCGCAATGTCGAGGAGGGTGGCTCGCTGACCATTCTGGCGACGGCCTTGGTCGATACCGGCTCGCGGATGGACGACGTCATCTACGAGGAATTCAAGGGTACCGGCAACATGGAGCTGCACCTCGATCGGCGCATCGCCGAGAAGCGTATCTTCCCGGCGATCAACATCAATCGTTCGGGGACCCGCCGCGAGGAGCTGCTGATGACCCAGGACGAGCTGCAGAAGATGTGGATCCTGCGCCGCATCCTGCACCCGATGGACGAGGTCGCCGCGATGGAATTTCTCCACGACAAGCTCAAGGCGACGAAGACCAACGGCGAGTTCTTCGACTCGATGCGGGGTTGAGGGGCAAGCGCCTCAATCCTTAATCGGCGTGAGGCGTCGCCGCAGGCCGAGATAGCGGAGATTGGTATCGACATGCCCTGGGGAAAGGCTCCGTCGCAAGAGCCGGTGTACTCAGCCGCCCTTGCCCTGCGATTTCCCCCAGCTATCGCGCAGACCCACCGTCCGGTTGAAGCATGGGCGCTCGGTGCCGCTGTCCGGATCGGCGACGAAATAGCCCTCGCGCTCGAACTGAAACCGATCACCGCCCCGGGCGTCGGCGAGCGACGGCTCGGTCAGGGCGTCCTCGACGACCACCAGGGATTGCGGGTTGAGATCCTCGCGAAAGTCGCGGTCGCCGCGCCCGGGTTCTGGGACCAGGAACAATCGGTCATAGAGCCGGACCCGCGCCGCTATGGCACCGGTGGCCGGCACCCAATGGATGACGCCCTTGACCTTGCGGCCTTCGGGGCTCCTACCCAGCGTGGCCGGGTCGTGGCTCGCGCGTAGGGCGATCACTTCGCCGTCGGCGTCCTTGACGACCTCGTCGCAGCGGATCACGTAGCCGTGACGCAGGCGGACCTCGCCGCCCGGTACCAGGCGCTTGAAGCCCTTCGGCGGGTCTTCCGCGAAGTCGGCTCGGTCGATATAGAGCTCGCGTGTGAAGGGAATCTCGCGCTCGCCCTGGCCTGGATCCTTTGGGTGGTTGGCGGCCTTGAGCGTCGTGACCCGATCGGCCGGGTAGTCCTCGATCACGACCTTGAGCGGTCTCAGCACGGCCATGCGCCGCGGTGCGGTTGCGTCGAGATCGTCGCGGATGGTGCTCTCGAGTAGCGCCATCTCGACCCGGTTGTCGGCCTTGGTGACACCGATCCGTTCGCAGAAGTCGCGGATCGCGCCCGCGGTGTAGCCGCGCCGCCGCAGGCCGGCCAGTGTCGGCAGCCGCGGGTCGTCCCAGCCAGTCACATGGCCTTCCTCGACGAGCAGCGTCAGGCGCCGTTTGCTCATCACCGTGTACTCGAGATTGAGCCGGCTGAATTCGATCTGACGCGGTTGGGACGGCACCGAGACGTGCTCGACGCACCAATCGTAGAGGGGGCGGTGATCCTCGAACTCGAGCGTGCACAGGGAGTGCGTGATGCCTTCCAGGGCGTCCGAGATCGGATGGGTATAGTCGTAGGTCGGATAGAGGCACCACTCGTTGCCGGTCTGGTGATGGATGACACCGTGGCGGACGCGATAGAGGACCGGATCGCGCAGATTGATGTTCGGTGAAGCCATGTCGATGCGCGCACGCAAGGTGCGTGTCCCGTCGGGGAATTCGCCGGCGCGCATGCGCCTGAACAGATCGAGATTCTCGGCGACCGAGCGCGTGCGATAGGGGCTGTCGCGGCCAGGCTCGGTCAGCGTGCCGCGGTAGTCGCGGATCTCCTCGGGGGTGAGGTCGCAAACATAGGCCAAGCCCTTCTCGATCAGCTCGACGGCGAAGCGGTACAGCTGCTCGAAGTAATCGGAGGCGAAGTAGACGCGCTCGCCCCAATCGTAGCCGAGCCAGCGTACGTCGGCCTCGATGGCCGCGACGAAGTCGCGGTTCTCCCGGTGGGGGTTGGTGTCGTCGAAGCGCAGGTTGCAGGTGCCCCCGTAGGCCAGCGCGAGGCCGAAGTTGAGCACGATCGACTTGGCGTGGCCGATGTGCAGATAGCCGTTCGGCTCCGGCGGGAAACGGGTCGCAATACGGCTGTGGCGGCCGGCGGCCAGGTCCCCTTCGATAATCTGGCGGATAAAGTTCGTCCTGGGGGTCGTGGCTGGCTCAGTCATGAACGGGTACCCGCTAACCATCAATCATAGTGCCGGTGCCATAGGCATCGCCCGCAGCGCCCACCGCTGCCTGGCCTCCTCGGCCAGCTCGCGCAGCAGGCCCAGCGCATGCGAGGCGATGAGGGCGTAGACCTCGTCGGCGAGGTGCTCGTCTTGGTCATGCGGCGCGCTGGTCGATGTAGGCCAGGGCCTTGTCGATGCGCCGCAGTGTTGCCTCCTTGCCGACCAGCTGCAAGGTGATGTCGATGCCCGGCGAGGCGGCCCGCCCGACGATGGCCACTCGCAACGGCTGAGCGACCTTGCCGAGATTGACGCCCAGGTCCTCGGCGACGCGGTTGACGGTGCGGTGCAGGGCTTCGGGAGTCCAATCCGCGTAGGCCATCAGCTCGAAGGCGGCGTGCAGACGTGCGAGACCTTCACGGGCCGCCGGGCGCAGGTGTTTCTTCGCGGCTGCCGCGTCGTAGCCGTCGAAGTCCCGATAGCAAAAGGCGCTGATCTCGGCCAGCTCGGCCAATGTCTTGGCGCGGGCCGCTTGCGCCTCGACGACGGCAGCAAGGTCGGGGCCCGTCGTGGGGTCGATGTCGAGCTTGCCCATGTGCGGACTGAGCAGCTGGGCGATGCGTCTGGGGTCGCCGTGTTGGATGTAGTGCTGATTGAGCCAGGCGAGCTTCTCGGCATTGAAGGCCGCGGCGGCGCGGTTGACATCGCCAATGTCGAACAGCTCGATCAGGTCGTGGAGCGAGAAGATTTCCTGATCGCCGTGGGACCAGCCGAGGCGCGCGAGATAGTTCAGGAGGGCTTCGGGGAGATAGCCGGCCTCGCGGAAGGCGATGACGCTCACCGCCCCGTGACGCTTCGACAGCCGCGCGCCGTCGTCGCCGAGGATCATGGGAACGTGGGCGTAGTTCGGCACCGGCCGGCCAAGTGCACGCAAGATATTGATCTGGCGAGGCGTGTTGTTCAAGTGATCGTCGCCGCGGATGACGTGGGTGATGCCCATGTCCGCATCGTCGACGACGACCGTGAGGTTATAGGTCGGGGCGCCGTCGGAGCGGCGGATAATGAGGTCGTCCAGCTCGGCGTTGCTGAAGGCGATGCGGCCGCGGACCAGGTCGTTGACGACCACGACCCCCTCGGTCGGGTTGCAGAAGCGGATCACGTGCGGCGAGTCCGGATCGACCGAGCGGCCCCGACAGTGGCCGTCGTAGCGGGGTTTGAGGCGCTGCGCCATCTGCTGATCGCGCAAGGCCTCGAGGCGCTCCTTCGGGCAGTCGCAGCGGTAGGCGAGTCCCTGGTCCATCAGCTCGTCGATGACGGCGCCGTAGCGGCTGAAGCGCTCGGTCTGATAGAAGGGGCCCTCGTCGTAGTCCAGGCCCAGCCAGGTCATGCCCTCGAGGATGGCGTTGACCGACTCGGTGGTCGAGCGGTCGAGGTCGGTATCCTCGATCCGCAATACGAACTGTCCCCCGTGCTTGCGTGCATAGAGGTAGCTGAATAGGGCCGTGCGGGCGCCACCGATGTGCAGGTAACCAGTGGGCGAGGGGGCGAAACGGGTACGGACGGTCATGCAGGGCTCATCATCACCTCTAGGGACAATGGTCCGGATTCTAGCAAAGACACCTCGGTTTGATCCGAATCGCGATCGCAAGCGGGATCCGATCTGGGGAGGCTGGCCTTGCGAGCATCATCGACTCGCCCGCCCCGGCGGCTTGGCGGCCGCCTGCATGCCGGCCAGTGCCATCAGCTCGTCCAGCTCGGCATCGCTCAAGGGGCGCCAGTGACCGGTGAACAGCCGCGGGCCGAGCGCGATGTTGCCGAAGCGCACGCGGATCAACCGGCTCACCGGACAGCCGGCCGCCTCCCACAGGCGCCGCACCTCGCGATTGCGCCCCTCGCGCAGCACCACGTGGAACCAGTGGTTGGCGCCGCGCCCGCCGGCATCGGTCACGCTGTCGAAGCGCGCCGGGCCGTCCTCGAGGGCCATGCCCTCGGTGACCTGGGTGAGCGCCTCGGGCGGGACATTGCCCAGGATGCGCACGGCGTACTCGCGCTCGATTTGGTGTGACGGATGCATCAGCCGATTGGCCAGCTCACCGTCAGTGGTGAAGAGGATCAGGCCCGAGGTATTCAGGTCGAGGCGTCCGACGGCGATCCAGCGGCCGGTCTTGGGTCGCGGCAGACTGCGAAAGACCGTCGGCCGTCCCTGCGGGTCGGTGCGGGCGACGATCTCCCCGTCCGGCTTGTTGTAGGCGATCACCTGCGGCCGTCCCTGGCGTGCCGCACCCCGCGAGCGCCGCAGCACCGCGCGGCCGTCGACGCGGATGCGGTCGGCGCGTGTCACGCGGTCGCCGAGCTTCGCCAAACGCCCGTTGATGCGCACCCGCCCGGCGGCGATCCACCCCTCGATCGCGCGGCGGGAGCCCCAGCCCAGCTCGGCGAGCACCTTCTGCACGCGCACGCCCGCGTCGGGCTCGAGGTTTCGCGGTTGGCGGCCGCCTGGTGCTCGCTGGCCTCGGTCTCGGCTCATCGCCACGCATCCCGCCGCGGCCGGCTCGTCGTCTCAGGCATGGTTGTTCACTCGGAAAGGTAGTCGCGGAATGCAGCGGTCGCGATCACGCTGAAGCCATCGTCCTCGCGGACGATGAAGTAGGCCGGGATCCCTGCGGCCTCGGTGAGCTCGGGACCGGCCTGATCGCCCATGACCATCAGGGCAGTGGCGAGCCCGTCGGCGCGCATGGCCTGCTCATCGATCACGGTCACGGAGGCGAGGCGATGGGCCACCGGGCGCCCGGTATCGGGGTCGATCTCGTGGGAGTAACGCCGTCCGGCTTGCTCGAAGAAGTTGCGGTAGTCGCCCGAGGTCGACACGGCACCATCGGTGATGGCGATGACCCGGTGGACGCTGCGGCGGCCGGCGGTCGGCTCCTCGATGGCGATGGCCCAGGGGCCACCCCTGGCATTCTCACCCTTGAGGCGGATGGCCCCCGCAACTGCGACCATGTAGTGCTCGACTCCGAGCGGCTCGAGATAGGCGGCGACGCGATCGGCGCCATAACCCTCGCCGAGGGCCGAGAGGTCCACATAGACGTCGCCACGCGTCTTGCGCAGCGCTGGGGGCTCGTCGCGCAAGGCGAGCTTGTCGTCGCCGACGCGGGCCAGTGCGGCAGCGATCGCGGCTTCTTCCGGGATCGCGGCGGGTCGCCCCTGCGGACCGAAGCCCCAGAGGTTGACCAGCGGGCCGACCGTTATGTCGAAGGCGCCATCGCTCAGCGCGCCGACGCGCAGCCCTTGCGCAACGACGCTCGCCAGCCCCGCGGAGACGGCGACCCACTCGGTCGTCGGGCTCTGATTGAAGCGCGCGAGCTCGGAGTCGGGGTCGTAGGTCGAGATCTCGGCGTTGACCTCGTCCAGGACCGCCTCGACGCCCTCGCGCAGGGCCTCCGCCGTAATGCCCGATGGGGGGCGCGCGATCTTGACCGAGTAGAAGGTGCCCATGGTGGGGCCGGAGATCTCGATCTGTTCCGCCGCACGCCGATCGCACCCGGGAGCGCTGCAGGCGATCGCACAGGCGAGCAGCCAGACGAGTAGAAGTCCGGGTCGGAGTCCGGCGCGCGGGGCCTCCGGCCGAGCAATCGCCGACCGGGATTGGTGTTTTTGACCTGGCCTGACCATCGGCGGCATGGCGATCTACGACCCCTTGACGATGACTTGCTCGAGTGGCCGGCGGAGACTGAAGCGCGCCTTCGGACCGTGCCCGAAGCGGAGCATGAGCATGGCGTGCTCGCCATTGAGCTGCAGCCAGCTGTCGAACTGCGATCGCAGGGGGGCCGCCTCGATCGGCTGATTGAGGAAGGCGGTACGAATGTCAAGGGCGGCGGCCTGCAGGGCGAAGCGCTCGCAGGTCCGTCCGACGTCGACCCAGGACGCCTTGTCGTTGTCGGCTGCGATGAACACCGCGAGGCCCGCGGAGCTGCGAATGTGCTTGGCGTCCCGCGCCGACTGCCGCTCGGGGTCCAGGATCTGCTTGGCCAACAGCTTGGTCGGGTAGGTGGGCAGCGGGAGGCGCCCATTGGCCCGCGCCGCGAGTCCGTCGCGGCGGCGCACGGCAGCGCGATGGCTGAAGCGGATCCACGAGACGAGCTCGCGCCGGTAGGCCTTGTCGGTCAGCTGCAGCGAGTTGCCTTGGGTGACATAGTCGATGACGGACGCCTTGGCGGCCTCGGAGACCAGCAGGATCGTCTGTGCTCGGCTGCCACGGCCCACCTGTCCGAGCTTGGCGAGCTCGGCGCGGCCGAGGGGGCGCCCGTCATAGGGCTTCCTGACGCATTGGCGGCTGGTGATGGCATCGGCGAGCTCGCCGGCCCGGGCCCAGGCCGAACGCTCGAGCTGCACGACAACCGCGTCGAGCTTCCCGTGATAGCTCACATCGGCTCCGAAACCCTGGGCGGCGGCGGCCTGAACGATGTTCTCCGCGGCACATCCGAGGCTTTTGAACAGGTGGCTATCGTCGGGATCGACGACCGGGCAGCGGCGGGAATCGTCCGGCAGGATGGTGATCGTGTCCTTGCCGATGCGAAACCGCCACGGCTGGGAGTTGTGACTCGATGCCGCGAGCGTGGCCAACTGCACGAGCCGATGCATATCGGGCGTGTTGCGCTTGGAGCCGGGCTCCACCTGGCGGATTGCCCGTGCCACTGCGTCGTAGTCTTTTGCCTTCACCATCAGCGTGATCCTGTGGCCGAGCGAAGCATTGTCTTGGTGTTCAGCGTTGGGGACTCGGGGCGCCCGCGTCCCAGTGCCGGGGATTCTATCAATGCGCTCGCAAGTCTTCGCCTGCGGGGCGCCGCAACAGGCTGTAAGGCCGTCCCTGTCGGCCGGGGCGAGACGAGGCCGGCGCTTGGCCCTGTACACTTGCCATTTTTGGCGCCTGCTGCACACTTAGACAGCGGAGCGCCCGCGGCGCATGTCCACAGTAACCGAAGGAGGTTGCGATGTCCGAATCCGACAAGCCCCACAACGACGACAGGCTCGTTGAGGCCTATGAAGAGATGCTCAAGCGGACTCACGAGCGATTCGAGCAGGCGCAGAAGGAGTCTGGCCCGCGCTTTCGCGAGATGCTCGGTCGGGTCCGCGAGCATATGGTCGAGCTCGGCGAGCTGACGCGCGAGGAGGCCAACAAGGTCTCGGAGTATATCGAGCGGGATATCAAGGATGCCGCCCAGTATATCGCCGACACGGGTGAGGACCTGCGCAACTGGTGGCGCTTCGACGTCGAGCTGATGGAGCAGCGGATGATGGACATGTTCGCCCGTGTCGCCGACCAGACCAGCCTCAACCTTGCCCAATGGGCCGAGAACGCGCGGATGCTGAGCCTCTACCAAGCCGGGGAGGTCGCCGGCCCCGGTACCCTGATCTGCGACAAGTGCGGCGCCGAGACGCACTTGGTCAAGGCTGGCCGCATCCCCGGCTGTGCCGATTGCGGCGGCACGCTGTTCCGACGGCGACCCGACAAGGGCCAGGAGGACGACTGAATCCGATCGGCCCGAGCCCGTGCCTGCACACTCGGGCCTCCGATCGGCTCAAGCCGGCGGGGGCCCTTGGCGGACGTCTTTGATCTCTGGGGCTAGCGGCAACGTGGCGAGAGCTTCTTGGCGGTCATCTTGCCGACCTGCTGCGGCGTGATGCCGTGCTCGTCGGCGATTCGCGAGTACTCCTCGCGCCGTTTGGCATTGATGCGATCGACCATGGCCCGGATGTCCCCGGACGAACCGGTCGTCGCCCTCAGGTAGCCCGTTGGCAGTTCGCAGACCATGCCCTGCTGCTTCGCCTGATCGAGGTCGGCAGCCTGCGCTGCGGCGGCGCCGAGCAGGAGCGCTGCCGCGATCGCAAGGATCAGGGACGCGGATCGCGTCTTGCTGGCTTTGGAGACACTCATTCACTTTCCCCCGTTATTAGAACAAGTCGCGGTTCTCTTCGAGCATCTGCTCGATGTCCCGCTCGACCTTGACCCGAATCTCGTGCTCGATCTTGACGTTCATATTGATCTCGATCGGTTTCTCCGGGGCTTGCATTTTCACCGACGGTGAGCAGGCGGTCGCGATCAAGACGCTCGCCAGGGCCAACAGGTAGGGGGGCATGTCTTTACTCGAGGCTCGCTTGGGTATGGTTACCAATTTTAGTCAGCGCGACAGCGCCGTGTCTCCCCGGCATCTCATAGCTGCCCGCCTCCCTCGAGGTGCTCAATGATGGCTTGGTTGAAATCGCCGGTGAGAAAGAAGGTCGAGAAGAGGGCCGGCAACCGCCCCTCGATGGTCGGGTTCAAGGCGATCGGATGGCCGTCCAGAACCCCCGGATTCCGCCCGAGTATGCGCGCGGCGATGTGATAGCTGCCGTCCGGCTGGTAGCGGAGCCTAGCGGTCAGCTCTTCGTAACGAAAATCCGCCAGTGCCCGGCCGACGAGATCCTCGAACTGACCAGCCTGGGGCAGCTCGGGCCCCAGACGCAGCCTCAGGATGCCAGGTTCGATGCCGCGCAGGTCTCCTTCTAGCGCCGTGCCGCGCCCTTTGTCGTGGTCAAAGTGCAGCCAGCCCGAGACACGGCCGCTCAGCGTCGCGGATTCGAGCTCGAAGAGGTCGATGAGCTGCTCGAGGGACAAAGCCTCGAGGTCCGCGTCCAGCACGAAGCCGCCGCCACCCGTCTTGATAGTCGTCGGACGCAGTTTGACGGCCCCGCCGAAGAGGCGCGTATGCCCGCGCTCGATGCGGATCTGTGCCCGGGAGGCGTGCAGCTGCAGGGCCAAGTCCCTCGCTACGGCGCCTGCGGCGAGCGCCAAACCTGGGGCCGCGACGGTGATGGTGACCGGCTCGAGCTCCGGGCGGTCGCTCCTCACCGCGATCCGGAGGCCGCGGATCGCCAAAGCGTCGAGATCTGCATCGAGCGGGCCGACGTCGAGCTGCAGGTCGGACCGCCGTTTTTCGGCCGTCCAGTCAAGCCGATAGTGGCCGTCCAGCTCACCAGAGCGGATGCGCAGCGCCCGGGCGAAGCCTGCGGTGTAGTGCTCGAGGCTCGGCTCGAGCGCGGCGACCGGGGCGCTGAGCTCGGCCTCGAGGCGGCCCTGTCCCTGGCCGGCGTTGAGCCGCCAGTCGATCTCTGGCAGCGCGGAACCGCGGCCGATTCCCTTGGCCGACAAGCTGCCCCGGTCCCAGGACCAGTTGCCGTCGACCGCATAGGGCGCCAGGGCGGCGGGCCAGCTCTCGGTGCGCAGCCCGACGAGGCGCAGCTCGCCCGAGGCGCTTGTGCGGCTGAGGTGCGCGGCACTGAGCTCAAGGGCCTCGGCAGCGACACCTTGGGCGGGCAGCGTCGGTTGCGCTAGGGCGAGCTGCAGCGCCGCGCCGTCCCAGCGCCAGCTCGGGTCCGCCGCGCGGAGACCCCTTTCGGGATCGAGCATCAGGTCGAGCTGGGCGCCCCCTGCACCGGACCACACCCCGTCGCCGCGGTGGAGGGAATAGCCGGCGGCGTCGGCCTCGACCCGGGCGAGCTCGAAGAGCCGTTGTCCGGCCTCACGGGCATCACGCACCTCAAGGCGGCCGCCGAGCCTCGCATCGAGGTCCCCGTCGCGCCCGATCTCCGCGGTGATTGCGACGCGCTCGCCGGCGAGCCGGTGGGGCGCCAGCGTTGGTTGCAGGGCTTTCGGCACCAGGGCCGTCCGCTGCAGCCAATCGCCGAGCGCGTCGGGGTATAGCTCAACCTCGAACTCGATCGGATCGCTGCCGAGCTGCGCGGCCGCGCTCGCCAATGGCGTATCGCGAGCGTCCCGGATCGCCAATCTTGTCCGCCCGGCGGGGTCCCCGACGAGCACCGCAGCGATTTCCGGACCCTGGAGGCTCGACTCGAAGCCGCCGTCCTCGCTCGGTCGTGCCGCGAAGGAGCCCGGCAGCAGGATCTTGCCCCACGGGGTTGACACCCGAAGCTGCAGGTCCGTGACCTTCAGTGGGAAGGGCAGCGCTGCAGGCGGAATCCTGAGGAAGCCGGTCTCGGCAGGCGGCTCGCTCTCGCTGTAGGGCGGGAGCTCCAGCCGCAGCCGATCGACATCGACGCCGCGCACGCCGAAGGGCCAGAGCTCGAATCTTGCCGTCACGCCCTGCGCCGCGAGACGCAACCCACCGCTCCGCGCCTGGACCTCGGCTATCGCGATCTGGCTCACGCCGACCGACTCGATGGTCAACGACTGGATCTCCACGAGATCCTGCGGGACGCGCGTCGCGACAAGGGTCAAGAGCTGCGGCGCGAAGGCGTAGCCGGCGGCGATCAGCCCGCCGATGACGATCGAGGCGATCAAGAGGAGCTTCGCGAGTGTCCGCATTGCTACTGGTTGCCGAGTAGTTGCAGCAGACCGGAGGCCTCGACGACGAGCATGCCCGGGTGTGCAACAGGCGTCTCGACGATTCCCCTGATCAGATTCATCTTTCGTATCGCTGGTTGCCTCAACACTGGCATGGCGTCGCCGCGACACGCGGTGCATAGATCCTTGTAAGGCTCGACGCCGAGATCCCTCTCGTCGAAGGCCGCGTCAACGCCACGCGAGGACTTCGGGACGATTGATAGATCCGTCTGGGTCGGCTTGTCCCGACCCACGCTCGTGCTCGCCCGGCCGATTATGGGGCATTTGATGGTTCTTCCGCGAAGGCCTCGTTGAAGGCGCGCTCGACTCGTCGCTGATCGAGGCTGACACCCACCGGCTTGCATGCCAGCACTACATTGGCCTGAAACCGCTGCGCGCGCGGATGGTATACGAGACGAGCGAGCACCCGTGGCCGAGCTACCAATACAACGCCCTGGGCGTCAGTGATCCGGCCTTGACATCGCGCGGCCTGTACTGTGATCTCGGGAACTCCGACGAGGCTCGTCTCACCGCCTATCGCCGGCCATTTCAGGATGAGCTCAGCGCGGCGTTACTCCAACGCTTGCGGGACTGTCGCAACGTCGGCTGCGTGCTCGGCAGCCCCAGGTTCGAGCTCCCAGACCCGGAGCCCGCTTGCGGGCGACTTCGCGGCTCAAGCAAAGCGGATAAGAAGCGGGGACAATGCACGGGGTCGGGTGCTCAATTTGTGGGGATGCCTCAGGGTCTGGCCCCCTTTTTTGGGGTCGGCTGCTGGTGCTGAGCGCCAGCGATGCGGCGCGCCAAGCCGCCGCGCTCGTCGCCCGGATCGCCGAGCTCAGGCGTCGCGGCGACGGCGTTCTACCGACGACGCTGCACAGCGCCAAAGGCCTCGAGTTCCGGCACGTGCCGATCGCCGACGGCG
>JGI12109J20283_10359224_pt1 | contig 19028 bp, 17 predicted proteins | sample ElkSlonscriptome_12_FD_20283 | JGI IMG/M metagenome (IMG submission 20283)
GTCGAGGCATGAATTTTCCCATTGCCCTCGAAGGGGCCTTGAAGCTCAAGGAAATATCCTATATCCATGCGGANGGCTATGCCGCGGGAGAACTGAAGCATGGACCCATTGCCCTGATAGATAAGGATATGCCTATTCTGGCAATCGTTCCCCGGGATGCTGTCTACCAGAAGGTCATCTCCAACGTCGAGGAGATCAAGGCCCGGCAGGGCAGGCTGGTGCTGTTGGGGGCCATTGATGATGCGCAGCTGGCAACCTTATCCAAAGACGTCATTTACCTGCCCACCATCCACGAGGAGCTCAATCCGATACTCTACACCATTCCGGCCCAGCTGCTGGCCTATGAAATTGCCGCCCGTCGCGGCTGCGATGTCGATCAGCCGCGAAATCTGGCCAAAAGCGTTACCGTCGAATAGGCTATCGGGAGAGAGATATGATAGCCGTGGGACTGGAAGAGCTCCTTGAATCTGAGGGAGCCTATTTATCCGGCAAAAAGTTGGGGTTGCTGACCAATCAGGCTTCGGTGAACAGGCAACTGATTCATAACAGGCTGCTGCTGCAGGAAAAATACGGTCCGATGCTCACCACCTTGTTTTCCCCGCAGCATGGTTTCTACTCCGAAAAACAAGATAATATGGTTGAATCGGAGCACCTTCGCGACCAGGTCACCGGCCTGCCGATATACAGCCTCTATGGTGATGTGCGCAAACCAAGCGAGGAGATGCTGGAGGATATCGAGGTACTGGTCATCGACCTGATGGATGTCGGCACCAGGGTCTACACCTTCATGTACACCATGGTCTATTGTCTGCAGGCCGCCGCCGAATATGGAAAACGGGTCGTGGTTCTCGATCGGCCCAATCCACTGGGGGGCTGGGTCGTTGAGGGCAACCTACTGGAGACTGCCTGCAGCTCCTTTGTCGGCCTCTATCCTCTGCCAATGCGCCACGGTCTGACCCTGGGCGAGCTCGCTCTGTATTTCAACAGCGAATTCGCCATCGGAGCCGATCTCGAAGTCATAACGATGAGAGGCTGGAAAAGGGGCATGATTTTCGGCGACACCGCTCTTCCCTGGATCTTTCCCTCCCCCAATATGCCGACACCGACGACGGCTCTGGTATACGCCGGACAGGTTGTCTTCGAAGGAACCAATATATCCGAGGGACGCGGTACGACTCTGCCCTTTGAACTTGTCGGCGCCCCTTTTGCCGACCATGAAGAGATTCTTTCCATTCTACGCAGAACCGAGCTGCCGGGCTGTTTTCTCAGACCACTTCTCTTTCAGCCGACCTCCGGCAAATGGGCGAGCCGCGTATGTACGGGGTTCCAGGTCCATGTCACCGATTCACGCCACTATCGTCCCTATCGTACCGCCCTGGCACTGCTGCAAAGTTTCATGCTGCTCTATGAGAATGAATTTGAATATAAAGAGCCGCCCTATGAATATGAATTCCAGCGATTGCCGCTCGATCTGATACTTGGCTCCAGTGACATACGACGTAAACTGGAGGAGGGGATGCCGATTGAGTCCCTGGAGGCTACATGGCAGGAGGATCTGCAGCGCTTCGACAGGTTGCGGCGAAAGTATTTTCTTTATGAAGAATAAAAGTTGCAGACAAGTACGGTGCCTAGGGCGCCTTTTCGAGCTTTGAAAAGACGGAGGAAGAAAAAGACGTGAATACTCAACAGGCACGTGCCGATGAACTGGCGGTCATGGTAGACGGCCAACTGGCAGGGGATGGCTCCGTGGTAATCCACGCTCTTGATTCAATAGAAGCGGCTGGTCCCGGACAGATAACTTTCCTGGCTCATTCGGCCCGGGCGGAATTGCTGAAAACAACCGGAGCTTCGGTGGTCATTGTTCCTCTCGATGTTGAATCAAGCGAAAAAACGCTGATTCGTGTCAAAAACCCCTATCTGGCCTCGGCAATTATCCACAATTTCCTGCTGGAAGAGTCCTTTGAAGCCACGGGAATCCATCCCCAGGCCCATGTCGGCAAGGGATGCGATATTGGAACAGAGGTGAGTATCGAAGCCTGTGCCGTCCTTGGCGACAACGTTTCTATCGGCGAAAGGGTCCGTATCGGCGCCGGCGTCTATGTCGGCAATAACAGCAGCATAGGCGATGACAGCGTCATCCGGGCCAATGTCTCCATAGAGCATGGATGCGTGATCGGTAGGCGGGTAACCATTCACTGCGGTACGGTTATCGGCAGCGACGGCTACGGCTATGCCCAGGATGAGCGTGGCAATCATATCAAAAGGCCGCAGGTCGGCACTGTGCAAATAGACGACGATGTCGAAATTGGTGCCAACTGCTGCGTCGACAGAGCTGCTTTCGGCCTTACCTGGATACAAGCAGGCACCAAAATAGACAATTTCGTCCAGGTGGCCCATAACGTGGTCGTCGGCGAAAATTGTCTGCTGGTCAGCTACGCGGCTCTCTCAGGTTCCACCACCCTGGGGAGGAATGTGGTGATGGGCGGCAAGTCATCCACCAAGGGACATGTGCATCTTGGCGATGGCGTCATGGTGGCCGGCATGGGTGGTGTAACCAAGAATTTACCTGCAGGGACCGTGGTCGGCGGCGTACCCGCCATTCCTATCAAAGAGTGGACCAAGGCGGCGACCGTCTACAATAAGCTCCCGGAAATGCGCTCGGAAGTTCGTCGACTGCGAAAAGAGCTGGATGAGCTGCAGGCACAGCTAGCGGCCAAAGAATAGAACGGCAAGGAGAAAAGAAATGACAGAGACAAAACTCCCGGGGGAGCTGGATATCCAGGCAATTCTCAAACTGCTGCCCCATCGCTATCCCTTCGTCATGGTGGACAGGATCACCACAATTGACCCGGGGAAGGCAATTGAGGGCCTGAAGAATGTGACTATCAATGAACCGTTTTTCCAGGGGCATTTTCCCGAACGGCCTGTTATGCCAGGGGTCATGATACTTGAAGGAATGGCGCAGGTGGGTGGAGTATTGGGTTTTAAAAGCAAGCCAGAGATGATTGGACAAAAGCTGCTCTACTTTGCCGGCATCAACAATGCCAGGTTTCGAAAACCGGTAGTGCCGGGCGACCAGGTCATCTTTAAATTGAAACTTTTGAAAATGAAGCGCGGCATTATGGTCATGGAAGGCAGAGCGTATGTCGATGATCAGCTGGTGGCCGAGGCAGAACTGATGGCATCGTTTGGTTGAAAATGATAACAGCAGGCAGCGATCATCACCAGTCGGTATGGTTGATATTGTTCCGAGACGCTGTGTCTTTATACTCAGGCCGCGGTAACGATCTGCGGCAAAATACAGGAAAAACATTATTTTATGACTATACATCCAACCGCAATTATAGATACAGCAGCTGAACTCGACTCATCGGTGAGTGTCGGTCCCTATGCCATCATCGAAGGCGATGTCCGCATGGATGCGGGCTGTAAGATCGCCGGCCACGCGGTGGTATCGGGTCCGACGGTGATGGGCAAGAATAACGAAATCTCCTCGTTCGCCACGGTGGGAGCCGCTCCCCAGGATCTGAAGTACAACGGCGAACCGACCCAGCTGATAATGGGCGACAACAACAAGATTCGTGAATATGCCTCCATTCATCGGGGCACTGAGCAGGGAGGGGGCAAGACCGTTATCGGCAACGGCAATCTGCTGATGTCCTATATCCATATCGCCCACGACTGCCTAATCGGCAACAATGTCGTCATGTCAAATGTCGCCACCATGGCCGGGCATGTTGAAGTCGGTGATTGTGCCACCATAGGGGGGCTGGTGGCAGTTCACCAGTTCGGCCGCATAGGCAAATATTCCTATATTGGCGGTGTTTCCGGTATAACTCTCGATGTTCCGCCATTTGTCATCATCACCGGCACCCGCAATCGCACGCGCATTTCCGGCATCAACAAGGTGGGTCTGAGAAGAAGAGGGTTCAGCAGGGAGACCATCGCCAAGATTGACAATGCTTTCCGCATTATCTTCCGATCACCGGATCTCCTGCTTAAAGATGCCCTGGAAATCGCCAAAAGAGAAATAACAGATTGTGATGAAGTAGATGATATGGTGAGGTTTTTTGAAGAATCTCAACGGGGAGTCGTTCGGCGGACTTCGGATGATTAAAAAATGGAAATATCTGATACTATCGGTGTAATTGCCGGTGGCGGCCAATTCCCCAGGCTGTTTATAGAGGCGGCCAAAGATTCGGGAAAGAGGCCGGTGGTTGTCGGTTTCAAGGGGGAAACCGATAATGAGCTTGTCGCCTCCGCCGATGACTTCTGTTGGGTGAAACTGGGACAGCTCGGCAAGGTCATTTCCTTTTTCAAAAAAAACGGCGTGGTTGAAACCGTTTTTCTCGGCACGATTACCAAGACCCGAATGTTTCGCGATGTCTTTTTCGATTTCAAGGGATTGGCGCTGTGGCGGAAAATCGATAAAAGGCACGACGATGCCATACTACGGGCCATCGCCGACGTGCTTGAAGAGGATGGTATTACCGTCGTCGAATCCACCCGGTATCTTTCCAAGCTGCTGTTCCCTTCCGGGGTGCTGACCAGAAAAAAGCCCACCGGCAAACAGAAGGAGGATATCATCTTCGGCTGGCGCATGGCCAAGGAAATCGGTCGGCTCGACATCGGCCAATGCGTGGTTGTGCGCGACCGGACGGTTTTGGCGGTTGAATCGATTGAGGGAACCGATGCGACCATTCTTCGCGGCGGCGGCCTTGGTAAAGAAAAGGTGGTGGTGGTCAAAGTACATAAACCAGGCCAGGATTTTCGTTTCGATCTGCCGGCGACGGGGCTGGAGACCATAGAGAGCATGAAGAAAGCAGGTGCCGCGGTTCTCGCCGTCGAGGCCGGTAAATCGCTGATGTTTGACTCCGAGGAAGTACTTCGAGAGGCCGATGAGCACGGTATTGTCGTCGTCGGCGTCACCGAGGAAGAAGGCGGTACACTTCGCTTTTAGACCGAATACTTGACGCGTTGAAGCGATGACGGATGGCAGGCCTGTCGGAACTCGCCCGAAAGGTGGAGAAAATGGACATACCCATCAATCTCTGTTCCTTGGATAAACTGTTACATTCTTGCTCTTCCATAAATCGATCCTGATTTTTCAATAGTCATCATCATAGTTCAAGCGTCGTCAAGTGTGTATGAAATGTTCGGGGGGAGGTGTGGCGGGAGTCGAGCAGCCAACGGTAATGGAGGATAATCAATGCAAGCCATGATACTGGCGGCAGGTTTTGGCACCAGATTGCTGCCCTACAGTGGTTTTCGGCCGAAGCCGTTATTTCCTCTTCTTAATATTCCACTTCTCCGGCTGCAGATCAACGAGCTGCGGCGAGCCGGTATCCGTCGCATTCTTGTTAACTGTCATCATCTGAGCCGGCAGATTGAAGAGGCGGTGGCGGACCTGGACGATCTGGTGGTCCTGAAAGAAAAGCAAATTCTCGGGACCGGCGGTGCTTTGCGCAATGCTCTGGATCATCTCGAAGATGGCCCCCTGCTGGTGGTCAACGGCGATATTTACCATACCGTCGACCTCAGGGCGCTGATCGAGCAGTATGTCGTCTGCGGCAGCAAAGTGTTGCTGGCGGTTCACGACTATCCCAGGTTCAATTCTCTGGAGGTCGAGGGCGAATCAATCGTCGGTTTTCCTGCTGAAAACTGCAGCCCCGCCCTGGCCTTTACCGGTCTCCACGTCATTGATCCGCAGATCCTCAAGGAAATGAGTAAAAACAGCTACAGCTGCATCATAGATCGCTATCGTCAGCTTCTTATGAACAATGAGCGTATTGCCGCCGTCCGGGTCGATGAGTGCTACTGGCGCGACATCGGCACCCCGGCCGATTATCTCGATCTTCACGGGTGCCTGCTACAGCAGAGGGTTCCCTGCCTGCCAGGACTTCAGGCCCCAATAAGTGGTTCCATTCTGGTAGATGAGCAGGCCCGCGTCGGCCGAGGGGTGCACATGGAGGAATGGAGCTGCATTGGCAAAGCGGTCATAGGCAATAATGTCAGCATTCGTCGGTCGGTTGTCTGGGACGGTGCCGTCATTGCCGACGGCACGGTTCTCGCCGATGTCATCGTCTCTCAATGAACAGTAGAGCCAAAGAAACACTGATCGCCAGCAGTCTTGAGTTGCTGGCCGCCGCGGGCAGAACAGATACTGGAAAAGATTGCCGAAACCTCTCGGCGTATACGCTTCTCCCCATTGCCGCAGACGGTTCCAGCCGTATTTTTTATCGACTGGTTTATCGTGGCGCTTCCCTGTGCATTGGCGTTATGCCAGCTGATCACGCCAAAGCGGCACATGATGAAGCCCGTTCCATGGCGGCGATTGGCAGACATCTCTTTTCCAGGAAGGTGCCGGTGCCGGAAATACTGGCCTTCGATGAACAGACTGGCCTTGTTCTTCTTGAAGACTGTGGCGATATAAAACTCCATGACCGACTGCAGCAGCGAAAACCGGTTGTCGAGGCTGGGCAGGAGATTTGCGCCCTCTATAGAGAGTTGCTGGACGGCCTTGCCTATATGCAGGTACAAGGTGCAGAGGGATTCGATGACGCATGGTGCCACGACACGGCCCGGTATGACACCGAGCTGATGATCGAGAGGGAGTCGCTGTATTTTCTCAGCCAGTTTTGGCAGGGTCTCCTGGGGCAAGAGGCTCCTGACGGTATTGAGGAAGAATTCGCCGATATAGCCTTCAATGCCGGCAGAGGACAGCTGCATCTCTTTCTGCATCGTGATTTTCAGAGCAGAAATGTCATGGTCGTCGGCACTTCCCTGAAAATCATCGATTTTCAGGGAGGTCGTCTCGGACCACCCGGTTATGATCTGGCATCGTTGCTGATCGACCCCTATGCCGCACTTTCTCTCTCTTTTCAGGAGGAGATGCGCAGTCATTATCTAAGGTGTCTCCAGTCATTCATCGACTATGATGAGAAGGTGTTTCTCAGGCAGTATACCTATCTGCAGCTGCAGCGTAATCTGCAGATACTGGGTGCGTTTGCCTTTTTATACGTAAGGCGCCGCAAACCTTTTTTCAAGGAATATATCGGCCCGGCCCTCTGTCATCTGGGGATGTTGCTTGACAAGCAGGAATTGCAGGCCTATACATGTCTGCGCAGACTTGCCGCAGAGGCGAGGCAGCGAATGCCACCCCTGTTGGCCTGATAGATACATCCAGGCTTGCTTCCGTCTGTGGCAATCGACAGTTGCAGCGGCCTTTCTCAAAGGAGCGGTTGCTCCCTCTCACCTTTCTTCGTGGAACACTTATGGTTTCGGAAACACATTCAATCATCGCCCTGGTCGGCAGACCAAATGTCGGCAAGTCGACGCTGTTCAACAGGATCACAGGGTCACGCAAGGCCCTGGTCGACCCGACCCCCGGCGTCACCCGCGACCGACATTACGATCGGGTGATCTGGAATGAAAAGGCTTTTATCCTTGTCGATACCGGTGGCATTGACGACAGTGTCGATGATGCCATGGTAGGCCACATACGCAAACAGGCCATGGCCGCCATCGATGAGGCCGACGCCATCGTCTTCCTGATGGATGGCCGCGAGGGATTGACGCCTGCGGATTATGAGGTCGGCAAACTGCTGCGGAAGACGGAGAAGCACGTCTTTCACGTGGTCAACAAAATAGATGGGCCAGAGCAGGAAGTAGAAAGACTCTCAGCCTTCTACGAGCTGGGAGTGGAAAAACTGTGGGCGCTTTCTGCCGAACACACCTACGGTTTCTACAGTCTGATGGATGATATCGTCGCCTCCCTCGCCGAGAGCCGAGTCGATGAAAATCTGCCGGAGGATACGGTAAAGGTCGCCTTTTTCGGCAGACCCAATGTCGGTAAGTCCTCGATGGTCAACCGTATTCTCGGACAGGAACGTATGGTGGTGTCAGAGATATCCGGCACGACCCGCGATTCGGTGGACACGCTGCTCGAACAGGGCAAATACAGCTATCTTCTCATAGATACCGCCGGCATCAGGCGCAAGGGCAAGACCAGCGAGAAACTTGAAAAATTCAGCATCCTCAAGGCGCTGCACGCCCTGGAAAGATGTGATATCGCCGTGGTTCTGATCGATGCCGAAGAAGGATTGACCGAACAGGATACCAAGATCATTGGATATACCCAGGAACGGGGCCGGGGGCTTATTCTGCTGATCAACAAGTGGGATTTGATCAAGGAGGATGGCAAAAGACAGAAGATGCTGCTCGAAGAGATAGGCCGGGCGCTGCCTTTTGTCGGCTTTGCGCCGCTGCTCAAGGTCTCGGCGCTGACCGGTTACGGCATCAAGCGCCTGTTCCCGGTCATAGGTTCAGTCTACCGGCAGTACCGGCAAAACTTTCCCACCTCGGCGCTTAATCGCCTGCTACAGGATGCGGTCGCCGATCATTCACCGCCAATTTATAAAAACAAGCGTCTGAAGTTCTACTATACATCCCAGGTCGGTACCTGTCCGCCGAAATTTGTTGTCATGACCAACAGCTACAAGGGCATCCACTTCTCCTATCAGCGCTATCTGACCAACCGGTTCCGCGAGGGGCTCGGGCTAGATAAGGTACCGGTAAAACTTATCTTCAAAGACAAGCGCGAACAGCGTAGTAGGTAAGGGAAGGACGTGAAGGGTCCCTCTCAATCGCTGCGGGCGGCGGCAAAGGCGCTGGCAAAAGCCTGTGCCGAGGCCTGGATCACCTTGTCGTCGGTGCAGAAGGCCAGACGAAAGAACCCGGGTGCGCCGAAACCACGGCCGGGAACGGCCAGTATCATGTTTTCCTGAAGTATGGAGCAAAAGCGGACATCATCGTCGATAGGCGACTTCGGAAAGAGGTACAATGCGCCTTTGGGAACGACGAAATCATAGCCGGCGTCGGCAAGTATCTCGCAAAAGATATCTTTTCTTCTCTCATAGATCGAGAGGTCGATACTCACATCCTGCAGTTCGGCCACCACTTTCTGCATCATAGCCGGTGCGTTGACATATCCGAGGATGCGGTTGGCCAGCGTCATAGCGTCGAGCAGCTGCAGCTTGTCCTGAATTTCCGGATGCACGGCCATATAACCGATACGTTCTCCGGGCAGGGAGAGGTCCTTGGAGTAGGAGGACAGTACCAGGCTGTTGCGATAGGCAGCGAAAATCGAAGGAACCGTATTGCCATCAAAGACGATCTTCCGATAGGGCTCATCGGAGAGGAGGTAGATGGTCCTGCCCAAACGGGCCCCGGTTCTTTCCAGCAGCTTCCCCAGAGTCTCCAGGTCCTTCTGCTGGTAGATCTGGCCTGTGGGATTATTGGGGGAGTTGATGATCAGCGCTTTGGTCTTTTCGTTTATGGCCTGTTCGATAGCATCGAAATCGAGGTTGAACTCAGCATCTGTAGCTACTATGCGAGAGATGCCCCCGTGGTTGTCGACGTAGAAATTGTATTCGACAAAATAGGGAGAGAGCAGAATCACCTCTTCGCCGGGATTGAGAAGCGCCTTGAGGGTGACATTGAGCGCGCCGGCCGCCCCGCAGGTCATGAGCATGTCGGCGCCATTGACGGCGACCCCCTGCTCCTCAGACATGCGGGCTGCAACGGCATCACGAACCCAGGGATAGCCGCCGTTGGGCATATAGGCATGAGCCCCGGGGCTGGTATCGGCCGCTACCCGAGTGACCGCGGCATGAAACTCGGCGGGAGGCGGCAGATCGGGGTTGCCGAGACTGAAATCGAAGACGTTTTCCTGACCGTGTTCGGCCTTGAGCCGAGCCCCTTCCTCGAACATTTTTCTGATCCAGGAGGATTTCTCTGTGAAATTCCGCATTTTTTCAGATACTGCCATGATCTGTCCTTGTCTGAAGTTGATCTGACGACGCCGAGATAGTCTGCAGCTCTCAGCGATCCTGTTTTTTGAAATACTCGTAGGCGGCGTTGATATCTTTCATCTTAGATTCGGCAATGGTTCTGAACTCATCACCTAAGTGCCGTACCTTGTCGGGATGATATTTCATGCTCAGTTTGCGATAGGCCTTTTTGATCACTTCCATTGAGGCGCCGGGGTCAAGACCGAGCACTTCATAGTAATGATCGGCTGAGGACTGGTCGGCCGCCTGATATTGCTGATTACGGTATTTGTACTTGGCCTCGATGGTACGCTGGTCGTAGGTGGAGATCTGCAGAAAGTTGGCGATGTTTCTGGCGATCCGCAGTTCTTCTTCGGGGACGTCGCTTTTGGTGTAGAGAATCTGGTAGACAAGCTCGAGCAGTATCAATCTTGGCTCGTAGGCGAAGGTCGAGCGAAACTCTTCCAAAAGCGATTCCAGGGAGGCATCAGAGGAAATCGATTCTTTGATCAGATCTTTCACCCACATCATCTTGGTCTGGTTATACTTCAGGTTATACTGAAAGAACCGATGGATGGTGGAAATCTCTTCCTTGGTGACCTGGCCGTCGATTTTGGAAATATTGACCAGGATGTTGACCAGCAGCCAGACGAAACGGTTGTGGCTTTCTGACTGAGAAGCCTCGTAATCGGCCACCCTCTTGCGTACCCAGTAGCTGAAGCCCCAGAACAGGGCGACGAAAATAATGATTCCCAGGAGGCCGGAGAAAAGCAGAGCGCCGAGAAAATTTATCAGGGCGGGGGCGCCGCCGGTGACGAAGATGATCAGCAGAAGAACAAGTAGACAGCCGCCACAACCGGGCTGCTGTTGCCGTTGATAATACATGATAGCGTCGCTGGTTTGGGTTGGTGTTTATCTGTTTTGGAAAAGCGCCTCTATGAATTCATCGGGGTCGAAGTCGCGCAGGTCGTCGATTTTTTCGCCAATGCCAATGAAACGGATGGGGATATTCATATACCGGCTGATGTTGGCGACAATTCCCCCCTTGGCGGTACCGTCGAGCTTGGTGAGGGCAAGGCCGGTGACGCCTACGGCCTCATCAAAGAGTTTCGCCTGGGAGATGCCGTTCTGGCCGGTGGTGGCATCTATCACCAGCAGTATCTCATGGGGAGCGTCTTCAAGCTTTTTGCCTATTACCCTTTTGATTTTTTTTAATTCTTCCATAAGATTGCTCTGGGTGTGCAGTCTGCCGGCGGTATCGACTATGACGACGTCGTAGTTCTCGGCCACCGCCTGGGTGATGGCATCGAAGGCCACCGAGGAGGGATCGGCGCCTTCACCTCGGGAGAGGACCTCGATGCCGCTGCGCTCACCCCATATTTTCAGCTGGGATACTGCCGCGGCACGGAATGTGTCGGCGGCGGCTAGCAGTACCGTCTGGCCGGAATTGACGAATTTGTGGGCAATCTTGCCGATGGTCGTGGTTTTACCAACACCGTTGACGCCCACCACCATGATGATGAAGGGGCCTGACGCGGGCATTACTAATTCCGCCGGTCTGGTGGTATCGACGATGTACGAGCGCAGTTTCTCCTTGATGAATCGTTTCAGTGACTGCGGGTCGGAAAGCTCCTGACGTTTCACCTTTTTTCTTGCATAATCAATAAGTTCTGCCGATGTTGCAACACCGATATCGGCGGTAATCAGCAGTTCCTCAAGGTCATCGAGCAGTTCGGCGTCGATCTCCTTTTTACCGAGAAAAAGGCTGTCCATCTGATGAACGAAGGTGTCTCTGGTGCGCGAGAGTTTGTCCGATAATCTTTTGAAAAGAGAAGGCGAATCGACTGTGTCCGCTGCAGGCTGCGCTTTTTGTTCATCGGGCTCTGCATGATCGGTGACACCAGGTATTTCATCGCTTCTATCACCGAAAATACCGGTACCCTGCAGCTGTTCGGTCTCTTCGGCAGCGGCCTCTTCAGCTGTATTCGTCTCTGTGGTAACGGCGCCGGCCTTGATCTGGCCTGTGCCGGTATCCTTCTTTTTTTTAAACCAACCAAGCATCATCGACCTCTTTGGGATGGTTGTGAATGAACAGGTGGTCCGCCTCTGGCCTCGAGCGGATGTGTACCCTGGTGCTCTTTTTTTCAGGGGGTGTCAGAACCGTATAGGTTGCCTGGGCTGTCCCTTTCTACCTGTATTGCAACGATTGTGGAAAACATTGCGCAGATCATATATTTCCTGTCGGTACAACGCAACTGTTTCTTGGTCAGAGAAAAATTACCAACAGACCTACCATATTATGCAGCAATGGCCAAGAAAGCAATGAAAACAGTTGTAGTCTGCGGTTGTAGTCTGGAAGGCAGCACCATGATGATCGAGGAAACAGGCGGCGAGGTTTTCGGCGATGGTACTGCGTAGTATAAAGTTATGTTCTCATACTCTTTTTCTGTTGGAAGACCATGAATTTCATTGCAATTGTCTTCAGTGTAATTACTGTTATGGATGTTATTTTCAAGGCTCGACTAATTCCGGCAAGTACGATATACATTTTCATCTCATATCGACACACTTTTTCAGGAGGTATACGATGGCACAAGGATGCGGCGGGGGAGCTACCCCGGAAGCACAACAGGCGGCTATGGCGCAGCAGGAAAACGCCATTACCCGTTCTCTCGGTAAGATAAAAAACAAGATCCTGGTCATGAGCGGTAAGGGCGGTGTGGGAAAATCGACGGTATCCGTCAATTTGGCACTGGCCCTTGCCCGGAAAGGCCACAAAGTAGGTCTCATGGATGTCGATCTTCATGGGCCCGATGTTGTCAGGATGCTCGATCTCAAGGGGACGGTGGAACCACCGGAAAAACCCGATGATCTTGTGGCACCCCTTCAATACAGCGACAACCTCAAGGTCGTCTCCCTGGAATATATGATGCAGAACAGGGATGAGGCCATTATTTGGCGTGGTCCCTTGAAAATTCAGGCCATCCGCCAGTTTGTCTCGGACATGGACTGGGGAGAACTCGATTACCTGATAATCGATGCCCCTCCCGGTACCGGCGACGAACCGCTCTCCGTTGCCCAGACCATTCCCAACCTCAAGGCGATAGTCGTAACCACGCCGCAGAAAGTGGCCCTTGCCGATGTGAGAAAATCCATCAATTTCTGTAAAATGGTCAATCTCAACATTACCGGTGTCGTAGAAAATATGTCCGGTTTCGTCTGTCCCAACTGCAACGAGGTGGTGGATATTTTCAAGAAAGGCGGCGGTGAAGAAATCGCCAGGGAATTCGATCTGCCTTTTCTGGGCAGCATTCCCATGGATCCGCGGGTAGTTACGGCGGGAGACGAGGGCACGCCTTATCTCTCATCTGAGGAAGAAAGCCCTGCTACCCTGGCGTTTTCACAGATCGTTACCGCGGTTGAAAAGCGAAATCCGCCGGTGGCGCCACCGGTTACCCTGAATATGGCAAATTCAGGCTGTGGCTGTAAAGGCTGATCTCCGGCACATCAGCTCAGGGCCCCGCCTTTACGGGCCCTGAGTACCGACATTCCCCCAGGATGAGCGAATATGATTCTAGAACAACTGATAGTAGGCAGTATGGGCGTATGCAGCTATATCATCGGCTGTGAGGAAACGAAAATAGGCGCAATCGTCGATCCNGGTGGTGACGAAAACCGCATCTTGACGCAAGCCGACAAGCTCGGCCTCGATATCAAATATATAGTGGCCACCCACGGACATCCCGATCATGTCTGCGGCAACCGGGCCATCAAGGAGGCGACGGGCGGTGCAGTGGTCATGCACGATGCCGACGCAGAATTTTTCGAAAAGCCGGAAACGCAGAATTACTTCAGCATGCTCGGGCTCGAGCCGTCTCCCCCTGCGGACATCAGGCTCAAGGACGGCGATATTTTCGAGATCGGCAATCTCAAATGGCAGATAATTCATACTCCCGGACATACTCCGGGTGGAATGTGCCTCTATTGCCCTCCTAATCTTCTCACCGGCGATACCCTTTTTGTCGAAGGGGTGGGGCGCACCGATTTTCCGGGAGGCTCCTATGACATGCTGTTACAATCGCTTCAAGAAAAGGTGCTGTCGCTGCCCGACGACACCATTATCTGGCCCGGTCACGGTTACGGCGGGTCACAATCGACCATAGGTGCTGAGAAACGCAGTAACCCCTATCTGCGATAGTCCAAATATTTCATTAAAATTAACACTATATCAACTCTCGTGAATCGATATGGCCTGCTATCCTTTATTGCTTCGGTAAGTAGTATACTACAGTATAGCCATTCGCCATTCTCCTCGGCCAGCAGACCATCTCAACTCGTGAAATATTCGGGATAGGGAGCGACAATGCGTGAAATAGTTCTCGGGACCGCCGGCCATGTCGATCATGGCAAAACCAGCCTGGTCAGAGCCCTCACCAATATCGATACGGACAGGCTCAAGGAGGAGAAAAAGCGGGGGATAACCATCGAACTCGGCTTCGCCTATCTCGATCTTCCCTGCGGACACAGACTAGGGATCGTCGATGTACCCGGCCATGAGAAATTCGTCAAGAACATGGTCGCCGGCGTCACCGGCATGGATATTCTCGCCTTCATTATCGCCGCCGATGAAGGCATCATGCCGCAAACACGCGAGCATTTTGAAATCTGCAGTCTTCTCGGAGTATCGCAGGGCCTTATCATCATCACCAAGAAAGATATGGTAGAAGAGGAATGGCTGGAAATGGTCGATGAGGAGGTGCGGGATTTCTGTCAGGGCAGCTTTCTCGAAGAGGCGCCCGTCGTCCACGTCTCCTCAACCACCGGAGAGGGGATCAACGAGGTCAAAAAACTGCTCGATTCCATGGTGGCGAATCACCGGTTTGAAGAGGTTTTCGGACCCTTCCGTCTGCCTGTTGACCGCGTCTTTGCCATGAAAGGTTTCGGCGCAGTAGTCACCGGAACATCCATTTCCGGCAGGATTGCCGTGGGTGAAGAACTGCAGATCTATCCGACTTCGAAAACGGCCAAAGTCCGAGGGATTCAGGTACATTCGCAGTCCGTTGACATTGTCGAGGCAGGACACCGCACCGCCATCAATCTGCAGGGAGTGGAAACACTCGATATTGCCAGAGGAATGGTGGTGGCGAATCCGGGGTCGCTTATGCCGAATTATATGCTCGACTGTTCGCTCAGCTATCTCTCCTCCAATGACAAGCCGCTAAAACACAGAGCCAGGGTCAGGGTCCATCTCGGTACCGCCGAAGTCATGGGCAGAGTGTCGCTGCTTGACCGCGACGCTCTCCAGCCCGGTGAACGCACCGGAGTGCAACTGTTGCTGGAAGAGCCGCTGGCGGTCTGGCCGGGTGACAGGTACGTCATCCGCAGTTATTCGCCGGTAATCACCATCGGCGGCGGCGAAATTCTGGGAAACGTTTCACTGCGCAAACGCAAACGTTTCACCGCCAAGGACAGGGAAAAGAACACAGAGGCTTTCGCCATCCTCGAAAACGGCAGCGATGAGGATCGCATCCTTTTCTTTCTCAAGGAAAGCGGCACCAGAGGGCTGGTATTCGACGAACTGGCCATCAGGCTCGGTATATTCGGCAAGCAGCTGAAAAAGGTTCTCAATGAACCGCTGTCGAAAAAGAGCATGATCGTGGTCGATTCCACCGCCCAGCGTTATCTCGAAAGAGAAGTTGCCGAGGGAGTTATGCACTCCATTGTTGCAATTCTTGAAAAATTCCACAGCCTTCAGCCGCTGCAGACCGGCCTCTCCAAGGAGGGTCTGCGTAGCGAGCTTGGCCGCAGGCTAGACCAGCGGGTCTTTGCCTATTGTCTCAACGAGCTGATCAAGAACAACAAGGTGGTTCAGGAGGATTCGCTGGTTCGCCTCAGCAGCCATGAGGTCGCGCTGAAGGCAGATGAGGAGCAGCTGCAGAAGGAATTGATCGACTGGTATCGGAACAAAGGGCTGACAACCGCCACCCTCAAGGAAACCCAGGAACAGTTCGGCGATTATCCCTCCGCCTTGCTCAAGGAGGTCATCAATCTGCTTTTGCGGGAAGGAAAGCTGGTCAAAATCAGTGAAACCCTCTATTACGACAGCGAAGCCATCGCGGCTCTGCAGCACAAGGTTGTCGCCTTTATGGAGAGGGAAAAAGAGATAGATGCTCCCCGTTTCAAGGATATGACCGGACTGACGCGAAAATTTTCGATTCCCATTCTCGAGTACTTCGACCGTATCAAACTGACCTACCGCGTGGGGGATAAGCGCATACTGCGCAAACAGCCCTGACACTCTGCTGTTTCTCTACAAACCAAGAAGCAGCGCTGGGTGGGGTGGCAGAAGCTTTTTTTTAATGCACCAATATGGCTATCCGGGGCATTGACGCTGCCAGGATATAAGGAGAAATCTTTCAGTATTTTCGCTAATGGCAAAGTGTTGGTCGATTTGCAGACCGGCGACGGCGACAATCAGGTTCCCTGCCGTCACCAGCGGATAGTTTGCCCTGTCATGCCTGGGAATTTTCACATCGGTAAGATACCTGGCCACTTTCTTGCTCCCTTTCAGGCCCGGCGGCGAAATTCTTTCCCCCGGCCGTGCCGGACGAAGAACGATGGGAAGGGATATCTTGGCGGCATCGACCACCAGTTCGCCTGCTTTACATCTGTCTGGCGGTGAGACCAACTCCTGCAGCTGCAGTCTGGCCCCATATTCGCTGATGTCATACTCACCGCATTCATCTATTGTTACGGAGGAGCGTACTCTGTCCTCACTGCCCCGGAAGGGTTTTTCGCCCCACGGCTGTGCGAAGATCAGATGAGAATGACCTGTATACACTCTCAGACCGAGGGGCAGGTGCATTTGCTTGCCGGCGCCCGCCTGTCCGGCAAAAGTGAGAATCCTGGAGATGTGTCCAAAGTTTGCTTTGACGTTGAAATGCCAAAGGATTTTTTCAAGAATGCGACGCTTCAGGGCAAGGTGCTCTCTGGCAAAAGAGGCAATATCAAGTTCCAGTTTGCCTGCGGTGCTGCCCGCGGTCGATGTGACAGAGCAGCATTTTTTCATGGCCGCCAGGGTAAGCTGGTCGAGAAGGTCATCGTCCTGCGAGAGTATATCAGCGGTTTGACTCAGGGTCGAGGTAAGCGCCGGGTTGAAATGGTTGTAGAGGGATGGCAGAATCTCCAGGCGCAGTCTGTTGCGGAGAAAAGCGGTGTCGATGTTGGAACTGTCGATGCAGTAGGGGATGGCGTTGGCATGGAGATAGTTGGCGAGTTCCTTTTTGGCCGCAAAGAGCAGGGGGCGGATGATTGTATCCCGGCGCAACCGCATGCCTGATAAACCTTTCAGCCCCGTACCGCGCATCAGGCGTAGAAACATTTCCTCCACCTGATCGTCGGCGGTGTGAGCCACTGCTATAGCTGCGGCGCCATGTTTCCGGCGGCATTTTTCCAGCTCCTGGTATCTGAGCAGACGACAGCTTTCCTCAAGTGATGTACCACTCTTCTTCTTGTGGGCCAGAGCATCGACGGTGACGGATTCATAGCCAATGTGCAGCTTTTCGGCCATATGGGCTACCATGGTCTTTTCCCGGAACGTTTCTTCCGGGCGAAGGCCGTGATCGATGTAAACGACGATTATACTCAGATCAAGGCCGCAGCCGCAGAGCAGGTGGACCAGAGCTGTCGAGTCGGGGCCTGCCGAACAGCCGACGATGACCGTGGCGCCTTGGTCGAGTAGCCGTTGGCGGTGCAGAAAATTTTCAAATCGGGCGCTATTCACTTTTGGGGTAAGGTATGATTTTGCGATTTAATTCTCACTGGATTCAGTGTACATCATGATTACATTCAGTACCATGTATAGTCATACTTCAGAACGTGGCCCTAAACGTCTTCAACGTAATGTTCCCTTGTCAAAAAACCTGGCGGAGCATGCGAGGATAACGACAGCCTAATACAACAAAAGCGGAAATGGCGAGAATGAAATTCAGTGCCCGGATCAAGGAATATCTCGGTCATCAGTTCAACCTCCCTGAAGATCAGGTTGAACGAATGTTGCCGGAATTTAAAAGGACCCTTTCGGGTCATATGGAAAACCTGGAACGCGTTTATCACCAACAGTGTCTGGACGACCTTGCCAAGGCAGCCCATACCATCAAAGGCGCATTTCTCAACCTCGGTCTTACCGATTGTGCCGCTCTTGCCATGAAGATTGAGGAGGGCGCCATTCATAAAGACGAAAGTATGGACTATGGTGCGCTTATAACTGATATGGGCGTCATTGTCGATAACATTATCAACGAGCAGTGACCGCTCACTGCTGGTGTTTGAGAATGGCCAGAAGTCTCTCATGTATATTGTCGAATCCACCATTGGAAAGGATGGCGACCATATCTCCTCTGTGCAGGATGTCGTCGAGATAATCGAGAATGTCCTCCGTTGAGGAAAAAGACCGGGCATTTTTATTGGTCTGGCGCAGGGAGTCAGCGAGTTTCTCCGAGGAAAAGTGATCCTCGGCGGCGACATTGTCGAGCGGAATGGGGTCGCGTAGGAGTATGACATCGGCTCCGTTAAAAGCACGGGCATATTGATCCTGGAAGATAGAGCGGCGCGAGGAGTTCGTTCGCGGCTCGAAAACGGCAACCAGCCGTTTTTCCGGGTTGGCTTTTTTGAGTCCGTCGAGGGTTTTTCTGACGGCTGTCGGGTGATGAGCAAAGTCGTCTATCACGGTTATTTCATTCACCGTACCGCGCACCTCCTGCCTGCGCTTGACCCCTTTGAAAGCACAGACACCTGCGGCGATGGAGTCGAAATCGAGGCCCTGGTTGTGCAGCACGGCCACCACCGCCAGGCTGTTGAGGCCATTGTGCATGCCGGAAAGCGGAGAGCTAAACAGGTATTTCTGCCGCCGGTGTTCGATTTCATAGGTGCTTTCTTCACCCTTTGTCTTCGAGTCGACGATGCGCCAGTCGTTGTCGATACCGAGACCATAGCCCTCGACTCTGCAGGGCGCCTCGGCCACCACCTCCCGTACATTGGCATCGTCGAGGTGAGCGACGATCAGGCCATCGGGCGGCAGCAGGCGCACGAATTTACGGAACGACCGCTTGATCTGGTCGAGATCGGTGAAGATATCGGCATGATCAAACTCGATGGAGGTAATAATGGCGGTATGCGGCTGATAGTGGAGAAATTTCG
>JGI12109J20283_11155441_pt1 | contig 19024 bp, 18 predicted proteins | sample ElkSlonscriptome_12_FD_20283 | JGI IMG/M metagenome (IMG submission 20283)
CCGATGGCCGGACTCGAACCGGCACGGCTTTCGCCACTACCCCCTCAAGATAGCGTGTCTACCAGTTCCACCACATCGGCAAATACATGATGACCGTTATTCCTCGGTGACCTCATCGGCGGGTGCCGCCGGCACATCGGCGGGAGTAGTAACTTCGGATGTCTCGACGGCTTCCGACTCACCCACCTCATCCACCACCGGGGGTGGCATATCACCGGTCAGGGTGGAAGGCTCCTCGGCAACCTCCGCCTCCTCCAACGTCGATACCTCAGGCACATCCGCGTTTTCCTCGGCCATTGTATCCAGCGGTACATCCGGAATGTCATCGGCAACCGGCGATGCCTCTGCGTCGCCGTCCATCACCGAAACTTCCTCCGTATTCTCAAGCCGCTCCATGATGCTGGAGGGCGCAATGGTCTGAGTAGCGAAGTAGCCCAGGATCAAACTGGTGATGAAGAATCCCGTGGCGAGTCCCGCGGTGGCACGGCTGAGAAACGAGGCCGAGCCCTGGGCACCGAACACCGTGGCCGACGCGCCACTGCCAAAGGCGGCGCCAGCGTCGGCGCCACGGCCTTGTTGTAACAACACCAGGGCCACGAGACCGAGTGCAATCAGCACGTGGATCAGTAAAAAAGTATTATAAAACATATCAAAAGGAGATCACAGAGCTGAGCGGACGATTTCCAGGAACTCCTGAGATGTCAGGGACGCCCCTCCCACAAGGCCACCGTCGATATCAGGCATACCGAAGAGGTCCGTGGCATTGCTCCCCTTCACGCTGCCCCCGTAGAGGATGATCATGGAATTGGCGATTGTAGCATCATAGGTTGCCAGCTTACCACGGATAAATTGATGCACGGCCTGGGCCTGATCGGGGGTGGCGGTTTTTCCGGTGCCGATGGCCCAGATGGGTTCATAGGCGATGATGCCGGCCTGTAGGCCTTCAGCGGTCTGGCTATCCAGCACGGCTTTCAGTTGCCGTTCGATCACCGTCTCGGTCTGATTGGCTTCCCGTTCCTCCAGGGTCTCGCCGATGCAAAATACCGGTGTCAGGCCCGCCTGGCGGGCAGCAGCGAATTTACGGGCCACCACCTCGTCGGATTCACCGTACAGGGTCCGGCGCTCGGAATGACCCACCAGTACATAACGACAACCCGTATCCAGCAGCATGCTGGCCGCCACTTCGCCGGTGTAGGCACCAGCGTCGTACTCGGATAGATTCTGCCCACCCCAGTGGATGGCCGAACCGGTCAGACAATCCCGGGTTTCGGCAAGATAGACAAAGGGCGGGAAAACCGCCACCGTGACCTCGGGGTCGCTGGTGATCGGATCGGCTTTCAACGCACCGGTAAGTTCCCGGACCATGTCCAGGGAACCATGCATTTTCCAGTTACCAGCGACCATGGGACGACGCATAGCGGCTCTCTCTCGTCAGGCGAAATGGACCCATTACCTTAACCGTCGGGTATAAAACAATCAAGACGAACCGACTGCTTGACGCACGATACCCGCCAGTTCCTGAGCCAGATTCCGAACCCGTAGGGCATCCACACCCTCCACCATCACCCGTACCACCGGTTCGGTACCCGAGGGGCGTAACAGCACCCGTCCCATATCGCCCAGTTGCCGTTCGGTATCGTGAACACCACGTTGTACCGCCTCCAGACTGCCAGGATCCATGCCCCGGGTGGGCAGCGGGACATTGACCGTGACCTGGGGGAATTTGCTCATGCTCTTCCTGAGATCATGCAGACTGCTGTTGGATTCCACGAGGGCGGTCAACACCTGCAGGGCGGAGACGATGCCATCGCCGGTGGAGGTCTTATCCAGACAGATAATGTGTCCGGAACTCTCCCCGCCCAGGATCAGCTTGTCCGTGCGCAGGCATTCCAGCACATAGCGATCGCCCACCTTGGCCCGGTGTAATTCCAGGCCGATTTCCTTCAGCGCGATTTCCAGGCCCAGGTTGCTCATGAGCGTACCCACCACGCCGCCGGCGATGTTGCCGGACAACTGCCGATCCCGGGCGATGATGAACAGGAGTTCATCGCCATCGACGACCTCGCCCGTGTGGTCCACCATGATGACCCGGTCACCATCGCCGTCGAAGGCGATGCCAAGATCCGCATCATTGGCTTTCACGGTTTCCTGCAGAATTCCGGGTTTGGTGGAGCCACAATCCAGATTGATATTCAAGCCGTTGGGGCTGTTGTGAATAGGAATCACCGTGGCGCCCAGTTCGGTGAAGACATTGGGGGCGACGTGATAGGTGGCGCCATTGGCGCAATCCACCACGATCTTCAGGTTGGAAAGATCCACGGTGGGAGGCACAGTGCTCTTGCAGAACTCGATATAACGCCCCGCCGCATCCACCACCCGCTCGGCCTTGCCCAGTTCGGCGGGGTCCACGGTTTCCATGGGCTCGTCCAGCATGGCCTCGATCTGCAACTCCCGCTCGTCGGGCAGTTTCTGGCCGTTGCGGGCGAAGAATTTGATGCCGTTGTCGTAATAGGGGTTGTGTGAGGCGCTGATGACGATACCGGCGCAGGCGTGCAGGGTCCGGGTCAGATAGGCGATGGCCGGCGTGGGCATGGGGCCAAGCAGGGCGATGTTGATGCCGGCTGCGGACAGGCCCGCTTGCAGAGCCGATTCGAACATATAGCCCGAGATGCGGGTATCCTTGCCGATAAGTACTTTGTCATAGTGTTTACTGGACAGGACTCGACCCGCAGCCCACCCGAGCTTTAGCACGAATTCAGCGGTGATGGGTGTCTGACCCACCCGACCACGAATACCATCAGTTCCAAAATAGCGCTTGTCCACAGAGATTCCCCTGGCATTTAACCACGACGTGAACCTGCGTGGTTAGAAAGGCTAAGCAGCGGTTGTAGCGAAAAGCTGCGGTCGAAGTCAATCCGCGTTCTGGACCGCGGTGCAGATGGTCAATGCCTCCGCAGTGGGTCTGACGTCATGGACCCGGAGAATCCATGCCCCTTGCCAGGCAGCGATCACCGCAGCGGCCACACTGCCATGCAGGCGCTCCTCCGGTGGCGCATTGAGCAGGTTACCGATGGTGGATTTGCGGGAAAGCCCCACCATCAGAGGTAGATCCAGATCGTGAAACTCGCCCAGCCGTCGCAACAGCGTGAGATTGTGGGCCTGGGTCTTGCCGAAACCGAAGCCCGGGTCCACCATCAACCGCTCGCGGGAGATGCCGGCCTGCAGGCAAGCATCCATACGCTGGCGTAGGAAACCCTTGATATCGGCTACCATATCGTCATATACGGGGGCGTTTTGCATGGTGGCGGGATTGCCCTGCATGTGCATCAGACAGATCCAGGCATCGCTACCCGCCACCGCATCCAGCGCACCGGGTTCACGTAGAGCCCTCACATCGTTGATCATGGAGACGCCGAGCCGCAACGCCTCGCGGATCACACCGGGTTTACTGGTGTCCACCGACACCGCCACCGGGAGATGGGCGAGAATCCCTTCCAGTACCGGCATGATCCGGTCCAGTTCCTCCTGTTCGGAGACCGTCGGCGCGCGGGGACGGGTGGATTCGCCACCCACATCGATGATGGATGCGCCCTCGGCCACCATGGTCTCGGCCTGCTTCAGCGCGGCATCCCGGAAAAAAAACCGACCCCCGTCCGAGAAGGAATCGGGGGTCACGTTGAGGATGCCCATCACTGTCGGTCGCGACAGATCAAGGATCATGGACGGTGGTTATCCTCAGGGTTGTTCGGCGGGACCACCGATGGGTCCTTCCTTACCTTTCTTACCGAGATCCACCACCTTGGAGCCACCGCTGGGCGGTTCTTGATCCACGGAGGGTGCGTTGCGGGGTGGCTGCGGCGTACGACCCTCCATGATGTCGTCGATCTGGGTGCTGTCGATGGTCTCGTATTTCATCAGCGCCTCGGACATCAGGTGGAGCTTCTCCGTGTTTTCCTTGAGGATCTGTTCGGCTCGCAGGTAGTTACGGTCGATGACGGAGCGGATTTCCTCATCGATGGTGTGGGCGGTCTCGTCGGAGACGTTCTTGTGCTGGGTCACGCTACGGCCCAGGAATACCTCGCCGTCGTCTTCACCATAGGACAGCGGCCCGAGGCGCTCCGACAGACCCCAGCGGGTCACCATGTTGCGAGCGATGCTGGTGGCCCGCTCGATATCGTTGGAAGCGCCGGTGGTGACCATCTCCACGCCGAAGATCAACTCCTCGGCGATGCGCCCGCCGAACAGGCTGGAGATCTGGCTCTCCAGGCGCTGGCGGCTGAAGCTGTAGCGATCGGTCTCGGGCAGGAACAGGGTCACGCCCAGTGCCCGCCCCCGGGGAATAATGCTCACCTTGTGCACCGGATCGTGGGCCGGCACCAGCCGTCCGACGATGGCATGACCGGCCTCGTGGTAGGCGGTCAGGCGCTTCTCGTCGTCGCTCATCACCATGGAGCGGCGCTCCGAGCCCATCATGATCTTGTCCTTGGCGCGCTCGAAGTGGTCCATGCTCACTTCCCGGGTGTTCTCCCGGGCGGCGAACAGGGCGGCCTCGTTCACCAGATTTGCCAGATCGGCGCCGGAGAAGCCGGGGGTGCCCCGGGCGATCAACACCGGCTTGACGTCGTTGGCCAGCGGAACTTTACGCATGTGGACCCGCAGGATCTGCTCGCGGCCCCGCACATCAGGCAGCGGCACCACCACCTGCCGGTCGAAGCGGCCGGGACGCAGCAGTGCGGGATCCAGCACGTCGGGACGGTTGGTGGCGGCGATGACGATCACGCCCTCGTTGCCCTCGAAGCCGTCCATCTCCACCAGCAACTGGTTGAGGGTCTGCTCGCGCTCGTCGTGACCCCCGCCGAGACCGGCGCCCCGGTGGCGACCCACCGCGTCGATCTCGTCGATGAAGATGATGCAGGGCGCATGCTTCTTGGCCTGCTCGAACATATCCCGTACCCGCGAGGCGCCCACGCCCACGAACATCTCCACGAAGTCGGAACCGGAGATGGTGAAGAAGGGCACCTTGGCCTCGCCGGCGATGGCCTTGGCCAGCAGGGTCTTACCGGTGCCGGGGGAGCCCACCATCAACACACCGCGGGGAATCTTGCCGCCGAGCTTCTGGAACTTACCCGGATCGCGGAGGAATTCCACCAGTTCGGTGACCTCCTCCTTGGCCTCGTCCACCCCGGCCACGTCGGCAAAGGTGACCTTGATCTGATCCTCGCTCATCATGCGGGCGCGGCTCTTGCCGAAGGACATGGCGCCCCGACCGCCACCACCGCCCTGCATCTGGCGCAGGAAAAACACCCAGATACCGATCAGCAATAGCATCGGGAACCAGCTGATGAAGATCTGCATCAACAGCGACTGCTGTTCGGGCGGCGAGCCCTCGATCTCCACACCGTTGTTCAGCAACTGGCCGATCATGGCGCTGTTGCTGGTTTCCGGACTGTAGCTGGTAAATTTCTCGCCGTTTCGGGTACGGCCCTGGATGACCCGTCCGTCGATGGACACCGAGGAGACCCGTCCCTGTTCCACCTCACTCAGGAACTCGGAGTAGGGCATCTGCGAGGCCGGCGCGGTCCGGGGGCCGAAACTGTTGAAGACGGACATCAACACCACGGCGATGACGACCCACAACAGTATGTTTTTCACCATGTCATTCAACGTTGGTCACCTCTAAGGCGAAGTGGCCCTGAAACGGGCATTGTGGAAGCTGTCGTTTAGAAGCTGTTTAAGGTTGGTAGTTCCTGGCCAGTAGGTAGAGTTCCGGGCTGCGGCTGCGGGAGGACTGGGGCTTGCGGGTGGCCACGCTGGCAAAGCGCTGGCGCAGATCCTGGAGAAACTCATCGAATCCTTCGCCCTGGAACACCTTGCTCAGAAAGTCCCCGCCCGGCCTGAGCACCCGCGTGGCAAATTCCAGTGCCAGTTCCGCCAGGTACATCCCCCGGGGTTGATCCACCGCTTTGATACCGCTGATATTGGGTGCCATGTCCGAAGTTACAAGATCCACCGGACAATCCGCAAGCCTGTCCAGGAGTTGCTCCAGCACCGCGTCGTCGTGGAAATCCCCTTGCAGGAACTCCACCCCGGGCAACGGATCCATGGGCAGGAGGTCCAGCGCCACCACCCGTCCTTTGGGGCCGACGTACTCGCTGGCCAGTTGCGACCAGCCGCCCGGCGCAGCACCCAGATCCACCACGGTCATGCCTGGGCGCAGCAACCGGTCCCGCTCCTGGATCTCCTTGAGCTTGTAGACCGCGCGGGAGCGATAGCCCTCGCGCCGGGCCCGTTTCACGTAGTCGTCGGCGAAATGCTCCCGGAGCCAGCGACCACTGCTACGACTGCGTGCCATGGCTATCATCATGTTGGTTGAGACGGCATAACACCTGGCGGGTTCGAAATACGATCCAGCCCATGCTGGCCAGACCATAACCCCCGAGGAGCAGGCTCTGTACCAGAAAGTTGTCGCTCAACTTGCCCTGCACCAGCAGCAACAGCGCCCCCAGCACGAGCACCACCCCCAGTTCGAACTTGACGTTGTTGAAGGGGCTCGGCGCCACCGTGAAACCCTGGCGGGATGTTGTTAAGCTGGTCCGATCCTGCCGATTACGTGTGGTACTGGACGAAGACATGTTGAATTCCCAGCAAAAGCAATATCTGAAATCCCTAGCCCACGCCAGGAAGCCGGTGGTCATCGTCGGCGCCCACGGCGTCACCGACGCCGTACTGGCCGAACTCCATCAGGCGTTGGCGCACCATGAACTCCTCAAGGTGCGGATCAACGCCGGGGATCGGGACGAGCGTCAGCGCCTTCGCCATCTTCTCTGTGAGGCGACGGGGGCGGAAATGGTTCAGCAGGTGGGCCATGTGGTCACCCTGTTCCGGGCGAATCGGGAGGCGCCGAAGATCACCCTGCCCCCGGAATAGGGCGCGGGCATGAAAGGCGATAGAGAACTTCCGGGGTGAAGGAATGGTGCCCGGGACCGGACTTGAACCGGTACGGCCTTACAGCCGACAGATTTTAAGTCTGTTGCGTCTACCAATTCCGCCACCCGGGCGGGAGAAAAACATGGAGGCTGGGGTCGGAATCGAACCGGCGTCCACGGCTTTGCAGGCCGCTGCATAACCACTCTGCCACCCAGCCGAAACAAAAAAACCTCGATCTTACCGAGGTTTTTTGGAACGTTGGAGCGGGAAACGAGACTCGAACTCGCGACCCCAACCTTGGCAAGGTTGTGCTCTACCAACTGAGCTATTCCCGCTAACCGAGACAGACATTTTATCCCGATTTTTTCCTGCGTCAAGCCTTGCTGCTGATCACCGGCCACGCCGCGATCAGATAATCCATCATGGACCATAGCGTGAGGGCCGCCGAGACCAGCAACAGCACCATACCTGTCTCCAGCATCGGGATGCCCAGCAGCGGCTCCCGGTACAGAAGCAGGATGATCGCCGCCATCTGCGCCGTGGTCTTGAATTTTCCCACCACCGACACCGCCACCGTGGAGCGCCGGCCCACCTCGGCCATCCATTCCCGCAATGCCGAGATGGTGATCTCCCGGCCAATAATAATGACCGCCGCCACCGCGATCCAGGGCATGGCGATGTCTTCCACCAGCACCACCAGCGCCGCCGCCACCATGAGCTTATCGGCCACCGGGTCCAGAAACGCGCCGAAGCGCGAGGTCTGATTCCAGCGCCGGGCCAGGTAGCCGTCCAGCCAGTCGGTGACGGCGGCCAGACTGAACAGCAGGGTGCAGAGCAGGTTCGCCCGGTCCAGCGGTGCGTAGAATGCCACCACGAACACCGGGATCAGGCCGATCCGGGCCAGGGTCAGCAGGGTGGGGGCATTCAGTTCCATGGCATCAGGTATCGCTGTGAAAGGCGTCGTAGATCCGCTGGGCCAGTTCCCGGCTGATACTCTCCACCCGGGCGATGTCCTCCACCCCGGCGCGCGCCAGTTGCTGCAGGCCACCGAACTGGCGAAGAAGCTGGCGGCGGCGTTTCGGCCCCACCCCGGGAACGGATTCCAGCACGGAGGTTTTACGGCTCTGGGCGCGGCGTTGCCGATGCCCGGTGATGGCGAAACGATGGGCCTCGTCGCGGATCTGCTGGATCAGGTGAAGCGCGGCGGAATCGGCAGGCAGTATACGGGGGCGCTCCTCTCCGGACAAGTGAAGCACCTCCAGTCCGGCTCTGCGATCGCTGCCCTTGGCCACGCCCACCAGTGTCACATCGGTTACTTGAAGTTCCTCCAGCACCGTCCGGGCCACGCCCAACTGGCCCTTGCCGCCGTCGATGAACACCACATCTGGCAGACGGGCCTCGTTGCTCTTGAGGCGGGTATAGCGCCGGTTCAGGGCCTGGCTCATGGCGGCGTAGTCGTCGCTGGCGGCCACGCCCTCGATGTTGTAGCGCCGGTAATCGGACTTGCGCGGTCCCTCCTCATCGAACACCACGCAGGAGGCCACCGTGGCCTCGCCCAGGGTATGACTGATATCGAAGCACTCCAGCCGGGTGGGCGGCGCATCCAGGTCCAGCGCCTCCTGCAACGCCTCGAAGCGCCGGCGCATCCCGGCCTGGCTGGAGAGCTGGGCGTTCAGGGCGTGCTCGGCGTTCTGGAGGGCCATCTCCAGCCAGCGTTTACGCTCGCCCCGGGGATGCTGGGCGATATGCACGCCATGACCGCAGCGCTCACTGAGCACCCGCGCCAGGAGTTCACCCTCGGCGGGTTCGTGGTTCACCAGGATCTCGGCGGGGGGATCCCGATCCAGATAATACTGGGCGATGAAGGCCGCCAGCACCGTGGCCGGATCCTCCTCGTCCTCGGGAAGTCGGGGAAAGAAATGCTTGTTGCCCAGGAGCCTTCCCTCGCGGAAGAAAAACACCTGGATGCAGGCCTGCCCGCCCCGCAGGATGGCGGCCACCACATCCAGATTGCCGCGCTGGCCGCTCACATACTGGTGCTCCTGGATCTTGCGCAACTGGCTGATCTGGTCGCGCAGGCCGGCGGCCTCCTCGAAGCGAAGCGCATCCGCCGCCGCCTCCATCTGTCCCACCAGATCGTGGACCACCTCGTCGCTCTTGCCCTCTAGGAACTTCACCGTATTGTCCACGTCCCGCTGGTAGCCAGCCGGTCCGATCTCCCGGGTGCAGGGGGCGCTGCAGCGCTTGATCTGGAATTGCAGGCAGGGGCGGCTGCGGTTCTGGAAGAAGCTGTCGTCGCACTGGCGGAGCTTGAACACCTTTTGTAGCAACACCAGTGTATCGCGCACCGCCCCGGCGCTGGGATAGGGGCCGAAGTAGCGCCCCGCCGCCCGCCGCGCCCCCCGGTGGAAGCTCAGCCGGGGAAACTCGTGCCCGGAGAGGTGAATATACGGATAGCCCTTGTCGTCGCGCAGCAGCACGTTGTAGCGGGGTCGGTGCTGCTTGATCAGGGTGCTTTCCAGGATCAGTGCCTCGCCCTCGGTGTGGGTGACAGTCACTTCCATGGCGCGGGTGTGGGCCACCAGGCTGCGGATCTTGGCACTGCTGGGGTTGTCCCGGAAGTAACTGGCCACCCGGCGTTTGAGGTTGCGCGCCTTGCCCACGTACAGCACCCGCCCATCGACATCCAACATCCGGTAGACCCCGGGGCGCGGCGTCAGGGTCTTGAGGAAGGCCCGGGCATCGAAACCGGGGCTGGAGTCGGCGGAAGAGTGCTCTGCCATACCTCGCGGGAAAGTCCAACTGATGGGCGGGATGATCGCTTACAATAACACACCAATAACACACCAATCCCGCCCACGCGCCGTACCCACCATGTTCTATCCCCTGTTACGCCATGCCCTGTTTCGTCTTGAGCCGGAAGCTGCCCACGACGCGGCACTGGCGCTCCTGAGACTTTCCGGTCCGCTACTGTCGCCACTGGCGTCCCGGGGCAGTTCCCGTCAGGTGATGGGACTGTCGTTTCCGAACCCGGTGGGTCTGGCCGCGGGTCTGGATAAAAACGCCGCCTTCGTGGACGGCCTCGGGGCGCTGGGCTTCGGTTTCCTGGAGGTGGGCACCGTGACCCCTCGTCCCCAGTCCGGCAATCCCCGGCCCCGGCTGTTTCGCCTGCCCGCGGCCCATGCCCTGGTCAACCGCATGGGCTTCAACAACGAGGGCGTGGAGGCGCTCTGTGAGCGAGCCCGGCAGCGGCGCTACCGGGGGGTGCTGGGCATCAACATCGGCAAGAACCGGGACACCCCGGTGGCGGAGGCGGCCCGGGATTACACCATGGCGCTCCAATCGGTCTATCCGCTGGCCGATTACGTGAGTGTCAACGTCTCCTCGCCCAACACGCCGGGCCTTCGCGATCTGCAACTGGCCGACGCGCTGGCCCGCCTGCTGGAGGCGCTGGCCGAGACCCGGCTGCGACTGGTGCGCGAGCAGGGCCGTTATGTGCCCATGGCGGTGAAACTCGCCCCGGATCTGGCAGAGGAGGATCTCGCCGCCACGGTGGCCACGCTACTGCGCTTCGAGATGGACGGAGTGATCGCCACCAACACCACCGCCAGCCGCCCGGGCGTGACGGGACTGCCCCACGCCGACGAGGCTGGGGGCCTGAGCGGCGCGCCCCTGAAGCCGCTGTCCCTATCCACGCTCCGGCAACTGGTGGCGCTGCTGGAGGGTAAGCTGCCGGTGATCAGCGTCGGCGGCATCGACAGTCTCGCCGGAGCCCGGGAGCGGTTGACGGCCGGCGCGAGCCTGGTGCAGGTCTACACCGGACTCATCTATCGGGGACCGGCGCTGGTGCGCGAACTGGTGCGCGGGCTGCGCTAAACTGAGCGCCTGTATCACTTCATCTTCACGAGGAACCCCCATGAGCCGCATCACCCAGGCGGAATTCGAACAACTCACCGCCGAACATCTCCCCTTCGCCGCCCAGCTGGGCGTGCGCCTGGAAACCCTGGAGGAGGGGCGAGCGGTGGCGCGAATTCCCTTCCGGGAGGATTTCCTGCGCCCCGGCGGCACCATCTCCGGCCCCATCCAGATGACGTTGGCGGATCTGGTGATGTACGCGGTGGTGATGAGTCTGGTGGGCCGGGTGGAGTTGGCCGTAACCACCAATCTGAACTGTAATTTCCTGCGCCGTCCGCAACCGGCCGACCTCATCGCCCACGGCAAGATCCTCAAGCTCGGCAAACGGCTGGCGGTGGGGGAGGTATTGCTGTACTCGGAGGGCGAGCCCGAGCCGGTGTCCCATGTCACCTGCACTTATTCCATTCCGCCCCGCCCCGAGGTGCTCTGAACGCCCTTTCCGGGATCCGTCGGATCGGCGATACTATCCGGCTGAAGTCCCACAGTGCTGTTACCCGGAGTATCGCGTTTGAACACGGTGTCCCCCGCGCCGACGCCCTGGCGGTTGGCGGTGGCGCCCATGATGGACTGGACCGATCGCCACGATCGCTACTTCCTGCGCCTGCTGAGCCGCCACACCCGGCTCTACACCGAGATGGTCACCACCGGCGCGGTGCTGCACGGCGATCGCGGCAAGCTCCTCGGCTTCGATCCCGCCGAGCATCCGCTGGCCCTGCAACTGGGCGGTAGCGACCCCGCGGAGCTTGCCCGCTGCGCCGCCATCGCCGAGGACTGGGGCTACGCCGAGGTGAACCTCAACGTGGGCTGTCCCAGCGATCGGGTGCAGTCGGGTCGTTTCGGCGCCTGCCTGATGGCCGAACCCGCGCTGGTGGGCGAGTGCGTGGCGGCGATGGGCGCCGCCACCCGGCTGCCGGTGACGGTGAAGACCCGTATCGGCATCGACGACCGGGATTCCTATGAAGAACTGGTAACCTTCGTCTCCACGGTGGCTGACGCCGGTTGCCGGACGCTGATCGTGCATGCCCGCAAGGCCTGGCTACAGGGGCTGTCTCCCAAGGAGAACCGCGAGATCCCGCCGTTAAGCTATCCCACCGTGTACCGGCTGAAGCAGGACTTCCCGGCTCTCAGCGTGGTGATCAACGGCGGCATCACCGATCTGGACGCCGCGGAGCAGCATCTCCAGCGGGTGGACGGGGTGATGATCGGGCGCGCCGCTTACCAGAACCCTTACTTGCTGGCGATGGCGGACCGGCGGCTGTTCGACGATTCCGCCCCGGTGCCCAGCCGCTACGAGATCGTCCAGCGCCTGCTGCCCTACGTGGAGCGGCAACTGGCCGATGGCGTCTACCTGCACCGCATCACCCGGCATATCCTCGGACTGTTCCAGGGCCAGCCCGGCGCCCGCCAGTGGCGCCGCCACCTCAGCGAGAACGCCCCCCGGGTGGGAGCGGATGCCTCGGTGATCCGCGAGGCGCTGGCACGGGTGCCGGTGGCCGAGGCGCTGAGCCCGTGATCGTCGACGACGAACCGGTCCGGGCAACCACCCACCGCTGGTTGACACGACTGGTGGTGGGCCTGAACCTCTGCCCCTTCGCCAGCGCGCCGCTACGCGAGGAGACCGTTCGCATCGCCGTCAGCGACGCCAGAGAGCCGCAGACGCTGATGGCGGATCTGCTGGAGGAGATTCTGCGGTTGCACGGCACCGACCTCGGGGCCATCTCCACCACCCTGCTGGTGACTCCCCACACCCTTCAAACCTTCGACGACTTCAACGCCTTCCTCGGGGTCGCCGAGGATAGCCTGCGGGCGCTGGATCTCGACGGGGAACTGCAACTGGCCTCCTTTCACCCGGATTACCGCTTCGCCGGCAGTGCCCCTGGGGATCCGGGCAACTACACCAATCGCTCGCCCTATCCGATACTGCATCTGCTGCGCGAGGCCGAGGTGAGCCGGGCGGTGACGCACCATCCGGACCCGGCGCGGATCTACCGGGACAACATCCGCCGGCTGGAGGCGCTGGGGGTGGAGCACCTCGGGGCGATGCTGGCCGACTGTCACCACCCACCTGACGACAACCCCGACCCGGGTCTAGAATGACGGTATAACCCGGTCGCGGGTATCCACCGTGGTCGGCCACCGCTCAGGGAGGATGATCCCCATGTTCGAATTTCTACAATACCGGGTCGAGGATGTGATGACCCCGGACCCGGTGACCGTGACCCCCCAGACCCGCCTGCGGGAACTGGAGGCGCTGTTCGAGTCCCACGATTTCAACGGCGTGCCGGTGGTGGGGGACGACCATCACCTGCTGGGGGTGGTGACCAAGTACGATCTGCTCCGGGCCTTCGGCCTCAGCACCCAGAGCATCGTGCCCCATTACGACGACATCATGGAGCAGACCGCCGAATCAGTGATGACCGCCGATCCCATCACCGTGACGCCGGATCTGCCCCTGTCCCGCTTGCTCCAGTTATTGCTGGATCGCCATAACAAGAGTTTCCCGGTGACCCGGGAGGGACGCCTGCTGGGTATCGTCGCCCGGGAGGATGTGTTGAAGGCCCTGCGCCGGGCCACCCAGCACGGGGAGGTGGGTCCATGAGTACCCTGATCTACAGCCATGCCGCCTGCTCCCGCCACGACACCGGCCCCGGCCATCCCGAGTCCGCCGCCCGGCTGAGTGCGGTGCTGGAGGCCCTCAAGGGACCCGGTTTCGAGGGACTGGCCTGGCGCGAGGCACCCGAGGCCAGCATGGAGCAACTCACCCGCTTGCATCCCCTGGACTACGTGGAGCGGGTGCTGGCGGCGGTGCCGGCCCGGGGCCATGTGGCGCTGGACGGCGACACGGTGCTGTCGCCCGGCTCCGGGGAGGCGGCGTTGCGGGCCGCCGGTGCCGCCTGCGCGGCGGTGGATGCGGTGCTGGGGGGCGAGGCGCGTACCGCCTTCTGCGCCACCCGCCCGCCCGGACACCACGCCGAACCGGCCATCTCCATGGGGTTTTGCATGTTCAACAACGCCGCCGTGGCTGCTTTCCACGCGCTGGCGGCCCATGGCCTGACCCGGGTGGCGGTCATCGACTTCGACGTCCACCACGGCAACGGCACCCAGGCGGCATTCCTGGATCGCCCGGACTGTCAGTATCTATCCAGCCACCAGTCGCCCCTGTACCCCGGCACTGGACATCGCTCCGAGCAAGGCGTTGGCAATATCGTCAACGTGCCGCTGGCCGCCAGCAGCGGCTCGGCGGAGATCCGCTATGCCTGGAGCAAGCAACTGGAGCCGGCGCTGCGGGAGTTCGCCCCGGAGTTGATCATCGTCTCGGCGGGCTTCGACGCCCATTACATGGACCCGCTGGCGGGCCTGAACTTCACCGAGGACGACTACCGCTGGTTGACCCGGAAGATCCTCGCGGTGGCCGCCGACTGCGCCGGGGGGCGGGTGGTGTCCATGCTGGAGGGGGGCTACAACCTGGAGGCCCTGGGCAGTTGCGTGGCGGTGCATGTGCAGGAGTTGCAAGGCGCCGCCTGAAGGAGAGGGTGCGGGGGGCCGGCAGCTACCCCCGCGACGATAGCCTCAGGGTAGTAATACGCTGGAACCGGTGGTCTGGCGTGCCTCCAGTTCCCGGTGGGCACGCACCACCTCGGCCAGCGGATAGGTCTGATTGATATTGATCTTTACCACGCCCCGGCCCACTACCTCGAACAACTCCTGGGCGGTGGCCAGCAGATCCTCGCGCCTGGCGGTGTAGGTCATCAGGGTCGGGCGAGTCAGGAACAGCGAGCCCTTGGCCGACAGGATCGCCGGCTCGAACGGCGCCACCGCCCCGGAGGCGTTACCGAAGCTCACCAGCATGCCCATGGGTCGCAGGCAATCCAGGGAGGCCATGAAGGTGTCCTTACCCACCGAGTCGTAGGCCACCGGCACACCCTCGCCGCCGGTGATCTCGCGGACCCGCTCCACCACGTTCTCCCGGGTATAGACGATGGGATGATCGCAACCATGGGCTCGGGCCAGTTCCGCCTTGGCATCACTGCCCACCGTGCCGATCACCGTGGCGCCCAGATGCTTGGCCCACTGGCAGGCGATCAGGCCCACGCCGCCGGCGGCGGCATGGAACAGGATGGTGTCGCCCGCTTGCACCCGGTAGGTGCGGCGCAGCAGGTACTGGGCGGTCATGCCCTGGAGCATCATGGCGGCGGCGGTGCGATCGTCGATGCTGTCGGGCAGGTGCACCACTTTCTCGGCGGGGAATAGCCGCACCTCGGCGTAGGCGCCGATGGGCGGCGCGGCATAGGCCACCCGATCTCCGGCCTTGAGATCGGTGACTCCCTCACCGACAGCCTCCACGACGCCGGCTCCCTCCAGACCGATGCCTGAGGGCAGGGGCAGGGGATACAGGCCGGTACGGTGATAGACGTCGATGTAGTTCAGTCCCACCGCCGCATGGCGAACGCGGATCTCGCCGGGGCCAGGGTTACCCACGGTGACATCCTCCCACTGCATGACTTCCGGTCCCCCGGTCTGATGGATTCGAATGGCTCTGGGCATGGTTTTTCTCCGTAGCGGGTTATTGGTGTAAGTATAGGCCCGGTTTGAGCGGTGTCGTGGCCTGGGGTAAACTGCCCCGGCGGCGCAGGAAGCGCCGTGTCTTGCATAAACTCACAAGGAGCGTGTTCATGCGTGTCACCAGGCAGTTCTGCCAGGGCATGGCCGTTGTCGCCATGCTGTTGGCCCTTTATCCATCACCCGCCAGCGCCCAGGTTTATCGCTGGGTGGATGCCAACGGTAACGTCCACTACGGCGATCGTCCCGCCGATGGGGCAAAGACCCTGGATATTCCCAGCGCCGCCACCACCGATCCGGGCGGTCTTCGCGACGGTGAGCGACAACGTCTGGAAACCATCCGGGCTCGACGGGAACGCCGTACCACCCGCGACGATGATACCGAGCCGCGGCCTCGGGCGAGCAACGCCGGGGCGCCGGACTGCGAGGTCCATACCCGCCAGTACCGACAGGCCCGGCAGCAACTGCGGGCCGGTTACCGACCCAGCGAGGGCGATGCGCTACGTCGTCGGGTGCGAGCCAGCATGGCGGCCATGAATCGTCACTGCCGCTAGCAACAGCAGCGGCTGGCGCGAAACTCGCGCCAGCCGCTGCCGGAAGCACAGTCCGGCTATTCGAAACCGTCCCTGAAGATCAACGGATCGGTGGGGCCACCCTGGCGCAGCAGCAGATCATCCAGGAGTACCTCGAAGTCGGTGGCCGAGGTCTGTGCGCTGTAGCCGCAGCGGGCCGATACCGCATTGGCCGGCGTGAGAAAGGTCGTCTCGGTCAGAGTCCAGTCGAAATCGGTCCCCGGCAGGGTATCGCCGCCCGACTGCCGCTCCAGGAAGCCAACGCAATTGGCGCCATCGAAGAAATCGCAGATCTGGCGCACGGTGACCGACTGGGTGGCGGTGACCCGGGTCTGGCCGGCCACGGTGTAGATTTCACCGCCGGTAATCGGCGCGCACTGGCTGAGGATGGGATTCTGGGTGGCGGCGGTGATCAGGGCGGCGCCCGAGATCATTGCATTGTCCACATCGTCCTCCACCCAGGACAGCACATTGGGATCGGGCGAGCCCCGGTTCCAGCCGTCGAGATCGCAATCCAGGTTACCGTTGGCGAACAGGTTTTCCGGGTCGGTGCGGAACTGGAACAGGTACTCCTCGCCACCGACGCCATCCTCGTCGCCATCGATCGGGTTGCCCGCCTCGTCGGTGAGGCTGGGACAGACCAGCAACAGGTAAGCCTGCTCGGGTATGGCCTGACCACCGTTCAGGGTCAGGGTGGCGGTATCGGTGGTGGCGCTGTAGTTGGCCCCGCTGATGGTGATGGTTTCATCGTCACCCAGCACCTCGCCGCAGGTGAAGGTCTCGATATCGTCGTCCGGACCCGCGCCGATCAACCGGTAGTTGCTGACCAGGGTGGCGCTGCCATCCCCGAAGGTGGACATGGTCTTGCTGAAGCTCAGTTCCAGACCGGTGACGGCAACCCGGGCGCTCTCGCAGAACGCCAGTACCCCATCGGCGGTATCCGGCACGCTGCTCACCCCGGTCACGGTGGGGGCCACCACATCCAGGGTCACGGTCTCGGTTGCCTGATTGTTGCTGGCATCGGCATCGGTCTCGTTACTGACCAGGGTGGCGGTGTTGGTGATGACGGTCAGCGAGGGCTCGGTGACCGTGGCCCGGAAGCGAATCCGGGTGAACTCACCTGCCGCTATCGGATTCACTGGACAGGTCACCGTGCCCAGATCCTCGGTGCAACCGTCCTCGGAATCGAGAAATGCCATGCCGGTGGGTAGCGGATCGGTGATCACCCCACCGCTGGCATCCTGTGGACCCACCAGATTGCCCACCGTGAAGGTGTAGGTGACGGGTACGTTCAGCCCCAGGGGATTGGGCTGCGCGCTCTTGCGAAGCGCCAGATCGTAACTCGCCTCCAGGGTCACTGGGTAATCCTCCACCTCACCGTCGGGGGCGGGGCCGAGCAAATCGGTGTCGCCGAGGCGGGTCAGGCGAAAGCGCGCGAAACTCGGTCCCGGCGTCAACTGGTCGGGCAACTCGATATCTACGAAGTTGACGCCGGAACCCAGACCTTCATTTTCCAGAATCTGCTCGTCCGTGTCGGTCCAGTCGCCGTCGCGGTTGAAGTCGACCCAGGCGTTGAGGAAGCCCGGGCCGCCCGTCACCGAGATCTGCAGGGTCACCGTGTTGGCTGCCCGCAGGGGGTCCTGAAACACGATCCCGTCCTCGTCGTCCAGATTGTCGAGATCGTCGCCCTGGGCGTCCGGGCTGGGCAGGCCGTCGGCCTCGGCGTCCACCAGCGTGCCCAGATGGAAACCGGGAGAGACGGTATGGGACGCGCCGCCGTTCTCCGCCAGGGTACGATACGGGTCCGGCGCATCGCCGTAGTCGGTGCCGGTGACGGTGACCAGGCTGCTGGCGCTGACGCTGTCGGCGTTGGCCTCGTCGTCGCTGAAGGTGACGTTCAGATCGGCGTCCAGACTCTCGCCCACCTCGCCGCTGACCCGCAGGGTGTAGCGACAGTCGAGGCTTTCACCGGGCTGTATTTCGCTGCCCAAATCACAGTTCGTGGATTCCAGGGTGGCGTTGGCCACCCCGCTGGGCTGGGGCGTGAAGGCATCCAGGGTGATGGGGTCGGAGCCGACGCTGGTGTTGGTGAGCGAGACGTCGAACTGCACCAGTTGCGCGATCTGATCCACCAGGGTCTCGGCAGGGGTCTGGGTGAGGGTGGCGCTGGGCGCCACATCCAGCAGCGTCACCTGGGAGGTGTCCGAACCCGAGGTCTGGGTGTCTTCGTCGTCCCGGGCGGTGACGTTGACGGTGACCGGGAGCACATCTCCGGCGTTGCCGTTCAGGGTGATGCTGTAGTTGCAGGAATAGGTCCGGTTGGGCAAGACGGTGACCTGTTCCGTACAGGAGTTCGCGCTCACCGTGCCACTGGTATCGAAAGTGGGCGGATTGACGATGACCTGATCCGACGACCCACTGGTGTTGGTCACCTGCAGTTCGAAGGCCACCGTATCACCGGGTTCGTCTACACTGGTGGTGGCCGGCAGCTGTTCCACCGCCAGGCTGGGGAGCAGGTTCAGGATGGTCACCTCGACCGTGTCCCGCTCCACGATCTGCAAGCCCTGGATCTCGGCGGTGGCCTCCACGGTGTTCCTGATCACCACGTCCGGGCGACCGCTCACCGCTTCCGTGAAGCTGCAACTGTAGACATCCTGGGGGTCCAGGGTCTGGGGTAGCTCGCAGCCCTGACCGTCCAGATTGCCGTAGAGGCTGTCGTTCAGGGTGGTGAGGGTCACCGTCACGCTGCCGGTATTTTGCACCGACACCCCGAAGGTCACGTCGCCACCGGGTTCCGGCACCCCCGCCGGGGTGGCGGTCTTGTCCACCGCCAGTCCCACGGATTCGATGTCCACCGTGTAGTCCTCCACCTCGCCGGGTCCGCCGAAGCCGCCGGGTACACCGGTGCCCTGCCGGCTCAGGCGAAAGCGGATGTAACTGGTGCCGGCCACCGCGGTGCTGGGCACCAAGAACTGAAGCGTGGTGGGCGAAGCGCCCAGCACGGCGCCGTCGATGGCGTGTTCGTTCGGGTCGCTCCAGTCGCCGTCGAT
>JGI12109J20283_11062491_pt1 | contig 19021 bp, 13 predicted proteins | sample ElkSlonscriptome_12_FD_20283 | JGI IMG/M metagenome (IMG submission 20283)
TTCATAATTGCATTGAAAACGGTCGAGCTCGCTACTTTATCCCCAATTCGTGCTACTTTTGCAGTCTCAAAAGCAAGCAATGGATTACAACTTTTCAGAGATCGAAAAACGCTGGCAAAACTACTGGAGCAAGCAGAAAACTTTTGCTGCAGAAGAAGGCAGTCAAAAAGACAAGTTCTACGTGCTCGACATGTTTCCCTATCCCTCAGGAGCCGGATTGCATGTAGGCCACCCTTTGGGTTACATTGCTTCTGATATTGTATCGCGCCATAAGCGCCATCTTGGATACAATGTACTCCACCCTATGGGCTACGATTCATTCGGCTTACCGGCAGAACAATATGCTATTCAAACCGGGCAGCATCCAAGGATCACCACCGAGCAAAACATTGCCACTTATCGCAGACAACTCGACTTGATCGGCTTTGCTTACGATTGGGATAGAGAAGTAAAGACTTCCGATCCGGAGTATTACCGGTGGACCCAATGGATCTTCTTGCAATTATTCAACTCCTGGTATGACTTAGAGGCCGATAAAGCCAAAGACATCGAAGAATTGATCAATCATTTCGATAAAGAGGGCAGCCAACAATTAAACGCCCATCACGACCATGAAGTTGAGTTTTCGGCTAAAGATTGGAAAGCCATGAGCGATAAGGAGCAGGCTAAAGTCCTGATGAACTATCGCTTGGCCTACCTATCAGACTCTTTCGTGAATTGGTGCCCGGCATTAGGCACGGTGCTCGCCAATGACGAGATCAAAGACGGGAGATCAGAGAGGGGTAATCATCCGGTTGAACGCAAGAAAATGAAGCAGTGGAGCATGCGAATCACTGCTTATGCAGAACGACTCCTGCAAGGTCTGGACCGTATTGAATTTAGCGACGCACTCAAAGAGATCCAAAGAAACTGGATCGGCAAAAGTGAAGGAGCAAGTATTCATTTCCAAATAGCCGACCACAAAGAACAGATCGAAGTGTTCACTACCCGCCCCGACACCATATTTGGGGCTTCATTCATGGTATTAGCGCCCGAGCACCCACTGGTGGATGAGATCAGCAGCGAAGCACAGTCTGAAAAGATAAAGGCCTATCAAAAATATGCCGCCTCTCGTTCTGAACGAGAGCGGATGAGCGAAGTGAAATCGGTTAGCGGAGAATTCACGGGCGCCTACGCCATCCACCCCTTTACTGAAGAGCGTATTCCAATCTGGATCGGCGATTATGTATTGGCCGGCTACGGCACCGGAGCAGTAATGGCTGTACCCTCAGGAGACCAAAGAGATTGGGACTTCGCCAAGAAATTTGAACTGGATATTCCTCCGGTGATCGACGGACAAGAAGTAAGTGAAGGGGCAGATGACCGCAAAGATGGCAAACTCGTCAATTCAGCATTCTTGAACGGCCTAAGCGTAAAAGACGCCATCAGTAAAAGCATTACAGTACTCGAGGAAAAGGGCTTGGGCACTAAAAAAGTGAACTATCGTCTCCGAGATGCTGTTTTTTCGCGTCAACGATATTGGGGAGAGCCCATCCCGATCTATTTTGAAGATGGTATAGCCAAAGCCATTCCCGAGCAGGCACTTCCTCTGAAATTGCCTGAGATCGATGAATATAAGCCCACTGAGAACGGTGAACCGCCGCTAGCAAGGGCTAAGGATTGGAGCCATGAAGGCCATCCCATCGAAACCTCAACCATGCCGGGCTGGGCTGGCAGTAGTTGGTACTTGTTCCGTTACATGGACCAGGAAAGAAAGAACGGCTTCTCCTCAACGGAAAGTCTCGACTATTGGAAGCAAGTCGACCTGTACTTTGGTGGGGCAGAACACGCTACCGGGCACCTACTTTACTCCCGGTTCTGGACGAAATTCCTTTTCGACAGAGGTTATTTGAAAGTGGATGAACCGTTCAAGAAGCTCATCAACCAAGGCATGATCCTTGCCGAAGACGGACAAAAAATGAGTAAGCGCTACGGGAATGTGGTGAATCCAGACGACATTGTAGCTCAATACGGAGCAGACACCTTAAGGTTATTTGAAATGTTCCTGGGACCTTTAGAGCAGTCTAAACCTTGGGACACCGATAGCATCGAAGGGGTACATCGCTTTTTGAGGAAATTCTGGAGGCTTTATCACAACGATCAGAATAAACTGAACTTATCTGAAGAAAAAGCCGACAAGAAGGAGCTGAGGAGCCTTCACAAATGCATTAAGAAGGTAAGTCAGGATATTGAGTCATTCTCATTCAATACAGCAGTGAGCGCTTTCATGATCTGTGTAAACGAACTGCAGGATCTCCAATGCAATAAGAAAGAAATTCTGGAGCCGCTATGCATACTATTATCTCCCTTTGCGCCGCACATCAGCGAAGAATTGGCAGCAAAAATGGGATATGAAGGATCGATTTCAAACACTGATTATCCGGAATTCAATGAAGCGTATTTGAAGCAGGATGAAATAAAATACCCTATCTCATTCAATGGCAAGATGCGCTTTATGCTAGAGCTACCCACAGACATGCCAAAAGAAAAGGTTGAAGAAACCGTATTGGCACATGAATCTGCTCAAAAGTGGCTGGAGGGCAAGAGCCCCAAGAAAGTGATCGTGGTGCCCGGCAAGATCGTCAACATAGTTGTGTAGGAGAGAGAGCCTAGAACCCTTCGACTCCCTTCGGCTTCCCTTCGACAGGCCCAGAACAACGCGCTCAAGAAAGGCCGCTCAGGGCAGCGCCTAAAATTTAGAATCTTGACGGCTATTTTTTGGAGCAAGTATCCTTTGTGCACTTGGTGAGTAAACTTAGTATGCTTTGTGGCTAAAGCGGATTTTCTTCAAGAGCTCAGAGCTTAGATTTTAAAGATTAGATAGCATTTGAAAGATATTTGCCCTACTTATTCTAGTGATCTCTCTTTTTTTACCACAAAAGCCCCGATGGTTCCCGAGTGATTCCGCTCCGCGGAATTGCCTGCCCGACTGCAAGCGGGTATCGAGGGACGGGGCTACGCAAAGGCGCTTCGCTTTACACAAAGGTCACAGCAAGGTTTCGAAACTGAATACCGTCCTCAATCTTGGTCCCTAAGCTCAGTCGAAGGATCATCCTCTGCTCTAAAATCTTCACTTCATCCTCCAGGCTCCGAACTACAGTGAGGCATAAAAAAACCCCGACCGAAGTCGGGGTTTCCTTATAAACTTAAAGTTTCCTGTTAGTTCACTGCTGCTTGGAATTCTGCATCATCAAAATATGCGGTGAATTCTGCATCAGTCTTTGCTTTTGCTTTCAAAGAAGCATCTGCAGCTACTGCCGCTTTCAAGTTAGTGACAGTCGCATTCTTGTCTCCTTGTCTTGCTCCGATCACCGCTTTCAAGTAAGCGCTTTTCGCATCTTCCGCAGAAGGAGATTCATCAATGGTAGTTACTGCTTCTTGGTAATCCCCATTTAGGGTCTTTGCCAAGGCACTGTTGAATGATTTCAAAGTTCCAAAGCTGTTCACTGCCTCAGCGTACTCTCCACGGCTGATATGAATGGCTCCAGCATTTGCTCCCGCTTCAGAGATTCCAGACTTTTCGTAATGCTCCATGGCCTTCTCTACATCTCCGGTAGATTGTGCGTAGACACCCAAATTGTTCAAGATCACTCCGTTTTCTGGCTCTAGGCTTGCTGCCTTATCGAATTCTGCTTTCGCAGCATCCATATCTCCGTTCAAGGCCATGATGTATCCTACGTTGTTCGGACCTCTCCAGTCGTTGGGGAACAACTCAGAGAATTTCTTGTAAATTCTTCCTTTCTCGTCAAGATCATCTGTCATGGTAGCTGCATAAAGCAATTCCTCGGCAGACAAAGTATCAGGATTTGATTTCGAGAATTCCATGATCTTCTCATCAGAGAAACTAGTCATTTCACCATTCACGGTGATCATTGACCTTCTAAGTCCGGGAAGGATTTCGTCTTTTAGGACTTCAAACGTTTCTGCAAGGTTTCTGATCTCTTCTTCTCTCTTTGATTTGTCTTCGTACATTTCCAGCACGCGAAGAATGAGATCTTTATCCTTGATGTCGGAAGCTTGCATGGCTTTTTTAAATCCGTCCCAATCTTCTCCTTTCGGTGATAGTTTGAAAAATCCTTCTTTCGAAGATTCCTTTTCACCGGCTCTTCTCAGCATATTTCTTACAGAAGAAGATCCAGACTTGGCTCTGTCCTCAGCAAGGTTCTCGTTAATGCTAAGCTCCCCTTCAGGAGAGGCATAAGCCACCACTTCTCCACCTTTAAAGGCAAACATGGGGTGATCTGCATTTTCTTTGATCCACTCATTCAGCGCTTTTACATCCTCATCTCTCAACTCGGAAGAACGCACTTGTGAGCTATTCACTAAATAATTGATCTCTGCAGAATTTGATTTCGGATAGGTTTTCTGAAACTGATCCGCTCCTAATGCAAATACGTAATCATCTTCTACCCACATTGGCGTCACGATGGTACCGGTAGCGATTTGCTTTGGATCGAAAGTCTTTTCGTTTCCTTTGTATTTTCCAACTGCCACGGCATTTAAAACGGCCTGATCCATTCCTTCCTGGTAAGGGATCTTAGTGACGTGTGAGAAATTACCACCACCTTCATAAGCGATCTTAATTCCTTCTACTTCTGAATCTTCACCAACCAAGGTAATCTTGCGAAATGAAGTCTCAGTTTCCTGATAGTTTAAAACAGGTGTAATGTCTACAGATACTTTTTTATTGAAAAATCGTGGTGGAATCGCACCTGAAATACTGATTTCAATACTATCTGCGTGCATTTCTAGCGGGTCGGGAGTTACTGAGTAGGTGACCTCCTCAGCTCTCTTGGTCATATTGTTCAATGGATTACAAGCTACCGTCGTAGCCGCTGCAACCGCAATCAAAGCGTATGATCTTAAATTCTGTTTTTTCATCTTTGTTTTAAGTCTAACAGGTTTGTTTAGTTATTCCTGCAATATTAGTTAATAATGTTAATTCACACAAAAAAGCTAGATTTAAAAGGAGACTAAAGCCCTTTACCAATACTAATTTTTGCGCTTGTCGTGAACTAACTTACGATTGTATCTCGACTTTGTTCACATCCGCACAGTTTTTTATCAGTGAGTGGCTGTCTTCTCGTATCACAGGATGCACGAGATCAGGCGCGATCTCAAGCAAAGGAACCAGCACGAAATTCCTCAGATGCATTCGCGGATGAGGTATCTGCAAGGTCTCACTGTCAAGCACCAGGTCATTATAATAAAGAATGTCAATATCAATGAGCCGATCTTGATATTCTCGCTCAGTCTTCCGGAAAACGCGCGCTTTTGACCTTCCCATCTTGCGCTCAATCTCTTCGATCTTCTGCAACAGCTTTAATGGTTCCAGCTGAATTTGGATGTGGATGACCATATTGTAGAAATCGCTGAGCTGATCATTTCCCCATGAAGCAGTGGTGTAAACTGAAGAGCTATTGATCAATTTTGCACCGCCCTCGATTAGCAGATCGATCGCTTGCTGCAGATTTTTGATACGATCTCCTTCATTGGAGCCTAGAGAAAGAAACACCTTTGCCACCATCCAATTATCATTTAAAGAAACCTTTGCTGTAAAATTAAACTGAAATTGAATGCACTGGTCATATCTTTGTCCTGTGCCATGCGAATTCTAAGACTATCGCAGCCATATCAAAGTAACCACAATTAGCAGTTCACAATTATGAAACAGTTTTTCAAATTTATGTTCGCCAGCATGCTGGGAATATTTCTAAGTCTATTCATCCTTTTCTTAGTGGGAGGTGGAATACTTGCAGGAATTGCCTCAAGCGCTAGTGAAGACAAGGAGCCCGCCATCAAGGCATCGAGCATTTTGCATTTGAAATTGAATAAACAGATCAAGGATCGTGGTTCTGATAATCCTTTTGAGACCTTCAATTTTGCCACCCTAGAAGATGAATCGCCCTTAACTCTTAAGGGCATCATTGAGAATATTGAAAAGGCTTCTAAAGACGAACGCATCGATGGCATTTACCTCAACTTAAAGTCGTTGCGAGCCAACCTTTCCAGCCTTGAGGCCATTAGAAGATCTCTTGAAAGCTTCAAGGAAAGCGGAAAATTCATCATCGCCTACAGTGAAAGTTACGGACAAGCCGAGTATTACTTAAGTTCGGTAGCCGACGAGATCTATTTGAATCCCGCAGGTGGAATCACGTTTAAAGGGTTATCTGCCCAACTGATGTTTTTCAAAGATGCGCTAGAGCGAATAGATATCGACATGCAAGTGATCCGGCACGGAAAGTTTAAGAGTGCTATTGAACCTTTCATCAGAAACGACATGAGTGCGGAAAATGAGGCGCAATTGAAAAGACTGATCCAAGGCGTGTGGGATACCCAATGGAAGGCAATCGCCAAATCACGCTCAATCGACGGAACAAAACTAAATCAAATAGCCGATGACCTTTTGATCCGAACGGCAGACGATGCCCTTGCTTACGGAATGGTAGACGGATTGAAATATGAAGATGAAGTAAAGGCACTCCTGATCGGCAAAAGCAATCTCTCGAAGTCGGAAACAGTGGATCAGCCCCAAAAAAACACCGACAGCACCGCGGTGGCCTCTGAAATCGAGTCGGAAGATCGGGAAGAAAAGACCGATCCTGCCTTAAATTTACTTAGCCTAAACGACCTCAACAAGCTTAAGTATGCCCAAGGAGAAGATAAGGATGTGATCCGTGAAAAGCGTAAAAGCAGAGATCGGATAGCCGTGATCTATGCGGAGGGAGAAATAGTAAGTGGAAAAAGTGATGCAGACCTCATGGGCTCAGAGACCATGGTTGAAGCCATTCGAGAAGCCAGAGAGGACGACAAGGTCAAAGCAATCGTATTGCGAGTGAATTCTCCCGGCGGTTCAGCTTTAGCTTCAGAGGTGATCTGGAGAGAAACGACCCTGGCCAGGGAAGAAAAACCGTTGGTAGTCTCGATGGGCGACTTGGCAGCATCTGGTGGCTACTACATTTCATGTGGGGCAGATAAGATCTTTGCCGAGCGATCCACCATCACCGGTTCAATCGGGGTATTCGGAGTAATTCCAAACATGCAAGGCCTGTTAAATGAAAAAATGGGAATCTACGTAGATCAAGTCAATTCTAATCGCAATGCGGACGGCTTAACCCCTTTCCGGCCGCTTAACGAAACCGAGCGATCGGCAGTTCGGGATATGATCGAGACCATATATGACGACTTCACTTCGAAGGTGGCCGTTGGAAGAAACATGAGTCAGGCGAATGTAGATAGCATCGGCCAGGGAAGGGTTTGGAACGGCATGGATGCCCTTGAAATCGGATTGGTGGATGAATTGGGTGGTTTGGAAGCGGCCATTAATCATGCCGCAGAAATGGCCGATTTGGAGCACTATAAACTCAAGGAGTTGCCGAAAAGACAAGACCCCATGATGAAGCTAATGAAAGAATTCGCCAACCAAAGTTATGTGAAGATCCTTGGCTTGCCCATGCAAACCAAGGCCGAAAAATACTACCGGGTGTTGGAGCGCACTTTTGAGACTGAGGGCATCTACACCAGACTTCCGGTAGACATCATCTTCAACTAGCTTTACCGAAAATACCACTTTGTTGCTAAAGCCTTAATTCGAATGCTCGGGTTAGGGCTTTGCACTTTTTAGGTTAATTTTATTTTCAGAAAACAAAGGATGCCGATTCTCAATACCATATTCTCCTGGTGGATGAAAAAGCGAATTCACCAAATCGAACTTTTTCTGAAGTACCCGAATGAAGTGCAGCAGGAATGGTTCCAGCAATTGATCAAAAGTGCAGTGGATACTGAGTTTGGATTGAAGCACGGTTTTAAACACATTAAAACCAGGAACGATTTCAAACAGCAGGTGCCGATCCAAGCTTATGACGATTTGAAGCCTTACGTAGATCGCATCATGGACGGAGAACAAAATTTGATCTGGCCCAGTGAGATCAAGTGGTTTGCAAAATCTTCCGGAACCACCAGCAATCGCTCGAAGTTCATTCCGGTGAGTAAGGAAGCCCTGGAAGAATGCCATTACAAAGGAGGCAAAGACATGCTTTCCATTTATTGCTCTCATCAAGAAGATAGCTCAGTATTCACCGGCAGAACCCTGATGATGGGCGGAAGTTCTCAATACATTGATCCCGATAATAACACCTATCATGGTGACCTCTCATCAATCATCATCAAAAACTTACCTTTCTGGGCAGAAATCAGGAGAACTCCCGACCGGGAAACCGCCTTGATGGAAGATTTCGAGAAGAAGCTGGAAAAGATGGCCAAGATTTGCGCCAATGAAAATGTGACCAGCATTTCTGGAGTACCGAGCTGGAATCTGATTTTATTGAACAAGATCCTGGAAAGGAATCAGAAGACCGATATCAAAGAGATCTGGCCCAACTTGGAAGTCTTTTTCCATGGCGGAGTAGCCTTTACTCCTTACAAGCCGCAATTTGAGGCGATCATTTCCGGTAAAATGACCTATTTAGAGACTTACAACGCCTCTGAAGGTTTCTTTGGCATCGAGGATCCTGATCATCCAGGAGAACTCATTCTGATGCTCGATTATGGAATTTACTACGAATTCGTGCCCATGGATCAGTGGGAAAGAGACCAACCGGAAACCTTGGGATTGGATGAGGTGGAACTGAAGACCAACTATGCGCTGCTCATCACCACCAATGCGGGGTTGTGGCGCTACAAAATAGGCGATACCGTTCAATTCACTTCACTAGACCCTTATCGGGTGAAAGTAAGTGGCAGAACCAAGCATTTTATGAATGCCTTTGGAGAGGAGGTGATCATTGACAATGCAGAGCAAGCCTTAGCCGTGGCATGCCGGAAAACCGGAGCCATCATCGAAGAATACACCGCAGCACCTGTATTCCTCACCAACAAAGAAGCAGGTAGACACGAATGGTTGATTGAATTCAAGAAAGAACCCGACCACAAAGAAGAATTTGATCAGTTACTTGATCAGCATTTGAGGCAGATCAACTCCGATTACGACGCCAAGAGAAATGGAGACATGGCGTTAAAATTTCCTTTGATCCATCAAATGCCAAAAGGAAGCTTTTTCAAATGGATGAAGAGCCGAGATAAGCTTGGCGGACAGCATAAAGTGCCTCGTTTAAGCAACTCAAGAGAATATTTGGAAGCCATCTTGCGTTTGAACAGTCCAGAAGTGTTGCAAGGAGCAAAACACTGAAGGATTTTGATACAGAAAGGACCACAATTGGTAAATCAATGAGATTTTTGACCCTACTACTTTTAAGCCTTCTGCTTAATTCTGCGAACGGACAGGATGTGGCGGAGGCTGTGCTCAAAAAGCCGGTCAAAAAGATCAACAAGCCTGCTGATTTCATTACCACCGACCGACTGGGGAATCTCTACGTGGTGAATAGCAACGACATTTGGATGTATAATCGCGATGGCGACTCACTTCGGGCCTTTAATACCAAACGCTACGGAGAGATCCATTTTGTAGATTGTTCAGACCCCTACCAAATTCTGGTTTTCTTTAAAGACTTCAATGTGATCCTTTATCTGGATAATTTTTTAAGCGAAAATGGCCCACCCAGAGATATGCAAGAACTTGGTTTTGACCAAGCCACTTTGGTGTGCCTTTCTCAAGAAACAGGCTTTTGGGTGTTTGATCAACTTCGCCAAAAAGCAATGCGCTTGGACGCCAACTTCAGAGTTACCCACGAAACCGTAAATTTCATCCAGTGGTTTGGCAGAAGGTTGGAGCCCAATTACATGGAGCAATATAATAACCGGCTGTATCTAAATGAACCTGAATCAGGAATCTATGTATTCGACCACTTTGGCACCTACATCAAAAAGATTCCCATAAAGGGACTAAAAAACCCGCAGATGCTGGAAAAGGTAATCTCTTATGTAGAGGATAATACCTACTGTAATTTTAAACTAATGGAGTTGGAGCGTCAATGCGATAGCTTGAAGGTGGAAAAAGTATATGGGGCGCGTAAGGAAAAAGGGAGATTCTACATGCATAGCGATAGAGGTATTGAGATCTTTAAGACAAACTAGATCGTAAAAGTGAAGCCAAGATACCCCATGAGCGTTAAGTTGAATTGCAACAATTCACATCTAACACAAGCTTTTTCTAATTCGACAGGCTATTATCTTCCCTAGAAGAAGCTAATTAAGGCATTCCTTTAAAGTCTAGGAAAGGAGCTTTTGAAGCTTCTAAGCGTTAAAGTCGATCTACTTCTGGAGCGACTGAAATTCAAAGTCTGATCGCACGACAGCGTCTGATCTGAGCGTTTTAGCATCGCCAAACCAAAGTATCCGCAATTGATGGATTGGTAATTCTAAATTCAACTCTTAGTTTCTTATTTTAGTCTCCTCAAAAATCAACAGCATGCACATTGCCATAGCGGGAAACATTGGATCGGGAAAGACGACGCTTACTTCACTTTTATCCAAACATTATAAATGGCAAGCCCATTATGAAGATGCTGATGACAATCCCTATCTCAATGATTTTTACACGGACATGCAACGCTGGTCGTTTAATTTGCAAGTCTACTTCTTGAATAACCGCTTCAGCCAAATCCAGGAATTTAGAAATTCGGGCAAGAACGTCATTCAAGATCGTACCATCTATGAGGATGCCTACATCTTTGCTCCCAACTTACATGCCATGGGCTTAATGACCTCCAGGGATTTTGAGTCTTACTTCTCTTTGTTCAAATTGATGGAGGACTTTATTCAACCACCTGACCTTTTGATCTATTTACGAGCTTCCATACCCGTACTGGTGAATCAGATCAGTAATCGAGGAAGGGAGTATGAAGAAAGCATCAGGCTTGACTATCTAAAACGCTTGAATGAGCGTTATGAGGCCTGGATCAGTACCTACGAAGAGGGTAAATTACTGGTGGTAGATGTAGATCACACTAACTTCATCGAAAATGAAGAGGACCTGGGCAAGGTGATCAATAAGATCGATGCTGAGATCAACGGCCTCTTTTAGCTAAAATACCAAGGCCTGAAAATTAAAAAAGCCCAAGCAGTGAAGCTTAGGCCTTAAGGTAGATTTTTTTTATTTAGCTTACCTAGACGCGATCAGATTGGTTTTTACCTCGAAGTTGTCGTAGATAAAATTATCTAATAAGGCATCAAATTTCTTTGACTTGTAGCGAATACCAAATTCCGTGCGATCGATCTCGATCACGGAATTGATCAGAACCTGACCCTCAGTAGGCTCAAGGTTCAACTCAAGCGGTAACTCTTTGGTGATGCCTTTGATAGTAAGCTCAGCGGTCACTTGCTGGTTTAGGCCCCCATTATTAGATTCACCCAGCTTGATGCGTGCAGTAGGGTGGGATTCAACTGCGAAAAAATCTTCACTTCTAAGGTGACCTTCCAGCTTTGCTTTATTTTCAGGGTCATCTTCTAAGTCTTTTACAACTACAGAAGTCATGTCCAGGCTGAGTTCGCCGCCACTTACTTTGCCATCAACAATAGTAAGGTAACCACCCTCAATGAACACATTTCCATAGTGCGAACCGCCTACTTTAGTGGCCGACCATCTTACCGATTGGGCATTATTCACAGTAAAGGTTCCGTCATTTAGTTGATCTGCATCATTCACACTTACTTCCGTGGCAGCCGGCACTGAATGATCTTCTGTAGCGCCGTGGCCACCACCTTCTGAAATATGCGGGGCGATCACCAAAGAAACGATCGACATCAACTTGATCAGGATGTTCATGGAAGGACCTGAAGTATCTTTAAATGGATCACCCACGGTGTCTCCGGTCACTGAGGCCTTGTGAGGCTCTGATCCCTTATACTCCATCTTGCCGGCAACCATCACTCCTTTCTCGAACGATTTCTTAGCATTATCCCATGCTCCACCGGCATTGTTTTGAAAAATACCCATCAATACCCCAGAGACAGTAACTCCGGCTAATAATCCACCCAATACCTCTGGACCAAAGGCAAAACCAACCAGGATAGGGACAATTAAAGCGATTGCTCCGGGCATTACCATCTCACGAATTGAAGCCTTGGTTGAGATCTCCACACATTTTTCATATTCCGGCTGAGCCTTGTGCTCCATGATCCCGGGTATTTCTTTGAACTGTCGTCTCACTTCCTGCACCATATCCATAGCCGCTCTTCCCACGGCAGCAATGGCGAGCGATGAAAAGATAAAGGGGATCATCCCTCCGATGAATAATCCGGCAAGCACATCCGCCTTATAGATATCAATAGAATCGATTCCTGCTACTCCTACAAAGGCCGCAAATAAGGCCAAAGCTGTCAAGGCCGCAGAGGCAATAGCGAAGCCTTTACCGGCTGCAGCTGTAGTGTTCCCTACGGCATCTAAGTTGTCAGTTCTTCCTCTCACTTCTTCAGGCAAGCCGCTCATTTCAGCAATACCACCGGCATTGTCGGCGATCGGGCCGAAAGCATCAATGGCCAGCTGCATCGCAGTGGTAGCCATCATACCCGCAGCGGCAATGGCCACTCCGTAAAGTCCGGCGAATTCGAAGGAAACATAAATTCCCGAAGCCAGAACGAGTACTGGAATCACGGTAGACTCCATACCTACAGCCAATCCGCTAATAATGTTAGTGGCATGACCGGTCGAAGATTGGTTGACAATAGAGTTTACCGGTCTTTTTCCCATGGCAGTGTAGTACTCGGTCACGATACTCATGATCGCTCCAACCACCAATCCGGTTAAGATCGCATAGAAAACTTGGATAGAGGAAAAGATCTCGCCTCTGATCTCCATGCTCTCAGGCATCAAGTAATCCACCAGAAAGAAGGATGCAATGGCAGTAAGCACGATAGAAGACCAGTTTCCCAGGTTTAACGCTCCCTGAACACTGCCATCTTCGCCTTTAATTCTGACGAATACGGTTCCGATGATAGAGAATATCAGACCTAAACCGGCAATGATCATTGGAAGTAGAATTGGAGATAAACCACCGAAGGCATCCTCGGCAATGATCTCAGCGCCAAGCACCATAGTGGCCAGAATTGTAGCGACGTATGAGCCGAAAAGATCGGCACCCATACCGGCTACATCACCCACATTATCACCCACATTATCGGCAATTGTAGCCGGATTTCTCGGATCATCTTCCGGTATACCCGCTTCTACTTTTCCTACCAGGTCAGCGCCTACGTCAGCGGCTTTGGTATAGATACCTCCACCAACTCTAGCAAACAATGCAATCGACTCCGCACCTAGCGAAAAACCGGCCAATACTTCAATGGCGAAAATGTAGCTTCCTCTGTCGGTCAACGTTCCTTCGGGGCCGAATAGACCTAGCAAAACGATGAACAGTCCGCCCAAACCAAGGACAGCCAATCCAGCTACACCCAGTCCCATTACGGTTCCACCGTTAAAGGAAACGCTCAACGCTCTTGAGAGCGAAGTTCTAGCGGCTTGAGTGGTTCTCACATTGGCTTTGGTGGCAATGTTCATTCCGATCCAGCCTGCCAAGGCAGAAAGAAAAGCTCCAATCACAAAGGTGATTGCGATTACCGGATGCGAATTATCTACTAAAGTACCAGACCAGCCAAGTAATATGGCTGCGATCACTACGAAGTAAGTAAGCACTTTCCACTCAGCTTTCAGAAAAGCCATTGCGCCATCTGCAATGTGCTTGGCCAGCTCGGCCATTTTTGCATCTCCTACTTCTTGCTTGCTCACCCAAGCAGATTTAATGGCCATTACGATCAGGCCGATGATTCCTAAGAAAGGAACAATGTAGAGTAATATGGTATTGGTATCCATTTGATTTAGATATAATAGATTAGGGTCTTTATTTTTAAAGGCCGCAAAAGTATATTTATTTGCCTTTAAAAGCAAGTAAAAAATTGCCGCCAAACATTAGCAAGCGAGTCGTTTAGCTTACGTACATGACATCTTTTACTGCCTGGATAAGTTGATTGGCATTGGGTAACCACGCTTCCACCATGGTTGGGGCGTAAGACAATGGTGTATCTTGAGTGTTGATCCTTCTTATGGGAGCATCTAAAAAGTCGAATGCGCGGCGCTGCACCATATAAGTGATCTCCGTAGAAATGTTTGCCAATGGCCAGGCCTCTTCAAGAATCACCAGGCGATTGGTCTTTTTCACTGATTCGATCACCGTATCATAATCAATGGGTCGCACAGTTCTAAGGTCGATCAGATCCGCATGGATGCCCTCTTTCGCCAATTCGTCTGCTGCTTCAATGGCTACTTTCATGATCTTTCCAAAAGAAACGATGGTGACTGCATCTCCTTCACGAACCACTTTTGCCTTTCCTATCGGAATGGTGTATTCATCTTCCGGCACCTCACCTTTATCACCGTACATCTGCTCAGATTCCATGAAGATCACGGGATCGTCGTCACGAATAGCGGATTTGAGCAAGCCCTTGGCGTCGGCAGGGTTGGATGGTACCACGACTTTCAATCCGGGTGTGTTTGCAAACCAGTTTTCAAACGCTTGGGAATGTTGTGCACCAAGCTGACCTGCAGAACCGGTTGGGCCTCTGAACACCATCGGCGCGCCATATTGACCGCCCGACATGCTCAACATTTTTGCAGCGGAATTGATCACCTGATCAATGGCTACCAAAGAGAAATTGAAGGTCATAAATTCAATGATGGGACGCAGGCCATTCATTGCTGCACCCACTCCAATTCCAGCAAATCCCAGTTCAGCAATTGGCGTATCGATCACTCTTCCTTCGCCAAATTCATCTAACATACCCTGGCTAACCTTGTATGCTCCGTTATATTGAGCAACCTCCTCACCCATGAGAAATACATTTTCATCTCGCCGCATTTCTTCGTTCATGGCTTCACGCAGGGCCTCTCGGAATTGTAATGTCTTCATAATTTTATATTGGCACAATTAAAGGGGTTCAAAAATATCAATAAATCAACTGACAACAAACATAAAAACGCGCTGTTTGCATTAGTCAGAAGGCTGGTCTATTCCTTTATCCTTCATTTTTTGGTTAGTTTTGTAATCCGCTGACAGCAAACTGCTGGAAAGCGATCACAACAAACTGATTTATAAATACTTATAAATTTTATTTTATGAATTTACTGGTTTGCATTTCCAAAGTTCCTGATACTACCTCTAAAATTGCCTTTACCGATGGCGATACAAAGTTTGACACCAATGGTGTGCAGTTCATCGTTAATCCTTACGATGAATGGTATGCATTGGTAAGAGCTCTAGAGATCAAAGAAGCGGTAGGAGGTAAAGTCACGGTGCTTAACGTGGGTACTGCCGATAACGACCCTACCATTCGAAAGGCTTTGGCTATCGGAGCGGATGATGCCGTAAGAATTGATATGGATCCGAAAGACTCCATGAGCACAGCGAAGCAGATCGCTGCCTATGCAAAAGACAAAGGACACGACATGATTCTTTGCGGAAAAGAAACCATCGATTACAACGGATCACAACTTGGCGGCATGTTGGCTGCATTATTGGATCAGCCTTACATCTCCTATGCAAGCAAAATGGAAATCGACGGCAACACGGCTACCGTAGAGCGAGACATTCAAGGGGGAAAAGAAGTGATCGAAGTACAGACTCCATTTGTTCTTAGTGCGGCCAAGGGGATGGCTGAGGCGAGAATACCCAATATGCGTGGTATCATGGCTGCCCGAACCAAGCCCCTTGAAGTGGTTGAAGCGGTAGAAAGTACCGATGCCACCAGTATCTTAAAGTTTGAATTGCCTGCAGAGAAGGGAGATTGCAAGTACGTGGATGCAGAAAATGCAGAAGAATTGCTGGAGCTTCTAAGAAATGAAGCGAAAGTGCTTTAAGGAAACAAAACAATCTAGCCTTTAGAGGCTGGATCAAAAATTTACTTACAGAAAAACATTAGCATAAATGTCAACAATAGTATACGTTAACACACAGAAAGGAAACATCATCAAAGCATCATTGGAAGCTGTTTCTTATGCCGCTCAAATGGGAGGAGAAGTGATCGCAGTTCAGTTTGGCGATGCAGATTCTGCCGATCTTGGCAAATACGGAGCAGATCAGGTGGCTAAAGTCGCAGTAGAGGATTTCAATCCCGATCAGATCGCCCGCACCTTGATTGCGGTTGGTGAATCGAATTCGGCTGACACTTTTGTAATGGCGCACGACTTTTCAGGTAAAGCCATCGCACCGGTACTGAGTGCACTGGCCGAGGCCGGATTAGTAAGCGGAGCCGTGGCACTGCCTGCTGAAGATGGAAGCATAAAGAAAGCCGTGTTCTCAGGTAAAGCTTTTGCCCACATGAAGGTGAATACCGACAAGAAGGTGATCTCAGTAACACCTAACTCGATCGAAAAGAAAGAAGCAGGAAAGACTGCCAAAGAATCAACTGTAGAGGCTGCCAATTCAAACGTTAAATTGACGGTGAAAGAGCAAAAGCTTGAATCAACTGACTTGCCGCTGACTGAGGCTGAATTGGTGGTAAGCGCCGGAAGAGGACTAAAAGGTCCTGAAAACTGGAACATGATCGAAGAGCTAGCCAAAGAAATGGGAGCGGCTACAGCCTGTTCAAGACCGGTTTCGGATATGGATTGGCGACCGCATCACGAGCACGTGGGACAAACCGGAGTAGCTATTCGTCCGAACCTCTACATTGCGGTAGGCATCTCAGGAGCCATCCAGCATTTGGCGGGGGTCAATCAAAGTAAGGTGATCGTAGTGATCAACAACGACCCTGAAGCGCCGTTTTTCAAATCGGCCGATTATGGAATCGTAGGTGATGCGTTTGAAGTGGTGCCAAAACTTTTGGAGAAAGCAAAATCAATGAACTTAGAAGGTTAAGTCTAAGTCGCAAGATTCAGACCACCCTCATCAAGATATAATGGAGAAGATCGGATTAGATATAGTGGGATTATCTTACAGCCAGACTCAGTCTGGAGCTTACGCTTTGGTGTTGGCTGAACAAGAGGGTAAACGCCGCTTGCCAATCATCATTGGCGGTTTTGAAGCCCAGGCGATTGCCATCGAACTGGAAGACATGACGCCTTCTCGTCCGCTTACTCACGATCTATTTAAAAATTTTGCAGATTCTTTTCAGATCAAGATCCAAGAAGTGATCATCTACAATTTGGTAGAAGGGATCTTTTATGCCAAGTTGATCTGTGAGAAAGCAGGTGAAGGAAAAGAGATCGAGATCGATACGCGCACCTCAGATGCAGTGGCCTTGGCCGTCCGTTTTAAATGTCCGATCTACACTTACGAAAGCATTCTAGGTAATGCTGGAATTGTCTTGGATGAAGACGAAGAAAAAGAAAGCAAGGGTGGTGAAAAGAAGAGTATTCCGGTAAAAGAAAAAAAAGGTATAGATTCGCTTGGCATCAAAGAACTGAAAGATAAGCTTCAACATGCGATCGATACCGAAAATTACGAAGAGGCTTCCCGTTTGCGCGACGAGATCAACAAGCGCAATGAAAAGAACAATTAGGCTTTTATTCCCCTTTCTTCTCTTTTTTCTTTACCCCCTACTGGGCTTTTCCCAAGCTCCACCACTTGAGGAATTCATCCCTTCGGCGGGTTTTTCTTTTCAGTCTTTGTTAAGAGGCGCAATCGGTATGATCAGCCTGATCGCCATCGCTTTCCTTTTTAGTGCAAATAGAAAAGCCATCAATTGGCGAACGGTGGGAATTGGCCTCGCCTTCCAGATCGTCATTGCCATTGGCGTATTGAAACTTCCTTTGGTAAAAGGTCTTTTTGAGTTTATCGGACAGATCTTTGTGGAAATTCTGGAATATACTCAGGCCGGAAGTAAATTTCTTTTTGAGGGTCTGGTGGTTGACATGGACACCTTTGGGTTCATCTTCGCTTTTCAAGTATTGCCCACCATCATCTTCTTCTCTGCCCTGACCTCAGTGTTGTTCTATCTTGGGATCATCCAGAAATTGGTAATGGCTTTTGGCTGGCTCCTCAGTCGCCTACTCAAGATATCCGGAGCGGAAAGCTTGAGTGTGGCCGGCAATATTTTCCTTGGTCAAACCGAGGCCCCACTTTTGATCAAAGCCTACCTCGAAAAGATGAACAAGAGTGAGATCCTTTTGGTGATGATCGGAGGGATGGCGACGGTGGCGGGAGCGGTTTTAGCTGCGTACATCGGATTTCTAGGTGGTGATGATCCGGTATTGAGGTTGGTTTTCGCTAAACACCTTTTGGCGGCTTCAGTCATGGCTGCACCCGGAGCAATTGTAATCTCCAAAATCCTCTACCCACAAACCGAATCGATCAACACCGACGTGCACGTTTCAGAGGAAAAGATCGGTTCTAATTTTCTAGATGCCATTGCCAACGGAACCACCGAAGGATTGAAACTGGCCGTAAACGTGGGTGCCATGTTGCTGGTCTTCGTGGCCTTTATCGCCATGATCAATGGTGGATTGGGTGCGCTGGCCTCATTTGACGGTATTCAGATCGATTCATTGGGAATCGATTGGCAGTTTAGCTCGCTAAATGAGATCATTGCCCAGCATACGTCTTACGAGGGACTGTCGCTGGAATTCATCCTGGGAACCCTATTTTCTCCGCTGATGTGGCTGATCGGTGTAGCTAAAGAAGATATGGTCTTGATGGGGCAATTGCTGGGAGTTAAATTGGCCGCCAGCGAATTTGTCGGCTACATTCAGTTGGCCGGATTGAAAGACACCAGCAACTTAGTTCATCTTCAGTATGAGAAGTCAGTGATCATGGCCACTTACATGCTTTGTGGTTTCGCCAATTTTGCTTCTATCGGTATCCAGATCGGCGGAATTGGATCTTTGGCTCCCGGACAACGAAAAACACTTTCTAAGTTTGGCATGAAAGCTTTACTGGGTGGTTCGCTGGCTTCTTTGATCTCGGCGACGATTGCAGGGATGATCTTAGGTTAGATAGGAAGTGAGGCTTGAGTGAGGCTTGAGTGAGGCTTGAGTGAGGCTTGAGTGAGGCTTGAGTGACACTTGAGTGACACTTGAGTGACACTTGAGTGAGGC
>JGI12109J20283_10120859_pt1 | contig 19019 bp, 15 predicted proteins | sample ElkSlonscriptome_12_FD_20283 | JGI IMG/M metagenome (IMG submission 20283)
CACGACATCGCGGTTCGTCGCCGCCCCGCGCGGCGCGTCATCGGGGGCGAGGATATCGCCCGAGACCCCCGCGATCTGCCCGTCGCGGATATCGAACCCCGTCACGCGGTGCCGGAACCCGAATGTGATCCTGCCCGCTTTCTCCGCTTCAAGCACGCGGGCCTCGAAGGGTTTCAGCACGCCCGGCCCCGTGCCCCATGTGATGTGAAAGCGCGGCACCGAGTTGCCGTGCCCGTTCGCGAAACTGCCGCCGCGTTCGGCCCAGCCGACCACCGGAAACCAGCGCATGCCCAGACCGTGCAGCCAGGACCGCATCTCGCCCGCCGCGAAGTCGAGATAGGCCCGCGCCCATTCCTGCGGCCAGTGGTCCTGTGGCCCGTCGAATTGCGCCGATCCGAACCAGTCGCCGGTGGCCAGCGCATGGCTGTCGCGCACCCGCATCCGCCGCTGTTCCGGCGTGTCGATCATGCAAAGCCCGCCCAGCGACCAGAACGCCTGACCGCCGAGGTTCTGGCGGCCCTCCTGATCGAGGATCGTGACGGTCCTGCCGCGCGCCACCAGTTCATGCGCCGCCACGAGCCCCGCAAGGCCTGCGCCGATGACCACCACATCGCTTTGCATGAGTCGTCCTCCTTGGGCCAATATCATTGCCGAGGGCCGTGCGCTTTCAAACTGTCACGTCGCGTCGTTTTCATCCATCGCCATGCGGCGCAGGTCGGCGCGGATGATCTTGCCCGTTGTCGTCATCGGCATCGCGTCGACGAACCGGATCACGCGCGGGTATTCATAGGCGGCGAGGCGGGATTTGACGTGGGCCGCGATCTCTTGGGCGAGCGTGTCGGAGCCCGGGACATCCGCGGCCAGCTTGATGTAGGCCGCGACCACCTCGCCCCGCAGCGCGTCGGGCTTGCCCACGACCCCGGCCATCTGCACGGCAGGATGGGTCAGCAGGCAATCCTCGATCTCGGCGGGGCCGATGCGGTAGCCGCCGGACGTGATGATGTCGTCATCCCGCCCGATGAACCTGATCCGGCCCGAGGGCGTCGTGCAGCCCCTGTCGCCGGTCAGAAGCCACTCTGCGCCGTCTACGGTGACGAACTTCTTCGCCGTGGCGTCGGGATTGTTCCAATAGCCCAGAAACATGACCGGATCGGGCGCACGCACCGCGATGCTGCCTTCCGCGTTCACCGCGCAGATGCGCTTGTCGGTTTCATCGATCACGGCGACCTTGTGTCCGGGCACGGCAAAACCCATGACACCCGGTTCGGCGGGTGCCAGGGCGGCACAGGACGACACGATCATGTTGCATTCGGTCTGGCCGTAGAATTCGTTGATGGTTGTGCCGAAAACCTGCTGACCCCAGGCGATCAGCTCTTTGCCGAGGGTCTCGCCCCCGCTGGCGACCGAGCGCATCGGGACAGGCGTGTCGGGCGTTTCGAGGCGCATCAGTTTGAGCGCGGTCGGGGGCAGAAAGGCGTTGCGGATGCCGTGGTCGCGGATCAGGTCGAAGGCGGCCTGCGCGGTGAACTTGCGAAAGCGGCAGGCGACAACGGGCACGGCATGGTGCAGCGCAGGCATCAGCACGTCCAGAAGGCCCCCGATCCACGCCCAGTCCGCGGGTGTCCATATCCTGTCGCCTTCCATGGGAAAGAAATCATGGCTCATCTCGACACCGGGCAGATGGCCCAGAAGCACGCGATGGGCGTGCAACGCCCCTTTCGGCGCGCCCGTGGTGCCCGAGGTGTAGATCAGGATGGCGGGGTCGTCGGCGGCGGTGTCGACGGGCGTGAAACCGGGCGATGCAGCGGCGCAGGCCGCGTGGTAATCCTCGGCACCGTGCGTTGCCCCGTCGATGCAGAGCACCCGTTCCAGCGCCGGCAAGCGATCCCGCAAACCGCCAAGCGTCTCGGCGCCCGCTGCATTGGTGATCACCACCGTCGCGCCGCTGTCGGCCAGCCGGTGCAACAGCGCCTCGGGGCCGAAAAGCGTGAACAGCGGGAGCGCGATGCAGCCCATCTTGGTGATCGCGATATGCGCCACGGCCGTTTCGACGCATTGCGGCAAGAGCACGCCGATCCGGTCGCCGCGATCGCAGGTCGCCGATAGCGCATTGGCCAACCTGTCGGACGCATCGCGCAGCATCGCAAAGGTTGTGGTCGCGGCCGTGCCGTCCGGTCCGATGTCGATGATCGCCGTCCGGTCGGGGGATTCCGCGGCATGGCGGTCGCAGATATCCACGCCGATGTTGTAGCGTTCGGGCACCGACCAGCGGAAACCGTCATAAAGCGAGGCATAGGCATTCGGCGCAGTCATGGGCAGAAATGAACACGCGTTCATTTTTCAAGTCAAGCAAGCCTGCGGCCTTCTCGGACTTGCGCACCGCCGGGTTGTCGCGCTTTGTTCGCAGGGCTGAAAAAGTCTGCCGAAATCGGGCATCAGTATCGCTGAAAACGGAAACGGCCAGCACGCACAACGCCCCGCCAGCGCCTCACTTCCGCCATCGCGGATCTCTAGTCAATCCGGCATGCGGGTATTGATAGCAGAAGACGATCAGGTTCTGGCCAACCAGATCAACAGGGCGCTGACCTCGGAGGGTCTCGCCGTTGATCTTGCGTTCGACGGGTCCGAGGCGAAATACCGTGGCGACACAGAGCCTTACGACGTGATCATTCTCGACACCAGCCTTCCGGTCACGGACTGGCTGGGTGTGCTCAAGCACTGGCGCATGGCGGGGAACGACACGCCGGTGCTGTTGCTGACGGCCCGCAGCGACTGGACACATAGCGTCGACGGGCTGGACGCCGGCGCGGATGATTATGTCGCCAAGCCGTTTCACATGGCCGAGCTGATGGCCCGTGTCCGCGCCACCGCACGGCGCAGGCAGCTGCGCAGCAGCCCGGTCTTCGTCAAGAACGATGTCACCTTCGACAGTCGGACCAATCAGGTGTTGTTGCGTGGGGTCTCAATGACGCTGACGCGGCAGGAAGTCGCCGTTCTTTCGCATCTGTTCCACAACGCCGGGCGGCTGGTGTCGCGGGCGGAGCTGTCGCAGCATATCTACGGTCAGGCCGATGGCCGCGAGTCCAACACCATCGCGGTTTTCGTGAACCGTTTGCGCAAGAAGCTGGGGCCGGATGTGATCGAGACGGTGCGCGGGCGCGGCTATGTCATCAAGGCGTCGATCTGACGCCGGTCAGCCCGCGGCGCTGCCCCCGAAAAGCCCGCGCAGGGCGCGGCTGACAAGCGTGGTGACGCGGGGCGGCGGAACGGCCTGAAACGGCAGCGGACGGCAGACCTCGATCGCCGCGATGCCGACACGGGCGGTCAGGGCGCCGTTCACGATACCTTCGCCGAAGCGCCGCGATACCTTCGACAGGACGCCGCCGCCGGCGACCGAACTGATCAGGTCGTCTCCCACCGCCACGGCGCCGGTCGCCACCAGATGCGACAGCACCGAGCGGGTGAGCCGCCAACTGCCCAGCGTACCGGCCCTGCCGCCGTAGATTTCCGCAATGCGCCGGATCATGCGCAGGTTCGACGTCAGCGCCGCGAAGACATCCGCAAGCGCCAGCGGCACCACGGCGGTGACCGTCGCGACCTGCCGTGCCGCCGCTTCGACCTCGCGCCGGGCGCGGGTGTCGAGCGGGGCGAGGATCGTGGTTTCGGCAAGCCCCAGCAATGCATCGGCATCCAGAACGTCGTCCTGGCGTTCCTTCAGCCTCTCCCGGCCCCAGAGCGTATCGTCGCGTTCGGCATAAAGCGCGGTGATCTCGCCGATGACGCGACGGGCCGCGGCGAGGTCCTGACTGCCGAGTGCGGCAGCGGCGTGATGCTGGATCCGGTCGAGCTTGCGCAGCCGTCCGAAAGCCGCCACCTCGCGGATGGCGATGATGGCCAGCACCAGAAGCAGCAGGGCGGTGAGGATCGTGGCGATAGCGCCGAGGACCACCGACCGCGCCAGCAGGTCGTTCAGGTAGTCCCATGCCGCAAGCGACACCACGAAGCCAAACAGCGCGATTGCCGTTCCCCAGAACCAGCGCGCCAGCGGAGAGGGGCGGCGTGCGGCGATGGCGGCGACCTTCTGCATGCTCGCCGCCTGCGGGTGGTCGTGGTCCGGCACCGCCGGAGCCGCCTCGGGCTGGGCGCGGGCCGCATCATCGTCGAGGTCGATCAGGACGGGTCCCTTGCTCATAGGCGGTCTCCCAGCAGGAATTGCGCGGCCTTGTCGAGGCGGATGTGGGGTGGCCCGTCACCGGTGCGCCGTGTCATCGGGGCGGGGGCGAAACGCATGATGCCGAAATCACCATCCAGCCACTTGTCCTGTCCCGCGCGTGCGGGCGACAGCAGGTGGGCGGGGTCGTCGGGCAGATCGCCGGGATAGAAGGCCGCCTGTCTGCCGGTGTCGAGCAGCCGGCCGCGCACGACGTCGAGCGTGCGTCCGTCGTGATCGATCCGGTCCTCGACCGTGGTACGCAGTGCGGCGATCGACATCGCGCCGGTCTTGGCGCCTGCGAAATCGGCGCGGTCGGCGGCCTCGCGCAGGAGCGCTTGGGTGATCGCCGTCAGTTGCGGGTGCTGGCGGTGGTGCAGGTGATCGGCCTTCGTTGCGGCGAAAAGGATGCGTTCGACCCGCCGCCCCTGGAAGATGCGCGACAGAAAGTCGTTCCGGCCCACGCGGAACGCCGACAGGATACCCGCCATCGCCGTACGCAGATCGTCAAGCGCCGCGGGTCCTGCGTGGATCGCGCCCAGCACATCGACCAGCACGATCTGCCGGTCGATCCTTGCGAAATGGTCGCGGAAGAAGGGGCGCACGATATTGCGCTTGTAGCTGTCGAAACGCCGGGCGAATTCCGCGCCGAGCGATCCGCGCGGATATGTCCCCTCGGGCAGGGGCGCGAAGGTCAGCACCGGGCTGCCCGCCAGATCGCCCGGCATCAGGAACCTTCCGGGCGAGCAGTCCGAATAGCCCGCCTCGCGCGCCTTGCGCAGGTGTTCGGTGAACCGCTCGGCCAGCACCTGCGCCTCGGCCTCGTCGAGTGCCTCTGTCGGATCGACGCCCGCGACAAGGGCCGCGTAGTCCGCGCCACCGGGCCGACGCGCGGCGCGGGACAGGGCGATGCGGGACCATTGCGCATAGTCCAGCTCCAGCAAAGACAGGTCCAGAAGCCATTCGCCGGGATAGTCCACGATGTCGATATGCACCGTCCGCGCCCCCGACAGGCCCCCCAGCAGGCCCTGCGGTCGCACCCGCAGCGACAGCCGCAATTCGCTGATCGACCGTGTCCCCTCGGGCCAGCGCGGTTCGGGGTCTGTCAGGGCGTTCAGGTGAGTCTCGAACGCGAAGCGCGGCACCGTGTCGTCGGGTTGCGGTTGCAGGTAGGCGGCCTCGATCGCGCCGGATGTCGCCGCGGCGAGTTGGGGCATCCGGCCGCGATCCATCAGGTTGGCGACCAGTGACGTGATGAAGACGGTCTTGCCCGCGCGGCTGAGGCCGGTCACGCCCAGCCTGATGACCGGGTCGCTGAACGGGGCGGCGATAGTGTCGCCCACACCGGTCACGGTGCGGCTGATCTGATCGGCGATGCTGGCGATTACCACTGCGGGGGTCCTTCGGTCGGGCTTTTGGAAAGATAGGGGTGCGCGCCCGTGATGTGTAGGGATTGATTTCAGTGGATACCCCGCCTAATCCCACGCCATGCCCCGTTACGCCCTTTTGATCGAATACAACGGCGCCCCGTTCTCGGGCTGGCAGCGCCAGAAGGATCAGCCGTCCGTGCAGGGTGCTGTCGAGGCTGCGCTGGCCAAGCTGGAGCCGCGTGCGCATACCATCGCCGCGGCCGGCCGCACGGATGCCGGTGTGCATGCCACGGGCCAGGTGGCCCATTGCGATCTGGACCGCGACTGGGATCCGTTCCGCCTGTCGGAGGCGCTGAATTACCACCTCAAGCCGCACCCCGTTGCGATCCTCGGGGCGGTCATCGTGGCGGACGACTGGCACGCGCGGTTTTCGGCGGTCGAGCGGAGGTATCTGTTCAAGCTGGTCAGCCGCCGCGCGCCGCTTACGGTCGAGGCCGGACAGATGTGGCGCGTCAATCATGACCTTGACCGCGATGCGATGCAGGAGGGCGCGAACCACCTGCTGGGCGAGCATGATTTCACCACCTTCCGGTCGACGATCTGTCAGGCGAAAAGTCCGGTGAAGACGCTGGACGCATTGCGCATCGACATCCATCCGCGCCCGCATGGCACGGAGTACCATTTTCACGTCCGTGCGCGGTCGTTCCTGCACAATCAGGTTCGTAGTTTCGTCGGCACGCTGGAACGGGTCGGGGCGGGTGCATGGCGGCCCGAGGACGTCAAGGCCGCGCTCGACGCCCGCGACCGCGCCGCCTGTGGCCCCGTCAGCCCGCCCATGGGGCTTTATCTGGCCGGGGTCGGCTACCCGGACGATCCCTTCGCCTAGTCGTTGTCGGTCAGGCCCGCGCCTGCACCGTCACGGCGCGAGGTTTCGGTTTCGGGCACGTATGTCCTCGACGCCAGCGCCAGCCAGATGTCCCAGTCGGGTTGCGGTACCGTCACCGGGCCGGGCTTGGCGGGCAGGATCTCGGAATCGCCGCGCCCGATCGTGCAGCCGTCCCACCAGAGCGGCACGCCTGCCACGGCCAGCGCCGCGCCGATGTAGCTGCTGTGCCGCAGGTCATCGAAAGTGACGCTGGCATAGCCCATGCGGAAGGCATCGCAGATCACGGGCGCGATCATGGCCGCGCTGCCGCTGACGGATACGCCGTCTGCGTCCCACGATGCCTGCACCCCTCTGACCGGCTCTTGCAGGGCCGCCGTCACCACCCCCGCATCCCCGCCGATCCCGACGAGGTAGGCCGCGACCCGTGACAGATCCTCGGCCTGACCCAGCGGGAGCCCCGCCCCGCGCGCGGCCTTCAGCGCCGTGCCCTGCACCTCGTTGATCGAAAGCATCAGTGTGCCGCCACCGGCAGCCACCAGTCATCGGCGTTATCCAGTTCGTCGAACAGTGGTGCGCCCTGACAGAGCGTGATGCGCGTCCAGCGGTCGGACTTGGGGTCGAACCTTGCAGCCCCGAAGAACGCCAGCTTGCAGCGCAGGATGTCGATGGGCAGACAGTCGGCGCCGATCAGGTTGTCGCGGATTTCGGCGTAAGGATGGGCGGCCAGCGTCTGGACCCGCCGGACGGCCGCGCGGTGGGCGGGGTAATCGCCCAGAAACCGCCCCACCGGGGTCGCATCATCGGGCAGATCACATGCCAGCGCCTTGACCTGCCGCGCGATATCGAGCGGGGTTTCGAGGTCCGCCCCGTCTTCGGCGTGGCGGTCGCCCAGACGCGGTTCCAGTTTGGCTTCGGAGACATACCAGAACCGGGCGCAGGCCTCGGCGCTGTTGTAATCCGCCGCACAGGCCCAATCCCAGTCCCGCGCGATCAGTCCCGCAAGGTCCGCGCAGGTCATCGCGGGATCGAGGTCGGGCACGAAGGGTGTCGCCATGCAGTCGGTCAGCCCGTCGACCAGATCGCCGAAGGGCTCGAGCATCAGGGCCGCGATCAACTCTTGCGTATCGACCGAGAATTGCGCGCTTTGCGTGATGATCCGGTCGATGGGCTCGGGGCCGGTCAGCACCTCGGGTGTCAGTGTCGCGGCGAAGTCGGGCCATTCGGCCCGGATCGTGGCGATACGGTCTGCGGCGATGTGGTCGGGCACCTCCCATTCGGCAAGATGCCCTGCCGCGCGTGTCACCAGATCGTAGATCCGCCCGATCCGGTCGGCATCCAGCGCAGGGATCGCCCGCACCCGCGCAATCGCGGTTTCGCGGACCTGCATCCAGGCATCCAGCAACAGCGGGTGATTGACGAGAAACGGGGCCATTCCCAGACCGGTGGCGTTGCCGATGCCCAGATTGCGCCTCGTTACGCGCGACAGCGGGGCGCCGCCGATGTGTTCGGCCAGATCATGGGTAAAGCCGCGGATCAGCCAGACCGCCAGCATTTCCGCCATGAAGGGCCCCGACAGCCCCGGACGGGCGGCGATACGGCCGCGATCGGCGATACCGAACTTGCCGTTGCCGTAGACCGCGGTGGTGCGCATCAGGTAGCCCGTCCGCCGAAGTCTGTCGGCGTCGGGCTGGCGGCCGGCGCGCAGGGCCGCGACCACGTGATCGAAAAGGCGCACAGATTTGTTCGCCCGGCTGAGAACGAGATCGCGGGGGCCGAAGCGGGCGGCCTCTTGCCGGGGGGCGTCGGTCACGATCCGCGCAAGCTCGGCCTCGGTCGGAATTCCGTCATAGAGGACGTAGGATGTGTCCCATGCGGTGGCGATCACACGGTCGGTGCGCTGTTCGGCCGGCAGGTCGGTCGCGACCGCGACCAGCGTGTAGTCATGGCCCCCAAGCCGCACCTGATAGGTGGCATGGCCGAAGCCTTCGGGTGTCATCCGCCAGATCGGGCGCGTGACCGTGGCGTTGTCGGCAGCCAGCCTGCGCAGCAGCGTTCGCAGGAACGACAGCCGTGTCGGAAAGGCAGCCCCCATCCGGCGCAGGCGCATGACCTTCGCGGGCGGACGCAGTGCTTTTTGCGCGGGCAGGGCCAGATCCTTCATGGCCTGAAAACTATCCTGTGATCGGCGCTGCGCATAGTCCAAATGCGCGGCGCCGGAGGATGTGAGTGGCAAATCGGAAGCGATCGGGCTATCTCTGAGCGAATGTCTGTAAGTGTTCAGGGTGGGGCCGCATGAGCCGTCGGATACAATCGGTCGCCGGGCTGCTCGTGGCGGGTGCTCTTTTCGCGGGTCCCGGGATGGCGCAGGAGGTCCGCTTGCAGTCCGAGACGGCACGCGGTGCGATCGATGCGGCCTCGTTGCTGCGGTCGCTCGATGAAGATGCCGCCCCGCAGGATTACATCGCCGCCGCACGGGCCGATTATCGTCGTGTGCTGACCGCGCTTTACGCCGAAGGATATTACAGCGTCGTCGTCTCGATCACGATCGACGGGATCGAGGCGGCGGATATCCAGCCGCTTGCCGCGCCCGACTCGATCGAAGAGGTCGTGATCCGGGTCGAACCCGGTCCGCAGTTCACCTTCGGCGCGGTGCGGATGACGCCGCTGCCGCCCGAGACCGGCCTGCCCGATGCACTTGCACCCGGCGCCCCCGCGCGGTCGGGTGAAATAGAAAGAGCAGTGCGCGGGGTGGTCGGTAGCTGGCGCGATCTGGGCTATGCGAAGGTCGATGTCACCGATCAGAGTATCGTCGCGCGCCACGCCGACGAGGAACTGGACGTCGCCGTCGACTTCGATACCGGACCCCGGCTGCGGTTCGGCAATCTGGCGGTATCCGGCAACGAGGTCGTTTCGGATGCACGTATCCGCCAGATCGCCGGCCTGCCGGTGGGCGAGGTCTTTTCCCCCGCCGAGATCACGCGGGCCGAACGCCGTCTGCGCCGGACGGGCACATTCCAAAGCGTGGCGTTCACCGAGAACGAGGCCATCGGTCCGGGTGATACGCTCGGCCTGACGGCGCAGGTTTCCGAAGCTGTCCCGCGACGTTTCGGTTTCGGGCTGGAACTGTCGTCGATCGAAGGGCTGCGGGTCTCGGGCTTCTGGTTGCACCGGAACTTTCTGGGCGGGGCCGAACGATTCCGCGTCGATGCCGAAATCGCGGGGATCAACGGCGAGACCGGCGGCACCGACTATAGTATCGGGGCCAGCTTCAACCGGCCCGCGGTCTTCGGGCCGGATACAGACTATTTCCTGACCGGCGAGATCAGCCGCCAGGACGAGCCGGGGTTCCTGCTCGATTCCATTTCGGTCGAAACCGGCTTTTCGCGTATCGTGACAGACGACCTGACAGTGCGTGCCGGGGTCGGACTGCTTTATGCCGATGAAGAAAGTGATCTGGGCGCGCGCCAATACACGCTGCTGACCCTGCCGCTCGATGCGACGCTGGACCGGCGCGACGATTCCGCGGATGCGCAAGACGGGTACTACGTGGGTCTGGTCGCGACGCCTTTTATCAGCATCGATGATTCTTTCACGGGCGCACGGCTTTTCGCCGATCTTCGCGGGTATCTGACGCTGGGCGCGGAAGACCAGCTGACACTTGCGGGGCGCGGGCAGGCGGGCAGCGTTCTGGGGGCATCGCTGGTGCAGGCACCCGCCGATTTCCTGTTCTATTCGGGGGGTGGCGGCACCGTGCGCGGCCAGCCCTATCAGTCCCTCGGGATCGAGACGATGCAGGGCATGGATGTGGTGACCACGGGCGGGACGTCGTTCATCGGGGCGCAGCTGGAAGCGCGCTATCTTTTCAGAGAGAACCTTTCAATTGTGGGGTTTTACGACGTGGGCCACGTGGGGGATACGTCTGTGCCGTCCGAAGGCGGTGACTGGCACGCGGGCACCGGGCTGGGCGTGCGCTATGATACCGGGATCGGCCCGATCCGGCTTGATATCGGCACCCCCGCCTCGGGTGATGACGCCTTTGGCGGTGTCGAGGTTTACATCGGGATAGGACAGGCATTTTGAGACGACTGTTGATCGCTGCCGCCGCTGCGGGTCTTGCCGCCTTCGCCACCGTTGCCGCGGGCCAGACCGAGGACGACGATCGCGGGTTTCTGACCGGCCTTATCGAGGACAACCTGTCGGGCGAGGGGCGCGAAGTCACGATCAGAGGCTTCGATGGCGCGCTGAGTTCCGAAGCGACGATCGCGCAGATGACCATTGCCGATACCGAAGGCGTCTGGCTGACGCTCGAGGATGTGGTCATGACATGGAACCGCCGTGCCTTGCTGCGGGGCGCCATCGACATCAGGCAGTTGCGGGCAGCGCAGATCACGGTCGCCCGCGCGCCCTTGGGCGAGGACACGGGGCCAAGCCCCGAAGCACAACCTTTCAGCCTGCCCGAACTGCCCGTCAGCGTCGCGCTGGGCGCGCTGGACATCGACCGTATCTCGCTCGGGCCCGATTTTCTGGGTGAGCCGCTGGACTTTTCGCTTACCGGAAGCGCGCGTCTGGCAGACGGGGAAGGCGAGGCCGATATCACCGCCGAGAGGCTGGGCGCGCAGAGGGGTGTTTTCGCCTTCGACGGCAGTTTCGACAATGAGACGCGCAGGCTTGGTATCCTGTTGCGGCTGGACGAGGGCGAGGGCGGGATCGCCGCGACCCTGCTGGGCCTGCCCGGCGGTCCTTCGGTGCAGCTTGAGATCGCGGGCGATGCGCCTCTGGATGATTTCGCCGCGACCCTGACGCTGGCCACCGACGGGCAAGAGCGTCTGGGCGGGGATTTCACGCTTGCAAGCACAGAGGCGGGCACCCGCGCCACGCTCGATGTCACCGGCGACGTCTCGCCTTTGTTCCAGCCGGCCTATGCGGATTTTTTCGGTGATGACGCAAGCCTGCAAGCCGAGGTGCTGACCGGCCCCGACGGGGCGGTCGATATCCCGAACCTCAGCCTCGATGCCGGGCGGCTGACGCTTGACGGACGGGTGCGGATCGGTGCGGACGGCTGGCCGCAGCTGATCGACGTTGACGGCGGGATCACAGCCGTCGGGTCGGCCCCTGTTCTCTTGCCGGTCAGCGGGCCGGAAACCTTTGTCGAGGGTCTTGATCTGGACGTTTCCTACGATGTGGATGTCTCGGACGACTGGCGGGCGAACGTGGCGCTGACCGGGCTGACGCGCCCGGGGCTGGCCTTGCAAGAGGCGACGTTGACAGGTGGCGGTCTGATCCGTGCGCCCGCGCCGGGCACCACACCCGCCTTCACCGCGCAGGTGGATTACGCCGCCGACGGGCTGAGCCTTGACGATGCCGGCGCGCGCGAAGCGCTCGGCGACCGCATCGGCGGCGAGTTGCAGATGTCGTGGCGGGGCGGGGACATGGCCGAAATCAGCCGCTTGACCGTCGACGGGGCCGGGCTGCGCCTGAACGCACGTGCGACGATCGCGGGGCCTGACGCGGGATTTGCGACCGACGCGACGATCATGGCGGGTATCGACGGTCTGGGACGCTTTTCGACACTTGCGGGCCGCGATATCGGTGGTGCCGCCGAGGTCGAGATCCGCGCCGAGGCGACGCCGCTCGATGGTGTTTTCGATGTGCGTATCGACGGACAGACCCGTGATCTGGCCATCGGCATCCCGCAAGCCGACCGGTTGCTCGAAGGACAGGGCGCGGTTGCCGTGGGCATCGTGCGGGACATGACCGGCACGCGGATCGAGGGCCTTGATATCAGTACCGGTGCCGCCAGCGTGGTCGGCTCGGCAGCGCTGACCAGCACAGGGGCCATCGCCGATTTCACCGCCCGCCTGACCGATCTTGCCGATGTGGTCCCGCAACTGGATGGCCCGGCCAGTGTCACCGGCACCCTGCGGCAGGATGCCGATGAGGTGATCCGTTTCGCGGTTTCCGGTGATCTGCCCCAAACGGAATTCTCGACCGACGGCGAGGTCTTGCCGGGTGACGGGGGCCGGATCATCCGCGCGTCAATTGCGGCGGATGCGGAGAACCTTGGACGTTACGCCGCGATTGCGGGCATGCCGCTTTCGGGGGCCGTCGATCTGCAGGCCGAGGGAGAGTTGCGCACCGCGGATCTGCTGTTCGACATCACCCTCGATGGCACCACGGCGGATCTGGCGATCGGGCAAGAGCGGCTCGACCCCTTTCTTGCAGGCCGGGGGCGGATCGCGGGCACGTTCCGCCGGACGGCTGCGGACGCGTTTTCGTTTCAGGACCTTGATGTGGCGACCCCTGCGGTATCGCTGTCGGGTAGCGCGGACATCGACCTCGATGGCAGCAATGCGGGCGATGTGAGGGTCAGGATCAACGATGCGGCGATCCTCGACCCCGGCCTGTCGGGGCCCATCACCGCGAGCCTGACGGCGACCCCGGCTGCCGCGGATGCCACCGAGGCGGTGTTGTCGGTGCAGGGTGCCGGCACGTCCGTGTCGGCGGATGTGGTCGTCGCCGGCCCGCAGGACGGGCGCGAGATCACGGGTGAAATCGCGGCCGATGTCGCACAACTGGGGGCCTTCGCCGATCTTGTGGGCCGCGAGATCGCGGGCAGTATCGACCTGAGCGCCTCGGGCTCTGTCATGCCGGACCTCAGCGCCTTCGAGACGCAGCTGAACGTGCAGAGCGAGGATCTGGAGGTCGGCATTCCCACCATCGATCCGCTTCTGGCGGGCACGGGGCGGATCAACGCGACGATCGGTTTGCAGGACGGTGTTCTGGGCGTGCGCACGCTTGAGGTCTCGACGCGCGAGGTTTCGATCGTGGCGGCACTGAATGGCGCGGGCGGCTTCGGCGAGGGGCGTTTCAACGCCAGTTTGCGCGACGTCGGTGTGCTGACCGACCAGATCAGCGGGCCGGTGCGCGCCACGGGCAGCGCGTCGCTGGACGAGGCCGGCAACTGGGGTGTCGACGCGACCGGCACGGGACCGGGCGGCCTTTCGGCGGATATCGCGGGGCAGTACAACGCCGACGGGACGCTGGATATGGATATCGACGGCAGCGCACCGCTGGCGCTGGCCAATGCCGCGCTTGATCCGCGCCGGCTGAGCGGGCAGGCGGATTTCGCGCTTTCCGTGAACGGACCGCCTGCGCTGACATCGCTCAGCGGTCGGGTGGATGTGGCCGGCGGCCGGCTTTCGGCGCCCGCGTTGGGGCAGACGCTGACGGATATTTCCGGCGCGGTGACGCTGAACGGCGGGCGCGCGCAGGTCGATATCGGCAGCGCGGTCGACGCGGGGGGTGGGCTGACAGTCAGCGGTCCCATCGATCTGACGGGGGGGCTTGATGCCGCCCTGACGATCGACCTCGACGACGTGGTGTTCCGCGATCCCGACCTCTACCAGACCGAGATCGACGGCCGGATCACCGTCACGGGTCCGCTGTCGGGCGGTGCGCGCATCGCCGGAACGCTCGACCTTGGCGAGACGAACGTGCAGGTGCCGTCGTCGTCGGTCAGTGCGCTGGGGGACCTGCCGGACGTCAGCCACGTCAATCCGCCCGCGGATGTGCAGCTTACGCTGGACCGTGCGGGACTTTTGCAGCAAGAACAGGCGGATGCCGGTGGCGGCACCGCGCGGCCCTTCCCGCTGGACATCACGATCAATGCCCCGTCGCGGATTTTCATTCGCGGGCGCGGACTGGACGCTGAACTGGGCGGCAGTCTGCGGATCGGCGGCACGACCGCGGATGTCATCCCCGTCGGGCGGTTTTCGCTGATCCGCGGCCGGCTGGATATTCTGCAACAGCGGTTCGAACTGAACGAGGGGTCCGCCACGCTGCAGGGGGATTTCAATCCGTTCATCAGGCTGGTGGCCACCACGGTGTCAAGGACGGGCACCACGATCAACATCATCATCGAAGGCCCCGCAGCGTCGCCCGAGGTGCGCTTCGAATCCGTGCCGCAGCTTCCCCAGGATGAGGTTCTGGCGCAGTTGATCTTCGGCCGGGATCTCAACAGCATCAGCCCGCTGCAAGCCGTCCAACTGGCCTCGGCCGTCAGTACGCTGGCCGGTCGGGGTGGCGGGACGCTTGACGGGGTCCGGTCGAACCTCGGCCTCGATGATTTCGACGTGACCACCGACGAAGACGGCAATGCAGCCGTGCGTGCGGGCGCCTATCTGTCCGAGAACGTCTATACCGATGTCACGGTCAACAGTCAGGGCGAGACCGAGATCAACCTCAATCTCGACATCGCATCCGGGATCACGGCCAAGGGCGGTGTCGACCAGGACGGCGAGACAAGCATCGGCATCTTCTTCGAGCGGGACTACTAGCGCCCGGGCTTTCATGACCGCAGCCCGCGTGCTACGCGTCATCCGCCGAGAGCCGAGTTTTCAAAGACATGACACCCGAACTGCGCCTTGCCAACCGATCCGCCCTTCCCGATGCGCTCGGGGTTCTCTTGCGTGAATACCCGCGCGGGGAGTGGCGTGCCGATCCCGGTTTCAATGACCTGATCGCCTTCTGGCTGGACCGGCACATGATGTTCCGCCGCCTGATGTCCGAGATGCGCAACGGGACCGAGATGCTGCTGGATCGCAAGCTGGAAGCCGAGCCTTTCGCCGGCATGGTATCGCGGTACGGCGGGATGTTCGTGCAGCAACTGCACGGCCACCACATGATCGAAGACCAGCATTATTTTCCCAAGCTTGTGACCAAGGATTCGCGGATCGAAAAAGGGTTCGAGATCCTCGACAAGGACCACCACGACCTCGACGGGTATCTCGCCGACTTCGTCAGCCGTGCCAACGAGGTTCTGGGTCTCCGCGCCGAACGGTCCAGGCTACAGGATGCGGCGGGCCATTTTCAGGGTGAACTTGCAAGGCTCGAAGGCCTTCTCGACCGCCATCTGGTGGACGAGGAAGACCTGATCGTGCCGGTCATCCTGCGTTACGGTGCCGATGAACTGGGGTGATCACTCGATACGGAAGGTGGCCGAGTCGCCGGCCCCCTGATCGACGGTGAACCGGATGCGATCATCCCCGCGGGCTTCGACGAGCTGGCAGTTGTAGGGGATGGGGTCGCCACCCCATGCCAGTTCGCGGCAGAAATATCCGTCCTGCCATGACCATGTGCCGGTGATATCCCAGCCGATGGCCGAGCCTTCGATCGTGCCCGTTTCCTCGACCTGAATGCGCAACCCGTAAAGGTAGATGCGCAATTCCCGGTCTTCCACGAGCGAGAGAAACCGCTCTTCGTCCTTTATCGGTGCGAACCCGTCGGCGGCGGCGGACAGTGGCAGGGCGGCCAGCAGGGTTGTCAGGGCAAGATGTCTCATCATGAACCTCTCGGAGCGGATATGGTCTATTTACGCGCATACCCTCGATTCGGTTCAATCACCGCCACGTGAGGCGGATCTCATATACCCAGCACATCCATCATGTCGTATGCGCCGGGCGATTTGTCCTGCCCCCAAAGCGCCGCCGTCAGCGCGCCGCGCGCGAAGATCGCGCGGTCGGTGGCGATGTGGCGCAGGACGATCCGCTCGCCCGCCGCGGCAAAAAGAACGTCATGTTCGCCCACGATGTCACCGCCCCGGATCGCGCTGAAGCCGATGTCGCCTTTCCTGCGTGCGCCGGTCATGCCGTCGCGCCCGCTTTCACTGACGTCGGCCAGTGCGACCCCGCGACCGCGCGCTGCGGCCTCGCCCAGCATCAGCGCCGTGCCCGAGGGTGCATCTACCTTTTGATTGTGATGGGCCTCGATCACTTCGATGTCGAACGCCTCGTCGAGTGCCGCCGCGACCTTTTCGGTCAGGCGGGTCAGCAGGTTCACGCCGAGCGACATGTTTCCCGCCCGGACGATGACCGCATGACGGGCCGCGGCGGTGATCGCCTTCAGGTCATCCTCGGTCAGCCCGGTGGTGCCGATCACATGAACCGCGCGTGCCTGTGCCGCAAGACCCGCAAAACCGACCGTTGCGGCGGGCGCGGTAAAGTCGATCACGGCCTGCGCCTTGGCGAAGGCTTCGACCGCGTCGTCCGTCACCGTCACACCCACCGGCTGACCGCCGATCATTGTGCCCACGTCCTGCCCGAGCCAATCGCTGTCCTCATGCTCGAGTGCGGCCACCAGATGACATTTGTCGGAGTCCATCACGGTCTTGATGAGCATCCGGCCCATACGCCCCGATGCGCCGGTGATGACGATGCCTGGTGTTTCGGTCATGGTGATGGTCCTTGTTCCAGTTCCGCCTGTCTTAGCGGGGCTTGGCTTATGACGCAAAGCCTTGCTTGGCATTGGCCGCCGGCAGGACTACATGGGGCTTATGGCAAAGAATACCAAACGTGCAGGCAAAGCCCCCACCCAGCGCATGTTGCGCGTGGGCGAGATGATCCGCCGGACATTGTCCGAGGTGCTGCAACGCGGCGACATTCACGATGAGGAACTGTCGGCGATGTCGATCACCGTCGGCGAGGTCCGGATGAGTCCCGATCTGCGGATCGCGACTGCCTTCGTGCTGCCCCTTGGCGGGCAGAACAAGGAGGCGGCACTGGCCGCGCTGCGTCGCAACACGGTGGAGATCCGCCATCAGGTCGTCAAAGGCGGCACGATGAAGTTCGCGCCGGAACTGCGGTTCCAGACCGACGAGACCTTCGACCAGATGGAGGCGACCCGCGCCCTTCTGGATTCCGACCATGTGCGGCAGGACCTCGACGACTGATGCGCGGGCTTTTGGGGGCATTGCTGCTCTGGGCCAGCCCGGGCTTGGCGGTCGACTGTCGCGACATGGTGTTCGACGGTGCCGGTTACACGGTCTGCGAGGTCGATGCGACCGCCGAAGACCTGCGCCTTTTCCATGAGGACGCGACGGGCGAGGTGATCGGCAGCTTCGGCGGTATCGCCGACCAGCCGGGCGTCGGGACACTGGTATTCGCGATGAATGCCGGGATGTATCACGACGACCGGTCCCCGGTGGGACATTACATCGAGAACGGGGTCGAGACGATGCGCGTGATCCCCAACGCCGGTCCGGGAAACTTCGGGTTGCTGCCCAACGGCGTCTTCTGCATCACCGACACATCCGCGCAGGTATACGAGACGATGCGCTACCTCGACGAGGCCCCCGCCTGCCGCGATGCCACGCAGTCGGGACCGATGCTGGTGATCGACGGCGCGCTGCACCCGCGTTTTCTGCCCGACAGCGCGTCGCGCTTTATCCGCAACGGTGTCGGCACAAGCGCCGACGGCAGCCGCGCGGTCTTTGCCATTTCCAACGAACCGGTGAATTTCCACAGCTTCGGGCGGCTCTTTCGCGACGGGCTGGGCCTGCCCAATGCGCTGTTCTTCGACGGCAAGGTCTCGCGGCTTTTCGCGCGTGATCTGGGGCGTAGCGATTTCGGGTTCCGGCTGGGGCCGATGGTGGCCGTGACCGAACCCTAGAGATCGAGGCGGTCAATCACCGCCTGCAGGTTCGGCACGGCCGGCAGGTCCCGCGTTTGTTGCGCGGTAAACCATCCCGCATCACTCACGTCGTCGGCCGCGACGGGCACGCCTTTCACATAGGTGCAGGTCACGACCGCCAGAAGATAGTGGAACGCCACCGCCCCGTCAGCGTCGCGCTGGATCACGTCGATATTCGTCAGGTAGCCGCGCGGCGTGGCGATGATGCCCGTTTCCTCGGCCAGTTCGCGCACGGCGGCCTGCAATGCGGTTTCGCCCAGTTCCACATGTCCGCCCGGAAAACCCCAGAGTCCCGCGTTGGGCGGATTGCGGCGTTTGACCAGCAACAGCCGTCGGTCGTGTACGACAACGGCGATCGCGCCCAGCTTCGGTCCGTGTTGCGTCTGCGTCATGTCGGCAGGCTATGAGCGGGCCAAGACAAGGTAAAGCGCCAACCCCCCTTGGCCTTCGGGCCGCAAGCGCACATATAGGGGTGAACGAATACTGCAAGGAGACAGACATGCTGGAACTCGGTGACACACAGCCCGCCGCCGCTGATCTGATCAAGGACGGAACCGACGCAACCTTCATGACCGACGTCATCGAGGCTTCGAACGAAGTGCCGGTGATCGTCGATTTCTGGGCGCAGTGGTGCGGCCCGTGCAAGACGCTTGGCCCGGCCATCGAAGATGCCGTGACAAAGGCCAAGGGCCGCGTGAAGCTGGTCAAGATCGATGTCGACAGCAATCAGGCCTACGCGGGCCAGTTGCAGGTGCAATCGATCCCGACGGTCTATGCCTTTCATCAGGGCCGTCCCGTCGACGGGTTTCAGGGGGCGTTGCCGCCGTCGCAAGTCAACGAATTCGTCCAGAAAATCGCCGCCATGGGTGGTGAGGGCGAAAGCGACGGTCTGGCCGAGGCGATCGCCGCCGCCGATCAGATGCTGGACGAGGGCGCTGCCACCGACGCCGCAGAGACATTCGCCGCGATCCTGCAGGAAGACCCCAACAACGCCGCTGCCTATGCCGGGCTTGTCCGGGCCTATATCGCGCTTGGCGATATCGATCAGGCCGAGGCCATCCTGAACGGGGCGCCGGCCGAAATTTCG
>JGI12109J20283_10510987_pt1 | contig 18993 bp, 16 predicted proteins | sample ElkSlonscriptome_12_FD_20283 | JGI IMG/M metagenome (IMG submission 20283)
GAGAGCGTCGCGGGCCCCCTGTCGCGTCGCGCGAGCGCGTTCACCGTGGTCGTCGAAGGCAACACGCTGCAGACCGTCGGTCCGGACGTGATCGACACCTACGGCATCGAAGCCGACATGGGCTACGTCGACTACGCGGGCGACGGTCCCGAAACCATGGACCTGTCGATTCTCGACAACACGATCACCGGCTTCGACTACGCCGTCGCGCTGTTCGAGTGCACGACGGGTTGCACGGGTTCGGTCTTCACCTCGCTCGCCGTGAACCAGAACGACTTCGAGGGTTCGACGAACGGCTTGTACACCGACGTCAGCAGCGTGACCGTCGACGCCAGTTGCAACTGGTGGGGTGACACGAGTGGGCCGGCGACGGCAACGAACCCTCCGGGCAGCGGCGCCGCTCTCGACGGCAACGCGGTCTACGAACCCTGGCTCGACGGGCCGGGCGGCAACTGCAACCTGAGCACGAACTACGCGTCGGTCGGTCCCGCTCCGAGCGAGCTCGCTGGCTGCAACGACTGCATCGACATCCCGGTCAACCTGTCGCGTCTGGACACCTCGGCCGCGCGCGGCGTGAGCGTGACCTTCGAGCTCAGCGCCGAGCTCGAGCTCTGTGGCACGCCCACTCTCAGCTCGGGCGCCGGCGCCTTCTACGACGGCTACGTCGGCGACGTGCAGGAGTTCTTCCTGGACCACAACGACGGCACCTACACCTACGACACGGCGATCCTCGGGGGGACCTGCGGACCGACGGTCGGGGGTGAAGCGTTCACGATCCCGGTGACCTACGTCAGTGGCCTGACCGCAGATACGGTGGGAACGATCGAGATCACGTCGGTCACGCTGCGCGACTGCGCGAACGTTCCGCTGCCGCTGCTTCCGGGCCCGGGCACGACGATCGACATCGACGTCGAGGAGCCGGGCGCGATCAGTGACCTGACGGCCACGCAGGTGAAGTCGGGCAACGACAGCAACGGCACCACGAAGATCGACCTGGCCTGGACGCTCCCGGCCGACCTCGATCTCACCGCGGTGACGCTCTACCGCAAGGGCTTCGGGAACTACCCCGAGTACGACGACCTGGGTGGCACGGCGCCGACGACCCCGGCCGATCCGGCCTCGGCGCTGTCCGACGGATGGACCGAGGTCGCGGTGCTCGCTCCGAACGCAACGGCCTACACCGACGAACCGTCCACGCGGGACTTCTGGTACTACGTCGCCTTTGCGAGCGACGAGTGCTACGTGTCCGCAGTGAGCGGTCAGACGGGCGGCACGCTGAACTACCACCTGGGTGACGTCGCGCCGGCACCGAACGGCAACAACCTGGTGCTGACCGGCGACATTTCCGCGCTCGGTACCGCCTACGGTACGGTGGACGGAGACGCGACCTACAACGCGCTGGCCGACGTGGGCCCGACGACCGACTTCTCGGTCGACGCCCGCCCGACCACGGACAACCAGATCCAGTTCGAGGATCTGATCGTGTTCGCGATCAACTACAACTCGGTCGGTCGTTTCGCGCCGGTCACGCCGGCGGCGCTCAACGAGCTCGCTCTCGTCGAGCCCACCACGATGACCGCAGGAGAAGAGATCGTCGTGCCGATCACGCTCGCGTCCGACGGTACGATCCAGGGCATGAGCACGAAGATCACCTGGAACGACGACGTGCTCGAGTACGTCGGTTGGGCTCCGGGCGATCTGAGCTCGCGTCAGAACCGCATCGCGCCGGTCTACTCGCCCACGCCGGGGACCTTCGACGTCGCCGTCATGGGTGTGACCGGCCAGGGCCTCGCCGGAGACGGCACCCTGGCCACGATGCGTTTCCGGGTGAAGCAGGAAGGCTCGACCGGCTTCGCTTTCGAATCGGTCGACGCGCGTGACGACGCCAACCAGGCGCTCTCGTTGCAGGGTTCGGTCGTGCAGACCGCTCCGGGTTCCCCCGCGCTGGTGTCGCGGAGCGTCCTGCGGAGCAACGTGCCGAATCCCTTCAACCCGCTCACGAAGGTGCGCTTCGCGTTGTCGCAGGCCGGTCGCGTGGACGTGAAGATCTACGACGTCTCCGGCCGTCTGGTCCGCACGCTGGTCAGCGAGGTCCGCACCGCGGGCGAGCACGAAGTCGTGTGGAACGGTACCGACGACAACGGACGCTCCGTTTCGTCGGGCACCTACTTGCTGCGGATGCAGGCTCCGGATCGCTCGGAGTCCCGCCGCATGACCCTGATCAAGTAGACGAAGCCACGATCGGGATCCCGCTCTCACCTTGCGTGGGGGCGGGATCCTCGCACCCCTGCCCTTCGGGAGAACGCGCGTGATCCGCAGACTGACACTTCATTCGGCCCTCGTCTTGACCTTCGTCTCGACCTTCGCCTTGGCCCTCGTCCTCGCACCCGCGAACGCTCTTGCCTCGACCGTGCTGTCCTTCGAGTCCGAGAGCGCCGAAGTCGCCTGTGACGACGAGGTTTGGATCGACATCGTCGCCGACGCCGGCGCGGTCGACCTCCGCGGACACTCGCTGAGCTTCACCTTCGATTCCACGCGCCTCACCGTCGTGGATTTCGCGGCAGGCACGCTCTTCGACGACGCCAACTGCGACGCCTTCGTCTACGGCATCGTCACGTCCCCTGGATCGGCGCAGATCGACGTCGCGGGACTGGGTTGTTCGATCGACGGCGCGGGTTCGATCGCGCGCGTGCGCGTTCGCGGGGACGCGGACGGGATCGCGGTCTTCGAAGGAACGTCGTCGATCCTGCGCACGAGCACGAACGCTTCGATCGCGGCGACGTGGACCGACGGAAGCGTCAGGGTCTTCTGTCCCATACCCACCGACGCGACGTCGTGGGGCACGGTGAAGGCTCTGTACCGCTGAGCGCCCGCGCTAGAAGCGACTGGAGATCCGCAACTCCGTACCTTCGAAGTCGGGCACGATGTAGCAGGTCCCGCTCGTGCACGCGACGCCACCGCGTCGCTTGCCCGTGAAGACCGTGACGTCGTGGTGTGCGTTCACCCGCCATGACACCGTCGCGCCCAGGAAGGTCCGGGGATCGGTTTCGACCTCGTCGGTGAGCGGATCGTCCTGGAACTCGGGGTCGTCGGTGCGTTCCCACAGTACGCCCACCTGCCCGAGCCCGGCTTTCGAGAGCGCGGCCACGATTGCGATGTCCTCGCTGCGGTCGGCCGATGCGTCGCCCAGTCCCTTGCGATCCCGCACCTGATGTCCGACGTCGAGTTCCACCGCGAGCTCGCGCGGGAGCTGGCTCGAGACGAACAGACCGACGGTGCGGATCGTGTCGAGATCTTCGGTCTCGTCTTGACCGTCGCTGAAGTAGGCGCGCGCACGCCAGGTGCGCATCGGATCACTTTCGATGGCAACGAAGTCCTGCTCGTAGCGCAGCGCATCGTCGAAGGTGCCGGGCAGGAGTTCGCGGCGCGCCTTCGATCGTGCGTGCACGACTTCGACCGAACCGCCCCCCATCCAGGACGGAAGTGACTGGCCCAACGTGACCTGGTGGCCACGCTCGTCGAGCGGATCGAGCACGTGCGTCGTGCGATTCAACAGGCGGTGCGTGAACTCGGGCACCAGGGTCGGCGGATCGTTCACGCCCAGCCGGAAGAGGTGGTAGTCCTTCGTCTCCACGCCGAGTGCACCGCTGCTCCAGCTCACCTGCGTGTTCGTGTACAGCGCATGGGCTTTGCCGGTCGCCGTGCCGAAGCCACCCTGGAAGGGCTGCCACGAACGCGATGCGTATTCGATCTGGGTGCGCACGTAGACCGGGACCTCCAGCCCCTCCACCAAGGCGAAGGGCTCCACGTCGAGTTCCGCGCCGCCGAGTTCGACGCGATCGCTCGTCGTCTGCCCCGGCTCCAGGCCGTCACCGCGCAAGACGGAACCCCCGACACGCAGGCCGTCGACGACACGGAGCATCGCGCGGCCGCCGGTCACGCTGCCACTGCGGCGTTCTTGCCGCGCCTGATCGGGCGCGGCATCGGGATTGGTCACGGGCGTGCCGTGCAAGACCGTCACCTCGACCGGCCCGTACCACCCTTCGAAAACCGCACCGTCGAGATCGCGACTCTCGGCGTAGCTCACGATCGGGAATAGAGTCTGCCGCACCACCCCGGGGAGTTCGAAGCTTCGGAAGATCAGTCCGCTGCCGAGGATCGCGTAGCTGTTGCCCAACCGGAAGGTACCGTGCGGCATCGACCACTCGACGAAACGCTGCGCGAGCCGGTCGTACTCGTATTCGTCGGTCGGGAAGCCGAACAACTCCGGTGGCGGCGAGTCCTGGAAGCGCTCCACCCGCAGTCCGATCCGGATGTCGGCCGTGGGATAGATGTCCATGATGAACTGATCGAAGAAGCGCTCGCGTTCGTCCTCCTCGCTCGAGAAGTCACGACCGATCTGGAATTCGAGCAGGTTGCTCATCTCCACGCGGAGGTCGTCGAACTGCGCACGAGCAGGGTAGGTAACCGACAGTGCGAGCGCAAAACCCGCCAGGACCATGCGATTCAGCGTGATTCCCCCTCGACCGGCTCCAATCCGAGGAGCGTGCGGAGGTCGACTTCGACTTCGTGTTCGTCGCCTTCGCGGTAGCCCACGTGGTGCGTCACGATCGTACCGTCCTGCGCGATCAAGAAGGTCGTAGGCAGGCTCGAGACGCGATACTTGCGCCCCACCTGTTTGTCTCCATCGAGAAGGGCCGGAAAGTCGAATCCCTGACTGCGCATGTAGGGAAGGATCTTCGGCTGGCTGCGCGGATCGTCCTGGCTGATCGTCACCAACCGAACTCCGTACTCGGCGTACTTCTTTGCGAGCGCATCCCAGCGCGGCAAGGCGACTTTGCACGGCGCGCACCACGTGGCCCAGAAGTCGAGGAGGATCGGGCCGTCGGTCAGCGCCTGCTCGAGCGTCATCGTCTTGCCATCGGCCGTACGCAGACGGAAATCGTGCGCGCGACCCAGGTCCTCGGCGGCCGAGGGAACGGCCAGGAGAAGGACCAGGCCCAGCATCACAGTCTTCATCGCAGCAGCACACCCTTCTGGACGGACGTCGCCGTCGAGCCCACGAGACGGAAATGATACACGCCGCTCGGCAGCGTGCGTCCGCGATCGTCGGTGCCATCCCAGACGACCGGTGTCCGGCCCGCCGACAACGACACATCGTCGAGCAGACGGCGTACCACACGTCCCTTCGTGTCGAAGATCGTCAGCGACACGCGATCCTGGCCTTCGGGAAGGTCGATCGTGATCGACGTGCGAGGATTGAAAGGGTTCGGCGCCGGCGACTCCAGGCGAATCCCCGCGCGCTCGCGATCTGGCACATCGGTAGCCTCGAGATCCTCGAGGCCGGCGTCGACCGCGGCCTGCACGCCCGTGGTGTTCCATCCGCCGAGATTCCGGTAGATCACCCGTCCGTCACCGCCGACCACGTACACGTATTCGTAGCCCCCACCATAGAGGTTCGTCACGCTCCCCGCGTTGCGCAGGGCCGGGTAGGAGATACCCGCCGCGCTCACGAAGCCCTGGACCTGGGAAACGGATCCGCCCCACACGTCGAGAGCGAGGAACTGCACGGGAGCATCACCATAGGATTGATCGAGAGCCTCCGACCCGGGGCCCGCATTGATGCAGAAGGGTCAGCCGTAGCCCACGAAGAAGAGTACGACCACCTGGCCGTCGTAGTCGGCCAGGGCGCGGGGCGTGCCGCCCACGTCGTTCAGGGTGAATCCGGGCGCGATCTCGCCGACCGCGAGCTGCGCGGCCGCGGGTGAGGCGAACAGGAGCAGGGAAACGGCGAGCGCGGCGGTCGAAAGCAGGCGACGGGACGATCGGAGCACGGGGATTTCCCTTCGGAGCCGTGATGAAATCGTGACGAGGAACGCTGTTTGCTGAGTACGAAGGAGCAGCGGCGGAGTGACAGCGCGTATCTTCGATTCCTGGTTCGCCGCCGTCTCAGTGGAGGATTCATCGTGCCCGTTGCTCTGCCTTCCCATGGCCCTGCGCGCATCCTGCTCACCGTCGGCCTCGTGCTCGGTCTCGCCGCGTGCGGGAGCGACGAAGCAGCGCCCGACTTGACGGTCCCCGACGCGCCGGAGGGCTGCCCCGACAACCGGTGGCCACCGTGCCCCGAAGGCGAGGATCTCCGCGCCCGCGGCAACTGGGTCGGCAGCGTGCTGCCGAGCCTCGTCGGCGTCGACCAGTTCGGCGACGACGTCGACCTCCTCCAGTTCCGGGGCGCAACCGCCGTGCTTTCCTTCGGCGCGACGTGGTGCGCGCCTTGCCGCAGCGATGCCGCGAACTACGAGGCCACCCGTGACTACGTGGCCGGCGACGCCGCGGGTCCCGTCTGGATGATCGAATTCCTCGACGACGCCAGAGACGTCGAACGAGGACTGCACGCCGACTGGGCCGAGGCCTACGGTATCGACGAGCCGGTCCTCGGCGGACCCGCCATGAGCAGCGCGGCCTTCGCGATGGGAATCAGCGGATTTCCGACGAAGGTCGTCGTCGATTATGACGGACGCATCGTCGGGCGCCTGTCCGGATCAGGACAGTGGGACGTGATCCGGACCTGGGTGCTCGAGGCCGAGAGGCGACGGCTCGACGCCGAAAACGCCGACGCGAGCTAGCTGGCTCGAACTAGCTGGCTCGAACCGAACTAGGCGATGGCGTCCGCCGACGCGTCGAGGCGCACGATCTGCGCATGCACGTTCTCGAGCTGCTCGAGGAAGCTCCCGACGCGCGATCCCGCGATCTCCTGCGCCCGCTCACGGTAGTGATCGACCGCTTGCAGCAGGTTCTCGCGCGTTTCGCTCACGGTCTCGGGCCGGACTTCGGCCAGACCCTGCATGCCGCGCTCGAGGAGCTTTTCCATCTCGGCGACGTGCAGGCGCAGTTCCTTGACGAACATGTGCGGACGGTGGGCCGGCAGCGTGAGATGGACGCGACCGTGGATGTGGTCGACCATCTCGCGCAGCGTCGTCACCGCATTGAAGTAGGCGGTGTTCGGACCGCAGCACACGGCGGTCGGACGCGCTTCGCCGTTCTCGTCGATCGGCTCGGCGCCAGCGGCGAGATTACGGCAGAGGCAGGCCTTCGCATGGACCTGCTGGACCCGGTCGGCTCTCTCTTCGGGAGTGAGTGACTCACCGGCCAGCTTTTCGAGTGCGATCTTCTGGAAGCCCTTGCTCGCCGTGCACAGGCCCTTGGCCGCATGCTCGAAGTTCGAGATCAGGAAGCCTTTGGTGCAGCGCGATCCCGGCTTGCCGGTCTCGATCTCGGCGCGACGCTGCGCCTCGCTCCCCGAGGTACGCAGATTCCAGAAGGGGACGCCGAGCGGCGAACTGCCACTGAGTTCGACGTCGTCCTCGCCGGCCGCGACCAGCTTTTCGAGGTGATCGTCGTCGATGCTGACGACTTCGGGAACGACCATGAAGGGGCTGCCCCAGCCGGTTCCGTCGACACCGTAGAACTCGTGGAGCATTTCGTTCTCGTCGGAGGTCCCGATCCCGCCCTGGACCGTGAGCCGGTTGTCGGGCGCGGTCTCGAAGGTCGGACGGCCCGCCGCCTTCAACGCGCGGTTGGTGATCTTGAGCAGCTGCTCGCAGAGCGCAGCGCGCCCCTCGACGAACTCCTCGAGGATCGGGCCGAGCACGCGGCCACGGTCACCGAAGGCATGGCCACCGCAGTTGAGGCCGCTCTCGACGCGGAATTCCGAGACCCACACGCCGCGTTTCGCCAGGACCTTCCCCTGGATCGCGGCCGAGCGCAGGTCCTGGACCTTCAGGATGACCCGCTTGCGCAGATTGCCCGCGACGTCGGGCAGAAAGTCCTCGAACTCGCCGATGTAGCTGAACAGGCGCAGGTTCAAACCGGCCGACAGTACGACCGCGCCGGTTCCTCGGCTGCGGGCGAAGCCGCGCAGGGCCGCCATCGCGTGGGAGACCGGCGTACCACTCGCGAGTTTCCCGGTCTCGGGATCGCGATCGAGCTTCGTCATGATGTTCACGTCGATCGAGCCGGCGCGGATTTCTGCGCGCAGTTGCTCCTGGAGCGCCCGCTTTTCAGGACCGTCAGCGAGCGCGATCATCTGCTCGTACTGCTCGCGCAGCGGCGACGACGGGAGCATCTCGAAGTAGCGGGTGATCTCCGAACCGCGGTCGAACACCGATTGGCGGAGCGCGCTCACCTGCTCGGCGACCAGCTCTTCCAGCAGATCGATGTAGGCGGTGATGCGTCGAGCCCGCGAATCCTCGTCCCGGGGACCGATCGCATGGGCGACCCGGCCGAACTGGTCCGCCACGCGCTGCCGCGTCTGCTCGACCAGGTGATCGTCGACGATCGAGACCACGGAACTGATCCCGTAGCGAGCGACCCGCAAGGGGGTCGCGATCGTGAATCCCGTCCCCATGACAGGGATGTGGAAACGATGGACCGGCTTCGGAATGGAGAAGGACATGACGCCTCGCCGCGAGAAATGGGCTGTCGTGGGCGGAGTTTGCTCATCGACCGCCGCGAAAATCGTGCCACGAAAACGCGCGTCGCTTCCTGGCCTAGGGGGCGTCGCTCTTCGTTGACAATGAACTTGTCACAGGTTGCCGACGTGGGTCGAGACTAGCCGTGAACACCATCCTTCGCGTGGTGTGATATTGTGATCTGCACTGTGGATCACAACCCTGTGAGAGTCAAGTACCGCGTGAGATCCGCCTCGAGGATCGCGTCGAGCTGGTCCAACTCGTCGTCCTGCACCCTGACGAACAGGAATGCGAAGACCGGCTGCCTCCAGTCGAGAACCGGTCGCAGCTCCAGCGGCTCACGGAATTGGCCCGCGAAGGCGTCGAAATCGATCCTGGAGATCCTCTTTCGGTCGAGGTCCGGGGGCAAATCGGCCACGATCAAGGCAGTCGTGTGGCCTCTTTGCGCGGCGCACAGGCGGTCCCAATTCGGGCGCTCGGCGTTCAGGAACGACCGGTAGGGACAGAATCCCCAGGCGTGGGACGTGATGTCCGCCGCGCACCAGCCTCCGAAGCGCATCGGGTTGGCCTCGATCGGCCGGACGGTCCCGGCGGCGTCGATCCGGAATTCGACGTGGATCGGAACGTTTCGCAGCCCGGCCCGCGCGCCGAAGGCCCGCAGGTGCTCCACGAAGACGTCGTGTGTCCGTTCGATCACGGCGGGTGCCACCCGGTACACACGATCGCTGACGTCGGCGCCATGGGCGAAGGGGTGTTCGTAGACGTTGACGATCGTCACGGCGCCGTCGGCGTCGTACCAGGCGTCGACGGCGAATTCGTCGCCTCCGATCACCTGCTCGAGCACGAAGCGGTCGAGATCCAGCACGACGTCCGGGTAGATCCCCGCGAAGCGGGCGGCCGCTGCCTGGAGCCGCTTCGCCGTCGCGGGCCAGTCCGCGGGCCGTTCGACGATCTCAACGCCCAGGCTGAAGAAACCGACCGCCGGCTTGGCCACGAAGGGCCCACCGAAGACCGACACGTCGACCTCGGGAAGGGCGTCGCGCCGCACCTCCATGAACCGGTAGTCCGGATCGAGATCACGCAATACTTCGCGGAAGCGGATCTTGTCCTTCATCGTCTCGACCTGCGCGGGCAACGGCGTGTCGCCCAGGTGGCACTGGATCCACGGAATCGCGTTCTCGGAATTCGTGTACAGGCGCGCGGACGGATCTTCGCGCCAAGCACGCGCGAAGGTCGCGTCGTCGACGACGTCGAGCTCGGCCGCCCGGGCCTGCCCCGTCGAGAGCACCGGCGCGCCGGCGGTGCGCGCGGCAGCCGCCAGCTGCGGCGAAACGTAGGGATCTTCGAGAATGAACATGCTCAGAACTGGAAGTAGATGAAGGGACTCGTCCCGAAGGGTGCATAGAGAAGGATGACGATCACGAGTGCGGTCGCCACTCCCCAGCTGATCGGTCGGCGCAGATCGAGGTGCGGATCACGGTCGTCGCGGAGCACGACGGACACGTGCAAAGCGATCGCAAGCCCCACGACGATCATCGCGTGGAGGTAGAACCAGTCGATCCCGGACGCGTCGATCCACGCCATCTTCTCGAGATACAGCGCGGCCGTCGCGAAGTCCGGAGCGCGGAAGAAGACCCAGGTGACGAGCACGAAGACGAAGGTCGTCGCCCAGGAGAACGCCGTACCGACGGCCGATCGTTCCGTGCCGCGCCACGAGCTCCACAACTTGTGCACCGCCAACGCCGCCCCGTGCAGCCCGCCCCACACGACGAAATTCCACGACGCACCGTGCCACAGGCCGCCGAGGAGCATCGTGATCGCGAGATTCACATAGGTCCGCGAGGGCCCTTTCCGGTTGCCTCCGAGCGGAATGTACAGATAGTCCCGCAGCCAACCGCTCAGGCTGATGTGCCAGCGCCGCCAGAACTCGGTGATGTCCAGACTGCGGTAGGGGTGCCGGAAGTTCACCGGCAGCTCGAAGCCGAGCATGCGCCCCACGCCGATCGCCATGTCGCTGTACCCGGAGAAGTCGTAGTAGATCTGCAGCGCGTAGCAGACGATCGCCGCCCACGCCGTCGCCGACGAGTAGGCCGCCGGATCGGCGAAGACCGGATCGACGAAGTAGGCCAGCGTGTCGGCGAACAGGACCTTCTTCGTGAAGCCCTTGAGGAAGATCTCCGTCCCGACGCGCAAGTTCGACGCCCGCAGGGGGTGCACGAAGTCGAGCTGCGGCAGGAACTCGCGTCCTCTGACGATCGGCCCCGCGACGAGCTGCGGAAAGAAGGACACGAACAGCGCGAAGTCGCGGAGGTTGCGCGTCGCTGGCAGCACGCCCCGGTAGACGTCGATCGAGTAGCTCATCGTCTGGAAGGTGAAGAAGGAAATCCCGACCGGCAGGATGATGTCCAGATGCGGCAGTTGATCGCCCGCGAGCGGCCGTAGGGAATCCAGCACGAAGTTCGTGTACTTGAAGAAACCGAGCACGCCGAGGTTGGCGACCAGGCTGACCACGAGCCAGCGTTTGCGCGACGCGGCGTTTCTCGCGCCCTCGATCCGCCGACCCGCGAAGAAGTCGATCACCGTCGACCCGAGGATCAGGAAGCAGAAGCGCCAGTCCCACCATCCGTAGAAGACGTAGCTGGCGACGAGCAGGACGTTCCGACGCGTCCCCTCACCGCGCGACAGCGCGAGGACGACCAGCACCAGGCCGAGGAAGACGAAGAACTCGATCGAGCTGAAGATCACGGGAAGCGACCGCCGGTCGTCAGAGAACGGCCTTCGGATAGGACCCGAGCACGCGGAAGAGGTCTGCCCGCGCTTCGAGATCCTTCAGCGCAGCCGCCACGTCGGCGTCGTGCGCGTGCCCGTCGAGGTCCAGGAAGAAGACATAGTGCCACGAGCGCCGCCGCGAAGGCCGCGACTCGATCCGCGTCATGTTCACCCCGTGGGTCGCCAGGGGTTCGAGCATCGAGTGCAGCGAGCCACTCTGGTCGGTTTCGGCGCCGCTCAACAGGAGCGTGGTGCGGTCGTCGCCACTCGGCTCGAGGATCTTGCGACCGACCACGAAGAAGCGCGTCGTGTTGTCGCTCTCGTCCTCGATCTCGGCGAAGAGCACCCGGAGCGCGTAGATCTTCGCAGCCGCATCGGGGGCGATGGCCGCGGTGCCGGCTTCGTCCCGTGCCCGGCGCGCGCCCTCGGCATTGCTCGACGTCGCGACGAGCTCGGCCTCGGGAAGATGCTGCCGCAGCCACGCCGCGCACTGCGCCAGCGACTGCGGATGCGCGCACACGCGTCTGACGTCTTCGAGCTTCTCCATCGTCCCCATCAAGTGCTGGCGGATGCGCATCTCGACCTCGCCGCAGATGTTCAGCGCGGAGCCGAGGAAGAGATCGAGAGTGTGCGTGACCGTCCCGGCCGTGCTGTTCTCGATCGGCACCACGCCGAAGTCGGCGTCGCCCGCTTGCACCATGCCGAAGACCTCGTCGAGCGTCGCCATCGGCAGCGACCGACACGAGTGACCGAAGTGCTTGAGCACCGCCTGGTGCGAGAAGGTTCCCTCGGGCCCGAGAAATCCGATCTTCAGGGGCTCTTGCTGCGACAGGCACGCCGACATGATCTCGCGGAAGAGGCGGACCATCTCCTCGTCGGTCAGCGGACCCTGGTTGCGCTCGACGACGGCGCGCAGGACCGAGGCTTCGCGTTCGGGGCGATAGAACTCCATCGTGCCGGCTTCGCGCTTCGCGGTGCCGACCCCCTGCGCGAGTTTCGCGCGCTCGGCGATGAGTTCGTGGATACGCGTGTCGATCGCGTCGATCCGATCGCGGATCGAGCCGAGGTCGTTCGGTTTGTCGGCCATGGCAGGGGCTCCGGAGGCGGGAGGATCTGAAAAGGATACGACGAGTGCTCGTTCCGCTTCCACTGCGCCTTCCACGATGTGCGACGTACCGCACGAGTCGACCGACGACCGGTGCACGAAGACGCTCCCATTCGTCCCACTGTACCCCACGTCACAAAATGCCCCCACGCAACGCTGCGACTGTGTGAGGCCCCTTGTTCCACGACACACCGCTCTGCAACTTGACGCGGCTCGGAGCCGTCCGAACTGGGTGGAATGACCCGTGAATCCGCACCGGCATGCGGTCGACAACGGCTCACGGGGAGACGACGAAGACGACGACGTGAGGAGCACGCATGAGCCCGGCACTGTGCCGCAGCCTCGCGCTGGCGGGATGTCTGATCCTGCTCGCGTTCGCGGGATGCGCAGACGAAACGAACGACCCGACAGGGATCGAGATCCCACTTCCGGGCGACGAGGAACCCGGCGACGATCCGATCGAGGATCCCGACGATGACCCGGTCGACGACCCCCACAACCAGGATCCGGTCTGGCCCAGCAATCTGCTCGAGGACACCGAACTGACCACCGGTCTCTTCGGCTGGCCCGAAACCGACTTCGGACGCGGCAACGCGGCGACGATCCACATCGAATTGTTCCGGAACGACGCCGCAATCGACTTCACCCTGCGCGACATGCAGGGCAACCCCCACACGCTCGCGGACATGCTGACCGAGCGCCCGGTGGTGATGATCCTCGGAAGCTTCACGTGACCCATCTACATGGCTCGCGTGCCCGAGCTCGACCAACTGGCGATGATCGAACTGAGCGACGGACGTCGGATCGACGAGGCCGTGCACCTCGTGCACGTCTACACGGTGGAAGCCCACCCGGCTCTTCCGGACCCGACCCCCTACCGCAACTGGACCGACGACGACAAACCCAGCGGCACCGGAACTGCTTACGGTGACGTCCATCAGGGAATGACCTGGTCCGAGCGGGCAGCGAACGCGCAGCGCGTGCTCAGCCGCATGACCAACGACCCTCTCATGCTGCTCGACGGGCTCGACGGCGATCCCTACGTCAATCCGGTCTGGTCGACCTACGGGACCGCTCCGAACGCCGCCTTCGTGATCGGCCAGGACGGCACCATCGCGGCCGCGCAGCTATGGACCGACACGGGCAAACTGCGCCGAAAGATCCTCGAGATCGTCGATCCCACCGCGCAGGACTGAGCCGAAGCGACGCATCCGTGGAACCCGAAGACGTCGAAGGGGGTAAGGTGGAGACCTTGCCCCCTTTCTCATGCGCCTGATCCCGACGATTCTGCTCTTCCTCCTCGTGGCCTCTTTCGGCTGGTCGGAGACGTCCGTCGCCGCGTCTCCGCGACCGTGGCTGGAACCACGCCGGGCGGACTTCGGACCCGCATTGCGCTTCGCGGCCGACCATCCACCGATCATCGACGTCGTGATCGCGACCCGCGACACGATCCTCGCGCACGACCATTGGCGCGGTGGCGGCCTCGACCGCGCGACCAACGTGAAATCGGTGAGCAAGAGCCTGCTCTCGGCCCTGGTCGGCATCGCGCTCGAGCGTGGGGACCTCGACACGGTCGAGACTCCGATCCGCACATGGTTCTCCGAACACGACGACCTGTTCGCCGATCCGCGACGCGCACGCATCACGCTCGAGGACCTGCTCACCATGCGCAGCGGTCTCGAGACGACCTCCTTCTACAACTACGGCGCATGGGTCGCGGGCAAGAACTGGGTGCGCGGCCAACTCCGCATGCCCGTGGAATTCGAACCCGGCACGACGATGCGCTACAGCACCGGCGCTTCGCATCTGGTCAGCGTGATTCTCGAGCGCGCGACCGGCGTGCGACCGAGTGTGTACGCCGACCGTCATCTCTTCGGTCCGTTGGGCATCACCGGCGTGAACTGGGATCGAGATCCCCAGGGACACGACTTCGGCGGGAACAACGTCGCCATGACGCCGCGACAGATGATCCGCTTCGGACAGCTCTACCTCGGCAGCGGGGAGCTCGACGGGAGACGGATCCTGCCCCGTTCGTGGATCGAAGCCTCCTGGCGTCCGCGCACCCGCTCGCACTGGAACGGCTATCACTACGGCTACTTCTGGTGGACGCGCGACTACGACGACATCACCGTCCACTACGCCTGGGGCCACGGTGGACAGCGGATCTTCGTGATTCCCGAGGCCGACCTCGTGGTCGCGGTCACGTCCGGACTACGCTCCAACGGACGCAGTGGCCACGGCGTGAACCGGGCGATCGACCGCATGCTCGTCGAGCACGTCCTGGGGGCGCTCAGCGGCCCACCCCGCGACGCGCGCCGGTGAGCCAGCCCGTTCGCCGGACGCCGGTCACGGACTCTGCTATCCTGTCGCCGACTCGCGACCGGAACACGACCATGCGCCGACCCATCTTCTATCCATTCCTGTGCACGCTCGCGCGGTGGACGACACGTGTCTATTTCCGGCGCATCGAGGTCGAGGGCCTCGAACGACTACCCGCCCGCGGACCCGTGATCCTCGCCGCGAACCACCCGCAATCGATCACCGACGCCGTCGTGCTGGCCGTGGCGACACCGCGCCTCGTGCACTACGTCGCGCACGGTGGTCTCTTCGCCAACCCGTTCACGCGCTTCTTGATGGAGGGCGGGGGCGCGATCCCGATCCACCGTCCTCGGGACGTCCAGGGCGCGAGCGGCCGCAACCGGCAGAGCTTCGCCTCGTGTGTGAAGGTTCTCGCGCGCGGCGGCTGCATCGGCATCTTCCCCGAAGGCATCAGCGAGTACGAACCTCGCCTCCAACGACTCAAGACCGGCACCGTGCGCATCGCACTCCAGGCGGAGGAGGAACACGACTTCGGCCTGGGCGTCTCGATCGTGCCCGTTGGTCTGGGCTTCCAGAGCGCTCTGAGCTTCCGCAGTCGCGTTCTCGTCACCTTCGGCGACCCCCTGATCGTGCGCGAAGCGCGCTCGGACTTCGCGAGTGACCCGGAGTCGACGGTCCGACGGCTCACCGACGACCTCACCGTGCGGCTACGGCATCAGGTCGTTCACGTCGAGCGCGAGGAACTCGAGGACTTCGTCCGCGATGTGGAATCCGTGTACCGCGGCGAACTCCTCGAGCGCGAGGGTCTGGAGATCGAGGGCCACAGCCGTTTCGCGCGCGAGCAGACCGTGAACCGTGAGATCGCGCGCGCGGCCGAAGAATTCTACGAGCACCGCCCCGAAGTGATCGCCGACATCCGCGCACTTCTCGACGGCTACCATCGGCATCTCGAAAAACTCCGGCTCCCGGACGCCATCGTCCGTGACGAGAAGCACGGCTTCCGCGCCGAGGCCATTCGCTTCGCGGTCGTGCTGGTGATCGGACTGCCGATCGCGGCGTGGGGCACCATCTGGAACTGGATTCCCTATCGGCTCACCGGGATCGTCGCCCGTCACTTGGCCTCGGACAGGACCAAGATCCACTGGTGGCAACTCGCTTCGGGTTCCGTGCTCTTCCTCGTGTTCTACGCCGCATGGCTGCTGTTCGCGATGGAACGATTCGACACCGCCGGCACGATCGCCTTCATGGCATCTCTGCCGCCGGCCGGACTCTTCGCGCAATGGTACGGAACGGCGCTCGGACGGCGCCGCGCTCACGTCCGCTGGGCGGCGCTCCGAGGTTCGCGTGCCGTTTTGGTGCGCCGCACCCTGGAACTCCGGCGCGTGATCATCGAGGCCATGGACGCCGCGCTCGCCGAACACCTGCATCGCAGCACGCGCCACGAACCGAAACCGGCAACGAAGCCACGAACGCAAGAGGTCGACTGATGTCGCTCCTCCACCGTCCCCGCGTCCGTCGGCTGCTCGACCGTTGGTTCCTCAACGCCGTACCCACGTGCACGAATTGCGTGGCCCTGACCTTCGACGACGGTCCGAATCCACGCAACACACCGCCCTTGCTGGATCTGCTCGAACGCAAAGGCATCGTGGCGACCTTCTTCCTGATCGGCCGCCACGTCCGTCGCCATCCCGAGCTCGCACGGGATATCCATGCGCGGGGCCACGAGATCGCCAACCATACCGATCAGCACATGCCCCTTCCTTTGCTGCCGCGGCGCTTCGTCGATCAGCAGATCCGGCGCGCGGAACGCGCAATCGTCGAAGCCACGGGATCGCGGCCACGCTTCCTGCGTCCACCGATGGGCTGGTTCTCCGCCCGCGTCCTCGATCAGATCGTCGAGGCGGGATACGTCCCGGTGATCGGCAGCGTCCACCCGCGGGATTCGAGACAGCCGCGCGTCGAGACGATCGTCGAACGCGTACGGCCTCGGATCGACGACGGTGCGATCGTGATCCTGCACGACGGTGGATGGCACGCGCGTGTCGATCGCTCGAACACGATCGAGGCCGTCGACCGCCTCACCGACGAGTGGCTCGCCGAGGGACGGCAACTCGTCACGCTCAGCGCGATGACCGGTCGAGACGACGTACCAACGCCTCCGCGAAACGGGCCGGCGACGCCGGATCGAGATTGAAGTAGAGCGACGGCTCGATCAGTTCGGCTTCCATCAGAGCGAAGCCACCGTCGACACGCACGAAGTCGACCCGGGCATACAACAGATCGTCGGGCAGGGCGGCGAAGGCACGGTCGGAGACCTCGCGCAGCGCGTCGTCCGGAACGATCGACGCGAGACTCCCGCCGTGTTCTTCTTGAACTCGGAAGTCACCCGCGGCCGGCGTCTTCAGGATCGCGTGGCTCACCTTGCCGTCGAAGGCGAAGACCGAGAACTCACCTTCGTCGACGACCGAGCGGACGAAGGGCTGGATCAGGCTGCGACGTGCAGCGAGCACGGCCACTGCCTCGGACGGGTCCACGCCGCGCGGCAGACGAAACGTATCGTCGGCATTCGCACTCACCGTCGGCTTGACGACGATCTCGTCGGCCTCGAATCGCGCGTAGGCGTCCTCGACCTCGGCCGCGGTCAAACCGTCGACGACCCGGGTCTGCACGATCGGCACGCCGCACTCCTCGAGTTCGATCATGTAGCCCTTGTCGACGTTCCAGCGTTGGCCGGCGAGCGGATTGAGGAGCACCGTCCGTGCGTCGATCGTCTGGAGGACGTCGAGGAAAGCGTCGACATCCTGCTGGTAGTCCCAGGTCGAACGGACGACGACCGCGTCGTAGACGGACCAGTCGACGTCACGTCGGCGCCAGGGAATCGCTTCGACTTCGACGTCGTGGGCACGCAGCGGCTCGTACGTCAGCTCGTCGTAGACGAAGAACTCCTCCAACCCGGTCGTGCTGAGATAGGCGACCCGACGTGCCACGGAAAACTCCTGGGGACAGCTCACGCATTCGGGCGGCGGCCCGTGTGATTTCGGATAGACTGCCGCTCTCGCCCTGTGGTCGCAACTGCCATCCTCGAGGTTCGCCGATGTCCGATCCGATCCTGCGCACCGCCGACGAGCTCGACCTCACGCCCGCGCGCGTCGAAGCCGTCGTCAAGCTCCTGGACGAAGGTAGCACCGTGCCCTTCATCGCACGCTACCGCAAGGAAGTGACCCACAACGCCGACGACGAGACGATCGCCAAGATCGCCGAGCGGATCACCTTCCACCGCGAGATCGACGAGCGCCGCGCGACCATCATCAAGAGCATCGACGAACAGGGCAAGCTGACCGACGACCTGCGCCAGAAGATCGAACGGGCCGAGACCAAGACGGCACTCGAGGACCTCTACCTTCCCTACAAGCCGAAGCGCCGCACACGTGCGATCATCGCCCGCGAGCGTGGGCTCGAACCACTGGCCGAGCGCATGTGGGCGCAGGCGGACGAGGGCGGGAGCATCGAGGAGATCGCCGCGAAGTTCGTCGACCCGATGAAAGAGGTCCCTTCGACCGACGACGCCCTGCAGGGCGCGCGCGACATCATCGCCGAGCGCGCGACCGAAACCCTCGTCCTGCGCGAGTTGATCCGCAGCATCACCCGCAGCGAGGGCGTGATCGAATCGAAGGTCGCCCGCAGCAAGAAGGACGAACAGAGCAAGTTCACCGACTACTACGACTTCGGAGAGCGGATCGACCGCATCGCGCCTCATCGGATCCACGCACTGCTGCGTGGAGAAAAGGAAGGCTTCCTGCGCCTGCGCGTCACGACCGATTCCGAGCGTGCGCGCCAGCTTCTCTTCGACCGCACCGTCGGCCGCCGCCAGTCGATCTGGCGCGAGCAGATGCGCAAGGCGATGAACGACGCCTACGACCGGCTCCTGAGCCATCAGATCGAGACCGAGATCCGGGTCGACCTGCGCCTGCGCGCGGACGACAAGGCGATCGGCGTCTTCGCGTCCAACCTCTCCGACCTGCTCATGGCGCCGCCCTTCGGCGGTAAGCCGTTGCTCGCGATCGATCCCGGCCTACGCACCGGCTGCAAGGTCGTGATCCTCGGCGAGACCGGCGCGCTGCGCGAACACGGCCTGGTCTGGCCGACCGCTCCGCGGAAGGACATCGAAGGCACCGAACTCGCACTCGACCGTTGGTTCGCCAAGTTCGAGGACATCGCCGCCATCGCCGTCGGCAACGGCACCGGCGGGCGCGAGACCTTCGACGTCGTGCAGGCATGGACGAAGGAACGCGGCCGCCACCTTCCCGTGGTGCTCGTGAACGAAGCCGG
>JGI12109J20283_10762280_pt1 | contig 18984 bp, 14 predicted proteins | sample ElkSlonscriptome_12_FD_20283 | JGI IMG/M metagenome (IMG submission 20283)
CCCTGCTGGCGCACCTGACGGGCTTCGACCTTCCCGCCGGTGTCATCCGCGTCACCGCCCCGCTGGGTGATGCCGAGCGGGTGGGCTACGTTCTGCAACTGGCCGACGGCGCCCCGCGCCTGCTCACCCGCCCCGATGAGATCCCCGAAACACTCTCCCCTCTCCCGCTCGCGGGAGAGGGGCCGGGGGTGAGTGTGGAGGAAGCGGCGCGGACCGAACTGGCCAGGCGCATACAGCCCCTGGCCGCCGCCATGGCCGCGGTGATCGGCGCCGAGGCCCAGAACCGCCGGGTGGCGGAAAGCCAACTGGCCCTGGAGGGGCTGGTGATCAGCACCCTGATGCAGGCCCGCGCCCGCTACGGCATGGGACAGGAACAGTTCCGCAAGGAATCCGAGGCCATTGAGCGGGAATACAACCAGGACACCTATCGCCACGACGGCGTGAAGCTCACCAACCTGGACGGTGAACTGGTGGGGCGGCTGGCCCAGCGGGGGCTTCCCTACCGGCTGCCCACCGGGCGGGGCGAGGTCAGCTTCATCGCCGACCCCCTGCTGATCTTCGTGTCGCTGGATCTGGCCTGGCGGGTGGCGGATGGGCTACGGGGCTCCCGTAAGCAGCGCACCACCCAGGAGGTGATGGAGGCGGTACTCCGGAAAACCCGGCGCTACCTGGAAAAGTGAACGATGCCCGTAAAGAAGAATACCTCCCTGTTACTGGATACTGGCAGTAAGGAATGGCCAGGAACCTGATCTTAGGCAATTTCCGGAAAACATCCCCCTCGCCGCGCGTTACAGCCGTCATTCCCGCGAACGCGGGAATCCATACCCGGTGGCCAGTATCCGGGCGCCCTGCTCGCGCCGGGCGTGGGTGGATCCCCGCTTTCGCGGGGATGACAGATCGACTGGGAGTGATATTTCCAGGAACTCGCCTAAGACTGTTAACCACCGGGTCGGCGGTTCGAGTCCGTCCCAGGGAGCCGAGAATCTCAGGGGCTTGCAGCGATGCAAGCCCTTTTTCGTTGTCCGCCCGAAAGACCTAGAACTTGAAGTTCAACACATTATCCACCGGCTCGGTGGACCGCTCGGGCCGATCCAGCCCTAGATCAATGCGCCGGTTACGCCGCCGCACCTCCGCCTCGAAGGGCAGATCCCCCGGCAGAGCGTCCGGATCCTCGTAGGTGTAGATCTCTTCCTGGGAGTAGCGAAAGCCCGGGAACATGGACCGGTTCAGTTGCCGTCCCGCCGTGCCATCCGGCACCTCGGCGGGCGCCGCCGGCGGATTTTGCGCCAGTACCGGCATCGCGATGCACGTGGCACAGAACAGCAGCGAGACTCGTGGTCGGGAGAAAATCGCAAGAATAGCCATAAATGATCACCCGGCTGTGTACGTGGTGATCGTATTATGCGCTCCCTGGTGGATTGTCGATAGGCAAATGCTCGATAGCGCAGTGGCCTTGACACCTCTGGAAGACTACCGCACGATTTTTGTTGTCCGTTGAATGGATTGTCCGGACAGTCGTCGGAGAGATCTCATGAACCTGAAAAAACTGGTGGGCACAATCATCGTGCTGGCAGCCCTGGGATGGGTGGTGACCTCGGTGGATTTCCAACCGTGGTTGGCCATGTTCCAATCCGACGGCGAGGCAGAGGATCGCCAGCTACAACAGTGCATCGCCGCACAGATGAGCCGAAATCATCGGATGACCCGGACGGAAGCACAACAGTATTGCCAGTCCCCCCGGCGTCGGCCCCTGCTGGAGTGACACTGGCGTCTGCCAGCGCCGCTCAGGGCGTCTCGGCGAGACTGGCCGATGTGCCGGCCAGCGGCTTCACCCGGTAACCCGCTTCCCGAAATAACGCCACCAGCCCCGTGGCACCCACCAGATGACCGGCGCCCACCACCACGAACGGCGTCGACCCGTCCTCCATCACCGCCTGTACACCCTCGGCCATGGTCCGGTTGCGGTCCTCGATGAACAACCGATGCAGACGCCCCCCCTCCGCCGATGGGGTATCGAACTGCTGAAGAATCAACTGCGCCATGGCCTCACTATCCCCTGCTTGCCAGGCAGCGATGATCGCTGCCAGGTAGTGGGGTCCCTGCTCCAGATCCAGCAGGGTCTGGCGTAGGAACATCTCCTGCTCGGTGGCGGACAGCCGGGAAAACAACCGGAGTTGCTGCTCGACGGTTTCCAGCTCCAGCACCGGTTTGTCACTGGCGGCAGCGCTTTCCAGAAAAAAATGATCGACCCCCAGATCCTCCCGGTAGCCGGCCTCGCGAAACGCCAGCAGGCTGATATTCAGCGCGGCGAACCAGGGTTTTTGCCAGCGGAACATCCATTCCGGCAGTTCGAACTCTGCCAGCACCTGTTCCAGCAGCGCCCAGGTCTCGGTATCGAGCCGGGATTCCAGGGTGGTGCCGTCCAGGTAAACCCCCTCGCGCAGGAGTTTTCCCAGCACCTCCAGCACGCCGGTGTTGAGGATATCGATCTCCACCACCAGCACATCGGCCTGCCGGAAGGCCACCATCACCGCCTCCGGCAACGGGTACATGGCCTCGGAGCCCACATGGATGGAACCACCCAGATACCCCGTCTGCCCGTCGGCGCCTTCCACCCGCCACCACAGACCCTGGGCCAGGGTGGGGGATAGGGGCGTCAGCAGGAACGCCAGCAGGACCGCCATGGCGAGTTTCCAGCTATTCCGCCCGTATCGCATCTCCCCCATCATTCACCCCGCGCCATCGCCTGGACATCCTGATCACTGCTCCGTCAGGCGTTCGGACAGGTAGTTCTGGCAGCCGTTCAGGGTGGACAGTTTCGGGTAGTCGAAGTCGAAGATGGTAACCTGAAGATCCTTCTCCAGTTCCATCATCAGGCGCAGATAATCCACCGAATCCATCTCGAACTGATCATGAAAACTCACATCAGGGTCCACCACGGTGGTGCTGGCATCGGGTACGATGTTCCCTAGAATATGCAGCACGGTTTCTCGTATGTTCTCGCGACTCATCACAGCATCCCCATTAAGAAAGAGTTGACAGAAAATTTTTCAGTGATCTACCTGAGATTATATTGCATCGCAGCATTTTCTCCTAGCGCCCATTGAACCCGGACTCATCCGCAGGAGTGAACATGACAATCCGTAACCTGAACTCCCTGTTCAGACCCCGCTCCATCGCGGTCATCGGCCGCAACAAAGCCCCCGACTCCCGGGACGCGCAACTGATCAGCAATCTGCTGCGCGGGCGCTTCAACGGTCCCATCATGCCGGTCAATCCGGATTGCCAGTCCATTCACGGGGTACTGGCCTATGCCGATATCGGCCGGCTGCCACTCACCCCCGATCTGGCGGTGATCACCGCCGGTGACGACAACCTGCCCCGCATCATCGATGAACTGGGCCAGCGGGGCACCCGGGCGGTGCTGCTGATCGGCGAGAATCTGGTCCACCCGGACCGGCGCCAGTCCATTCTCCAGGCCGCCAGGCCGCACCTGTTACGCATCCTCGGACCGGACAATTTGGGCCTGGCCTGTCCGGGCCTGCAACTGAACGCCACCCTCACCCCCACCCTGCCCCAGGCGGGCAATATCTGCCTGATAACCCAGTCCAGCGCCATCATGCGGGCAGTGATGGACTGGGCCACCACCCGTAGCATCGGCTTCTCCTACCTGATCTCGGTGGGGCGCAAATTCGACGTGGATTTTGCCGATCTGCTGGATTATTTCACCCGCGACAACCGCACCCGTTCGATCCTGCTCTATCTGGAATCCATCCGCGACGCCCGCAAGTTCATGTCGGCGGCCCGGGCGGCGGCGCGGATCAAACCGGTGGTGGTGCTCAAACCCCACCACTTCGTGGAGGAGCCGGTGGAAGACGCGATTTATGACGCCGCCTTCCGCCGCGCCGGCATCCTGCGGGTGGACGGCATCGAGCAGCTATTCGACGCCGCCGAGATGCTGGCCAGCAGCAAACCGGTCTACAACAACCGCCTGGCGATCCTCGGCAATAGCCGCTCCATCGGCCAGCTGGCCACCGATGCGCTGCTGGCCGCCGGCGGTCGGCTGGCGGAGTTGAGCGCCGAGACCTGCGCCGAACTGGATCGCATCGCCCCAAACAGCCCACATACCGACAACCCGGTGGACCTGGGCGACGGGGTGGGCGCCGAGATCTACGGCAAGGCGCTGAAGCTATTGATCAACGAGCGCAATGCCGACGCCGTGCTGGTGCTCTACTCGCCCACCGATCCGCAAGGCGGCGTGGAACACGCCGAGGCGGTGGTGGAGGCCGCCGCCGGCAGCCGCCGGCTGGTGCTCACCAGCTGGGTGGGCAGCGACCTGGCGCAACCGGCCCGGGAGTTGTTCAAGGAGCGACGCATGGCCACTTACAACAACCCCGGCGCCGCTGCCCAGGCGTTTGTCCGCGCCGCCCAGTACGTGCAGAACCAGGAACTCCTGATGGAAACCCCGGCCTCGGTGCCGGAGGACTTCACCCCGGACACGGTCTCCGCCCGGGCCATGGTGGACAACGCACTGGCCGCCGGCCACACCCGGTTGAACGTGATCGAGACCCAGTGCCTGCTGGACGCCTACCGGATCCCGCTCACCGCCTCACGGTTCGCCGCCACCCCGGAGGAGGCGGCGCGGATCAGCGCCGATCTGGACACCAGCGTGGCCATCAAAGTGCTGTCGGCGGATATTCGCCAGAAGTCCGACGTGGGCGGGGTGGCGTTCAACCTCAGCCACCCGGACGAGGTGCTGAGCGCCGCCCACCGAATCTTGCTGCAAGTGCAGCAACTGATGCCCGGCGCCCGCATCGACGGCTTCGAGGTGCAGCCCATGCTGTCCCGGGCAGGCGCCTACGAGATCACGATTGGTGTCCGCACCGGACGGCGCTTTGGGCCGGTGATCTTCTTCGGCCAGGGCGGCACCGAGACCGAGGTGATCAACGACATCGCCTACGCCCTGCCACCGTTGAACATGCAACTGGCCCGGGATCTGATGTCGCGCACCCGGATCTACGATATGTTGACCCGTAGTCCCGCCCGTTATGCCGATCTGGAGGCGCTGGCCCTGACCCTGATCAAGGTCTCGCAGATGGTCACCGATCTGGGCGAGATCACCAGTCTGGACATCAATCCCCTGTGGGCAAGCCCCGAGGGCGTGGTGGCACTGGATGCCAGCGTGGATATCCAGCCTTATGAGGGAATACCCACCGAGCGCTTCGCCATCCGTCCCTATCCCAAGGATCTGGAGGAGGAGATCGTCCTGCCGGATGGGCAGACCCTGCGCATCCGCCCGATCCTGCCGGAGGACGAACCGCCGCTGCGGGATATGGTGCGGCGGATGCCGGAAAAGGATCTGCGCTTACGGTTCTTCCAGCCCATCCGCGAGCTGTCCCACGCCATGGCCGCCCGCCTCACCCAGTTGGACTACGACCGGGAGATGGCATTCGTGATCACCGACGAGGGCATTCCCGGGCAGGCACCCATCTGGGGGGTGGTGCGCTTCAACGCCGATTCCGATCTGGAGCGGGCCGAGTATGCCATCACCCTGGACCGGGCGATCACCGGCAAGGGCCTCGGACCGCTGTTGATGCGCCGGATCATCGACTACGCCCGGCGCCGCGGTATCCAGGAGATCTATGGTGAGGTGTTACGGGAAAACGAGCCCATGCTGAAGCTGAACCGGGCGCTGGGCTTTCAGATCCGCCACGATCCGGAAGATCCGGGGATCATGCTGGTGAGTCTCAAGCTCTAGCGAACCCTTCGGACACCCTCCGTGCCCTGGGATGGATCACCGGGTGGCATCCGGCGATCCCAGGCATGGCGCTGGCTAGCGAAACAAGCCCCGCAGGAGCCTTTCCGCCTCCTGTTCCAGTTGCTCGCCCAGCTCATCGTCCAGGTTCTCACCCAGCCGATCCCGGAGTTCATCCTCCACCTCCTCGGCGAGATCGTCGATGCCGCCTTCCAGCAGATCCCGACCCTGCTCTCGCAGCAGCGCCTCGGCATCCAGCCGGAAACGCGGATTATCCAGTTCCCCGCTCACCTGCACCGGCACCGGGATGCCTTCCAGTTCAGCCAGCCCCGCCCCACCCTGGCCCTCGGGGCTGCGCACCAGCACCACGCTCAACCGGTAATCCAGTGCCTCGCTGAGAAGGTCGGCGCTGCCCTGCCCCTGGACCCGCAGAAACGGCGACTGGCCTCGCAGATCGTCGTTGCGCACCTGCCCACCCTCGAAGCGGAAGGTGCCGGTCAACTCGGTGAAATCAGTCTCCGGCACCCCCTCCGTCGGCGGCGGCGGACGCCCTTTCAGCACCGCCTCGGCGGCGCGCAATAACTGGGCCAGATTCACCCCCCGGTAGGCACCGTCGCGAAACGCCAGACGCAGTTCCCCGTCCAGGCTACGGCTGACGGTCTCGGCGTCGCCGGGCACCAGAAACAGGCGGGCATCCAGATCGGTACGACCGGTGATCCGTGCCTCCTCGGCCAGCGCCGCCAGCAACGGACCCGCCTGCACGTCCCGCAGCCGCTCGTTCAGTTCCAGGCGCGCCGGCACCCGGCTGCCGTCCAGGCGGATATCCCCCTGGTATTCGCCGCCGTACAGCCGGGCAGTGGGTTGTAGTGCCAGTATCCCGTCATGAAGGCTGAGCGGGATTCGTAGCGCCTCCACCCGGGCCTGGTCCAGGCGCAGCGCGCCCACCCGCAACTCGCCGTCCAGCCGCAGATCCCGGGGCAGCAGCGGCGCCTCGCCAGCACCACTGGCGCTGGCGGCCACCGCCCCTGCCGGAGTGGCAGGGGTGGCGGGCGCGGCCTGCGCCGGGGCGTAGCTCAGAGGGGCCAGCCGGTCGATTTGCAAGTCCAGTTGCACGACCGGTCCCGGACGCAACACCAGACTACCGGTGAGGGTGCTGTCGTCCACCTGCACGGTGGGCGAGAAGGAAAGCTGCTCGGGCGTGCCCGACACCAGCAGTTCCATGAACACCCGGCTGAGGGCGGTGGGATCTTCGAGCGGCGGAATGCCCAGATCCCCCAGCAGTTCCCGGGCAGGGAACTCGATGGTGGTGAAACGGCCCTGGATCTGGGCAGCACCACCAGGATCGACCACTTGCAATTCCCCCTGCACGCTCAGGCCGAGCCCGCTGACACGAAACTGCGGAATCGACAGCCGCTCGGGATCCGCGGCCAGCGACGCCAGATCCAGCAGCACCGGCGCCGGCAGACTGCCTGCTCCCAGTTCCACGCGGGTCTCCCCCAGCCGCAGGGTACCACCATCGCCCATCGTCACGGTGCCTTCCACCCCGAGGGGACCACGCACCCGGCCATCCAGTATCCCCTGTAGTCGCACCGCCACCGGCTCGCCCGGCACCAGCGGACCGGTATTCAGGTTCACCTGATTCAGGGTCAGCGGGGTGTCGCCGGCCATGCGCAGGCGTCCTCCCCGGATATGTAGCTCGTCCACCCGGATGGGTGGCGTGGCGGCGTCTCTGGACCCCACATCCGACGCACCCGTATCCCCGGGGGGTAGGGGTGCCACCGGCCCGCCCGCGTCTCGCAGATCCAGCTCCAGACCCTCCAGGCTCACCATGGCCAGATGTAGCCGCCGCTCCAGTAGCGGTACCAGCCGCACCTGAAAGAGCGCCGCCTCCACCCGCGCCACCGGAGCCTGCGGATCGCCCACACTGAGACCGTCCACCCGGATCGCGGGCAGCGGCGACCAGGCCAGCGACACCTCCCGCAGCACCACCGGGCGCTCCAGCCGGGCACTCAGGAAGGCCCCGATGCGCACCCCGGCCCGTTCCGCATCGAACCACAACGCCAGTCCCACGCCCACCCCCACCACCAGCACCACGCCGATCAGCAAAGACCACAACAGCCATCGTCCCAGTCGTCTCATCCGTGTCTCCCTCAGAGTTCCCGCAGCACCCGGAAACCCAGGATATTCCGTTCCTCCTGCGGAGGCAGATAAAAACGGTAGGCCGAGCGCAGGGCCCGGGCGGTATTGGTCCACGAGCCGCCCCGCACCGCCCGCACCCCCGCCTCACCCTCGGCGCAGGTCTGCTCACCACCCCCGTATTCGGGATCGTAATCCGAGCAGGTCCACTCCCAGACGTTGCCGTGCATCTGCTGCAAGCCCCAGGCGTTGCCAGCCAGGGCCTCCACCACCACGGTGCGGCCCCGGAAGGCGTCCGGGTCGCTGTCCGCCGTCACCTGGATGCCGTTGAAATTGGCCTGGGCGGGATAAATCGTGTCGCCGAAGGCGAACGCCGTGGCGGTGCCGGCGCGGGCGGCGTACTCCCACTCCGCCTCGCTGGGCAAGCGGTAGCGCTCGCCGGTCTGCACCGACAGCCACTCGGTGAAGGCCACCGCGTCGAACCAGCTGACATTGATCACCGGACGCCGGCCCCGTCCCCAGTTCTCGTCGTCCGGGCGTTCCCGGTCGGTGGCCTCGGCAAAGCGGTCGTACAACTCGAAGCTGATCTCGTATTTGCTGAGAGCGAAGGGCTGCTCCAGCACCACCCGGTGCAGACGCTCGTCGCTGCCCCGTCCGGCCTCCCCCGGCGGGGAGCCCATGACGAACTCCCCGGCGGAAATCTCCACCATCACCGGCCCCAGCACGCCGTTACTCAGAGTATCCTGGAACTGCCCCGGCCCCACCACGCACCGCTCGGCCAGCCAACGACAGCGCAGTTCGATCCACCAGGCGGGCGAGGCGCTGCGCACGTAGAAGGCTCCGGCCACCACGCCCAGCAACAACACCGCGCCCAGCATCCGCCACCGGCCATCGCCCCGACCCCGGGAGGATGCCCCAGCGCTTTGCTGGGCGTGGACCAAGCGGCTCACCAGTTCCCGCACGCTGGAGGGCCGGTCCTCCTTGCGATAGGCCAGTCCCGAGCACAGCACCGTCCAGGCCCCGGGGGTGAGTTCCGGGGGCGGCGCGGGCAGCAGATCGGGGCTGCGCTGGATGGCCGCCTCGTGGCTGTAGGGCGGTGAGCCGGTGAGCATCTCGTAGATCATGCAGGACAGGGCGTAGATGTCCTGGGCCACGTCCTCGGGCTCGCCGCCGATGTGGGCCTCGGGGGGCATGTACTGGGGGGTGCCGCGGTTGTGGGCCTCCTCCACGTTGACGATGCTCGACGAGCGCCGCAACCGATAGGCCAGACCGAAATCCAGCAGCTTCACCTCGCCCTGGCTGGTGATGAACACGTTGCCGGGCTTGAGATCCCGGTGCACCAGGCGGTGTTCCCGGTGGGAGTACTCCAGGGCGTCGGCCATGGGCTGGATGAGTTGCCGGGTACGCGCCCAGCCCAGGCCCCGGGGGCCTTCTTCTTCCAGCAGTTGATCCAGATCCCGGCCCTCCAGATAATCCATCACCACGAACAGCCAGCCGTCGGCACCCTGCCGGTAGCCGTAGACATTGATGATGCCGGGGTGGCTGAGGCGCGAGGCACGCACCGCCTCGCGCTTGAGGCTCTCCAGGGCCCGGGGGGAATCCTGCAAGAGCGGACTCACCACCTTCAGCGCCTTGTAGCGCTCGCCGCCCTCGACGGTCTCCTCGTTCAGGTCACGGGCCAGCCACACCCGTCCCATACCGCCCCCGCCGATCTTGCGAATCAGCCGGAAACGGCTATCCTCCGGACCGATCTCCACATCTGCGGCCAGATCGTCCAGCACAGTGAAGGCTCGCCGGGAAGGACTTTCGCCAGGGGAACGGGGGGAGCCGGTCAAGCCCGCGTTGTCGAGAAGCCGCTCGATAGCCCGCTCGTACACGGTTTCGGTGATTTCCCCTCGATCCAGGCGATCCTTCCAGATACGAAGCTCTCGGGTCAGCGTCTCTTGGTCCACGGGCGGGCGTAAATGGCTTGCCTGGCTGTCATTATGCGGTAAAGTCTAAACAAATCCCTTGGGTACGGAAACAAACTATGCAAGCGGGCAAACCGCCTCAGGATTTCGACGGCCACCTGGAAGTGGCGGTACGCACCATCGTCTCGCCGGTGGAGATGGGCCGCTCCCGGAACGAGGACAATTACCTGCTGGTGGACGGTCGGGGCCACGCCCGCTTTCTGCTGGATGAGCAGGATACCCACCGACAACTGGAAAACTGGCCCCGGGGCCATATCCGGCTGGCGGTGCTGGATGGCATGGGTGGCCACAGTTTCGGCCGCGAGGCCACCGAGCGCACGGTGCTGGGGATGCTGGCCATTCCCGCCAGTCGACGGCTTGAAGACTGGAGCGCGCGGCTGGATCAACTCCACCAGCAGTTGCACGACGAGATGCATGACGGTGGCGCCGAACCGGGCTGCACCCTCACCACGCTGGAGATCCCGCCCCAGAGCCCGGCCATGCTGTTCCATGTGAGCGACTCCCGGCTCTACCGGGTCAGCGAGACTGCCGTGGATTGCCTCACGGTGGACCATGTACCGGCCACCAAGTTCGCCCTGCGGGGCCTGCTCAACGAGGACGAGTGGCGCTGGCAGGTGCATGAGCAATCCGGCTACCAGATCAGCCAGGCGTTCATCCTCGGCAACACCCTGAGCGACCCCACCCTTTACGATCAGCACCTGGACAGCGGCCTGTATCCCCTGCACGATGGTAACCTACCGCCGTTTCTGCGCGGCCTCGGGGATCGCCGGAATCTTCGTCTGGAGCCCGGGGTGGTGTATCTGCTGGCCTCGGACGGACTCTGGAACCTCAGCCGCCCCCACGAGTTCGTGCGCCGCTGGCCGCAGATCCTGGGACGCGACGATCGCCCGCTGAAGGCGCTGCTGGACGATCTGTTCGTGGAGCTTATCCTCACCGCCAGCGCCGACAACCACGTGCGGGGCGACAACACCACGGTGATCGCCTTCCGCTGGCACCCCTGAGGCGGGCGGACCAGGCGGGCGGACTACTTCATCGCCAGTTCCCGCACCACCCGGAACCCCACGTTGAAGTTGCAAAGCCACGGGCCATACCAGAACCGGCAGGCCAGGCGCAGCCAGCGGGGCGGGTTGCTCCAGGAGCCGCCGCGCAGCACCCGCTGACCGGTCTGGTTGTGGAACATGAAGGCCCGCTCGGCGCCCTCGTAGTGCTCGTCGTATTCCGAGCCGGTCCATTCCCAGACGTTACCGTGGATATCGTGTAGCCCCCAGGCATTGGCGAGGAACTGTCCCACTGCCACGGTGCCCATCTCCGCCGGCTCGGCGGCGCCGGTCCCATGGAAGCGGGCCTGCTCGGGACCGAGCTCGGCGCCATGATGGAAAGCGGTGACGGCGCCGGCACGGGCGGCGTATTCCCATTCCGCCTCGGTGGGCAGGCGATAACGGAACCCGGTCTGCATGGACAGCCACTCGCAATAGGCCACCGCATCCAGCCAGTCCACATTGATCACCGGGCGCTGTCCCCGCCCCCAGTCCTCGTGGTCCGGCCAGTGCCGCCCACTGGCCTCGCAGAACAGCGTGTAGTCGGCAAACGTCACCGGCGTCTGGCCCAGCGCGAAGGGGCGCTTGATGAGCACCCGGTGACGGCGCTCGTTGCCGGCCCGGCCGGGTTCGTCCTCCGGCGAGCCCATGAGAAACTCCCCCGGTGGAATCACCACCAGCGCCGGGCCCTGCTCGCCGTTATCCAGCGGATCCCGGAACACCAACTGGCGCCCCAGCGCCCGGGCGGTGCGTTTCTGGAGTTCGGCGGCCCGCTCCGGGGCCAGACCATGGACGTTGGGAATGGCCACGGTGTCCGACAGCGAGGGCAGTTCCGCCTTGCCCTGGGCGGTGACCAACGCCTGGAGAAACTTCCGGGCGCTTTCCGGGCGCTCGTCCGGGTCGTGGGCGAAACCCTGGCGCAGTACCTCCCAGGCCGCCGGGGTCAGCATGGGAGGGGCGTTGGGCAGTAGCTCGGGGCTCCGGTAGATGGCCGCCTCGCGGCTGTAGGGGGTGTCGCCCATCAACATCTCGTAGGTCATGCAGGCCAGGGCATAAATGTCCTGGGAGACGCTGTCGGTCTCGGCCACGCTGCCCACGTGGGCCTCGGGGGGCATATACACCGGGGTGCCGCTGCGGCCCATCTCCTCCACATCGACGATGGTGCTGGAGCGGCGTAGCCGGTAAGCCAGACCGAAATCCAGCAGTTTCACCATGCCCCGCTCGGTGATGAATACGTTGCCGAGCTTCAGATCCCGGTGTACCAGCCGGTGCTCCCGGTGGGCGTGGTCCAGCGCCGCCACCATGGGCTCGAGGATCCGCAGGGTGCGTTCCCAGCCGAGCCCCGGTTGGCCCTCGTCCAGCAGCACCTGATCCAGATCCCGCCCCTCCAGGTAGTCCATGACGATGAACAGCCAGCCGTCCGCGCCCTGGCGCCAGCCGTAGACGTTCACCACATTGGGGTGGGACAGTTCCGAGGCGCGGATGGCCTCGCGCTTGAGATCCTCCAGCGCCCGGGGATGGTCCTGCAACTGCGGGGCGATGACCTTCAGCGCCTTGTGGTGCTGGCCGCCCTCAAGATCCTCCTTGCCCAGATCCCGCGCCTTCCAGATCCGACCCATGCCGCCGCCGCCGATCTCCTGCAGCAGCAGAAAGCGGCTGTCGGTGGGGCCGATCACCTTACCGGGCTTGAGTTGATCCAGCAGCGAGGGACGCCGCGGCGAGCGCGGCTCGGGTTGGCGCGGCCGGTTGCCCGGCCTGGCGCCACCGAGATGGGCATCCAGCAGGATTTTACGGCGCTGGCGATACTCCTCGGCCGGAATCAGATCCTGCTCGTACATCTGCTTGAGCAGTTCCAGTTTGGCCAGGGCATCCTCGCCGGAGGTGTCGCTCATGGGTGTTGATCAGTATGGGTGTCGGTCGTCGGCCAGTTCCAGATGCTCCACGATCAACCGGGCACTGCGCCGGTTGCGAAATTCATTCACCTCCAGGCGGTAGGCGATGCGAAGTTCGGGCCAGGGCGCCGACCAGGGCAGTACCCGGTTGAAGGCCATGGCCTGCACGCTGATGTCGCTACCCCGGGGCCGCAGGGTCAACTGGCAGTGGTTTCGACCCACCGGACGGTGCGCCAGCACCTGGAACACGCCGTCGAACAGCGGCTCCGGAAAGCCCTGTCCCCAGGGGCCAGCGGCGCGAAGCGCCTCGGCCACCGGCAGGCTGAACTCCCCGGCGCCGAGTTCCCCGTCGGAGTACAGCACGCCCCGCAGATCCTCCGGCCCCAGATGGCGACGCACCTCGGCGTCGAAGGCGTCCTGGAACAGCGGTAGTGCCTCCCGCGCCAGGGTCAGCCCGGCGGCGCTGGCGTGGCCGCCGAACTTGCGGATCAGGCCCGGGTGACGGCCATCCACGGCGGCGATACTGTCGCGGATATGCAGGCCCGGCACCGAGCGGGCCGAGCCCTTCACCAGATCCTCGCCGTCCGGGGCCAGCGCGATCACCGGGCGGTGGGTGCGTTCGCGAACCCGGGCGGCGAGGATACCGAGCACGCCCTGATGCCAACCCTCGTCGAACAGGCACAACCCATAGGGCAGCGCGGCATCCAGTTGCAGGATCTCCAGGGCCTGCTCGGCCTCGGTTTGCATGCGCTCGCCGATGGCGCGGCGCTCCCGGTTCAGACCATCCAGCCGCGCCGCCACGGCCTCGGCCTCGGCGGGATCGTCGCTCAGCAGACAGTCGATACCGATGCTCATATCCTCCAGCCGACCGGCGGCGTTCAGCCGCGGACCCAGCCGGAAACCGATGTCGGTGGCATCCAGTTGCGCCTGCCGACAACCCGCCACCCGGGCCAGCGCGCTGATGCCCGGCACGCAGCGCCCGGCACGGATGCGCCGCAGGCCCTGCTCCACCAGCACCCGGTTGCCGTGGTCCAACGGCACCACATCGGCCACCGTGCCCAGCGCCACCAGATCCAGGAAACCGGCTAGATTGGGCCGGGGCAGGTTTTCCCGGGCGAACCAGCCGGCATCGTCCAGGTGCCGGCGCAGCGCCGCCAGCACGAAGAAGATCACCCCCACCCCCGCCAGATTGTTGGCACCCGACTCGTCGCCGGGTTGGTTGGGGTCGATGATGGCGTCGGCGGCAGGCAATTCCGGCCCCGGCAGGTGATGGTCGGTGACCAGCACCCGGCAACCCAGTTCGCGGGCCGCCGCCACGCCCTGCAGGCTGCTGATGCCGTTGTCCACGGTGATCAACAACTGCGGGCGCTCCGGGGCCAGCGCCGCCACCAGATCGGGGCTCAGGCCGTAGCCGAAGCGAAACCGGTCCGGCACCCGGAAGCGCACGTCCCGAGCCCCCATGGCCCTGAGGCCACGCACCGCCAGCGCCGTGCCGGTGGCGCCGTCGGCGTCGAAATCCCCCACCACCAGGATTCGCCAGCGCCGTTCCAGCGCCTCGGCGAGCAGCGCCAGCGCCTCGCCCAGCCCCTCGAAGGCCGGCGGCGTCAGGCACTCCAACCGATGGTCCAGTTCCCGGGCCGAGCGCACCCGCCGGGCCGTGTAGATCCGATCCAGCAGGGGCGAGCCGGTGAGCGGCAGCACCCCGGGCACCTCGCGCCGCACGATGATCGCGCTCATGGCGCCTCCCCCACCGCGCCCGGCAGATCCCGGGGGCGCTGCCAGAGGCGCCAGCTGCGGGCCGGGCCGAGGCGATAAACCCGACCATCGGCGGGGTGCAGCACCAGTTCCCGGAGCCGTCCGCGCTGCAGATCGGCCAGCAGCGGCGCGAACCAGTCCCGCTCCAGCCGGGCCAGGGCCGCCAGCCAGGCGCCGGGGGGGTCGGCGGCGGCATCTGTAAGATCGTCCAGCACCACCAGACTGTCACCGCCTCCCGCCTGCCGCCAGTCGGCGGCACTGGCCGGTGGCGGATGCAGTTCAGCGCCGGAAACCCGCGCCAGGCCCCGCAGTAATGGCCCCGCGCCATGAACTTCCATGGCGGGCGAACGGGCCTTTTCGGGGAGTGTCCCCTCGCCCCAGAACCATACGCTGTTCACCGGCACCTGCCCCCGGGCCTCGCGCTGCCGATTGACGGGGTGGTCGAACAGCAGCATCTGGATCTCGTTGAGGCGGCTTCGCCAGACCCGCGCATCAGCACCCTCCGGCAGGAACGGGTGGATATCCCGGCCCCGGACCTGCTGGAGAGGATGGGTGCAGATATCGGGCGGGGCGTCCAGTCGCAGATACCAGCGTTGCGGGTGCGGCACATCGAAGGTCCAGCCCAGTTCCCGGAAGCTCTCGTTCAGGCTCGCCACCAGCGCTGTGGCGTCTGCGGCATCGAGATCGCCCAGCGGTTGCGGGCTCAGTAACACCTGACTGAGATCGGCCTGTAGATGCACCGGATCGGCCCGCAGCCAGCAGCCGTCGGCCTCACCCGTATCGGCCAGCCGGGTCAGCGCCGCCACCGGGAGATGCGCTTCGCCCACCACGCCGAACTGGTGGGCCAGCAGGGAAGCCCTGTCGGCAGCCGGGGCCTTCTCCAGCCGCGCCCGCCCCAGCAGGCGCGCCAGCGCCGGCGTATGGCCGCCGACAGCATCGCTGGCGGTGCCGTCCAGCAGTCCTGGAATCAGCAGCGTCAGGCGTGCCACGGCGCCCTAGGCATGATCCAGGTGTTCCAGGCGAATCCGCGTCACCGGTCCCTGAATGGTGTCCAGCGCCTCGATGGCGCCGATGGCGTTGACCATCTGCCGTTCCCGGATCCGGTGGGTGAGAATGATCACCGGCACCAGACTGGCATCCCCCTCGGGGGATTTTTGCAGGATTGCCTCGATGCTGATCTCGTGGCTGGCGAGAATACGCGTCACATCGGCCAGCACCCCGGGCAGATCCTGGGCCAGCAGACGCAGATAATAGGCCGTCTCCACCGCCTCCATGGCCAGCGCCGGATGGGCCGACAGGGCATCCGGCTGGAAGGCCAGATGGGGCACCCGGTTGGTGGGGTCGGCGGTGAGGGTGCGCACCACGTCCACCAGATCCGCCACCACCGCCGAGGCGGTGGGTTCGGCGCCAGCGCCGGCGCCGTAGTACAGCGTCGGTCCCACCGCATCGGCCCGCACCAGCACCGCGTTCATCACCCCGTGGACACTGGCCAGTAGTGCCCGCTGGGGGATCAGGGTGGGATGCACCCGCAACTCCACCCCCGCCGGGGTCCAGCGGGCCAGGCCCAGGTGCTTGATGCGATAGCCCAACTCCTCGGCGTAGCCCACGTCCTCGCGGGTGATACGGCTGATGCCCTCGGTGTAGACCCGCTCGAACTGCAAGGGAATGCCGAAGGCAATGGAGGCCAGGATCGTGAGCTTGTGGGCGGCGTCGATGCCCTCCACGTCGAAGGTGGGGTCGGCCTCGGCATAACCCAGTTGCTGCGCCTCGGCCAGCACCTCGGCGAACTCGCGGCCCTTGTCGCGCATCTCGGTCATGATGAAGTTGCCGGTGCCGTTGATGATCCCGGCCAGCCACTGGATGCGGTTACCGGCAAGCCCCTCGCGCAGCGCCTTGATGATGGGGATGCCGCCGGCCACCGCCGCCTCGAAGGCCACCATCACCCCCTGACGGTGGGCGCTCGCGAAGATCTCGTTGCCGTGCTCGGCGATCAGCGCCTTGTTGGCGGTGACCACGTGCTTGCCGTTACTGATCGCCCGCAGCACCAGTTCCCGGGCCGGCTCCTCGCCGCCGATCAGTTCCACCACCACCGCCACCCCGGGGTCGTCCACCACCGCCCGGGGATCGGTGGTGAGGGGAATACCCAGGGGGTTGGGGCGCTCGGGATCGCGCACCGCCGCCAGCGCCACCTGGATGGCCCGGCCGGCGCGGCGGTGGATCTCCTCGGCGTTACGGGTGAGTACCTCACAGGTGCCGCTGCCCACTGTGCCCAGACCCAGCAGGCCGATCTTCACCGGTTCCATCAGTTCGCCTCCAGGGTGGTGGAGCTTGGACCCAGCAGGCCGTCGCGGCGGAACATGGCGCGGATGCCGCGGATCGCCTGGCGGATGCGGTGTTCGTTCTCCACCAGCCCGAAGCGCACGTGGTCGTCACCGTACTCGCCGAAGCCGACGCCGGGGGACACCGCCACCCGGGCCTCCAGCAGGAGTTTCTTGGCGAACTCCAGGGAGCCCATGTCCCGGTAGGGTTCCGGGATGGAGGCCCACACGAACATGGTGGCGCGGGGTGGTGTGACCTCCCAGCCGATACCCTGCAAACCCCGGCACAGCACATCGCGCCGGGAACGGTAGAGTTCGCACACCTCTGCCACGCAATCCTGCGGCCCCTCCAGCGCGGTGATGGCCGCCACCTGGATGGGCGTGAAGGTGCCGTAATCCAGATAGGATTTCATCCGCGCCAGCGCCGCGATCAGGGCAGGATTGCCGCACACGAAGCCCACCCGCCAGCCGGGCATGCTGTAGCTCTTGGACAGGGAGAAGGACTCCACGGCGATCTCCCGGGCCTCCGGCACCTGGAGAATCGAGGGCGCCCGGTAGCCGTCGAAGACGATATCGGCATAGGCCAGATCGTGGATCACCCAGATTTTGTTCTCCCGGGCGATGGCCACCACTTTCTCGAAGAACGCCAGTTCCACGCACTGGGTGGTGGGATTGGCGGGGAAATTCAGCACCAGCATCTTCGGCCGCGGCCAGGTCTCGCGGATGGCCTTTTCCAGTTCGGCGAAGAAATCCACCCCGGGCAGCAGCGGCACATGGCGGATATCGGCGCCGGCGATGACGAAACCGTAGGGGTGGATGGGATAGGAGGGATTGGGCACCAGCACCGCGTCCCCGGGGCCGAGGGTGGCCAGCGCCAGATGGGCCAGCCCCTCCTTGGAGCCGATGGTGACGATGGCCTCGCTGTCCGGGTCCAGGCTCACCCCATAGCGCTCGCCGTACCAGCCGCAGATGGCCCGGCGCAGCCGCGGAATGCCCCGGGATACCGAGTAGCGGTGGGTATCACCGCGCTGGGCGGCCTCGATGAGCTTGGCGACGATATGGGGCGGCGTGGGGCGGTCGGGATTGCCCATGCCGAAGTCGATAATGTCCTCCCCCCGCTGGCGGGCCTGGGCCTTCAATTCGTTGACGATGTTGAAGACGTAGGGAGGCAGACGGTTAATGCGCTGGAATTCGGCGTTCAAGGTATTGATATCATCCGGGAATGGAGGGCGGGGAACGATGTGCCCGAAAAGCTTGAAAGTTAATGAGGAACACCGGGACTGTCAATCGGCGCAGGTGCGGAACAAGCCACGGCACCACCTGCCCAAGCCAGGGAATTCCCCGCATTGTCGACCATCGGAGCCAGGAAATCGCCATGCAATTGACTCTTGAGCAACCCGACCGGGTTAACCTGATCCGCGGCTACAGCGAGCATTCGGTCACCGTCAACGAGCATACCTACCAGCGCAGCGTGGTGGTGATGCCCCACGCGCTGGTGACCGACTGGGCGCCCCAGCGTCTGGCGGATCTGGAAGCCCACCACCTGACCCAGTTACTGGAACTGAAACCGGAGATGGTGCTGCTCGGCACCGGTCCCCGCCAGCAGTTTCCCCATCCCCGCCTGACCGGTCCGCTGATGGCCGAGGGCGTGGGCGTGGAGGTGATGGACACCCAGGCGGCCTGCCGCACCTACAACATCGTCATGGCCGAGGGACGGGCGGTGGCGGCGGCCCTGCTGCTGGGTTGAACCAATCGGTGGTTCAGTTTGAGCCGGTGTTGGGTCACCCGGACCAGAGTGAACCGGTTCACCATGACCCGAATCGGGTCACTCTGGTCACCGTGGTCCGGGTTTCGCGATGGCAATGCCATCAAAGCTCTGGCCAGGCACCAAAACCAAAAAAACAAAGCCCCTTGAATCAGGGGCTTGCATTAACTGGCACACCTACTGCAATAATCACTACAGTCTTACGATGGCAACGCTCTAGCAGGCACACGTGCTATTTCGTATGACCTTATCCTAGGCTTCTGCTCTCGCCCGGCGAGAGCTTTTTTTTTGCCCGGCCGTGGCACGGGCTCCCATCCCGAATCCCTCGACGCGTCGCCCGATCAGACCTAACCGTA
>JGI12109J20283_12516088_pt1 | contig 18978 bp, 18 predicted proteins | sample ElkSlonscriptome_12_FD_20283 | JGI IMG/M metagenome (IMG submission 20283)
GGGTGCGAACGCTACCCCGCGTGCGACGATGGTTGCTCGCGAAGGTCGCCATCCTCGTCGCGAGGCGCGATCGATGAAAGACGTTGCTTGGGGCGGGAGGGTGGGCGCGAAGTTGCGCACGTCGAGCGTCACTTCATCTCGGGACTCGACGGGGCGACGAGGCGAGAGGGAGATAGTGCAGCCCAGCGCGAGCGATCACTGGAGCGTAGAGCGTCACGACGTTTGCGCGAGTGGTCGTTCGGTTTGCGGGCCGGATGCCGAGCCGATACGGTTGATGTCAGATGGCTCGGCGCAACCCCCCTCCGTTTCGTTCTCGGCCTTATACGCCACCCGACCAGTCGTGGGTCCGAGGGCGTTTGAACGAAGAGTTTTTGTCTCGTTTCGAGGTGCACGAGTGGCGGCACGCGTTGGCCGTCTTGGAACGAGATTTCCCCGACGAGTTCGACGACATAACTGCGGTACTGGGTTCAATTACGATCTACCGCAGCGACGTCGTCAGCGGCGGTGGCGGACGCAGCATCATCGCACGAACAATCGACGGCGGGTTCGAGGCGCGGGGGTGGCGAGCGAAATCGTGGGAGACGCAGATCGTGGTCGACGACGAGGCTTTGCGCTCGCCTACACACGAAGTCGATTCATACAAGAACCGTGTCGCGATAGAGCTCGAGTGGAACAACAAAGACCCGTTCTTTGACAGGGATCTCAATAACTTCAGGCTGCTCTTCGATCTGCGGGCGATCAGCGTCGGAGTAATTATCACCAAATCGGACGAACTCGCGCCCGCGCTTCACGGACTCGGGGTGTGGAAGAAGTACGGAACCTCGACGACGTGGATGCATAAGTTGTTGCCACGGCTCGAAGGCGGAGGAGGTGGGGGGTGCCCGATCTTGGCTTTCGGGATTCGTCGTAGCGTGGTTGATGAAAGAAGGGATCGCCCTAATGAGCAAGGTTGATTCTGGTCACGGCGCGGGAGAGGCTTTGCTTGCTGTTCCTGGGGGTCCGTTCCGGACAATCCTTGCCGACCCCCCTTGGCGGTTTCAGAATTCGACCGGCAAAATGGCGCCTGAACATAAACGGCTCCGTCGGTATCCGACGCTCTCAAACCAAGATATACTCGAATTGCCGGTCCCGCAGGTGGCGAGCGACAAGAGCCATTTGTACCTGTGGGTGCCCAATGCGCTGTTGCCGCTCGGCCTGGAAGTGATGTCACGTTGGGGGTTTCAGTATAAATCAAATCTGATTTGGTATAAGGTAAGAAAAGACGGCGGTCCGGATCGGCGTGGTGTCGGATTTTACTTCCGGAATGTCACGGAGATGCTTTTGTTCGGCGTTCGGGGTAAGGGGAATCGGACGGGCGACGCTGGACGCAGGCAGCCCAATGTCGTTGTTTCAAGGAAGCGCGAGCATTCACGAAAGCCGGATGAAGTGTACGGCATCGTCGAGACATGCAGCTTTGGACCCTACTTAGAGATGTTCGCAAGGCACAGCCGCGCCGGGTGGTCCTCCTGGGGGAATGAAGTCGATTCGGCTCGGTCTCCGTACCGACGCGGTTATTCTTCTGCGAAACATAGCCCAGAAACGCCGAGCGTGGTCGCCACGTCAAATGATCATCCCGGAGATCATCGGCAGCATGAACTGAAGTTGAGATACATGTAGACGGTCGCGCGTGCTCTGCGGTGCATCAAAGCTTGATGTCCTCAAGGCGGCGTCAACGGTCGGACCTGTTGTTGGCGGCGAGGTGTTCGTTCCAGCGTTTGCTGAGGCGGTGGGGGATGTTGAGTTGGTCGAGGGCGCGGGCGGCGACGAAGTCGATGAGGTCCTGGACGGATTGGGGGTGGTAGTAGAAGCCCGGGTTGGTGGGCATGATGGAGGCGCCGGCGTCGTGGAGGCGGAGGTAGTTCTCGATGTCGACGCGGTTGATGGGAGCTTCGCGGTGGCAGATGACGAGCGGGAATCGTTCTTTGAGGGCGCAGGCGGCGGCGCGTGTGAGGAGTTCGTTGCCGTAGCCGGAGGCGATGGCGCCGAGGGTGTTGGACGAGCATGGGATGACGATCATGCCGTCGTGCCGGAAGGAGCCTGAGCCGAGGGAGGCGCCGACGTCTTTGGCGGGGTGGAGGACGACGTTGTGCTCGCGCGGGTCGGCGTCGGGGGGGAGGCCTGTGAGGGTGTGGAGTGTGGCGTAGGTGACGGCCTCCATGCCGAGTTCGTCTTGGAGGAGTCGTTTGCCGTAGCTGGTGATGACGATGTGGACTTCGTGTCCGAGTTCGACGAGGTGTGAGATGATGCGTTGTGCGTAGGCGGCGCCGGAGGCTCCGGTGATGCCGATGACGACGCGGAACCGTCGGTCGGGTTCGGCGGGGTTGACGTCGCGGCGTGGCTGGGGGAGCGGGGTGCTTGCGTCGATGGTCATGGTGGTGGTTTCGCGGCGGAGGCGGTGTGGATGCTGCCGGGGGACTTTATGCGGTCGGCGTGTTGGAAAGGTGGGGGCTTTGGGTGCGGCGGCGCTCAGGGCGAGGCGGCGGGGAAGGTGGGGCGAGGCGGCGGGGAAGGTGGGGCGAGGCGTGGGCGAGAGGGGAGGCGGTTCGTCGGACGTGGGCGAGTGGGACGCAGTTGGGATCGGTCGGGTGGGCGTGGAGGGGGGCGTGTGTGGTGCGTGGCTGGTAGTCTGTGGGCCCGCCATGAGTACGACGATCACGCTGACGAAGTTGTCGAAGCACTATCCGCCGTTCGGGAGCGGGAAGTCGCGCGCGGCGGGGGTGACGAAGGCGGTGGATGAGGTTTCGCTGGAGATTCCTGCGGGGCAGTTGTTCTTTCTGCTGGGGCCGTCGGGGTGCGGGAAGACGACGCTGCTGCGGATGATCGCGGGTTTCATCGATCCGACGGGCGGCAAGATCGAGTTCAACGGTCGTGACGTGACGCATCTGCCGCCGAACAAGCGGAACACGGGGATGGTGTTCCAGAGTTACGCGTTGTGGCCGCACATGACGGTGTCGCAGAACGTGGCGTTCGGTTTGTCTGTGCGGAAGCTGGCGAAGGCGGAGGTGGAGGAGCGTGTGGCGGAGGCGCTGCGCGCGGTGCGGATGGAGCAGTACGCGGAGCGGAAGCCGAACCAGTTGTCGGGCGGTCAGCAGCAGCGTGTGGCTTTGGCGCGGGCGTTGGTGGTTCGTCCGGAGGTGTTGCTGCTGGACGAGCCGCTGTCGAACCTGGACGCGAAGCTTCGTTTGGAGATGCGCAGCGAGATCCGGCGGATCTGCACGGAGACGGGCATCACGACGGTGTACGTGACGCACGATCAGAAGGAAGCGTTGTCGATGGCGGACGGGGTGGCGGTGCTGGACATGGGGACGCTTGCGCAGGTGGGGTCGCCGCGTGGGCTGTACAACCGGCCGGCGTCGCGGTTCGTGGCGGACTTTTTGGGCGAGACGAACTTCATCTCGGCGGAGGTGGCGGGGGCGGAGAGCGTTGCGAACGACGGGGAGTTGCTGGTGCTGGAGGGTCCGGTGGGTCAGTTGCGATCGACGGCGTTCGATCACGCGTCGCCGCCGAGCAAGGGGAACGTGACGTGCTCGATCCGTCCGGAGTCGATCCGGCTGCTGGACGAGGCGCCGGGCGAGGGGTTCGGTTCGGGCGGCGGGGGGTTGGGCGTTGGCGGGGCGGCGACGGCGGCGGCGGCGGGGGTGAACACGATGCCGGCGACGATCGTGGACACGATCTATCTGGGCGAGATGGCGCAGCACATCGTGGAATTGAAGGACGCGGATCAGCGTCTGAAGGTCTTCGAGCTGCACCCGGCACACGACGCGGGCGACCGGGCGGAAGTGCATTTGGCGATCGAGCCGCGGGACGTGGTGGTGCTGGCGGATTGACGGGGTCGGGGCGGTCGGGGCGGCGGGGTCGGGTCGGGTCGGGTGGAGGCGGGTGGCGATCGAGCGTTTGTTGGTACGAGGTTTCGGCGCGGTTCTTGTGTCTCCATATGAGGGGGGTGTTTCCCCTGAACGGACGGGGGGATGATCGGGAATCGCGGTTGGAGGCGTGCGGTTGACGCGAACGGGGGAGTGGGCGAGTCGATAGGCGGGGGACGATCGGCCGGCCGGCTTCGGCGCCGGTTCGGTGCGATCGGGGCTCGTTTCGCGATGGGATGCACGATGAGACAGCGACTTTTGAACGTTCCTCTTTCGTTCAAGATCGCCGGCTTGTGTGTGGCTGGTGTGGTGATGACGGCGACGTTGATGCTTGCGAGCCTGATGTGGGGCCGGGGTCCGATGCTCGACCGTGTGCGGGAAGTGACGCAGGGGCAGGCGTCGCACGAGTCAGCGGTGGCGGTGCGCGCGATACGCGGGATCGTGGAGAGTCAGTACGAGGCGCTGGAGATGAAGCTGAGCGGCGATCTTGGGAGCGCGCGGGTGCTGCTGGAGGGGATGGGCGAGGTCGGCGTGGATGGGGAGCGGGCGTTGGCGTGGCGCGCGACGAACCAGTTCACGGGCGAGGCTCGGAGCGTGGAGTTGCCCGGGTTGCGGGCGGGGGAGACGCTGTTGTCGGATCCAGACGTGCGGGCGGGTGAGCCGATGCCGTTGGCGTCGACGATCAAGTCGGCGACGGGGGCGGATTGCACGGTATTTCAGCGGATGAACGATCGCGGCGACATGCTGCGTGTGGCGACGAGCGTGGTGAAGACGGACGGGCGGCGGGCGACGGGGACGTATATCCCGGCGAAGAACCCGGACGGTACGGCGAACGCGGTGGTGTCGTCGTTGCTGGACGGCCGTACGTTTCGCGGTAAGGCGTTCGTTGTGGATCGGTGGTGCCAGACGGTGTATGCGCCGTTGCGGGACGCAACCGGGGCGGTGGTCGGCGCGTTGTACGTCGGCGTGCCGATCGAGAGCGCGGCGTCGATGCGGAAAGCGATCCGGGAAGTGGTGGTCGGCGAGACGGGGTACGCGTTCGTGATCGGAGCGGACGGGACGCAGAAGCATCGGTACGTGTTGGGCCCGAAGCCGGTGGACGACGGGACGGACCTGTCGGATGTGCAGGACGCGGAGGGTCGCTTTGTGATCCGGGAGATGTTGGAGTTCGCGACGGAGGCGCGCGGCGGAATCGCGACGATGGATTACGCGTGGCAGAACGAAGGGGAAGAGGAGCCGCGGCGGAAGTATGCGGCGGTGACGCACTTCGAGCCGTGGGGCTGGGTGATTGGGGCGGGGGTGTACGAAGAGGACTTTCAGGGTTCGCTGGAGGTGATCAACGGGTCGATGACTCGGATGATGCTGGGCGTGGCGGTCGCGGCGTTGGCGATCGTGGCGGTGGTGGCGGTCTGCGGGGTGTTGCTGACGCGGATGATCGTTCGTCCGGTGCGGCTGGCGACGGAGACGCTGAAGAATGTGGCGGAGGGCGAGGGCGATCTGACGATCCGGGTGCCTGTGGCGGCGGAGGACGAGGTGGGGGCGATGTGCCGGTGGTTCAACGTGTTTTTGGACAAGATCAGCGAATTGGTGCTGGCGACGAAGGGCGTGAGCGGCGAGTTGCACGGCGCGGCGGGCGAGATCTCGGGGGCGACCGACGACATCGTCGCGCGGATCGGCGAGCAGAATGCGCAGACGGGCGGCGTGTCGGCGGCGACGGAGGAGTTGGCGTCATCGGCGGACGCTGTGGCGGGCCAGTGCGGGGAAGCGTCGGCGTCGGCGTCGCGAGCGGGCGAGCGAGCGGCGGAAGGCGGTCGCGTGGTGGATGAGACGGTGGAGGCGATGCGTTCGATCGAGGAGACGGTTCGGTCGGCGTCGGAGCGGATCGACGAGCTGGGCCGTCAGGGCGAAGCGATCGGCGAGGTGATCACGACGATCAACGAGATCGCGGAACAGACGAACCTGCTGGCGTTGAACGCGGCGATCGAAGCGGCGCGGGCGGGCGAGCACGGCCGGGGCTTCGCGGTGGTGGCCGACGAGGTGCGGAAGCTGGCTGATCGGACGACGAAGGCGACTGGGGAGATCGGCGGCTCGATCGAAGCGATGCAGGCCGGGACGAAGGGAGCGGTGGAGCGGATGCAGGGCGGGGTGGGCGCGGTCGATCGCGGCGTGGAGCAGGCGCAGGCGGCGCGGGCGGAGCTGACGCGGATCGTGGAGGACGTGCGCACGGTGGGCGAGCTGATCGGTCGGATCGACTCGGCGGCGTCGGAGCAGACGCAGGCTGCGCAGCAGATCGCGACGAACGTGGAAGAGATCGACCGGGTGGCGAAGCTGTCGGGCGAGGCGAGCGGCCGAGCGTCGAAGGCGGTCGACGCGCTGACGGCGAAGGCGAGTCAGTTGGAAGGTCTGCTGGGGCGGTTCAAGGTTGCGGAGCGCGCGGGAGAGGCGGGGGATGGGGATGGTGCAGCGGGGGAGTCGGAGACGGGCGCAGGAGGGTCGGCGCGCGAAGGAGCGGCAAAGGGGGGCGCAGCAATCGGGGCCGCGACGCGGAAGCCACGAAGAGAGCTTCGCGCCGCGGCCTGAACGATTTCAACTCGGCGAGTCGATCAACTTCTGCAAAGCGTCGATAAATTCGTAGCAGTTTGTGCAGCATGGCTGGCACTCGTGCGGGAGCGGGAGCGGATCGGCGGATGCTTTGAGGCGATGACGCTTTTCCGCTCGGCGAGCGGCTTCGCCGGCGGCCTCCAATGTGACGAATCGCCCGAAGTCTGTCCCACCTTTGCGATAGTCGGGTAGCCTCCGAGAGGTGCAGGCGTCGGAAAACGCTCTCGTCGCGTCGCTCGCGGCGTGGTGCGTCCCGTCAGCGTCTTCGAGATGCAGATGGAACCAGTGTTCGATGCAGGGGTTGGCGACGAGTAACGTGACCCCAGCATCGACGGCGCGTCGCGCGGCATCGGCCAGTCGCGTATGGCGTGCTGGAGGCGCGTGGGGTTCGGCGTCGACCACCGCCCAGAATCTATCGCTTGCGGGCCGAGCGAGTTCTTCGCCCGTCATCCCAACTACGGCTTCGACGACGCTGAGCGGATCGGAAGGGCACCTTGGGAACTTGGGGGTGACGCGCGAGCGAAACGGTGAAAGCAACGTACGGAAGTAGTCGGGAGCCGATTTTGAGTCTTCGCAGGCGATGACCCACACCGGTTTCTCGCTCCGCTGACGCGGTGGCGAGCCTCGTTTCTTTCGCGGCATCAGTCTTGGTCCGGTAGGTCGAAGAGCGAGGAGAAGTTCGGAGCAAAGGGAATCGCGCCGTAGCGTCCCTCCATGTATCGCTTGCGGTAGTTGACGTGTTTCGACTGTCGCTCGCCGAACTCGGCGAGCGAGAAGAGCCTGGCGGCGCCGTCGCGATCCTTCTCCGTGAACCATGTCTGATCGCGTCGGAGCGATCCTTCAAGGAGGGAGACGTCGTGCGTCGAGAAGACGATCTGCGGCGCTCGGCCGCCGGCGCCTTCGTTGTTGAAGACATCGAGAAGCGACTGGAAGAGAGCGGGATGAAGGTGTGAGTTGGGTTCGTCTAGGAACATGGTGAGTTGGTCTCGGATCAGCGAGTACCACGGACCGGAGAGGGCGAGGAGATTCCGCGTACCGTCAGACTCGCGAGCGAAAGGAATCGGGTAGTCACCGTGCGCCCCGCGGTGTGTAAGCACCGGGCGCAGCATCATGGCGTCATCCGGCAGGCCCACGCCGTTCAGATCGAAGAGTGTCCGCTCTTCGCGGGCGAGCGGTCTTCTCTCCACGTCGACAGCGGCGACTCCGAGATCGGCGGGGGCAAGAAGTCGATCGAGGGTCCAACGCCGGAACTGCCGGTCTTCGTCGAGCGCTTGCACCGTATATGCGAGCATGTCTTGTTCGCGCATGTCGGCGGGGGCGAGAGACGCTTGAATCGCGTCGAAGACCGCGAGGAAGGGCTCTTGCTCGAATTGGGCGGCGACGCTGATGGCGGCGGCGTTCTGACGGGTGATCTGGCGGAGAGGCACGGCGAATTGAACACCGACTTGGATGTCGCGGCCCTCTCGTTCGAGGAGCGTCTTGTCGCCGCTCGCTTGCCGCTCGACGATGCGCTCCGTGCGAACGGTTCGCTTGTCGAACTCTATGAGATACTCGACGACGCGGTTGTTGACGACGACTTCGCAGCCGAGCTGGCAGGGTTCGTCGCGTGTCTTCGGGTCGAGGAGGAAGGGTTCATATTGATCGATGGGCCGGTCGCGTTGAGAGCCGACGGCGGAGTCGGCGACGAGGGAGCGGAGCGCTTCCGCGGCGCGGATGATGGTGGATTTGCCGGAGGCGTTCGCGCCGAAGATGGCGGCGACGCGGAGCAGGCGAAGGGGCGAGTCTTCGCTCTCGACTGTGACTTCGAAGCACCCGCGGTCGGCGTCGGAGCCGAGGTCGAGGGCTTCCATCGACAGCTCGAAGTCGTCGCGGAAGCATCCAAAGTTGCGGCCGAAGAGTCGGACGAGCACGGCTTTTTCCTCCAAGGCGGATTGTAGCCGATTCGCGCGCAGGTTTCCTGCGCGATCGGCCCGACGGCAATGGCGGCGCCGAGCGGCACGAACCTGGGCGCGCACGTCGTTCGCGGGGCGGCGACTCGCGCGGGACGTTGCGGCGCCAGCCATCGATTGCGGGGGACGGGCTTCGGTGGCTCGTGGTGGGCGAGGCCCAGGGCGGCCGTCGGCGTTTAGCCCGCGGCTTGGTTTGGGGGGCTTTGGAAGGTGCTGCCTGAGAGGGCCATGCGGATGAGGTCGGCGACGTTGCCGGCGCGCATTTTGTCCATGACGTGTTTGCGGTGGACTTCGATGGTTTTCTCGGAGAGTCCGAGTTCGGAGGCGACCTGTTTGTTGGCCATGCCGTTGACGACCATTTCCATGACCTGGCGTTCGCGTGGGGTGAGGGTCTCGATGCGTTGATCGATTTCGGCGCGCTGTTCGGCTTCGGAGCGGACGCGGGCGGCGTGCTCGATGGCTTTCTGGACGCGTTCGAGGAGGACCTGATCGTTGAAGGGTTTTTCGATGAAGTCGAAGGCGCCGGCTTTCAGGGCGCGGACGGCCATGGGCACGTCGGCGTGTCCGGTGACGATGAGGACGGGGAGGCTGAAGCGTTGGGCCTGGAGATGTTCCTGGAGGTCGAGTCCGGACATGCCGGGCATGCGGACGTCGAGGACGAGGCAGCCGAGTTTGGCGGCGTCGTAGTTGTCGAGGAACTCCTGGGCGCTGCCGAAGGTTTCGACTTCGAGCCCGACGGATTCGATCAGCCATCTGAGGCTTTTGCGCATGGCGGCGTCGTCGTCGACGACAAAGACCTTGGCGCCATCGTTCTGATTCATCGATTCGGCTCCCGACTACCCACCGTCCCGGACGCCGGACACTGGTTTTCCCGGCGTTGGATTCCCCAGCGGTGTTGGTGTGTGACGCGAACGAGTCTACCCGACCTTGGGGCCTAGTGAAATCCCCATCCGATCAGACGCCTATCTTTATCGTCCGGATGGGGTCAGCGAGTCGACCGGGCTGACTGCGGCCTGTGGGCGCGGGTCTGGCGGCTGGGGGGCGTGTGGCAGGGTGAGCGGGCGGGCGGGTGAGCGGGGGCGGTGATCGGGACGCGCCGCGGGGGGCGGCGGAGAGGGCGGCGTGGAGGGTGGATGGGAGCGGGCGAGCGGGGCGGATGGCGAAAGGGCGGGCGACGCGAATCCGCGCGTCGCGAGCGCCCGAAGGCGAGAGTGCGACCCGTTGGGCGGTTCCGGCGGGTCGCAGAATTCACTCCCACTCGAATGCTCGGCTTATGACCCAGCGGCACGTGTGTGCTGCGGAGGTGTCGGTGCGCCGCGGCGTCGTCGATCGTTCGGCGATGTGTGCTGCGGGGCTGCTCGGTGAGTCGAGCGGTGGGACAACATGCTTTGGAAGGATGAAGATCATGAAACTGTTCACGACTGTGCTCGGCGCCTCGGTTTTTGGTGCGATGGCGTACGCGGGCTGCGGCGATTGGAGCGACTCGGCGAAGGCGGCTGGGAACAAGGACAAGGCGTCGTCGTCGTGCTGCGGCGGTTCGATGACCGCTGAGAAGGCGGGCGACGGCGAGATGGTGGTGCTCGCGGCGGACCATCACGAGTCGGACATGGGGGGTGAGACGATCGTGGACATCGCGGCTGGCGATGAGCGTTTTTCGACGCTGGTCGCGGCGGTGAAGGCTGCGGGCCTAGCTGAAACGCTTTCGGGCGAGGGTCCGTTCACGGTGTTCGCGCCGACGAACGACGCGTTCGCGAAGCTGCCGTCGGGGACGGTGCAGACGCTGCTGAAGCCCGAGAACAAGGAGACGTTGAAGAGCATCCTGACGTACCACGTAGTGAAGGGCGACGTGATGGCGTCGGACGTGGTGGGGCTGCGTGAGGCGACGACGGTGCAGGGTCAGCGCGTGGACGTGACGACGGAGCGCGACTCGGCGGGGAACGTGTCGAAGGTGATGATCGACGGGGCGGAGGTGGTGATTACGGACATCGAGGCGTCGAACGGCGTGATCCACGTGATCGACAGCGTGATTCTGCCGGTGCAGAAGAACGCGGTCGAGGTGGCGTCGGAGACGGGGATGTTCGAGACGCTGATCGCGGCGGCGAAGGCTGCGGGTCTGGCGGAGACGCTGTCGACGACGGGTCCGATCACGATTCTGGCGCCGACGGACGAGGCGTTCGAGAAGCTGCCGCGCGGCACGGTTCAGGCGCTGCTGCGTCCTGAGAACCGCGACCGTCTGGCGAACATTCTGAAGTATCACGTCGTCGAGGGTCGGGTGTACGACGAGCAGGCGGCGAAGCTTGATTCGGCGAAGGCGCTGAACGGCGGGACGCTGAACGTCGGGATCGTCGACGGTCGGTTGACGTTCAACGAGTCGGCGGTGGTGAAGTCGGACATCGAGGCGTCGAACGCGGTGATCCACGTCATCGACACCGTTTTGATCCCGCGCTGAATCCGGTGGGGGTGGGGTGTGCGAAGTTGATACCACGGGTCCGCCCTAGGGGGCGTGCCCGTGATTCCCTAGTTTGCGAGCGGAAGGTTGGAAGCGCGTGGCTGCGGTCGGCGTGACACGACAGATGGGTTCGCTCTCCGCGGAACGACGGTGGATCGACGGTTCCGTATACTTGGCGACGTGAATCCTCCTCAGGTGTCAACCGAATTGCGGTCTGAGCATGAAGACCTTCTGCCGCGGATCGCGGCCGGCGAAGCCGGCGTGATCGACGAAGCTATCGGGCGTTACGGCGGGCTGGTGTGGTCGCTGGCTCGGCGCTGGTGCGAAACGGAAGCGGACGCAGAGGATTCGGTGCAAGACATCTTCCTGGACATCTGGAAGTCGGCGGACCGGTTCGACGCGGGGGTGGCGTCGGAAACGACGTTCGTGGCGATGATCGCGCGGCGTCGGTTGATCGATCGCCGTCGGCGGATCGGTCGGCGTCCGCGTAACGAGTCGCTGGTGCCGGAGGCGCACCGGGACGAGCGCGAAGCGGTGGGCGAGTCGACGCAGATGTCGGACGCGGCGGTTCGGGCGGAGCGGGCGATGGACGAGCTTTCGGTGGAGCAGCGGCGTGTTTTGCGGCTGTCGATTTTCCACGGCTTGTCGCACGACAAGATCGCGTCGGCGACGGGGATGCCTCTGGGGACGGTGAAGACGCACGCGCGGCGGGGATTGATCAAACTGCGGAAGGTGCTGGGCGTGTCGGAGGACGGCTCGGCGGCCGACGCGTTCGGGACGGAGGTGCGGTCATGACGGACGCACGCCGATTCGACGATGGGGCGATGGAACTGCTTGCCGAGCGGGCGCTGGGCGCGAACGTGGCGGAGCTGGACCCGCGCGAGGAGCGTGAGCTCGAGGCGTTGCTGCGTGATCCGGCGTCGGCGGACGAGCGCGAGGCGCTCGAGTTGGCGGCGGCGGAGGTGGCGCTGGTGGAAGCGGAGCGGGCGGGGTTGGACGAGATGCCGGCGGGGCTGGCGGAGCGGCTTCGTCATGCTTTGTCGTCGCCGGACACGGTTGCGCCGGTCGCTGTGGAAGTGGGCGACGGTGCGGATGAGAGCGGTGGGGGCGGTACGGCGGGGCCGATTCCGATCAGCGAGGCGGAGGCGAAACCGGCGGGAAGCGGTTTATCAGCGGCGCTGGGCTGGCTGACGGCGGCGGCGGCGATAGCGGTGGCGGCGGTGGTGTTCGTGACGTCGAACCAGCCGGCGCCGACGGGTCCGGTGGCGGGGGGTGGGGGCGATGGTGCTGGCGTCGTCGACGAGGCGCCGGTGGAGGAACGTCTTGCGACGCTGGAGCGGCGTGAGGGGACGGTGTCGTGGGAGTGGGGCCCGTGGCCGAACGATCCGGGTGCGCCGGGGTACGAGGGAGATGCGGAGCGGGTGGACGGTCGGGTGGTGTGGAACGCGGAGGCCCAAGAGGGGTACATGGTTTTCGAGAACCTAAAGCCCAACGACCCGTCGGAGGAGCAGTATCAGCTTTGGATCGTGACGTCGGGCGAGCAGGAGCATCCGGTGGATGGGGGCGTGTTCGACGTGCCGACGGACGGGTCGGTGATCGTGCCGATCGATCCAAAGTTGGCGGTGCGGCGTACGCCCGGCGCGTTTGGTTTGACGGTGGAGAAGCCGGGCGGTGTGGTGGTGTCGGAGCGGACGCGGCGAGTGGTGGTGGCGGCGCCGCCGCCGCAGGGGTGAGGGGCTGGGGCGGAGTGAGGGTTTGGGGTTGGGGGACGCGTTCGGGACGGCACGGTTAATTCAATGATGAGTGGTTGTTTCGTGGCGGTCGCGGTAGCGGTCGCTTTTTCGTGCGCGTGTGGTTGGTCAGCGTCGGGCGCCGGAGATGTTGAGAAGGGTTTGGGTGTGCTCGGGGTTGCCGGTGCGTGAGGAGAGGAGGGCGGTTTCACACATGGCGAGCGTTTCGGCGCGGTCGACGCGGACGGCGGGGCGGATGCCGGGGTCGAGGACGCGTCGGAGTTCTTCGGCGAAGACGGCGACGGCGGGGTCGGTGGGCGGTTTTTTGGCGGCTGCGGATTCGGCATCGACGGGTGCGAAGAGGGTGGGGCTGCCGGCGTCGTCGGGCTTTCGGCGTTCGGATTTGTTGGTGTGTGATGTCGGGGCTTCGCGTGCCGGGACGGGGTCGTGGTGCTCGGGGTCGTCTTGCTGGAGTCGAGGTCTGGCGGCGCGGCCGTCGCTGCGTTCGAGGGGCTCGCCGGTGGGTGAGAGGAGTTCGAGGGCGTCGTCGGAGAGTCGGAGCGTGGCGCGGTCGCCGAGGAGGGTGAGCCCGCGGAACCAGGGTCCGGCCTGGTTGGAGAGGGCGACGGCGGCGGATTGTCCACCGGGGTAGCGGAGGTGGGCGGTGGCGTGTCCGGAGAGTGTGCGCATGGAATGCGGTTTGCCGGCGCCGGAGGGGAGTGCGCCGACGCTTGCGGAGCCGGCCCAGGAGGGGGTGATGGCGCAGTCGATGCGGTCGGGGAGCCCCATGAGGGCGTGGAGGGCGGCCATGGCGTCGAAGAGTCGTGCGGCGAGGGAGCCGTGGGCCGGTGCGGCGCGGCTGGTGAAGACGGCGGTGCGGAGCGTGCCGAGGTGGGGGAGGAGTTCGCGGACGTCGCCGAAGAGCCGGGCGTGTGCGAGGAGTGGGGCGGTTTCGGAGCGTTCGTCTTTCTCGGCGGCTTCGACGGCGGAGAGGCGTTCGAGGGAGGCGGGTGCGGGCTCGAAGCTGACGAGGCGCATGCGTCGTTCGAAGCAGAGGCGGAGGAAGGAGGGGTCGTCGAGCGGAGAGTCGTCGGCTTTGGCGGAGGCGGAGCCGGCGGAGCTGGGTGAAGCGTCGGCGAGGAGGAGGGCGGCGGCGGTGGAGGAGGTGACGGCGTGGCGGAGGTCGTCGAAGCGTTCGGCTTCGGGGAAGGGGGGTCGCTCGTCGTCGGTGTGGGCGGACTGGTCGGGTCGGGCGGCGGCGGGTGTGAAGCCGACGCGGAGGACGTCGATGCCGAGGGTTTGGACGATGCGTTCGACGAAGCGTGCCTGATCTCGTCGGCACCAGAGGATGAGGCCGCGGCGCGGGGCGTCGGTCGAAGCGGCGGGGTCGTCGTGGTCTGTTGCGCGGAGCGGCGCGGTTCGGAGCATGTGCGTCAGTCTACGGGTGCGGCGGTCGAGAGGGCAGGGTGGGGGTAGTATTGAGGTCGATCGCGCCGACAGGCGGCCGCCTTGGCACCGCGAGCGGAAGCGAGCGGGCGCCTTGGAGGAAAGTCCGAGCACGGCAGGGCACAGCGGTGGGTAACGCCCACCCGTCGGGATCAAGCGGGCGAGTCTCGCGGCCGACCGGCGAGGGCCAGTGCCACAGAGAGCAGTCCGCCCGCGCGGGAGCGTGGGTCAGGGTGAAAGGGTGCGGTAAGAGCGCACCGCCCGGCTGGCGACAGTCGGGGCACGGTAAACCCCGCTGCGTGCAAGACCATGCAGCGTCCGCGGGCGGGCTTCGGCTCGTTCGACGCTCCGCCTGGGCGGAAGGGCGCGGGTAGGTCGCTTGCGACCGCGTCGGCAACGGCGCGGCGAGAGAAATGGTCGCCACCGGTCGCGTGCGAGCGCGGCCGGTCAACAGAACTCGGCTTATCGTCGGCGTTCGGTGTTTGATGCCGCGGCCCTCCAGAGCGGAGGGCCGCGGCTCGTTTACGGTGTTGGTGATTAGGAGCTGGGCGCGGCGGTGGGCGCGGGTTGTGGTTCGGTTGGTTGTGCTTGGAGGGTCGCGTCGGCGGCGGGGTTTTCGGGCGCGCGGGCCGGCGAAGTGGAGGTTGGCGACGCGGCGGGGAGGTTTCGGCTGATGACGTCGTAAGCGGCGTAGGCGTGTGTGAGGAAGGCGAGTGCGGCGACGACGAGGCCGAGGGTCATGGCGTTGCGGAGTTTGGAGTGTCGGACGCGTGGTCTGCTGATGAGGAAGGCGAGCGCTCCGGCGGCGGCGAAGGAGGCGGCGAGCATGGCGAAGACGCCGGCGAGTCGGTCGGCGTTGGGGCCGAGCGGCGTAGCGCCGGTGAGGGCGACGGCGGCGACGGGCCAGACGAGGAGCGAGAGGACGATGTAGAGGCCGCCTTTGGCGATCATGGCGAGAACAAGGCGGCCGGTGGAGATCGGGGCGGGGTGGGTGCGTTGGGCGTCGGTGTGGTGCGTCATGGGGCGCGGGTTCCTTGGGAGGGCGTGGCGATGAGCATAGAAGGGCAGCGGTGCGTGGGCGTCGGCGGGGGGCTGGGCGGCGTTGGGGGTCGGCGGGGGACGGCTCCTAGAATGGCGGCGTGATTAACGCGGGCCAACGAGACGGCGACGGCGACGGCGACCGGGGCTTGGGGGCGGGGGCGGCGGGCGCGTCGGATGTGGTTGCGGAGGGCGGGCGGCTGCCGATGGTTGATCTTGGGCGGATGTCGTACGCGGCGGCGTTCGCGGAGCAGGAGCGTCGGCACGCGGAGGCGCTGGAGCGGCGGGAGCGGTATGAGCTGGACGATCCGGCGTGTCCGCTGGGAACGGTGCTGCTGGTGGAGCATGATCCGCCGGTGATCACGGTGTCGCGTCGTCCGGGGGCGTCGGCGCATCTGCTGGCGTCGGCGGAGGCGCTGGAGCGGATGGGCGTGGAGGTCGAGGCGACGGATCGGGGCGGCGACATCACCTATCACGGGCCGGGGCAGTTGGTGGCGTATCCGATCGTCGATCTGAATCGGGTCGGGATCAGGCTGCACGAGTACATGCGGCTGCTGGAGGCTTCGGTGATCGACGCGGTGGGCGCCTTCGGTGTGGCGGCGCGGCGTGACCCGGAGGCGACGGGGGTGTGGGTGGACGATCCGGGTCGGCCGGCGGATCCGCGCGGGGCGAAGGTGTGTGCGGTCGGGGTGCGAGTGCGGCGTTGGGCGACGATGCACGGGCTGGCGCTGAACGTGACGACGGCGTTGGAGCATTTCAAGCTGATCGTGCCGTGCGGGTTGGCGGGTCGGCCGGTGACGTCGTTGGAGCGCGTGCTGGGCGAGCGGACGCCGGGGATGGAGGGGGTGAAGGCGGCGCTGGTGGGGTCGCTGCGCGGGCGGTTGACCGGGGCGTTCGAGGCGAAGCGGGGCGCGGGCGCGGACGCCGGTTGAGCGTGTCGGTCGGGTGTGGGTGGACGCGGGGGTGAGCGGACGCGGGCGATGGGGGAGCCGGGCGTGGTGCGGGAGTGAGTGTGATGGTGAGCGGGTACAGTTTGTGGGTATGGCGGCGCCGAGCTTTCGCATCATCTCGATCGGGACGTTGGAGCGGCATCCGATGTGGCCTTCGGACGAGGGCGGCCGGACGGCGCACGCGACGACGACGCTGATCGAGGCGCCGGGCCGTGGGGGACGGATGGGTGCGGCGATCGTGGTGGACCCGGGTTTGCCGGCGGTGGTGCTGCGAGCGCGGATGGCGGAGCGTTGCGGGCTGGCGTTGACGGACGTGACGCACGTGTTTTTGACGTCGTTTCATCCGGATTGTCGGCGCGGGGTCGAGTTGTTCGAGGGGGCGGAGTGGCTGGTGTCGCACGCGGAGCGTGAGGCGGTGGGGGTGACGATGCTGGAGCAGTTGCAGCGGGTGATCGAGGGGGGAGAGGGGGAGTCGGCGGTGGCGTCGGCGATCCGGCGGGACATCGAGCTATTGAGGCGTTTTCAGCCGGCGCCGGACCGGTTGGCGGAGGGGGTGGACCTGTTCCCGTTGCCGGGGGTGACGCCCGGGACGGCGGGGCTGTTGGTGTCGCACCCGCGGCACACGACGCTGATCGCGGGCGACGCGGCGCCGACGCGGGAGCACCTGGAGCGGGGGCAGGTGCTGCGTCGTGCGGCGGACGCGCAGCAGGCGAAGGAGTCGCTGCGCGAGGCGTTGGATATCGCGGACTACATCGTGCCGGGGCGGGACGACCTGGTGATCAACCCGATGGCGGGGCTGGGGGGAGTGGGGGGGGCGGGGGGCGTTGGGTTGGGCGGGTTTGGGGGAGGGGAGTAGGGATTGGGGAGGGGACTAGGGGTTGGGGAGGGGATCAGGGGCTGCCGTTCGCGGAGTCGTGGGCCTGTGTCTCGTCGCGTGCGGCATCGACACGCTCGGTGTCGTCGCGTTGTTGTTCGGTTTGCTCGGTGTCGGCGTGGTCGGCGTGTTGTTGGGCGGTGTTGGAGCCGGTCATCCAGAGTCGGACGGCGACGAGGGCGAGGACGGCGGCGAAGACGAGGCGGATGCCTTTGACGGGGAGTTTGTGGGTGACTTTGGCGCCGAAGAAGGAGCCGAGGACGGCCATGGGGGTGAGGAGTGCGGCCATGGCGAGGGGCTCCCAGAGTTGGTGGCCGTGCTCGCCGATGCGGACGACTTTGAGCGTAGCGCCGACGGGGCTGGTGACGCACATGGTCATGGCGCTGACGGCGATAGCGTTTTTGATTGGGATTTTGCTGAGGGTTTGGAGGAGCGGCGTGGCGACGACGGCGCCGCCGATGCCGAGGAGACCGGCGGCGAAGCCCATGACGCCGCCGACGGAGCCGAGGCGGAGCGGCGTGGGTTTCTCCTGGTCTTTGGTGAACTCGGGCCGGTTGCGGAGGGCTTTCCAGACCATGGTGATGGTGACGTAGCCGAGGAAGAGTGCGAGGACTTGCTGGAGTCGGTAGCCCGGGAGGAGGTCGGAGACGAGGACGCCGGCGACGATGGCGATGAGGGTGGCGGGCATGACCCACTTGAAGAGGTCTTTGCGGAAGGCGCCTTTGCGGTAGTGCTGGCGTGCGGCGGGGATGGCGATCATGGTGTTCACGACCATGGCGGCGGCTTGGTAGAGGTGCTGGCTTGCCCAATCGCGGCCGGCGAAGACGAAGGCGAGGGCGGGGAGCATGACGACGCTGCCGCCGATGCCGAGCAGTCCGCCGAGGAGGCCGGCGACGACGCCGATGCCGGCGAGGGCGAGGATGTCGAAGAGGGCGAGGTCCATGGGCTCACGCTAGCAGCGGCGCAGGGGGCGTGTCGGTGAGCGTGCGTGGGCGCAGCGTTTCGGTTGGGGTGATGGTGCGAGCGGGCGGGCTACATTGGGCGGGTCGCGCGGCGCGTGATGCGGCGCGGCGGTTCGGATGTGGTTGCGGTTGTGCGTTGGAGGCGCGAACGATGGCGAAGGGACAGCGACGGACGGTGACGCCTTCGGGTCGAACGCAGCCGCGGTTTGCGGGGGTGGCGACGTTCGGTCGGTATCCGCGGTTGGAGGATGTGGCGTCGGAGAACAGGCCGGTGGATTGGTTGGTGTATGGGGCGCCGTTCGACAACGGGGTGACGTATCGGAACGGGGCGCGGTTCGGGCCGCGGGCGGTGCGGGAGGAGTCGCAGTATTTGAAGGGGTATCACCTGGAGCACGACTGCTGGGTGACGGAGCGGTTGTCAATCGCGGATGCGGGGGACGCGGCGGTGCGGCCGTATTCGTGCGAAGAGAACGCGGTGGCGGTGGCGGGGTTCGCGAGCGAACTCGATGGGGGCGGCGCGGCGCACGAAACGAAGCTGCTGATGATCGGCGGCGATCACTCGAACACGTTGGCGGCGCTGCGGGCGACATATGAGCGGCAAGGCCGGCCGAGCGGGGGGCTGGCGCTGGTGCATTTCGATTCGCACCTGGACACGGTGGACGAGGTGTGGGGAGAGCGATACGGGCACGCGTCGCCGTTCATTCGAGCGATCGAGGAGGGGTTGATCGATCCGGAGCGGATGTTGACGGTGGGGATCAAGGGTCCGCTGAACACGCCGGACGATTTGGAGTATGCGAAGCGGCACGGCGTGGAGGTGGTGACGTATGAGCGGTATGTGCGCGAGGGCGAGGCGCCGATCCGTCGGTTTGTGGATCGGCTGGGCGACGCGGCGACGTATTGCACGTTCGACATCGACTGCGTCGATCCGGCGTATGCGCCGGGGACGGGGACGCCGTCGGTGGGCGGGCTGACGTCGGCGGAGGCGCTGCGGCTGGTGCGGCTGCTGGCGCGGAAGGGCGAGCCGGTGCGGCTGGTGGGGGCGGACGTGGTGGAGGTGTTACCGGACCGAGACGTGGC
>JGI12109J20283_10234257_pt1 | contig 18942 bp, 18 predicted proteins | sample ElkSlonscriptome_12_FD_20283 | JGI IMG/M metagenome (IMG submission 20283)
CGCCACCGACTGATTCGGTCCGGTGGCCACCACGTGACCCTCCGCGTCGATCGCCAGGTCCCGGACGGCCTCCGACGGGAGCCCGGTTCCGACCCACTCCACCTTCGGGGCACGGCGATCCCATCGGCAGAGGCCGCGCTGGCCACCGATCCACAGCACGCCGTCGTTGCCCTCGACGATCGCGTGCACCGCACCGACGTCGAGCTTCAGCGCGACGAAACGCCCGTCGACGGGGCCGCGAGCGAAACCCCGGCTGGTCCCGACCCAGAGCACGCCGCGCGCGTCGACCATGAGGCAGTTGACGTCCGCGCTCGGGAGGCCGTGTGCGGGCGTGAAGACCTCGAAAGCCCGTCCGTCGAATCGATTCAACCCCGCCTGAGTGGCGACCCACACCGCTCCTTCGCGATCCTGCGCGAGATCGCTCACGAAGATCTGCGAAAGGCCTTCTGCCGCCCCGTACTCGCGAATCGCAAAGCGTGCCGCGTGCGACGGTGCCACGGCACACGCCAGCAGAAGAGCCACCAACAGGCTACTCGCAACGGAAATGCGGTATCCGCGCTCGATCGTGAGACTCCCGGAGACAGGGGTCGAGGGCCCGTCGCAGACCCTTCCTTACCTTTCGTCGCAAGTCGTGTGCGCACTCTTCGCGTGCACCGGAGGCAGTCCATGCCCACAACGAAGTCCAGATTTCGTATGGTTCCCGACCGTTCCCCATTCGACCGTGCCGTCCCTCGATCTTCCCTGGAGCCTGGTGTGCAGAGCGCAATCCCCGACCGCGAACGCGACCGCATCCGTGCGGCTTTTCCCTCACTCGCCGACGAGATCGTCTTCCTCGAGAACGCCGGAGGTTCGCAGGTGCCCGGAGTCGTCGCGGACGCGCTCCGCGACTACATGCTGCAGAGCTACGTACAACTCGGCGCTGGCTACGCGCGGAGCCAGCGGGCCACGGCGACCGTGGACGCCGCCCACGAGTGGATCGGACGGCTGATGCGCGCGTCGCAGGGTCATGTGATTCTCGGTCCGTCGACGACCACGCTCATGCACATGCTCAGCGACTGCTACCGACGGATCCTGCGCCCCGGGCAGTCGGTCGTCCTGGCGCAGACGGGTCACGAAGCGAACATGGGACCCTGGCGCAACCTCGCCCGCGACGGCGTCGACGTGCGCATCTGGCCCGTCGATCCGCAGCGGATGGTCTGCTCGATCGAGTCCCTCGATCAGGTGATGGACGACCAGACCGCACTGGTCTGCTTCCCACACGTCAGCAACCTGCTCGGCGAGATCGTCGACGCGAAGGCGCTGACCGATCGTATCCACGCCGCCGGCGCACGTGTGGTCGTCGACGGCGTGGCCTACGCGCCGCACCGGCGCATCGATTGCGAGGGCTGGGACGTCGACTGGTACGTCTACTCGACCTACAAGGTCTACGGCCCGCACATGGCCGCGCTCTACGGACGATCCGATGCCCTGGCCGAGATCACCGGCCCGAACCACTTCTTCATCGGCGACGACGAGATTCCCTACAAGTTCGAGCTCGGCGGCCCGAATCACGAGAGTTGCGCCGGCCTGCTCGCGCTCGAGCGCTATTTCGCGGACCTGCTCGAAGTCGATCCCGGAAGACGACTCGACGACGACGCGCTCGATCGCGTCTTCGAACTGATGACCGCGCTCGAAATCGAACCGACCCGTCGTCTCGTGGACTTCCTGCAGAGCAAGTCGAAGGTGCGGATCGTCGGACCCGCGCACGCAGACGAGTCACGCGTGGGGACGGTGAGCTTCACGCACGCCGAGCACAGCTCTCGCGCGATCACCGAAGTCGTCGACGGCTCGGGAGTCGCCATCCGCCACGGGCACATGTACGCCTACGACCTGTGCCGTGGTCTCGACATCGAGCCCGAAGACGGCGTGGTCAGGGTCAGTCTGTTGCACTACAACACGCCGCAAGAGATCGACCGGTTGATCGAGGTCCTCGACCCGGTCCTGTGAGGCCTCAGCCCGCGTCCGTGACGTCTTTCATGCCCTGCGCCCGTAGCCACTCCGCGACGCACTCGACGGCGCGTTGTACCAACGGCGTGTTGGCCGGTCGACCGAAGGCCAGCAACTCGACGTAGATCTTGCCGCTGCCCGCGCGTCGGACCTCGATCAGCAGATCCTGGCGCAGGTCGGGCTCGTCGACGATGGCGGGGATCAGAAGACGCTCGCCTCCCAACTCGCGTGCGCATTCGAGCAGGACGATCGTCCCGTCGTTCTCGCGGAAGGTCTGCTTCTCGAAACGGTCGATCGACGCCAGGTCTCCGACCAATCGTGCGTGCGGCATGTCGACCTCCAGGGGCGGACCGGGAACGCCGTCGACGTCCGCGGTGCGCGGACGGAAGACGGCGTGGTGGATCGTCTTGTGTTCTTGTTGCCAACGCTGAGCGTACTTGGTTCGCAGAGCCTGTTCGGGCGGCACACCGCGCTCGATCTCGAACAGGCCGGTGGACTCGGCTTCGCGGACCGAGAACTCGAAGTACTCCTCGTGATCGCTCGTGAACCAGAATTCGCCCGTACCGGGTTCGAGGCGGGACGCCAGCAATCGGAAGAAGGGCGCCTGCAGAAGGCGCTTCTCCTGGTGCTTCTCCTTGGGCCACGGATCCGGAAAGTTCACGTAGAGCCGATGCAGGGACCGCGGTGCGACGAGACCCCGAAGGACGAAGTGCCCGTCACCACAATAGAGCCGCACGTGATCGAGCTCTTCGCGACGGATCATGCCCAGCCCCCGCGTCAAGGAGGCCGCGGCGATCTCGGCGCCGATGATGTTCCAGTCGGGATGCTCGCGCGCCAGGTCGCGGAAGAAGATCCCGTTGCCGAAACCGATCTCGACCACGAGCGGGCCGGGCCGCCCGAACAGCGAAGCGACGTCGAGAGGACACGAGACGTCGGCGAGATGGATGCGAAGCGATTCGGCCGTCAAGAGATCGGTTTCTCTTTGGGGGAAACGAGGCGAACGACCGTCCATTATGGGGCGAAGCCGGCGTGGCCGCCAGGTGGACCGCTCTCGCGGCTGCGCGCGTTCGCGACCGCCGCAACGCCGGATGCCGCACGATCGATCAACCGCGCAAACGATCCAGAGCGGCTGCGAAATCGGTGGCGTCGCGTGCCGTGGCGTCGATCGCCCTCCACCGCAATGCGCTCGCATGCAAGAGATGTCGATCGGCCCCCGCACCGTCTCCGTAGACCGCGTCGCCCAGAAGAGGATGACCGTGGAAGGCCATGGTCACGCGGATCTGATGCAGGAAACCGCTGTGCGGCCTCGCCTCGATCAAGCTCACCGGACCCTCACGCGTTTCGAAAACCTCCAAGCGGCGCCACCGGGTCGCACACGTGCGCGAACCCACGGGACCATCGCCGGCGGCGTCGGCGCGAACCCGGGCGGGACGATGCTGCGCCAGCGAAAGATCCAGCGAGGTCTCTGCGTGCGATTCAGGAACGCCCGCGACGAGCGCACGGTACACCTTGTCGACCGTGTGCTCGCGGAAGGCCGCTCGCAGCGGACCAAAGGCTTCTTCGTGCGTCGCGAAAGCCTGGCACCCGGAGGTGTCCACGTCGAGACGATGCACGACGCCGCTCCGGAGCCCGCCCTCGCCCACGCCCTCGATTCCCGGTACGCGCGCGACGACGCGCTGCAGCAGTGTCGCCGTCTCGTCCGCCCGGAGGGGGTGAACGGCGACGCCCGCCGGCTTGTCGACCACGATCCAACCGTCGCCTTCGGCCAGCACGGTCAAGGGCGCGTCCGGTGCCGGACGCAGGACGTCGAGCACCGAGGGCTCGGCCGTCAGACGGACCCGGGTTCCCTCCTCGAGTCGCCGCCCCTTGTCACGACCCCCGACGCGCCGAGCGTCGACTTCGACCAGGCCGGCTTCGAGCACCGCGCGCGCGCGCGCACGACTGCACGCCAGACGTTCGACGAGAAAGGCATCGAGTCGGACGCCTGCGGCCGTGGAGTCGACGATGAAGTCGGACATCGGATTCCGAGGTCGAGAGGGTGGGCGAGAGCGAACCCCGCCACACTCTCCAACGTGCACGCCGCGGTCAAGCCACTGGATCAGCGTCGAGAATCACTTCGAGGTCGAGCGCCTCGTGGACCGTTGCGAGGAACTCGTCCTTGCGCAACGGCTTGTTGACCAGAATCAGTCCCTGACCGGCCCGCCGTCTGCTTCGTGGATAGCCGCGTGGACACAACCCGAGCGTCGGGACGTCGCGGCACAGATGCGACCACGCGTCGAAGTAGCCGTCGACGACCTCGGGGTCCTCCTGAGCTCCACCGTCGACGACGAGCAGATCGACACCCAACGCCGCGATCGCGTTGGCGGCCTGGGTTTCCTCGATCGGGACGACCTCGCCGCCACGGCGCTCCAGCGCGCGCTTCAAGACCTCGTAAATGGACGGCCTGTTGACCCCGAGTCCGATTACGTAGCTCCCGAGCGAGCGTTGCGGAGGGTCGTCGGCCACGGGCTCCATGCGTGCCGTGAACCAGAAGGTCGATCCTTCGCCCGGCGCGGACTCGACCCCGAGCTCGCCTCCCATCAGTCCGGCGATGCTACGCGCGATCGTCAGCCCGAGACCCGTGCCGCCGAACTCCCGGGTCATCGTGCCATCGGCCTGGGTGAAGGCTTCGAAGATCCTGTCCTGCGCGTCGGGCATCATGCCGATTCCCGTGTCGACCACGGAAACACGCAGGTCCGGCCCGCCGTCGCCCCGGATTCCAGGAGCAGCTTCGAAGGGCTCGACGACCACCCGGATCTCGCCCTCGCGCGTGAATTTGACCGCGTTGCCCAGGAGATTCGTCAGGACCTGACGGAATCGATGGCTGTCGCCCTGGACCACACCGTCGACGGCGGGATCGATGTCGACCAACATCTCGACGCCCCGAGCAAAGGCCGGCGAGGCCAGCGAAGCCACCAGACTCTCGAGCTCCTGCCGCAGGTGGAAAGGCTCGGTGTGAATCTCGACGCGCCCCGCTTCGAGCCTGCTGAAGTCGAGCACGTCGTCGATCAGGCCGAGCAATTGATTGCCACTCGTCGAGGCCAGTTCGAGGTAGTCGCGCTGCTCGTCGTCGAGGTCGGTCCCATCGAGAAGCTGGACCATCCCGAGCACCCCGTTGAGCGGAGTTCGCAACTCGTGACTCATGTTGGCCAGGAACTCGGCCTTGGCGCGCGCGGCCTCGAGCGCCTCGTCGCGGGCGAAGCGCAAATAGTCATTCTGTGCGGCCAGCGCTTCGCGGCTGTTTTGCAGGCCGCTCTGCATGGCGTCGAGAGCCTCGAACAGAGCTCCGGTTTCGTCGGCGCTCTTCACTTCGATCTTCTGTTCGAGATCACCACCGGCAATTCGACGTGCGACCTGCCGCGCACGTCCGATCGGCCGCACCACCGCACGGTCGATCGTCCGTACGAGCCCCAATGTGATCAGGACCGCGACGATCAAGTGGATCACGGCGAGACGTTTCTCGGTGGACGCGAGTTCCTGCTCGATCGCGGCTTCACGCGCGTTGCGGTAGGACTCCACGTGCTGGACGACTTCGTCGAGCAGGACGGCAGGCTCGCGGCCGATGCCACGAACGAGCGCATCGGTCCGGAATGCCGCGTCCGCGTGCGTTCCGGTCGGCTCGAAGCTCTCGAGTGCTTTCCGGTAGCGTGTCCCGAGCCGACCGTGCACCGCCAGGAAGCGCTGGGCCGCAGCACGCGCCTCGGGCGCCTCGTCGAGCATTCCGATCAGCTCCTGGATCGTCTGCCGCGTCGTCGACGCTTCGTCCTCGAACCGTTGACGGCTGGTTTCGAAGTCCCGCGGATCGTTCCCACGCAGAAGCACGTTCTTCCACTCCTGGACCTGCCTCCCGTAGTGGACCTGGGCGCTGAGTCCGACTTCGGTCGCCTGCTGCGTCTGCTCGGCGACCTTGCGACTCGCGTCCACGAAAGAGCGATACTGCAACGCTCCGTAGACCTGGAGCCCGAGGAGTGCCACGAGGGAGGGGAGAAGAACTCCGAGGAGTTTCGCTCGTAGCGGAATGCGCACAGGGACTCCACGCAGGATGGGATCGGCGGCTAGCGCCTGGTCAGTTCGGAGATTCGCTCGAAGAGTGCAAAGCAGGGTCCAGTTCGACCGGTCGACCCACTCGCCGGATTGTGACGAAGGGAAGGTCAAGATCCTGCGAACCCGGCAGCGCACGCACGGCGGAACCGCACCGACACACAACAAACAACACTCTACTCACGACAATTGACCGTTACTGTTGTGTCCATTGTGTTGCTTTCGACTGAATGTCGCCCATTTTGACTACACTTTTTTGTTGTTGCAGAATGCGAATCTCGTAACCAATTGTAAATGCACATCTTAAGAGATCGGCACGTCCAGTGCTGTTACGGCGACTCAGCACGTCCCACGACCGAACCGCACTGTGCAGGAGGCACCCATGTCGACCCTTCGCCCCACCGCCGTCCGTCTCGCCGCGTTCGTCGCCTTGATCGTCACGATCGTCGCAGTCGCTCCGGCATCAGCTCACGAAGGCCAGGGCTTCGACGCCGTCACCGTTCTCGCACGCGTCGACGGACGACTCGAAGGTGTCACCGTCGACCGCGCGTCCGACGACGCGACCCTTCTTCCGGCGCCCGGTCGCCAGCTCCGCCTGATCGACCTCGACCGCGCCGATACGCCTGCCACGGCGATCGACTTCGCGCTCGAATCCGAAGGCGCACTCCGCCTGGAGATCCTCGACCTCGACGGCAACGTCGTCCGAACCCTCGCCGAGGGGACCTGGGCGCGTGGCAACCACCGTCTCGCCTGGCAACACGACTCCGAAGCGGGCGATGGTCTCGAAGACGGCCTCTACGTCGCCCGCCTCCGCCACGATCCCGCGCCGCAAGCGCTGGTCACGGCACGCTGAGTTCGCACCACGATCGTTCAGCCGGTGGCCCGGCTCCGCCCCACGGAGCCGGGCTTTTTCGTGCCGTTGACCCACCGCGATCGCTGTCCGAAACTCGACGCATGACCCGATCGAGCACACGACGCCGACGTAAACCCTGGTGGTCGGAACTCCCGGACCGAGACCTTCTGGAGGTCCGCCTGTCCGATCTGGATCTCGACTGGCGGTCGACCTGGCTGGCCGGGGTCGTGGACCGGCTGTACGAAGAGCTCGAGTCGGCCTCGATCCGACTGCGCCCGCACGTCTGGCTCTCGACGGAGTGGTTCAGTCCCGACGGCGTGCCCGGAATCGCCGTGCCCTTCTTCCTGGCCGACGATCGCCTGATGCGCCTGGAGAAGCGGATGATGCTCTCGGTCGAAGGCGGACGCGAGCGCGAGTGCATGCGCTTGTTACGGCACGAAGCCGGCCACGCGGTGTGCACCGCCTTTCGGTTGCATCGGCGTGCTCGTTGGCGCAAGGCCTTCGGACTGTACGGAAAACCCTATCCCGACTCCTACGCACCGCGCACGAGCAGCCGCCACTACGTTCAACACCTCGCCGGATGGTACGCCCAAGCTCATCCGGCCGAGGACTTCGCCGAGACCTTCGCCGTGTGGCTGAACCCCAACAGCCGGTGGCGGAGTCGATACCGTGACTGGCCCGCGCTCGCCAAACTCGAAGCGGTCGACGAGATGATCGAGTCGATCGCCGGGACCACCGCGCCGACCCGTTCGCGACGACACGTCGAACCCGTCTCGGGCATCCGCGAGACACTGCGGGAGTTCTACTCCGAGAAGCAGGACCGCTACGGGCGCCATGCGCCGACGGTCTTCGACGAGGACCTGCTACGCCTGTTCTCCGACGACCCACGCCATCACCGTCGGGAGACCGCGGTTTCGTTCCTGCGACGCGCGAGGCCGCGCATCCGCGCCACCGTCGCACGCTGGACCGGCGAGGTCCCCTACACCGTCGATCAGGTCATCGGCGACATGATCGAGCGATGCAAGTCCCTCGAACTGCGTCTGGCGATGAGCCCGTCCGCTTCGCTCGACGAAGCCAGCGTGCTGGTCGCCGTACACACCACGCGGTTCATGCACCGACTCCCCCATCGGATCGCGATGTGAAACCCATGCGCGTGCTCGTCCTGGTCCACGAAGACCTCGTCCCCCCGGATTCCGTCGAAGGCATCGACGAAAAGGAGATCGCGCGCTGGCGCACCGAATTCGACGTCGTCTCGACGCTGCGTTCCCTGGGCCACGACGTGCTCGTCCTCGGCGTACAGACCGATCTCGCCGCGATCCGCTCGGCGATCGAGAACCATCGCCCGCACCTCGCTTTCAACCTGCTCGAGGAATTCCACGGGGTCGCGGTCTACGACCAGCACGTCGTCAGCTATCTCGAACTGATGAAGATCCCCTACACGGGCTGCAACCCGCGCGGGCTGATGCTCTCGCACGACAAGGCGCTGTGCCGGAAGATCCTCGCCTTCCATCGCGTGCCCGGACCGCGCTTCCAGGTCTTCCCCATGAACCGGAAGACGAAGCCCTCCCGACGTCTGCGCTATCCGCTCTTCGTGAAGAGTGCGGTCGAAGACGCCTCGCTCGGGATCTCGCAGGCCAGTGTCGTGACCGACGAAGCCAAACTCCTCCAGCGCGTGGAGTTCGTGCACGAATCGATCGGAACCGACGCGCTCGTCGAGGAATATGTCGACGGCCGCGAGATGTACGTCAGCGTTCTGGGCAACGAACGCCTCCAGAGCTTCCCGGTCCTCGAAATGGACTTCGGCCGCATGCCGGAGGACGCCTATCGGATCGCATCGGCGAAGATCAAGTGGGACCAGGGCTACCAGGACCGCGTCGACGTCACCGTGGCCCAGGCCAAGGACCTCGATCCGGCGGTCGAGAGACGGATCCATCGCATGGCCAAACGCGTCTACCGCCTGCTGGACATGAGCGGCTACGCACGCGTCGACCTGCGCCTGGACGCCAAGGGAATCCCCCACCTGATCGAAATGAATGCGAACCCGGACCTGGCCGCCGACGACCTCTTCGCCGAGACGGCCTTGCTCGCGGGCATTCCCTACGACAAACTGATCGCACGCATCGTGGGACTCGGTCGGCGCTACCGCGCCCAATGGAGAACGGACTGACGTGGACTTCGGACGAGGCGTCCCGCTCGACGGCATCGACTTCCGTCTGCCCCCCGACCCGCCGGACACCGTCCGCGCGCTCGGAGGAACGCGACGGATGCCGGCACGCCCGGACCTGCGGGTCGGCACGCCCCGCTGGGCCGACCGAGGATACGTGGGCACCCTCTATCCACGTGGCACGCGCCCACCCGAGTTCCTGCACTCCTACGCCTCGGCCTTGCCCACCGTCGAACTGAACGCGACCTGGTATCGTTGCGATCCCGACCAGATCCGCCGCTGGCGCGCGCAGGTCGGTCACCACTTCCGCTTCTGCCCGAAGCTGCCCGGTCGAGTGGGTCACGAGAAACGACTCCGCGACGTCGGAGCCGACGTCGAGGCGTTCGTCGACGCCGTGCGTGGCTTCGACGTGACTCTCGGGACCTGCTGGTTGCTCCTGCCGAACGACTTCGGCCCCCGCGAGTTCGACGCGCTACGCGCCTTCGTCGAAGCCTGGCCGCAGGAGATCCCCCTCGCGGTGGAGCTGCGTCACGTCCAGTGGTTCGCCGAGTCCAGAGTTCGCAACGAGGTCTTCTCGCTCTTCCGCGAGCACGGGACGATCGCGGTCCTCACCGACGTCGCTGGACGCCGCGACGTCCTCCACATGGAGCTCACCGTCCCGACGACCTTCGTCCGGCTCGCTCTCAACGATCTCGACCCCACGGACTACGAGCGAACCGAAGCCTGGGCCGACCGTCTCGCCAGTTGGTTCGAACAGGGCCTCGAAACCGCGTACTTCTTCGTGCACCAGCCGACCGAGTCGAACAACGCCGAATTCGTCCGGCACCTGCTGGCGACCTTCAACCTGCGCACGGGCGCGGGCCTCTCCGTGCCCGCCAGCCACGGAGCGATCCAGGGCCGGCTCTTCTGAGCTTGTGGGGACGAAGGCCTGGTTCGGAGGCGCTTCGTCGTCGGTTCGTCATCGCTTCGGCAGCGGGCTTCGAGAGTCAGGGCTGGTTGCGCGTTGAGTCGGATGGCGCGGCCTTCGATCCCAGGTTCTTCAGCCAGGCGTCGACGGACCACGCACCGGCACCACGAAGGAACAGGGCCAAGTAGGCCGCGAGGTAGACGAGCGCGAGTTCCTTGTCACCGAAGGGATCGTTCCCGTGCACGACGAAGAAGGCGACGAGCATGGTGACGATCAAAGGAAGCGCCGCCAGTCGAGTGAGCAGACCGAGCACGATGGCCAGTGCACAGAAGGCTTCCGCGAACACGGCCAACCCGAGACTCGCCGGGGAGCCGACCCCGAGGGGGTCCGGGAAGGACGCGCTGCGCTCGCCGTAGGTCGTCAGCTTCCCCCAACCGTGGCCGTAGATCATCGCGCCGCCGAAGACCACGCGCAGCACGAGCAGCGCGGCGGCGTCGAGACGCGCGCGCCAGGCGGGAGGGAAGATCTCCACCAGACGCCAGATCATGAAGACACCTCCGTCGCGGCAATCCGCGGCAGCCATGCTCCGACGTTGCGCTCGACGACGTCGACCAGCGCGTCGACGTGGTCCGGCCGTGCGTTGAGGCACGGGACGTAGCGGAAGCGTCCGCCGCCGGCACCCTCGAAGATCTCGCGGTTCTGCATGTCGATCTCCTCCAAGGTCTCGAGACAATCAGCACTGAATCCGGGACACATCACGTCGACGCTCTCGAGACCTTCCTTGCCCCATTCTTCCAGGGTGACGTCGGTGTAGGGCTGCACCCAGGGTTCGCGGCCGAAGCGCGACTGGAACGTGACCGCGTAGCGTTCCTTATCCAGACCGAGACCCTCGGCAACGAGCCGACCGGTGCGCAGACAGAAGCAGGGGTAGGGATCACCCTGATCCCAGTAGCGCTGCGGAATCCCGTGGAAGCTCATCAAGAGGCGCTCGGGTTCGCCGTCGCGATCCCAGAGTTCGCGGACGCTCGCGACGAGCGACGCGATGTAGCCCGGATGATCGTCGTATTGGTTGACCGTGCGCAATTCGGGAATCCAGCGCCGCCGTTCGAAACTGCGCGCGAGCTCGTCGACGTTCGTCGCCGTGGTCGCGGCCGCATACTGCGGATAGAGCGGCACGTGCAGGATCCGGCGGCAATTGGAGTCGAGGAGTTCCTGCAATGCGGAGTCGATACTGGGCTGGCCGTAGCGCATTCCCAGGCTGACGCGCACGTCGTCGCCGTATCGTTCCTGCAGAATCGCCTGGATACGGTCTCGCTGCTGGCGTCCGATCACGAGCAGGGGCGAGCCGTCGTCGGTCCAGATCGTCTGGTAGGCGTGCGCCACCTTGCCCGGCCGGAAGGGCAGGATGAAGGCATTCAGGATCACGGCCCACACCGGGCGCGGGACCTCGATCACGCGCGGATCCGAGAGGAACTGGCGAAGATAGGGACGCAGAGCCGACGCGGTCGGCGCTTCGGGCGTACCCAGGTTGCTGAGCAAAACACCGACGCGCTGGACGCTGCCGTGCTCGTACTCCGTCTGACCCTGGAAACGGGGCATGCCGAGAACCTCCGGGGGTGCAGGAAGCGACAAGTAAACACGCGAACGCCCGGCGACCAGTCGCCGGGCGTCGTGAGGCCCCATTCATCGAGCCGATCAGTCCCTGGAACCAGGCACCAGGATCACGGGGACGCCGCTCACCTCGGCCACTCGGTGCGAGCACGAGCCCAGGAAGACCTCGGTGATGCCGTGCTTGCCCGTGGTACCCATGATGACGAGGGTCGCATCCTCGGCCTCGCGCACGCGCAGGATCTCCTGGGTGGGCCGACCTCGACGGACGTGCGTCCGGATCTCGCCCAGACCGGCCAGATCCGCCGCGATCGAGTCGAGACGAATCTGCTCGTCCGCCGGGTCGGGATCCCGGTCACTCATGACGTGCAGCACGTCGACCTCCTCGACCACGCTCGCCAGTCCCTTCAGGTAGCCCTGAGCGCACTCCGAGGCATCGGAGAAGTCGGTTGCGAAGAGCACGCGCTGGAAGGGATTGTGATCCCGGTCGTCCGACGAAGGGTCGTCGGCCCGCGGCTTGGCCACGTAGACGGGATAGCGGCTGTCACGCAGCACGTCCATCGCCACCCCGTCGAGGTAGATCCGGTCGAAGCCCTTTTCGGCCTCGCGGCCGATCACGATCAGATCTGCTGCCTCGTCGTCGGCGGCGCGACGGATCTCGACGGGCGGATTGCCGAGCTCGATCCGATGACGCGCCTGGATCCCGTCCTCCGCGAGTCGCTTCTCCCAATCGGTGAAGCGTGCGTCGGCCTCGGCCGTCAGCTTGTCGGCGAGATCCTCGTCGAAGCCCCGGGCCAGATCGAAGCTCACGTCGTCCCGATCGATCACGTAGACGAAGACGAGCTCCTTCATGCCGGCCTTGGCGAGTACACGCAACTGCTGCGCCACGACGAAGGACAGTTCCCGGAAGTCGGTGGAGAAGAGTACCTTCTCGACGATCGCCATGCTGTTCCTGCCCGCGCTAGAGGAAGAAGATCCAGGTCACCAGGCCGAAGACCGGCACCAGGATGACGAGCGAGTACTTGAGGATGTAGCCGAAGAAGCTCGGCATGTTGATGCCACCCTCCTCGGCGATCGATCGCACCATGAAGTTCGGTGCGTTGCCGATGTAGGTGTTGGCGCCCATGTACACGGCGCCGGCCGACACGGCCAGAAGATAGATCTCGTGTTCCTCGATGAGCCGCGCGACCGCCATTGCCTCTTCGACGCCCGGATAGAATGCACCGAGCTCCGTGTTGAAGAAGACCAGATAGGTCGGCGCGTTGTCGAGGAAGCTGGAGAGTAAGCCCGTGATCCAGAAGTAGTGGAATGGCTCCTGCGCCGCCTCGATGATGAAGGCGAGTGCTCCGTTGGAGCCGGCCTTCAAGATGAGGAGCACCGGTATCACCGTCACGAAGATTCCCGCGAAGAGGTAGGCGACCTCCTGGATCGGGAACCACGTGAACTCGTTCCGCTCACGGATCGACCTCGAGGTCGTGCGGAGACTCAGGATTCCCATGGTCACCAGCAGAGCGTCGCGACCAAGGTCCTGGAACGGTCGATGGACACCCGCGATCGTGACCTCACCGAGCTCGAGGATCCCACTGGCGAGCACGCCGCCGATCACACCGACCAGGAAGATCAGGTTGTGCAGGCCTTCGATCTTGAACTTCACGTTCGGATCCGGCATCGGCGGGCTGCCCGCTTCCTTCCTGTGGTTGATCGTGTCGAGCACGAAGAAGATCGTCAGCAGGATCACCGTGATCGTCGCCATCGACGGGAACAACGACAGGGTCCAGAAGAACGGTACGCTGTGCAGGAAACCCAGGAAGAGCGGCGGGTCGCCCAGTGGGGTCAGCGCGCCACCGACGTTGCAGACGAGAAAGATGAAAAAGACGATCTGATAGGTCCGGTTCGTCCTCCACGCGTTCGCGCGCATGAAGGGCCGGATCAGCAGCATCGCCGCCCCCGTCGTCCCGACCCACGACGCGATCAAGGTGCCGATCAACAGCATGATCGTGTTCGAGATCGGACTGCCACTCATCGACCCCGTGATCAGGATCCCGCCGGCCACCGTGTACAGGGCCCAGAGCAGGATGATGAAGGGTATGTAGTCCGCCAGATAGATGTGCAGGATCTCGTAGAGTCCGGCGCCCTTGAACATCACGAGCAACGGGACCGCGAGGAGCAGGCCCCAGAAAGCGCTGATCTTCGGGAAGTGGTGGTGCCAGAAATGGGGCGCGATCAGTGGGAAGAGAGCGATGGACAGCAGGATCCCGGCGAAGGGGATCCCCATCCAGAGCCCGAGCTTCGAACCGTCGATGCCATGGTGACCCCCGCCGTGGTCGTCACCGTGGCCCGCGGCAACGGCGTGATCGTCTGTGTGGTCGTCGGCGTGTGTCTCATCGGATTGGCTGAGGTCGACGTGCGTCGAGTCGGCGTGGTCGGTCGCCTTTTGATCACCCTGCGCGAATCCCGGTCCCGCGACGAAGACGCCGAAGATCAGGATCAGGGTGGCCAGCAGGAACCGGGGACACGGTCGACGAAGGGAACGGCTGCGCAGCATGCGCTCCTCCGTGGGCACAGAGTGAGGCGAAGTGGGCCGCGTCGAGTAGCGGCCCGGGCTCGGCGGTGAAGGTGTACGAAAACCGTGCCAATGACAATCGAAGATGGTCGACCCGTTCGGCGGGAGCTCAGTCCCGCGTTGACGGCTTCTCGACGTCGCGTCCGGCCAGCAGCCGGTGGGTGCTGACCTCGTAGCGACCATCGAGCTCGTCGATGGCGTTGGGATCACGCATCCGCACTCCCGCGACGTAGCCCGCGCGCGCGAGCATGTGCGAGGCGACCGGCACCGTAAGCGCCAGGAAGACGACGACGATCAAGCTCTTCACCGTGATCGCGGTCGACCCGAAGGCGACCGCCGTTCCGATCAAAACCAGAATCGCACCGAGCGTGGCTGCCTTGCTCGTGGCCTGCATGCGGGTGTACAGATCGGGCATGCGCAACAGCCCGACGGCCGCGACCAGCACGGCAAGCGAACCGAGTAGCGTGAACAGCGCCACCAGTCCGTCGACGAGGGTCCCGATCACTGCTTCTCCCCCCGTTCCAGGTAGCGCGCAAAAGCAACGGTCCCGATGAAGGCGATCAGTCCGAGCACCACCGCCACGTCGAGGTAGACGCTGCTGCGGTAGCGGACCGCGGCCACCGCGGCAACGGCCACGCTGGTCGTGCTGATCATGTCGAGCGCCAGAGCACGATCCTCGAGCGCCGGCCCACGAACCAGACGCGCGAAGGTCAAGGCCAACGACAGCCCGAGAATCCCGAGCGCGATCTCGCACACGAGCTCGATCACCGCATCACCCCCGATCCTTCGACGGGACCACAGCTCTCGTCGCGGAGCAGTGCGAGCACCCGGCACTCGAACCCGTCCTTGATCTCCCGGACGATCGTTTCGCGGTCCTCGACGAACATGGCATGCACGTACATGACCGTCCGGCAGCTCGAGACGTCGATCGTCATCGTGCCGGGCGTGAGCGTGACGAGATTCGCCAGCAGGGTGATCTCGTTGTCGGTCTTCGCATCGAGGGGAACCTCGACGATCCCGGGCCGACGCTTGTCGTCGGGCGTGACGACCTCCCACGCAACCCGCAGGGTCGACACCGTCAGTTCACGCAGGAAGAAGAGAACGAAGCCGATCAGCATCGGCAGCTTGCGATGGTACGAGTCGTCGATCAGCGGACGCATCAACCACAGCACGCCGTAGCCGACCAGGAAGCCGAACGCGAGGTGGGGCACGTCGACCTCACCGACGAGCGCCGACCAGACGCCCGCGAAGATGACGTTCAGGAGAAAGGCGTTCATCGAGTCCCCTCCTGTGCGACCTCGGTCGACAACACCGCGTCGACCGTGGCGGTGGGATCGAGCAACTGCGCCGCCGCGTCCTGCGCGATCTCGTAGAGCGGCCCAGGCCACAGACCGATCGTCAGCGTCGCCAGAGCCAGCAGGACCATGGGCACGCCGCGCAGCCAGATCTCGGACGGGACCATGGGCGGCGGCGACGTCTCGCCCTCTGGACGGTCCTTCCAGAAGACCTCGTTCCATATCTTCAGCATGCTCACCAAGGTGAGGACACCGGCCACGGCGGCGGCGGCCACCGCGACCCACGCGTCACCGAACGCACCGGAGCGCAGCACGGCGAGCTTCGCCCAGAAACCCGACAGGGGCGGCAAACCAGCCAGACTGAAGGCCGGCACGAGGAAGATCGCGGCCAGCCACGGCGCCCGCTTCGCCAGACCACCCGCGTACTTCAGACGCTCTTCGCCGAGCATGCGCAGCGCGGTCCCTGCGACGAGGTAGAGGTTCGTCTTCACGAGAATGTGGTGCGCCAGGTAGAAGACCGTGGCGGCCATGCCGAGCTGCCGGACCTCAGGGTCCGGCGAGGCCAACAGTCCGACACCGACGATCATGTAGCCGATCTGGCTCAAGATGTGGAACCCGAGGATCCGGCGCGTGTGCGTCTGGGCGACCGCCCCGAGCACGCCGAAGAGCATCGTGGCTGCCGCGACCCAGAGCACCGCGTCGATCAGTCCGGCACTCGCCGGCGCGAGGATCGTCGTCAGACGCACGAGCGCGTACACGCCGACTTTGGTCAGTAGACCCGCGAAAATCGCCGAAACCGCCGGCGACGCCGTGTGATAGCTGGCCGGCAACCAGAAATAGAGCGGGAAGACGCCGGCCTTCACGCCGAAGGCGATCAGCAGGAGCGCGCCGAGCGTCGTCACCGCGGTCGGGTCCTGCGCCGCCACCTCGGGCAGCTTCACGAAGAGGTCCGCCATGTTGAGCGTGCCGGTCAACGCATAAGCCATTCCCGCACCGGTCAGGAAGAGCGCCGAGGAGAAGAGATTCAGACCGACGTACTTCACCGCGCCCTCGAGCGCGCCTTTCTCTCCACTGAGCGCGAGCAGAACGAAGCTGGCCATGAGCATGACTTCGAAGAACACGAACAGGTTGAAGATGTCACCGGTCAGGAAAGAGCCGGTCACGCCCAGCAAGAGGACCTGCATGAGTGGGAAGAATCCGGCGCGGCGCTGCGGCTCGGCGACCTCGGCCAGGGCCGTGATGTTCGAAGTCCAGCCGAGCAGCGCCGTCAGAACGACCATGATCGCGCCCAGGAGATCGGCCTGCAGGACGATTCCGATCGGCGGGGTCCAGCTTCCGATCGGTGCGACGAGAATCCCGTTCTGTCGCACTTCGACCAGCAGGGCGATCGCCACCAGGAGATGCAGGGACGACGCTGCCACGCCGATTGCCGCCTGCACGCGCGTCGAGCGCCAGGCGACCCAACCGAAGGTCGCACCCATCAAGGGAATCAAGATCGGGAGCACGACCCAGAGACTCATGACTCGGTCTCCCGCATCTCGTCGACGTCGCCCTGGCCGAGTTCTTCCTGCGCGCGCCGGATCAGCACGGCAAGGAAGGACACGACGGCGAAGCCGATCACGATCGCGGTCAGCACGAGGGCTTGCGGCAAGGGATCGGCGTGCCCCGACTCGAGGGTCGTCTCACCAAGAGGAACCACGGCCGACCGACCACGGACGATCCCTCCGGTCAGGAACACGGCGAGGTTGGCCCCGTGACTGAGCAAAACGATCCCGAAGAGAAACTTCACCAGGCTGCGCCTCAGCATCAGGTACACACCTGACGCCACCAACGCCCCCACCGAGATCGCGAGCAACCAGGTCACGACGCGTCGTCCTCTCCGCCGAGAGTCTCGTCTTCTTCGCCGAGGGTGAAGAGCGTGAGCAGGGCCATGCCCATCACCGCGAGATAGACACCGATGTCGAAGACCAGGACGGTGCTCACCTTGCCCAGTCCGGGGATCGGCTGCTTCAGCCAGAGTCCAGTGAGCATCTCCGCGCCCGTGAACAAGCTCGCGACGGCGGCGATCACGAGGCAGACTCCGCCCCAGGCGATCAGCGAACGCGGATCGACGCGCAGGAGTTCACGAGCCGCGGACACCCCGTAGGCCAGCGCGTGCAGTGCGAGAGCGCTCCCCGCGAGGAGCCCCCCGATGAAACCACCGCCTGGTTCGTTGTGACCGCGGATCAACACGAACACCGAGAACAGGAAGAGCAGACCCACGAGGAAACGCGTGGTGGTGCGCAGGATCAACGACTCCACGTCAGCTCTCCTTCCGTCGACGCCGTGAATTCACGAGGGCGAACACGCCCAGCCCGGCGCACGCGACCACGATGACCTCGCCGAGCGTGTCCAGAGCCCGGAAGTCGACCAGGATCACGTTCACCACGTTCCGCCCGTAGGCTTCGGGAACGCTGCGCGCGACGTGCTCGGCCGAGACTGTCGAAGCCGGCGGCCGCGCCGTCGCGATCATCACGGCCAGGGTCACGAGCGCACCGAGCGTGCCCGCGACGACGGCATCGCGAGCCCGGGTCGCCGCCCCTGAGCGCCGCACGAAGGGAGCCATGCGATAGAAGACCAACACGAAGAGGATCACGGTGAGCGTCTCGACCATGATCTGCGTGATCGCCAGGTCGGGCGCGCCGTAGAAGAGGAAGAGCAGCGCCATGCCGGCCCCGGTCGCACCTACCGCGGCGACGCCGGACAGACGCGAGCGAGTGACGGTGGCGAACGCCGCGCCGCCGAGGAGCATCAACAGGACCACCCACTCGTGCAGTTCCGGCGCGTCGTCCGGTCCCGCGAGATCGGGCACGCCCGCACCGAAGATCGCCGCGCCGAGAATGGCGATCGCCGCGATGGCCGTGATCAACACGTAGCGCCGCAGCGACCCGGTGTGGAGAAAGTGTGTCAGGCGTCCGGCTCCGGCGTAGAGCCCGAGCAATGAGTTCTCGAAGATTCGTCCACCCAGGAGCGGACCGTCGGGCATTGGACCCTCTGCCGCGGCGAGCTTGCGACGACGACGCCCGAAGACCAGCGCGCCCGCGCCGAGCGTCACGAGGCTCAGGCCGAGCACGGTCAGGGCCGCGGGATCGACCCCGTGCCAGAGCTTCAATTCCATGTCGATCGGCTTGCCGTAGATCGCCGAGGCCATGCCCGATCCGAATCCCCGGTCGAAGAACGAGGGCAGGAGACCGATGAAGATCCCGCTCGCGGCGAGAACCAGGGGCCCGACGCGCATCGACCAGGGGACCTCGTGCGCGGACTCCAGGCCATCCTTCAGGCGACCCCAGAAGGGCCGCACGCCGACCAGGAATGCCGTCGCGACCAGGGCCACGTTCGCGATCACGGCGATCAGGACGAGCCACGCGGTGATCCCGTCGAGATCGACCTTGGCCTTGTAGAGCAGTTCCTTGCCGACGAAGCCGAACATGGGCGGGGCGCCGGCCT
>JGI12109J20283_10343887_pt1 | contig 18941 bp, 19 predicted proteins | sample ElkSlonscriptome_12_FD_20283 | JGI IMG/M metagenome (IMG submission 20283)
AACGCCTGCTAGCAAATGGACCACTAAACAGTCCGACCTACCAAGAGTCGCACCAAGAGTCGCACCAAGAGTCGCACCAAGGGTCGTACCAAGAGTAAAATACAAAGCTGACACAGCATTCGAGATAAAATACAGAGAAAAGGCAGCGCTTAGCGCTTGCCCGGAACTGACGTCATTGCCTGTCCCCGAGTCGTTTCACCAGAGTTGGCTCAGCGGTCGCAAGTTAGTCGAATTTTCACCAGCAGAATTAGCGGAGACTTCAACGCGACAACAACAGGATTGCGCCAGAATGGAATCGTGGAAGCGCGGTAAGTTTCAGGGGCAGAAGTGGGCTCAGGACTGGCAGAGGCGGCGGTCACAGTGAGGAGCCGGGAAATCGGGGGAACCAGACAAAAACAAGTGAAGACCAGAAAACTAGAAAACTAGAAAACTAGAAAACTAGAAAACTAGAAGACTAGAGAATTAAAAAATCGAGCGCTAGCTGACTGGTCTCTATATCTAGCAATAATCAAGGGACACCACCCGAAACGCTGACTTCTTTGAGCTTACTGTCTCTTCAACAAGCACTGACAGGAGTAGAAAAGTAACAGACAGGGCAAGTACTGGCACAGACCGATAAAAAAAACGCAAGACCCGAATAAAAATAAAGAGCAAAAATAAAATAAACAGGACAAGCACGGCACAAGGAAGGGATAGACAGAAGAAACCAATCACGTAGCGACAGTTTGCCCGCGCACCACCACCCCTGCAGGCCCCGACTCTGAGTTACAAGCTCTGAGTTACAGGCTCTGAATTACAGGCGCTGGAACAGGCATTTTGAGCTGCGTGACTCCGTTAAACATTCAATAAATAAAGAGAGTGGGTATGGCTGTAAAAAAGAAAACTGGCAAGGCTGCCGCGAAAAAAACCAGCGCGGCAGCTAAACGCAGAGCACCGGCAATTCAGAAAAAATACACCAAGACTGAAATTCTGAACGAAATTGCCGAAAACACCGATCTCAGCAAGAAGGACGTGGCGGCGGTTCTGGATGAACTGGCGGTTTTGATTGAGCGTCACATCAAGAAACGCGCTGTGGGCGAATTCACCTTGCCTGGCCTGATGAAAGTCAAATCGGTCGTACGCCCAGCACGCCCCGCTCGCAAGGGCGTTCCCAACCCGTTCCGGCCGGGCGAGACCATGGATATCCCACGCAAACCCGCGACCACCCGCGTCAAGGTTTTGCCACTGAAAAAGCTGAAAGAATTCGCGCTCTAAGTGAGTCAGGAAGCCGGCCGACTTAACGGGCCGCCTTCTGAGCACACCAATTTGCTAAACTGATCACAAGGGTCAATTAGCTATATTGAAGGCAGCCCCGGGCTGCCTTTTTTATTGACCGCACCGGTCACAATGAGAAACGAAGCATGCGAACCAGTAAATTTCTTCTCGCCACTGTCAAGGAAACGCCGGCCGACGCCGAAGTCATCAGTCATCAGCTCATGCTGCGCGCCGGCATGATTCGCAAGCTGGCGAGTGGTCTGTATACCTGGCTGCCGCTGGGACTACGGGTCCTGAACAAAGTAAGCCATATTGTGCGTGAGGAGATGGATCGAGCGGGCGCGATGGAAGTCGCCATGCCTGTCGTGCAGCCTGCCGAGCTTTGGCACGAGTCAGGACGCTGGCAGAGCATGGGGCCGGAGCTACTGCGTTTTCAGGATCGTCATGAGCGGGATTTCTGCCTCGGCCCAACTCATGAAGAAGTGATCACCGACCTCGTGCGCAATGAATACGCCAGCTACAAGCAGCTACCGGCAAATTTATATCAAATACAGACCAAGTTCCGGGATGAGCGCCGACCACGTTTCGGGGTCATGCGCGCGCGCGAATTCATCATGAAGGATGCCTATTCTTTTCATAGCGATGAAGACTCCCTCGCCGAGACCTACCAGTTGATGTATGACACCTACAGCGCCATTTTTTCTCGCCTTGGGCTGGACTATCGCGCGGTCATAGCCGACTCAGGCAACATTGGCGGCAGCACCTCGCATGAGTTCCACGTGCTGGCCGCCTCCGGTGAAGATGAGATTGTATTCAGCAGCGACGGGAACTACGCCGCCAACCGGGAATTGGCCGAAGGCGGACTGGCTGACGCCAAGACTGAGGCAGCACCGCTAGACCCTGAAAAAGTAGACACCGGTGACGCCCACAGCATCGACTCCGTCTGCGCCCGTCTTGACGTCGCCGCCAGCGAGCTGGTCAAGACCCTAATCGTGCACGCGGCCGATGAAAACGGCGAGCGCAGCGAGGAACTGGTGGCCCTGCTGCTGCGCGGAGACCAGGAATTGAACGAAACCAAGGCAGAGAAAATACCCGGTCTCTCGGTGCCGCTGGAGTTCGCCAGCGACGAGGCGATCGAGCAGGCTGTTGGCTGCCCGCCGGGGAGCATCGGTCCTGTCGAGCTCAAAATGCGGGTGATTGCCGACCACAGCGTCACTGGCCTGGTGAATTTCATCTGCGGAGCCAACGAGGTGAATCAACACCTCGTCAATGCCAACTGGGAGCGGGACTGTCGCTTCAGTGAGATCGCCGATCTGCGCAAGGTCAACGAGGGGGATATCAGCCCCGACGGCAACGGCACCCTGGCAATCAAGCGCGGCATCGAGGTGGGCCACATATTTCAGCTCGGCAGAAAATACAGCGCCGCCCTGGACGCAACCGTGCTCGATGAAAACGGACGCTCTGTAGTGATGACCATGGGTTGCTACGGCATAGGTGTCTCCCGCGTCGTCGCCGCCTGCATCGAACAGAACAACGATGAACGCGGCATCATCTGGCCAGAAAACATCGCGCCTTTTCACCTGATCATCGTCATGCTCGATGCCCATAAATCGGAACAGGTGGTGGAATGCGCCGAATCCCTGTATAAGCAGACCCGCGCCAGCGGGCTCGATGTCCTGCTCGATGATCGCGACAGAAAGACCAGCCCCGGCGTTAAACTGGCCGAGTCCGAACTGCTCGGCATTCCCCATCGGGTCGTGGTGTCTGCCCGCTCTCTTGCTGACGGCGCCGTGGAATACACCCAGCGGCGCGACGGTAACAAACGGGCAGTCGCCAAAGAGGCAATAGCCGACTTTCTCAGCCAGGCCATCAAGCCGTGAACCTCAGACTGTAAAACCCAGACCGTAAACCCCAGGCCGTGAACCCCAGGCCGTGAACCTAAGAAAGGGCTTCAAGCCTAGCCGCGCACCTCGAAGCCTTCGACTTCTGCATCCGGCGCGCAGGGTAGCAGCTCAACGCTCGTTACCCGGGCCTGCGGCGGGCCCTCCTGCAACCACTCGCGCATCTGCGCCAGCGCCGACTTGCTGCCGATGAGCAAGACCTCGACGGCGCCGTCATGGGTATTGCGGACCCAACCGCGGACGCCCAGAGACCGGGCCGTCTCGCGGGTGGAGGCACGAAAGAACACGCCCTGGACTCGGCCTTCTATTCTGCCTGTGTAAGCTGCCTCGGTCATTGCACCAGGATTCGTTACCGCGTGGGGATGTTTGTCCTTAATCCCGTATAATAGCGCGTTAACCAAACCATCCCGCAAGTCAATCCCCGACTCCGGAGTCGCATGGCACTGCACCTTGAACAACTGAAATCACGGCTGGACGATGCTCGCAATCAGGCCGAGCATTTTCTCTGGCAAACCAATACCGCCGAGCTGCCTCTGTGGCGGCGCACGCTGATGCGAAGCAGTCAGATCCTGGTGGCGATAAGCCGTGATCTGATGCATGGCCAGCTGTCGCTGCGCGCCATGAGTCTGGTGTTCACTACCGTGATCGGCTTCTTTCCCCTGCTGGCGTTAATCTTTTCCGTGCTCAAGAGTCTGGGAGTTCACAACGCCCTGGAACCCACACTAATCGCCCTGCTCGAACCCCTCGGGGACCGCTCGGCTGAGGTGACGCAGCAGGTGCTGGGCTATGTCGATAATCTGCAGGTACAGCTCATCGGCATCACCAGTGTCGGCCTTCTGCTCTACATCGTGATGGACATGATGCGCAAGATCGAGATGGCCTTCAACTACATCTGGTCGGTCAAACAGGGTCGCAGCTGGGCGAGCCGCATCAGTGAATATCTGTTCGCCGTGATCGTCAGCCCGCTACTGCTGTTCATATCCATCTCCATAACCAGCTATGTCAACACCAATTTCTTTCAGGCCTTTCTGGAAAACATCATCTACGGCACCCTGGTGATTCAACTGGTCGCCAATATCGCACCCATTTTGCTCATGTCGCTGGCCTTCGCCTTTGCCTACAGTTTCCTGCCCAACACCCGGGTGCAGTTCAGCTCGGCCTTTATCGGCGGCCTGGTCACGACCCTAATCTGGAAGCTGATGGGCACGCTGTTCCAGGAATTCTTCATCACTTCCGCCCGCGAATCCATCTATCTGGCTTTCGCCTCGGCCATCGTGATCATGTTCTTTATTTATTTCGGCTGGCTGGTGGCCCTCATTGGCAGCAGTATCGCCTTCTATCATCAGAACCCGGCCAAGACCCGAACCGGCAGAGATAGCTATCGTCTGAGTATTACCCAGAGGGAAAATCTCACCCTGGCCGTGGCTGCGGCGATCATCGACCGTTTTAATCACAACGACAAAGCCCTAAGTGAGGAAGAACTCATCGCCTCCCTAGGGGCCAATCCTTCGGCTCTTGAGGGCGCCCTGTCGGCGCTGGAAAGTATCGGCCTGATCACTGCCACCGGCGATGATCCGCCCCGCTACTTGCCCGCCCACACTATTGCCCAGTGCACACTGGTGGAGATCTGGCGCGCCCTGCGCAATACCGACGCCGACGCTTTGGGCAATCGGGGCGAGGGCAAGCCGCTGGTGCTGGCGCGGGAATTTCAGGAAAAACTGGATGCCGCTATCGACCGTGAGTTAGGCGATGTTCGGTTTATTGATGCGCTTAACCGGTAGGATTAACAGCTAGATTGAAGCGCTGGATCGGGCCATTAAATTGGACCGCTGAGATAACCTTCCCGACAATAAAGCACGGTAACCATCATGGACAAAATAATTATCTACCATAACCCGCGCTGCTCAAAATCCCGCGCCACCCTGGCCCTGCTTGAGGAGAACGACATCAATCCGGAGATCATTTACTACCTGGAAAACCCGCCGCGTCCCCATGAGCTCACGGCGCTGCTCAAAAAGCTGGACATGAGCCTGAACGAGATCCTGCGCAAGAGCGAAGCGGAATACGAGGATTTGGGTCTGGGCGACAGCAACCTCAGCGAGGAAATCGTGCTGGATCTGGTTTGCAAGCATCCCATTCTGATCCAGCGCCCCATTGTCGTGCGCGGAGAACGAGCCGTGCTGGGCAGGCCACCGGAGAATATCTTCAAACTTACAGAGAAACAGGCAAATGAGTGACACCCGACCCTATATTCTGATTCTGTATTTCAGCCGCTACGGCGCCGTCGCCAGGATGGCCAGCCTCATCGCCCAGGGCGTCGAACACGGCGGTGAGTTCGAAGCGCGCCTGCGCACGGTTCCTGCCGTATCTGCCAATACCGAGGCCACCGAGCCCGCGGTGCCTGACAGCGGCGCCGTCTACTGCAGCGACGAAGACTTGCGCGACTGTGCCGGTCTGGCGCTGGGCAGTCCAACCCGTTTTGGCAACATGAGCGCGGCTCTGAAATACTTTCTCGACGGTACCGGCGGCCTCTGGAGCTCCGGGGCACTGATCGACAAACCTTGCTGTGCCTTTACTTCCAGCGCTACCCTGCACGGTGGCCAGGAAAGCACATTGCTGACCATGGCCATTCCCCTGCTCCATCACGGCATGGTTTACTGCGGACTTCCTTACAGCGAGGCCGCGCTCAACGCCACCAGCAGCGGCGGTACGCCCTATGGCCCATCCCATGTCGCCGGCACCGACAACAGCAAACCCATCACCGAGCACGAAAAGGAGCTCTGCCTGGCTATGGGCAAACGACTGGCGCTATTGGCAGGCCGTCTGGCCGGGTAAACCGCATCCCGCTTCAGGGCGTTGACTCGGCAATGAACGATCAAATTAACGACAGTATCCACCTGCCGCCAGCGCTGGCGCAGCGTCACCGTCTGGTCCTTGCAGGCTTTTACGGGCTCATCGCCTACTTCGCTGTAGTGAGTCTGCTGGCCCTGGAGGGGCTGCCTCTGGCCACGGTCGCTATCTTTGGCATCCAGACCCTGCCTCTGTGGCTGTTTGCGCCCGGACTGCACAGGCGCCACTTACGCACGCACAGCTGGTTTGCCTTCGTGGTCATGCTCTACTTCATCTATGGAGTGATGGTGGCATTCGACCCCGCCAGGCGCTGGCTGGGGCTGGTGGAGATAGGGCTTTGCGTCGGACTATTCACCGCCCTGATGCGATTTCTGCGCGGCTATCAGCAGCACTTCAAAGTGCCGCTTTAAAATGGCATTAGAGAGTTTCCGGACTTCACCACTGCAGTGTTTCACGCACCAGAGGAATCGTTACCGCCCGGCGGTGAGCGAGAGTGCTGGCCTCCAACGCTTCCAACACGGCCATCAGCGCCGGGATGCTGCGCTCGGTGCGGGCGAGAATATAATTGGCTACTTCCTCACTCAGATTCATACCGCGGCGGCTGGCACGCAGCCGCAGTAAATCAAATTTTTCTTCGTCGCTTGGTTCCTTAAGCTGAAAAACCGCCGCCGCCTGCAGACGTGAGCGCAGGTCTGCCAGCTTCAGCGCCAGATAGCGCGGTGCCGTGCTGGCGCCGACCACCAGTCGGGTGGGGCTGGCCATGATGTCGTTGACGGCGATGAACAGCGCCTGTTCCCACGCCGCGTTGCCGGCAATCGAATCGAGGTCATCGATGCACAGTAACGACATGCTCTGAATGCCCTGAAGAATCTCGGGACTAAACTGCTCGTGCTCGGCCAGTGGCAGGTAAAAAGCTGGTTGCTCAGCTACCTGCTCGACATGACACAGGGCCTGCAACAAATGTGAGAGACCTACCCCCTTCTCTGCGCGGATAAACAAAAAATTCTGACCCGGGTCGGGCCGCAACAGCTTCTCGACCAAGGCCTTGTTGGCGGCGCTGACCAGGTAATTGTCGAATCGGGTCTCATCGCTCAGCCTGATGCCCAGGGTAAGTTGAGTGGGATGCGCTGCTGCCACTATCTGGTCCAGCGGTAGTGTAGGCGGTCGTCGACAGATTCGAGACCAGGCTCAACCGGCAGCAGATCCCGATCCAGACTGATTAACTCATTGAGCTGCCGCACATCACCGAGCACATCGAGACTCAGGTCGATGCGTTCACCGTTAAGCGCCGTGGTGACGACTCCGTCCACCACGCCAAGATTAAGCACGTAGGCAACGAGGTCGGCGTAGGCCTGCAGATCATCAACTCCGTCCACGCGCAATCTTACCCGTTGGGAGGCGATGGCCTCGGGCATTAGGGCGAAATAACCGGCGAGCTCGGTGGTGAAGCGATCAAGCGGTTCGAAAAGATAGGCCTCCAGGTCGGTTGCCAGGCCGTCAAAAGTCTGAATCTCATCGCGAAAGATGAACTGCCACAATCCTACCAATTGGCCGCTGGCGGTGAAATGCAGGCGCGCGGCGAGGACGCTGTCGGCCCCGTAGCGCTGACTGGCGGCGCGAATCGCCTCGGCATCGAAAGTCCAAACCTGATTTTCATCGAGATTCTGGCGATCGACGAAATCGAGCAGAGGAAAGAGAATCGGCAATCCCCTACGGCTGGCGAAATCCTGCATCAGCGCCATGATTTCCGGGTTGCTGTCGGCGCTTAGCATGCTGCGCTCGCCGGCGGCGTTCTGCAGCACCATCCACACCAGCACGCTGGGCCGATTACTGCCCCAGACCGGAACATTGGCATTGGTCAGCATCTCGTCAACTAGGCTGCGGGCAAACTGCACGGTTATATAGCGCTGTTCTCGGCTGGCCGGCGGTTCAACCCCGGCTGCTGGCGAGTCTGCCGCAGACGCTCCGACTTGTCCGTCCTGCGCGCGTTCGTTTGGCTCGTCCTCTAATCCCCCGTCTGACTGTTCGCCCTGAGCCTCGGCTTCAACTGCCTCTGCGGGCACGGTTTCGCTGCTGTAACTGATGGACTCCACGAAGCGCTGGCCGCTGTTGATTGCCCGACTGACGCTGGCCAGTTCCAGCGCCCGGCGGCTTCCGGTCACCTTGAGAACCACGGATTCCAGGGCCGCCCTGATGGCGCGCTGGCGCTCAGAATCGCTTTCATTGGCCACGGCAATGCGTTCGCTGTAGAGCCCACTCACCGGCAGCGCCCGCACTGGTGACATCGGCAGCAGCACCAGCAGCGTGGTGGCAAACCCCAGAGCCAGCAGGTTGGTAAAAAAGCGATTCATGGGGCGATCATACTGTAAATCCAGCCCGCTCGCCTAACCCGCAAGCGCTTTCAGGACGCGGACAATTCGTGCTACCTGCCCCCGGCAGCGACCGGAACTGCAAACTGACTGAGTCCGTGCTACCTGTTAAACTGCGGGCCGCGAAACGGTCAGCAGTGACTCAATATCGCAACCCGAAGCGGCAACAGGAAGCAGACCCATGAGCAGCGAGCAGGATTCCACGTCCAACGGCAATGACGGTACTGGACTCAGCTACCGCGATGCCGGGGTCGACATAGAGGCCGGCGATCTCCTGGTGCAGCGCATCAAGGCAGTCAGCCAGCGCACGCAGCGTCCTGAAGTCCTGTCCGGCTTAGGTGGCTTCGGCGCCCTGTGCGAGATTCCGGCGAAGTACCAGCAGCCGGTTCTGGTTGCGGCCACCGATGGCGTTGGCACCAAACTTAAGCTGGCGATGCAACTGCGGCGCCACGACACCATCGGCATCGATCTCGTGGCCATGTGTGTCAATGATTTGATCGTCTGCGGCGCCGAGCCCTTGTTTTTCCTCGACTACTACGCCTCTGGCGCCCTCAACGTGGATACCGCCGCGGCCGTGGTTAACGGCATAGGGGACGGCTGCGAGCTGGCCGGTTGTGCTCTGGTGGGCGGCGAGACGGCAGAGATGCCCGGCATGTACAGCGGTGAAGACTATGACCTGGCCGGCTTCGCCGTTGGCGTTGTAGAGAAGAGCAAGATCATTGATGTGAGCCAGGTGGATGTTGGCGATTGTCTGATTGGACTGCGTGCGTCTGGGCCCCACGCCAATGGTTATTCCCTTATTCGCAAGATCATCGAGGTCAACGCAAGCGATCTGGCTGGCGAATTCGAGGACACGACTCTGGGTGCGGCTTTGCTGGAGCCCACCCTGATTTATGTCAATGCGGTCAGAGAGCTGGCTGCTACCGTTGACATCCATGGCATCGCCCATATCACCGGTGGCGGACTGGTGGAGAATCTTCCCAGAGTGCTGCCGGACAACGCCTGTGCGGTGATAAATCGCAAAAGCTGGACTCGCCCGGCGATATTCAAATGGCTGCAGAAAGCCGGCAAGGTGGCCGAGTTCGAGATGCTGCGCACCTTCAACTGCGGAATTGGCATGGTGCTATGCATCCCTGAGGAAGAATGCAAGGTGGCGCTGGCCACCCTCAATCGCAACGAAGAATTTGCCTTTAAAATCGGCAGGATAGAGGAACGCACCGACGGCGGCGATGCGGTCGAGTTCAGCTGAACAGCGGGCTACTGACTTCAGTGACCCAGACTCTTTGCCAGATCGTCGTGCTTATCTCCGGATACGGCAGCAATCTGCAGGCCCTCATAGACGCCAGCAGCAACGCCAATTTCAAGATCGCCGGCGTTATCTCCAACAATCCCGACGCCTTTGGCCTCCAGCGTGCAACCCGCGCCGGCATTCCCACTCTGGTTGTCGACCACCGCGACTTTCAGCATCGAAAAGAGTTTGACCTGACGCTTCAAAAACTTATCGACGAGATCAATCCGCAGCTGATCGCCCTGGCCGGCTTCATGCGCATCTTCGGCGCCGATTTCGTTAGGCACTTCAGCGGCCGCATGATTAACATCCACCCTTCCCTGCTGCCCAAACACCGGGGAACTCGCACTCACGAAAGAGTGCTGAAGGCAGGCGAAAAAGAACATGGTGCCAGCGCCCATTTTGTCACCGAAGACCTGGACGGCGGCCCCATCATTGCCCAGGTAAGACTCAATGTAGACCCCAACGACACCGCGGATACGCTTCAGACCCGCGTCCTGGAGATAGAACACCGGCTCTACCCCACAGTCGTCAGCTGCTTTGCCTCTGGGCGCCTGCAAATGCGCGGCGGAAAGGCGCAACTTGACGGCAAGGATCTGCCAGAAACCGGCACCAACGCCCTGGGGTCAGAACAAATACCCCGTTAAATCCACAAGAATCAGAGCAAATATCCATCAATAGGCGCGGTTCAGTCCCCGGGTTCACTTGAACGCGTCGACAATGGCGTACAGTTTTCCGGCGAGCAGTCACAAGCGAATCTGGAGATTGAACGAGAGTCTTGCCACCGAAGCCCAACACCCGAGGCTATTTAGACAGTGAGTCGCGGCACGATGGAAAGCAGGCCGCCTATGAAGCTGGGCTCTTCGCATCACGATTTGCTTCCCCCTATCGTGGCAGGGCTCAGAGGTTTGGCAGACCACAGGCCCGAAACTGATGCGCAAATCATTCGAGGCAAGCAAGAAATGCGGTTCAGCAGCAATTAAGTTGCAGGCGTTATACTAAAGCCAATAGAGTCGACAGGTATACCAAACAACCTGGGTACAAGAGCAGCACACTATGTTCAGATCCCTCAAGATTTTCACACCCGTCAGCGCGGCACTGGTATTTGTCTTCGCAGCTGGCCCCGGTATTGCCCAGGAACTCGGGGAATTCTCCGCCTACTACCAGGCGCGAACCAACGGCATGCGTGGTGAGGCTGAGCGTCATCTACTGCGGCAGGATGATGGGCATTACCGACTGGATGTCAGTCTTGAGGCGCGTATGCTTGGCGTCCCGCTCGGCAAGCTGAAGCAATCCAGCGTGTTTAAGTATGAGTACGGAATCATCCAGCCTGCTGACTACAGCTACCAGGTTACCGGCATCACCCGTGACTACGAATCCGTTGACTTTGACTGGGACACCGGTTCGGCACTGAGCCAGGAAGACGACAACAGTTGGACAGTCGAACTCGGCGACACAACACTCGACCAACTCAGCTACCAAGTAGCCCTCGCCTTGCGCCTGGAGGAGGGAAACGCCGGCATTGGAGATGAATTCGAATTCGAAATCGTCGACGGCCCGAATCTTGAAACACACCTCTATCGACTGACTGCGGAAGAAATTCTCGAAACGCCGTTAGGCGAACTCAACACCGTCAAACTGGAACGTATTCGCAATAACAATAGCGGGCGTGTAACCAATATCTGGCTGGCCAGAGACTGGGATTACGTGATCACGAAAATCGAGCAAAACAACCCCGATGGCCTGCGCTTAAAACTGGAACTGGAGAACGCCATCCTTAACGGCCAGCCAGTGCAGCCTCTTCCCTAACGTTGGGGTCGGAAATACTGAATTTTTGCTCCTACCCCCCTCGCCTGTTCAGAGGAGATTCAGTCAGGACCCTGTGGCTTCTTCGTTCGGGCGACTGAGTTTGTATTTGCGCATTTTTTCCACCAGGGTAGTGCGCTGGATATTCAGGCGGTCGGCGGCTCGCGCCACGACGCCTTCGCTGTCTTTAAGGGCCTGCTCGATGAGATCCTTTTCAAGATTGGACAGATAGTTTTTCAAATCCAGACCATACAGCGGCAGCATGGAATCGCTTTCGCCGACACTGCCAGCTTCTTCGCGCTCTGGCGACCCGGCGAGTGAAATTACCCCGGCGGGCAGTACCCTGGCTACACTGTCTGCCTGCTGCCGCAGTCGGGCCGGCAGCTCACTCACTCCGACAATTCCGTGGGGATGCAGGATAGCCATGCGTTCTACCAGGTTCGCCAACTCGCGCACGTTGCCTGGCCATGAGTAGTGGCGAAGGCAGCGAATCGCCGCGGAGTTGAACCGCACAGACCCGCGCTTGTCCGCTTCCATTTCACTGATAAGCTCATTCAACAGCAGCGGGATGTCGCTTGTGCGCGAACGCAGTGGCGGCATGTCGATGGGAAACACATTCAACCGGTAGTAGAGATCTTCTCGGAACTCGCCGCGATTGATCATCAGCTCCAGGTCCTTGTGCGTCGCCGCCAGAATGCGCACATCGGTCTTGATGGTCTTGACGCCACCAACACGCTCGAAACTGCGTTCCTGCAATACGCGCAGCAGCTTCACCTGCATGCTCAGCGGCATGTCGCCGATCTCATCGAGAAACAGGGTGCCGCCATTGGCCTGCTCGAAGCGACCTGCCCTTGCCGCCACCGCCCCGGTAAAGGCACCCCGCTCGTGACCGAACAATTCACTCTCCAGCAGTTCCTGCGGAATGGCGCCACAGTTAATGGGGACGAAGGGCTGCTCGGCCCGGGCTGAACTGGCGTGCAGATTCCTCGCCACGACTTCCTTGCCGGTTCCAGACTCACCGCTGATCAGCACGCTCACTTCCTTGTCTGCCACCTGGCTCATCATGTAGCGCACCTGCTGAATCACCTCACTGTTCCCCACCAGGTTGTGGAACACACTGCAATCGCGCACCTCGCCCGCTTCACGCAGGCGCTGGTAGTGTTCGTGAAATAGTTTGGCCTTGTGCAGCGCATCCAGCAGTGGCTGATAGCTCAGAGTGGCGGCCAGCGTGGCGGCAATGCGCGATAGAATATCGGGGTCGAGCTCCGCCGGCAGGCTCTCGTTCCCTGTTGACAGCACAAAGGGAATCCCGGCCTCGTAGTCGTAGATCGAGTGCAGTAGGGATTTCAGGTCGCAGTGGGTCTTGCCGATCACGGCCGCACACACCTGCCGGGGACTACCCAAGCGCGATTCCAGTTGTTGACGCCAGTCCGCGGTGGTACTGACCACGGTAACTTCGCCAAGAAAATTGAGAATGGTTTCCAGCTCGAGCCGGGACGCTTCGTTATCGTCTATTAAAAGAATCCTGGTGGCGGCAACCATAGTCAGCGGGCGGGATCATTCTTATTGCAGAGTTAGGGGTCTGAGACCCGAAAACCATTATTTTCCCATTAGACCCGCTCGCCGGCAACGAGTCAATTTGGCTCAGGCCACTTCGCGAGGATAAGCCCTGGAATCCAGCTTCTGCTCCACAGACACGTGCATCCGGGTCTGAGCCCTGCCGCCAAACTCTTCCGGCCTGAAGCCAGTGCAATCCTGATCGCGGTTCTGGGCAGCGCAGTAGGTGAGTCGCCCATCCAACTCAAAATCACTGCAGCCCAATTGCCGGCTACGCAACATCGCCTGCCAGATCATGCTGGCCAGTTGCGATTCACGCCCCGGCACCAGCACACTGTCATCAATCACGTAGTGACAGCTATTGCCGTAATGCACAAACAGCGCACTGAGCGTCTGCTGACCAGGCTCGTGCGCCTGTACAAGAAAACCATTGCCCGAACGCACCAGAGACCGACCCGTCTGCCATTGTGCCTGACTCAGCTCGCTGAGCGCGCCCTGCCGCCTGCGCTCTTGCATTGATTGTAGCGCCGGTGTCTGGACCGGCTGTTCATCCAAGTCGCGCCCGGAAATGAATTCGAATTGCAGTCGGCCCTGCCCCTGTTCAATCCATTCGCGGCAGGAGCGACTGAGGGACTGCCAGAGCTGTGTTTCGTGGTAAGCCAGCTCAATGCACTGGCTCATGTAGACCTTCGGCACGCCCCCGTGCTCAATCAGGATATGGGTGAGCGGCGACATCAAGCCGCAGGCGACGGGATCAAAAAATTCAAGTTTGTCCGGACACAGTACTTCCAGCAGCTGCCGGAAATGCGACTGGAACAGGCTAACCGCCTCCGCGTCGATATGTCCGCCAGACCTGGAAAGACTCTGCGGATTGATGAGGCTCGAGGCTTCCATGCCAAAATAGCCGAGACAGCGCCTGCCGAGCTCGTCGACATTCAAGGTCAGGCCACAGCCTATGACCGCCTCGTCATCAGACACCACCACAAAGGAATGATTCTCGAAGTTCCGACAAGACCAGGAAGCAGAGAGTTGCGGCTGGGCGTACAGTGGATTCTTCACCGGCTCGCAGGTAATCAGGCGAGTCCAGTAGCGGTCGAAGTCGCCGCTATCCGATTCGATCAAAGTATGCATAGTTGGCTATTCTCAGAATGGGTGCTTAGTGTTTGCAGGACTCAAGTCCGGCTCAGGATCCAGCCTAGCGATATTTCTGGACAGACTGATTACCCAGCTTATACTTCCCTGGAATTTGACGAGATTATCAGACCAGGGCCTTAACGCAAACTAAAGCCGCATCTACAACGGACCAAGGCAGGTTCAAGGTCCAATACAATGAGTTATGTCCTGCGTGCCTCCTGGAATGTCTTGCCGCCCTCCAGAAGACCAGCCCCCGGACTACGAGGCGGAGCCATGCTAGACTCTTTGCAGCAATCATGGAACAACGTCAAGCCTCACAGTGGGATCTACCGCACCCCCATGTCGTCGAACAGACCGTCACCGACGCCGACATCGATGGGCTTGCCCACGCCAATAACGCCTGTTATGTCATCTGGTGTGAACGCTGCGCCTGGGACCATTCGCATTGCCTCGGTCTTACCGTCACCGACTACCGGCAACTGAACCGGGGCGTCGCTATCCAACGTGCCGACTACGAATACTTCCATCCTGCCGTCAGTGGCGATCGCCTAATTATAGGCACATGGCTCACCGCTTGCGACAATAAGCTCCGTCTGCAGCGCCAGTTCCAAATCCGTCACGCTAAGACTGGTCAGACCGTGCTTCGAGGCCACTGGCGCCTGGTCTGCATCAAATTCAGCAGCGGCCGACCCTGCCGCCTCCCAAAACAGTTCATCGAAATCTACGGCGCCGCCGTGGTCGATCCAGCGGCAGCGCCGGGTAAAAAGCCAGCGCCAGGTAAAGCGACCGCGCCCAACAAAGTGCTCGCGTCCGAATAATAAAGCTGCTCTGAATACAACAGGCAAGTCTCTGCAGGAGCCTGTAAACCCTCGCTGCTAGGCGCGACCAGCAAGGAATAAATTTTGGCAAGCGCTGCAACGCAGCAGCAAGCTGCCGCTGCAAGGCGCAACTCATCGGGAATAGGTTTTTGCCTAGCGCCGCATCTCGACAGCAGGGCTCGCAGTCGGCACGCTGGCGCCAAGGCGCCTCGTCAGCGGCGCTGACCGCAAGCCAGTGGCACGTGTCCATTTTTCGGAGCAACATAAACCCAAGCACACAGGCAAGCACAAAGACAAGCCAGCCACAGGAGCCGACTGCCGGCAAAAAAAGTAAAAGCAGCTCGATCAAACCGATCAAGTGCAAGCCCGATCACAGTTCGTTGAATTTTTTTCTTCACATCCGGCCGACTGCTTAAGGTCGCAAGAACGCAGTAGCCACTCACGCGGCAAAGCACTGAAACAGGCAACCTGCTTTACCGAGAGCGTTGTCAACTAAGTCTGAGTGCGATTTTGAGGGTCAGCGATCAGAACCCAAAAAAACCTCTGCCCTTGGCAGAATCATGAAAACTATTTCCATTAATATCTGTTAGTTGAAGGGGTTTTCGCAGACAAATTCTTAAAAACTAAGCGATTGATGAGATTCGGAACAACCGCCCCTCCTACGGCTTAAAGTTATTTTTTCACCAGTCGTTATAATTGAGACCCACCACGGCTGAGCGTGCTCGCCGGCGGCCTGGGAGGCAGGTTTTGAGTGGATTTAAGGGAACATTTTCAGGGAACATTTTCAGGGAACAACGTCGAGCGGCCTCACCCAGTGTGTAATTCAGATACCAGTTCTTTAGAGCCATCCACCGACAGCGCCCGGCAACCCACCGGCAGCGTGGCGCATTTTCGATCCAGCCGCCAGCAGGGCGACAGCGAATCGGCCCGACCCAACGCCAAGCCAGACGCGGAAACCGAGAGGTTGCTCAAGACCTTAAAGGATAACATTGACCAACTGCCGGAACTCGATGCCACCCGCATCGTCCGGCTACACCAGCGCATCATGAGTGATAAATACGAAATCGACAGCGAACGCCTGGCGGAGAAGCTCCTGGAGTTGGAGCAGGCACTGAACCGGTCCAGCAAATCCGAGCAGGACTGAAACCGGCTCTCGGCACAACCCGGCTGCAAACGGGCGGCTGGTCGCACCCCTGCCGCCTTGCCGGTCCGGCACCATTCCCGTGCAGACTTTGACTGCCTAGGGATGCTCTACCAGTTCAATGGTGGCTGCAGCGATGGCAAGCGCAGCAGATCCTCTGGCCGATCCACATCCCACAGCGTCGGCAGCAGCTCATATTCCAGTCCTGTAGCTTCGAGTTGCCAGAGACTCTGCTCCAGCACCCTTGCGGTTCCCCAATCGATACCCGCAAACAGCGCAGTTGGCGCCTGGCGGAGCCCCAGCAGCACATAACCGCCGTCCTCGGCCGGCCCCAGCACCACCGGCACGCCCATTTCCAGTTTGTGCAGGGCGATAGCCAGGTACCCTGCATCGAGGGCCGGACAGTCGGTGCCGATAATCAGCGCCGATTGCGCACCGCCGGCGAGCAGTCTCTGCCCGCAGTGGGCCATACGCTCGCCCAGGTTCTCGCCCTGCTGACGAAACACGGCTGCCGGCGCAACAAGACCGGCGAATCCCTCGTGCTGCGGATCGGCAGTGACCCAGAGCGAGAACGGCGCCAGGTTGGCGGCTTGCACCGTTGCCACTGTCCGCTCCAGCATGGCCTGGTAGAGGCGCAACGCGCCTTGCGCCCCCAACCTTGGCTGCAACCGGGTCTTGACCTTTCCCATCTCCGGCTCGCGGGCGAAGATAGCGATCTGTGCCGCTGGGAATTTCATGGCTCGTTGGCTCTCTCTTTGCCCCTTTCTTTGCCCCTTTCAGGATAATACTGTTGCAGCAATTTTTCCGGCGCGACGCCGATAAAGTACAGCAGGCGCAGCTTCCACATGAACAGGACCGTGCTGACGACCCCGTTCTCCTGCCAACGTCGACTCGAGGCGCGAACCTTCGCCGCTGGCAGGGCCGGCCTGCCGCTTCGGCGCAGACGCTTGCTCATAGCCACGTCCTCCATCAGCGCTATGGCGGGAAAACCGCCGACCCGTTCGAATAAGTCCCGGCGCACGAACAGGGTCTGATCGCCGGTGCAGACCCGGGTCAGCCGCGCCCGCCAGTTCATGCTGCCGGCGATGAGCTGGTAGAGCCAACCGGGATGACTGAGACGCACATCGAACCAGCCCCAGCCCGCTCCCGCCGACGCCAGCGCGGCACGGATCAGCGTGTCCGTTGCCGATGGCAGCCGCGAGTCGGCATGGAGAAACACCAGCACCTCGCCCTGGGCTACAGCCGCCCCCCGGTTCATCTGCCGCGCCCGTCCCGGAGTCTCGACCAATACCCGGTCAGCCCCAGCCCGCGCCAGAGCCACGCTGCCATCATTGCTGCCGCCGTCAACCACGATCACCTCGTGTCCCCGTGCGCGCAGTGAAGCCAAGCCCTGGAGCAGGTCAGGGAGCATTTCGGCCTCATTCAGTACCGGTATAACAATGGATAAGTATGTGACCTGACTCACGTAAGAATCGGGGTTCCTGTAGGATACTGTGTAGGTATCAGAGTCGGCTTGAATTCGGGAATCCGCAGTCGAGCCCGGATTCGCACCCGGGTGTGGCTCAGGAGCGGCCAATTATTCTAAAAGATGACACCGGCCTGACTCCAGCGGCTTAAGCAAACTCAAGCGAGTGGCCAGTTGCTGCTTGAAATATCGCCGCCCTTAATTGGAAGTCAGATAGTCCGACTCAGGTTTGCCAGGACTCGATTGAACCCTATGGCTGTAATTCTCGTAGTGCTTGGCCAAAGGGAAACAGCAAACGTGGCACGACTCAGCGAACGTGTCCGTTCCAGGATTAATTTCTGGATACCAGATAGGACAAGCGGTAGAACTTAAAGATTAAGCCAGGATTCAGACAGACTGGCACAAACTGCAGGTAAGGTTAACAAGCGCGGCAGACTGTTGAGTCAACTCAATAGTCTGCCCACCTCAACCGATCTTGTATTCCAACGGCTGATGGTTTTTAATACTCAGCCGATAGTAGCCCTAGGCTTAGGTAAACAGCCAACGCCACGGCATTGACGGAGGATGTACCGGGACCCATTCATGACCACAAGTCGACCCGGCCGATAAACGAAAGTAAGTGAACGCAACGAATTTTTATATAGTCGCAACCGCGCCCAACGAGCCGAGCCTGCAGGTCAAGATTTCAGGCCCTTATTTGACTGAACAAGCCGCCCAAGCCGATCTGGCAGCCGCCATCGACGAGGCCATGGGCCTTGATCCCAGCGCCAAGCACTACGACTACAGTATTTCCCGAGTAGAAAGCCGCAAGCCAGGTGTTATTCAGCACATGGCCGCCAGCGCCTAAGCGCCCGTCGTGCTTTTCCATTCGATCACGGAAAGCCATTCTCATGGCCGAGACCGGCATGCGCCTGCGCTAGTTAGTGCACGGACATTTCGCTTCCAGCCGGCATTGCATTGCCCGGCTCCAATTATCGCTCCCCATTTCGGAAGCTGAACTCAATAACACACAGGAATTAAAGCAGCCCAAACATGACTGGGCCAGTGAAAAGCCCGCCCCTTACAAATATTTTCGGCAACAATAGCTCTTCATCTTAGCCGCTATTTTTCTACGCCGTCATGCGCCGCTGTTTTAGTGGGCTGCTTGTTGTCACACCCGATATATGTCGAAATCATCGGGCACACAGATCAACTTCAATCCAGCGGAAAATCCAGCGTTGGCTACTCAAATTAGCTGGCAAGGCAAGCTGGCCTCTGGCCCTGACGTCTCTCCAAGAGGCAATCCGGATACTGTCCGACCACGGTCCCCGCACAATCCGTATCCATTCCAACCGTATCCAATCCAATCATTTTACAAG